>ENA-ORRI01000018-ORRI01000018.1-human-gut-metagenome-genome-assembly--contig:-NODE-18-length-102972-cov-9.05276_pt1 | contig 102972 bp, 116 predicted proteins | sample MGYA00242172_ERZ509128 | MGnify/ENA primary metagenome ERZ509128 (study PRJEB26280, sample SAMEA2338623) | human gut metagenome | biome: human gut; feature: human-associated habitat; material: faeces... | reverse complement strand
AATATGAGACATTCCCAGGAATGGGAATATGAGACATTCCCAGGAATGGGAATATGAGACATTCCCAGGAATGGGAATATTTTTTCATTCTCCGAATAATTCATCGTATAACTGATTCATGCTCTTCCTTTTTACTTTAGTCAAATCTATCTTTCTCTCCTTATCTTTCTTCTTTTCATTCCATAAATAAAACTCTTCTTTAGTTAAATCTTTACGAACTTCGCGCACTACGTTACCATCAATAATAAATGGATGCGTGCAAATGTATATGTCACCATTATTCATTGCTATTAATTTTTTCTTCGTTAACTTATCCAATGTCCTATACACTGTAGATGTACCAATCCCCAATTGTGCCGCAAGGTCATTGTAATTTAATGCGCACCCATTACTACTAAGCAAATACAATAACACTCTATAATCATTTGCCGTGAATTCCTTATCCTGCGCTAACTCTAATAAATCATATGTTAATAAATGTGTAAATTTTCCATATTCCATATCTTGGTCTACTACTTTTATCATGTTAAATACTCCTCAAATAAGTTTGCTAATTGTGCGGTTTCGCTTCTTTCTGTTTTCTTCAAGTGTACATAACCAAATAATGAATTGCCTTTTAATACATCTATTGCCGTTTCCACACCTCTACTCTTCATAAATATCTTACTATCCTGCTGTCCATGTACATCTCCTTCTAACCATAATTGACTATTTATACCAATGCGGCCAAGGAGTAGTGCCACCATAGATATTGTTAAGTTCTGCGCTTCACTGCACAACAATATGCTGTCATCTATACTCCTGCCGCGCAAAAATCCAATATGAACAATTTCAATCTTATCTTGATTAATAAGTGTTTGTAACCCATATTCGCCGCCGCAGTGGTCCATTAGCGGCCCAGCCCATGGCCAAAGTTTTTCTTGTAATGTACCCGCCAAGTAACCAACATCATTACTTCCAGCTACATTGAAATTATTCCTAACCCATATAAGTTTCCTATAATTGCCGCGCATTACTTCATCTAATGCATGAACTACCATTGCGCCGGTTTTAAAACTTCCATATGTACCAGTCAATATTTTTGTTGTAATATTTTTTCTTTGTAACATATCAAATGCAAGCTCTTGTTCCAAGTTGCGCGGCTTCACCACTCCATGATATAAATTATCGATTGGTTTCCAATGTATGGGTACAAACTTATTATTTTTATAATATAATTTATCAACCACTTCATCTTTTTCATTCATTATGATTGCATATTGATTATCAAGTAGTTGCGGCACTTTGATGCCAGAATAAAAGTCAGCCATTTGCTGCTCATTAAAATGAAATTCTTCATATCCTAAATATTGTAACAAATTTATCCCCCTATTACGTTATTTATTGCGTTCATCAGTGTGGTTAGGTCAACCTCTAATGTATATTGAACCCTTACTGTAGATATATATGAATCTGGGTCTGTTTCTGGATTATTTGGCCAATGTTTTTTATCTCTAAATGTATTATAAATAAAATCAAAATGTTCCACTCGTATACTAACTAATCTACCATTATTAGAATTAATGTTTTTTAAATCATTTATAATAGATTCTAATATAGTAGATGCAGGAATAAGTTGAGAATTAATTAGATATAATGTTGGTCCATTAATTTTATTTCCACTATATTGCGCGGGTTGCAAATTAAATTTACTTATGTTTAAAAGAGCCGCGGCATTGGCTTCAATATATGTGTGTATGTTAGATATTATTGTTGGAAATCTATTATATACTGGTATGTATTTTTCTATTGTTGGCGCGAAACTTCTATATCTTCTCTTACCAACTTCCTTTTCATCAACCACTTCATTGTATACATAAGAGAAAAGAAGTTCACCGCAAGGTCGAACTAATTGCGGCTGCTTTAATTCTTTACTAAAGAAATTAGCTAATGTTTCTTTTACTGGTGTTAATGTTATTACGTCGCCATTCCTTGTTGGTCTCCTATGGAAGACAACAATATCATTAGCTCCGCGCTTTTCGGTTCTATAATGTTTTACTTGCGCGCCGTAGCCACCTAATAAAATATCTACATTTACATTTGATGTACCTATTGGAATTGGGTTAACACCGATATAATCAAAAAACGCTGTCCAATATAACTCACCAAACATACCAGTTAATACATTTCTATTAGATGAAACAGCAATTTTATTTTCTTCCACAATATATGTTTGCGCGATTTGTTTAATATGTTTCCTTAGTTTAGATGAAACTTTTGCTTTCTTTGGTAATGTACTCTGTATTAAATTCGTTAAAGTTTTCGCCGCTCCATTTATCCTTTGCGCATAGCTAGAGGTTTGAAAATTTGGGTCACTCTTTAATGCCTCAGATATGGCGCTCATTAGTTTCTTCTTTACATCACTATTCATATCGGCGGTTAATGAGATTCTAACTTTATTGGAATTTAAACCACTAATGAGTATATTAATACCTTTATTAAGGTTACTTTTGCCGCCTTGTATATATCTTCTGGATACTTTTTTACTTGTTCTAAATGTTAACGCTAAAAATTGCCCCGTTCCGGCTCTTTTTGTACTTAAACTTGCCGATTCTTCTAATATTTGTGGAATTTCATCACCATATATTTCATTTAATTCATCTCTAAAAATTTCTTGTATTAATTGAGGATTTTTAACAATATAGTTATTGAATAATTCAATTAATTCTTCTTCTGTAAAGGGTATATATAATTCAGAAAGCTTTCCTATGACTTTATTACTATTAGTGAGTAATAAATCTGCGCCACTACTGTTCCATTCATTTAGTTTTTGATATAATGTCTTTAATCCATTCTCGGTAAGTCCCATTTTCATATACATATCTTGTTCAAGTTCAAAATATTTCTTTCTCAATTTTTCTAATGCTTCTATTTCTTCTCTTACAATTCGCGCCGCAAGTTCTTTGCTGTGCTGGTCACTATATTTATTACCAGTAAGCGCATCCATTAAATTATCTTGTATATTTACAACATCTCTTACAGTAGAATACCCTTCAATACCTAAGCTTTTCTTTGCCAATTATTCACCTCCTTTATGTATAAGTATTTCCCGCACTTATTTTTACAAATAAAAAAGGAGTGGTATTTACCACTCCTCTCATATCATTTAGGCTAGTCTATAACCCTTGCGGATAACTTCTCTATTTAGACCATTTTTACCAGTAATTGAATACTTAACATCTTCAACAACTACTGTGCCGTCCTTAACCAGGGGTTTAAGAGCCATACCAACCTGAGCAGCTAAAATCTGCTTACCAGAAGGAGATACAATATTTGCTTTCTTAATCAGCTCTTCTGCAACAACGGGGGTAGTTGTCAGCACCTTATAAATTGCATCTCTTACTTCGGTGTAGAAGGGGGAATCTGCGGGGTCTTTCTTTTCGCCGCCGTTCTTCTCTAATCTCTTTGCCTTAGCACTTGCCTTAGCCTTCTCATCTTGGGCGATACGAGAGTTAATAAACTCAATCATTTCTTCGTCTGCCCCATTAGCGCTTAAAAATTCAACAACCTTAACAAAATTATCATGTACACTCATTTTTTTATTCTCCTTTTTATTATTTTAGTAAGTTTCTTTCCTTACCTTCTATATATATTATAGCAAAATTTTCGTAAAAAATCAAATTTTAAAGTTGAAAGTTTATTAAATTAAACTTTTCGGCATTATGGTTACTATCTTTATCATCACAAGTGGCATATAAATACCATTCTTCATCAATCAATTCTTCAAAGATTTTAATCTGTTTCTTATTAAGCGCTAAGTTGTCAACAAAAACTTGTTTCATTCTATTGATGCGCATATCATAGTCTTTTTGTTGTGCTTTAGATTGTTTATATGTTCCATATGTACCGCCTTGGCCTAAGTGTATTAACCAATATCCAGAAGGATATGAGGCTCTATAATGACAAGCACTATATATCAACGCCGCGGCAGAACAACATTCGCCCATGTTAATACCAATAATAGGTGTTTTACTGAGACGAATTGCATCACTCAATGTAAGCGCAATATTTAAATAACCACCAGCAGAATTGAAATAAATCTTTATTGGTTGCCGTTTGTTTGGTTCAATGTCCTTATCTTCATAGTTATACTTCTCAATAAGATAAACTAGCTCTATTGAATCCTCTGTAATATCTCCGTCAATATACAAATTGCGCCGAAAATCATCACGCCATAAACGAGCATTATCATAATCAGGTAATGATAGGCCCGCAATATTTTTATATTCTGCTGGTGCTTCATTTAAATGTTCTTCAATAATTTTTACAACCTCTTCAATATCTTCTTGCGTCAATTCCTTTTCTTGTTCCATTAGTCAAATGTTTCTCCTGTTAATTTCTTTTGGGTATCGAGGATACTTAATGCAATACCAGTTGATTCTGCTACCATTTGCGCTTCTGCTTCATCACCAGTTGTCATTATGAATGTATCATTTAAATAAACACTATAATCATAATCTTCCTTTACTAAAGTAACTCGATTACCCTTAATATTAGAATATTCAATAGTTTCAAACATTAAGTATCCTCCTTTACTTTAAGTTGCTTCTCCTGTATAAGTACCTGCCACTCCGAAAATAGTAACGCCACTTTTGATATTTGCGGCAATAAGGTTTGCATCACCAGCAATAGTTAGAGTACCAGTTAAGTGAGTTCCTGCTTCAACTGTTTGATTAGCAGTTGTAGGAGTGATTGTAGTAGCTTCTTTTGCTGGCGCGCTACCCGTAACTTTACTTCCCTTTACATAAGCAGTTTTGTCGCTTAGGATATCAGTAGCTACGGCAGTTGCATCACTTGTATCTACCTTACCTTCTGTGTTATCTTCAACAAGTTCATCAATCATACCCATTAAATGATTTACATTTAGATTCATATGATTTTCCGCAACCCATTGAGCAATAATTTGTTTTGTCAATTTATCACCTCATTGTTTGTGATTTGCGAATATTGAGAATCCGCTTCATTAAGAAGTAACAGTCCATTTTTGATATTCAATGGAAGATGTTCTATAAATAAATCATATTGAGGATTATTAAACTTTCTCATATGATAATAAATAATTGTAGATTGGAATATAATATGTTGTTCATTTAGGTGCGGCCGCAAAAGAGATAAATATGTGCTTGCATTTTCATGTTGATAGAAATGGTCAATGTTGTTATTATCTGTTGTTTTGGTGAATACCATACCAAGGTCATGATACAAGCCCAAATCTTGATAGGTAAAGTATTCTATAACATTTACTTTATTAAGTATATATTTTTCAACTTCCATACAATGAGCGAAAATAGTCTCCAACCTATGGTGAGGATTATTGATATATATCTCTTGAGATGAATTAATAACCGATAATAGGTAGTCATCTCTTTCGGTGCATGAATTAGTATGCACATAATTAATAATATCCATACCTTCATCATAAGTTGGAATATTAAAGTTAATTAATTGCCGCCAGATTACTTCTTCAGGAACTTTTCTATCTCTTAAGTTTTGACGAAATATACACTCTTTTGGAGTCGCCATTATAACATCTACACTAATAAATATATCTTTGCGCAGACTTCTAATTTGATTGATTAAATGTTTACGACGTCTATGGGATAGATTAGTTGCATCATAAATAACATTCATATTTGTGTCAAGACATTTCTTAACTCTTTCCCACATTTTGTCAAAAACCTGAGCATTATGAGTTTGGTCATTTTCGTCGCCAAATAATTCTTTTCTTATGACATCACTTGAATAAACGCACCAAGGCTCATTAAAATGTTCAAGATAATATTTGCGCGCGTATGAAGTTTTTCCTGAACCACTCAAACCAAGTAAAATTTTAACTTCTTGCACTATTCTACCCCTTTCCTACGTATTCGACAGCATATCCTTCGTTGGTGGTATATACTATTTTCTTAATACCCGCATTTATTAATGCTTTTCTACAAGCTGGACAAGGACTTGCTAATCCATACTTCCCATCATTAGTGTTCAGCCTGCGCGCAATATATATAGACATTCCATTTAAATTTTCTTTACCTACTTCCCAGCGCGCTTTAAGTAGTGCCGCAATTTCTGCATGTAAATACGGTATCCTATTAAAAGGTAATGCTTCTTCATTATAATACTCCATAAGACTATGTGTTTTATTTTTATTTACACTTGAAGCAATTAACCTATTACCGTCATAAATTGCGGCACCAATTCTAATACAACGTCCTTGTTTATTAGTATAAGAAGAACTTAATGCTATTAGTTTTGCTCTATTTAATTTCTCTCTATTATTCATGAAAACATTAAACCTACTGCGCCGCCAAGTAAAAACCAACTAATATAGGAAAAACAATCATAAATATCTTGTCGCTTTTTCTTACGATAAATAATTCCACCAATTACCTCAGAAAAGATTGCCGCAAGAACAAGTGCTGCGCTAATATAACTTACAGGAATCATATTTACTTCACTCCTTTTACCACATTTCTTTTACTTTCGGTGCCGAATATCTCATTATTCTATTACATACTTCTTCTTCATTGTAATTGTCATCATTCTCATTTTGCGGCGCTACTTCATCTCTATAATCTCCATATCCAAATTCTTGAGGTAAAATTTGTCTATTCTCTACAAGAGATTCATATGTACTACGAAGCATATATCGTACCGGTTTACCCTTAACTACTCCTTTTACCACCATACCGCTATCAATAAGTTTTTTAATTTCATGACTAATTTTTTGTGATGTGATACCATTCAAATCTAATGAATACGGCGGAGTAGTTTGCATTGTCTTAATATCTATCCCATTATTTTTTGCCATATTTTCCAGTGCAAATAGAACTGCAAATCTAATATCACTATTCTGTCTTTCTGTGTACTTACTATGATATCGCGGCATTATTAAATCATTCCTTTCTTAACTTTCTATATATATTATATCATAAATTTATAAATAAAGCAAATTTTACTAATCCCATAAGTTAAAAAACCATTGTTTTAATAAATCAAAACCGCAATTTTTTTGTTCCTCAAAATATTTTTCTTTATCTTCCATTTCTTTTAACCAATTATTCTTAGCTTCTATTAACTGTTCACTATCTTCTGGTAATTTGTCTACATATTTCAATTTAGCATATGGGGTATATGATTCAGTATTGTCACAATTTTCTTCTAAACAATTATGAAAGGCATTGGCAATATCATCTAGTACTTTCTCCCATTGAGCATTTGCGGCACTATCATTTTCATCTGAAAAATCTTGCTCAAGATTAAATTCACATGGATATCCTGCATGATTATATCTTAAATAACGTACAGAATTTTCAATTACTGTTGCTAAATAATAGTTAAGATTCCATACGTCTCGATAAGAAAATCCATATTTTGCACGCATAAACATACATCTTATACTACCAAAAAAATATTTAATCTTTTTATGAATTTCCCACCAGCAAAGTAATGGTTGCTTAAAAACTGCAATACTCGTCAAATATTTTTTGGAGTTCAAAGCCTTGCTCTTTTTCATAATCCTCTTCTCCTTCATCGTCTATCCATAATTCATACTCAGAGCCGTATCCATATCCATATTTCCATTCATCTTCTAAATCTTCAAACCAATGATTTAACATTACCATACCACCTCTTCTTCAATTCTATCAAATACGTCACTATCTTCTTCATGAAATTCAATAGCCGAATCGGGAGTAATTTGTCTAAGTGTTTTAATATCCTCTAAGTCATCACGATATCTACTAACAAGATTTGCTATAGCCTCTTCAAAATCTTCGCCAATAACTATACCATATACATTTTCCATTTCAACATCGCCGGTACCAACATATAAAACAACATGATATCTAAACATTATTCTTCTTCTCCTTTTTCTTCTTCTTAAAAATTAATTTATCTATCCAAAAGAATATTAAACCACCAATAAAGTTGGCAATTATTGTCGCCCAAAATTCTCCTAATGGATTTAGCCATATTAAACATATTGCCAATATTGGGGTTGATAATTGCCAACGAATTAAATATAATAAATATTTTTTTACCATGAAATAGTAAATCCATAAAGTGTTTTTTCACCCGCAGCTAATTGTGCTCTTGTTACATTATATCCAAATGACATGAAATAATTGCGCGCGAAGTTGATAATTGCATTGGTATCGTAGTTAGTATCTATGTCAACGGTAAAATTATAAGTTGTCACGCCTGTTTTTGCTTTAGCAATAAGGTCATCTTTTAATTCTTCCATAGTGGTTTCTAATGTAGAATTTACAGAAGTTTTCGCGCTAACTTCTTCTTCATTGTATTGCTGTTTCAGCTCTGTTACAGAAATCATATTGAGTCCTCCTTTATCACTTCTTTTACTCTTTTCTCCCAATCGTATATTGTCCATTGTGATATAGGTATTCCAGCTTCTTTTCCATATCTATACCAACGCATACCAATAGAGGTTAACCAATTGGGATATCGTTGTTTTAATAGTTCATATACTTCGCGGTCTCTTCCTTTTTCTTGTAACCTTGCCCAATTACATACGTTATATATAGAAGTTACTATATTCTTCATAGCTCTTTCAACTTTATTTAATTCATCTATGAAGTCGCCGCAATAAATCATAAATTCATCACGTTCATTTTTCTGGATAACTTCAATTAATCTATGTATGGAAATTTGATTATTATTGCGGGCATAATGCGCCTGAACATAGAGGGGAGATTTAATTTTACAACGATTCCAATGTTTATCGCGCACTACATATCCTTCTTCGTCCCAAGGAAGTTCATTTGCCATGCTAATAATTTGTTCAGAACTATTAGTGTAATATAATTTAGGTTGCGGCAATTTAATATTTTTATCAAAATTTTCTTGACCATTTTCATTGTTTCTTTCGCCTAAATAATATAAATCAGGTTTTTCATAAGGAATAACAACACGATTCCAAGGACTTACCAATTCAAACATATAAGTCTTGCCGCGATTTAATGTCTCAGTTAATTGAGGAATAGAAATATTGTGCTGCTCTAAGGCTTTCTCCACTATCCAATAGAAAGATTTTCCATTTATTTCTGCTTCGGCGGCTTCAATAGTGCCGTTAGTAGAGATATTCCATCGATTGTGCCATTTGTCCCACCAAATCTTAATCAATGAGCCGTCAATCTTTTCAGAAACAACGACCCCATATGCCCAATCTATATCTGCACAATGCGGTTCGCCCAAGTTGAAGAACTTAGTAAAGGGGAAGCACGCAATTTCCCAAGTAGGCTCATAAAAAATGATGCCACGGGCTTCGCGCACTAACTGGTAGCTAAAGTCACTATCTATCTGACTATACTTGAAGAGTATAAAATCGTCCTTGCGCGAAATAGACAGGTGATAAGGTTCCTTAGTTAGTAACTCTTCCCAGTTCTCGTGTTCTTTAATAAACTTAATCAGCTCCAGTTCCAGTTCCATGCGCGAAGCCTCCTTTATGTTAATCTGCAAACTCCAACATTTTCTCTTTAATCTTATTCATCCGGTTAGACAAGAAGTCAAGCTCACTTAGTCCAAAGACCTCTTCATTGCCACAGTATTCGATAAGTACAGCGTCAATACAATCACCATTATCTTTGTCTCCCTCATAAACATCATAAATCTTCTGCATCATTTCTGCGGCACTTTCTGCACATCCAAAACCAACTGATGTAATCTCTTTATCGGAGATTGTATCCCAATGGTAGTAGTTAATGCCATAGACATACCAATTCATATTAGTTGACCCTCTCTTTCTCCCTGTACTCTGCTAAACAATCTTCCAGATACCACAATTCATCCTCATCTACAGACATCATAGGAACGTAGTCCTTATCGAACTTATATCCAGCAGCTTTGAGGAAGTCATTAAAGAACTCACCTAACACGCTGAGGTTTGTTTCTCCTACTGAACTGTATACAGCGCGATTTCGCTCAAGCGCAACTAAATGGTCTTCACCAAGTTCAGTGTCTACTAAACTCATGCGCATTTTTAACATTGGTTCTTTCATATCTCATATACCCCCATTTCTTCCAAAGCCTCTCTGTGTTCCGTTATATTATCATCAAAAGGTGTTACTCCATAGGAGATAGTGTTTTCTTTCTCTTCTTGATAGATTTCTTCTGCTTCCTCATAATCTTCATCTGTCATCTCGTCCTCAATGAAATCTTCTGCACAAATATCAGAGTAAGAGCGAATACCGTGAAGTCCTTCATAACTCTCATATTCACGTATTGCTTCTTGATATACCCAATCATTTGCTGCTGCTTCATCTTTAGCATCAATGATGAGATAATTGTCAGAACAACCATTTACTCCGTAGGTAACATAAAAGAACATTCATTTCTCCCCTTTCTTATATATATATTATATCATAAATTTACTTATAAATCAATTTTTATTTTCCAACTGTTGCTCTAAAGCTTCTATTCTTTCTTCTTGTAATTGAATAAATCTAATTATTGGAGAAATAAATTCATCATATCTTAATCCATACTCATATTCATTAGGAATAATATCTTCATGAGGAATCTTCTTAATGGTTTTAACGAGGGTACCAGTACCGTCATCTTCTTCAACTTCTTTTTCTTCCATATATTCCCTTGTCTTTGGAGATTTAATAAATCCCGCAAAATCAGTACTACTAATTCCAATTTCCTCTAATAATTCTTCTACATCTTGAGCTATCATTCCCCAGTGAGTTCTTCCACTGGTACCATAATTCAACTTATAACTCATTGGCTTAAGGCCCATAATAAAATCTTTAGTAGTTTTATCATTGAGCGTATTTATTGTATTCTTTTGATTTCTATCAGAAGTATTGATTGAACCAGACGCAGCATAAATGGTTGCCCACCTATGCGCTGAGTTGCCTAAGTTTTGTTGAGCATTTCCACCAGGCCTAAGTACACCACCAGAAATACATAATTGATTCAAAGTATCAATTCCAATGGTTAGTGTGAAGTTCGATGAACCATTACCTCTAATATGAGGATATTCTTGATTATTAAAGAATATATATTGCCCACTACCATTTATGCCGAGTTTTTTATTACATAAAATCTGGTTTGCATCACTGGCACCAAGAATTAAGCTTGCTCCACAAGCATTAACACTTACTGCACCATTTTGATAATTATAAAGAATTGGATGATTTGTCTCCCCTGTACCAGTATAACGAGCATTAATTATACCACCGGCGGAAGTACTTAAATTATAAATACCAGCGTTCATGCTTATGGATTGGATATTGTATACAACTCTATTGGAATTGATAATGTTAGTTCCATTAATACCAATACCAGAACCAAAAACTGCCCAACCTGTGGTTGTAATCTTACCAGCAGATGCATCTAATGATATCGTATTAGCACTACTACTATTTCGAAGAATTAAATCACAATTACTAAAATAGACGTTTCCAGTATAAGTACCGCCCGTTTTGGGCACAACATAAGTGCTATAATTTCCTGTACTTAATAACGTGTAAGTACCTGCTGGATTATTACTATTAGTATAATTTATACCTATATAACCTACACCATCTCTTATCCAAAATTTATCCCAGCCAGAACTTTTTTTAAAAAGTAATCCTCCATCTGTAGTTGAGCTTGCTATCGCATAAAAGAAAATATTCCTAACTCCCGCAATATCACTATTGTTAGTATATAAACCATACTCATTACTCCAATATGATTTACTTGCTACGGTGCTAATACCATTACTTTGATTCTTAAAAAAGGTACTATAATTTAAGTCGCAACAAATATTATTATGAATATTATCGCCATTTTCAAGAGTTACTTCTGAAGTAATATATGGAATACCGTCAGATATAAAAAATCTATCATATGTGCGCTGAGAAGGAAGCGTAGATTCGGTATAATTACTACTTGGGAACCATATTCCACGTTTATATGTAGTAAAATCACAATACTTATCAAATATTATTCCATAGTCATTACATACGTAATAATCGCCGCCACTTTGATTTAATAATGACATTATCTCCTCCCCTTAATCAATAGGAACCAATGGCCATCCAGTTGATGGTTACCGCATTGGGATTGGTTCCTCCGTAGTATACATGGCACCAGGCCCCGTCTGTGCTGCTGCCGCCTACGTTCAGGGTGATGTCTCTCACCTGGGCGTCATATCTTTGAGCGGCAATGACCAGAGGCGGAGAGGAAAAAGCCAGGGGAAAGTTAAAAACAGTATCCGTCCAGCTGTTCGACTGGATAGTGTCTGTATTTTTAGCGCCCCAGGCTATCATAATATTCCCAGGCAGTTTCTGCCAGCTGCCGTTTGCGTTGCTCCCATAGCTGGGAGAATCTGCTGCAAGCAGGATTTTCCAGGCTCCAAAAGAAGAGATAGGATTCCCCGCCATTGACCGGGAATATACCTTTTCATTCTGGAAAACATACTGAGCTCCGTTGGCGGTTCCCTGGTTGTACTGAACCACCAGCTTAAATCCGGTATCTGTTACCGGGGTATTCGACAGAGTAGAAGCGATGGAGGAATTGGCAGCCGAATACGTCCCCGGCGTCACATATTCGTTTAGATCTGCGTTGCTTGGGATGTTGCTGCCGACGTTAAGGCTATATACTCCTACGTTGTTTGGGTTTGGAAACTGGCTTGCTGTCAGCTTGCTGTTTCCATCTAAAGTTGCTACACCATTTACTGCACCCTTTAAGGACGCAGCTAAATACCTACTATCTGCGGTCGCTTGACCAATCGCATCAGTGGGAATACCTAGAGATTGTTGCCATTGAGCTTTTAAGTCTCCACTACCAGTGCCAAGGAAACTTAAAAGACCATTATTAATGCGCACATAGTTACCGTTTCCAGCACTGAAATCTACCTCTACATTACTTTTAACATACAGATAGGAGTCATTCACATTCAAACCGTTACGAACAATCGTGCCACCAAGCAATTCGAGATGACCTCTAATTTCCTGTGGAAGCGTAAGTCTGCTAATGATAAAACCCTTGCTAGCCTGTGCGCGAAACTCATCCAATGTATAGGTACCCATGTTGAAAGCGTTGAAGATGTTATCACCAGTCAAAGTAATAGTGCCATCTACTTGCTCATAAGTAGTAGTGTCTCCTTCGCTCTTTTGCAAAGCAATAGCAGTAGTTAAACCATCTGCACCATCTGCGCCAGGGTCACCTTTGTCACCCTTTTCACCCTGAGGTCCTTGAGGCCCTTCAATGGTACCGACATTCTTCCAAGTGGTTTCTGTTTCAGACCAAACATAAAGGTCGCCATTGACTAAGTAAGAGTCCCCAATATTGCCAGTTGGATGTTCTTCAAAAAGTTGTTCTGAAGAGTCATAGCTTCCTAAAATGGTTACGCCCTTACCATCTTCACCTTTGGGGCCAGCTGGACCTTGCGCGCCAGTATCCCCCTTGGGAATACCAAAATGAAAAATATTTCCTTCAATACTAACTGTAGCTGAAGTTCCACTCCCTAAAGTTTCCGCAGTAGCACTAACGTCACTACCAATATCTTCAAAACTAAGTTGTCCAATTTGCTGGGTTACATAATCTTCGCTAGCTTTCTCACTTAGCGCATCACCCACAACTTTTGCATCTGCGGCTTGTCCTTCTTTTGTTAAAGTATCGTCAATAGTAATATTACTACCTGCGCCCGCGACACTATCTGCATATTTTTTTGCTAAAGCTAATGTAACAATATCCATACTTATACCTCACTCCACTGTCCTTGGGAATTTTTCATATGAACACTAGCATCAGCAATTATAAAGCAATAACTACCCATAGGCGCATCATCTGGCAAATCAGTAATATCTGCTCGTGTATCACAAATATATTCTTCAATAGGTGTATTAGAACTTTCACCTTGTTTAGACATTATAAACATATTATATCCTCCTGTAAAAAAGGCAGGAAATTAATCCCGCCTTTTTTTCAGCTCATTTTCCATTACAGGAACATCATATTCTCTTTCTATATTACCTTCTTTAAGCTTTTTCATTAGTAGATTAATATATTCTACACTCCACTTTTTCTCAACCCGCTCAGAGGCATTTTTATGCTTTCTTGCCACAGTTATCACCTCCACAAACGGGTAAATCCCAAAGATATTTTTCCATAATTTTTCCGCAACTGAAACAAGTATTTTTTGTTTCTTCGCTTATTATATTAATAACCTTATCAATTTCTTCAGCGGCAATCTTATCACTATCTTTTAACATTTCATATAACACATATATTCTAAATTCTCCATACTTCTCTTTAACGCCTGTTATAAACACCTTTAAAGTTGGATTTTCATTAATAATATTTTGAATAATATTAATACCATTGTAGATTGTTAAAATCCAGCCGGGAAAACATAAATTTGTATCTCCTAACCAGTCTACCTCTTGATTCTTTAACCATGGAAAATCTTGTGTCCAATTATTATAACTGTAGCTCTCTTCACGAGTCAATTAAAACAACTCCTTATTTATTTTTCTATATATATTATAACATAAATTATAAAGAATTTCAAATTTTATCTTTTAATTGACCTCTAAGACTATTGTTTTCATTTTTTAATTGTTGATTTTCCTTTCTTAATTGTGTATTTTCTTGCCGCAACTCTTCATTCTCTACTTTAATAGTATTATTCTCATGAGTTAAACGCAATTCATTTTCTTTTAATTTTAAATTTTCGCGTTCAAGTACAGCAACCCTTTCTTCTAGTTTACTAATGCGCTCATTTAATCTTGAGTCAATTTCAAGAATAGACTTTACATTAGTAGCTTCAGCATCTGCTATATTTTTTCTTTTAGAGGCTACCGCAGTTATGATAGTAGCCAAACCGCCACTACCCAGAATAGCTATAATAATAGCTACCCATTCTTGAATAGTCATTGGTATCACCTCTTTTTTAACATTTTAAGTTTTGTGTTAATTAGACACACGTGCTTAATGGGGGTAAATATACAGAAAAAATATAAACATATTTTCATCACACTTGAATACCAATGGAAACCAAATATAACTGTTTCACCAATGGCACTAATTATAAATAAAACGGCAATAAGTATAATGTAGGGTATTAATAAATGTTTAACTCTTAATATATCCTTAAATAAATTAAAGAAAATTATTAAAGATAATATAGAAACTGCACCTGATAATATGGGAATTATTATCACAACAAAGTTAACTTTCCAACTATAGAATGTTAAAAAAATTCCGAATAGAAACATAAATATATAATAAGTGAAAAATTCACTTTTCTGTATTTTATCACTTAATACCCGTTTCAAAATTTTCCTCCAAATAAAACAAGACTACTTCATTTCATAATAAAGTAGTCTTTATTTTTGTATTTTATATTAAATTATATATCACGTTCACTATAAGAAAAATAAACATTTTCATAATTAGTGTATGGTATTCCAAAATTGTGATAGTAATCTGCACGGAAGTATAATACATAATATGGCAAAGTAGTGCCGTATTGACATATATAATCTATAATTTCATATTGTGTTGATTGAGGTGTAATAGTGCCGATAAGATAGGCTGGTTCAAATTGATTTTGAGCATATACTACTTCATATAGGGTACTACCCCAATGGCCACTAATTAAACGATTAAAAATAACTGAGCATACTGCTGCTTGTGTATCCCAGTTACAACTACCTACTTCAAGATATAATAATTGCGCAAGCATTTCTCTTTCTTCACTTGATATGTTAAATACATAGATAGGTTCTGGCTCTGGCTCAGGTTCAGGTTCTGGTTCAACTATCGGCTCAATTTCTATTTCAACTTCCCTCTTTTCCTCAATAGCACTTTTTGCACTATTAACAATTACCTCTACCTCTTTTGTAAATTTTTCGTCTGAATAATTTACTTGTTGCATTGGTAGTAATTTTTGCACCGCATTTACAACTGGTGTTGTATAAGTAAAAGCAAATAAGGCTAATAAAATGCAGCACATTATTTTCTTACCTAAACGTAACATGATAAACTCCTTTTGACAATAAAATTTACGCCGCAATTATAAGTAAACTTATGTCCAATCTAATTCATAATTATAATATCTTTTAATAAAATTATTTACATTATTAAAAATTGGTTTAGATGTAAAAAATTCTGATATAACATCTTCTTTATATACAAGATGTTTTTTCTCTCGTGCTAATTCCTCTAATTCATAATTTTGCATTGTATATATGCCGTCGAAGAATAAAAATACCCTTGGCTGCGGGTCATTAATTAAATATTTAATTATTCTTTTAGTAAATGGATACCATAATTTATCTCTACTGTTATCGCCCGCGCGCGACGTAAGTTCAAAATTAATTGGTAATATACCTTGTAAAAACCAACGCATTTTTGTATTATCATTTTGATTATATATCTGACCAGTATCATCATATATTTTTTTATATAATCTTTGCATTTCATATGTAGCATAATCGTAACTTGAAAATGCAAGATAATCTGCGGCATAATAATCTCTAAGTGGTTTATATCCAATAATAATTACTTTTATTGCACGAATATCGTTAAAGTTTAAACAATTTAAACAATTATGATAATCCGGTGTTACAATATCTATTGTATCGTAAAACCTAACTGTTTCTTGTATCTTTTTAAAATATGGTTCTTCCATTTCTTTTCTTAAAAATATTTGAAAAGCTTCTTGTCTACTTATCATTAACATCACCTTAAAATAAATATACGCCGGATGCGCGGTCCGGCGTATATTTTTACAAAGGACTGAATAATTATAAATCAATTATAATTGTTTAGCATTATATAATATGTAATATTTGCTGTACGTCCTTTTATTTTTTAACAATCTTTAATTTCTATCTGGAACTTATCGATATTAGTATAATATGTTCCAGCATAACCGTCCATTCCACCTTTAGTAGAATTATCTTCTTGCCAACTGTAATAATTTCCACCAACAGGTGCTACTCTATAATTAGCTTCTTTTAATGGTTTTACATTAGAAGGAGTAGTATAATATACTTCAATACAATTAATAGGATTACCATTTCCGGCATATCCATTATTGTAATCATTGATGTTATATCCAGTTACATAAGGAAGCCATCTTCCGTCTACAAACACTCTATACTTAACACTGCCCTTATCTACTTTAATAGCAACATCAGTAATCGCCTGTCCAGGAAGTCCCGCATAATCTTCAAGATTTTTTACTTCTGGTAACCAACCTGATTGTTTAGTTCTTACTTTATAATATACATTTACATTAGAAGTTATTGGTGTAGGAGCAGGAGCAGGCTTTACTTCCTCTTCTTCCTCTTCAACATATTCTTTATATGCAATATTCATATCAACTCTGCCGCTAATACCGTTGACTTCACCGTCACTGGTATACTGCCAAATTTCACAATCAAGTTGCGGCTCTTTAACTTGCCATTGAGCAAGCCATTTATCATATTTAGCAAGTCTACTATCATTTAGTTTATTACCAAACCAATTAAGACTTGCATAAATACCAGTCTTGTAACCAGCTTCTTCCATAGCATCGCAGAAAGTAACACAAAAATCTGCTAATGTTTTATTATCAATATTCCATTGACTGCCGTCTTCGACATCGAGCCATACACCATATACAGGATTATGGCCCTTCATTAAGCGCAAAGTATGTTGTACTTCACTTTTTGCTTCTTCCATATTTTGGGCATAAGAATATAAATAAGCACCGTATTTAATTCCTAATCTTTCGCACTCACTTACATTTCTTTTCCATTTATTATCATCTTGACTTTGAATGTCAGAGCCAAAGCCACATCTTAAAATAGCAAACTGAACACCATCAGCTTTTACTTTTTCCCAATCAATGTTCCCTTGCCAGGTAGAAACATCAATACCTTTCTTACTCATAAATAAACCTCCATTTATTTATTTCTATTTATAAGTAAGATATGAAAAATTTATTACATTAATCCATTACTAAAATATTTCGTAATTGCAAGTTGTGATATTTTATCCAGACAAGATTCCATTTCTAATTCTTCATCAGTATGCTTAGGATAATTTTTATCAACAAAATCAACCGCACGGTCTAAATGTTCCATTACAGATGTAGCCGTCCTGCGCGCCATCTCTAGTATCGGAGGCTCACTTTTCACACTTAGAATAGTATTACGAGCTACATCAACAGGATGAATTGCGCTATCAAAATCGTTTGTTTGCAAATAGTTCTGACAGAAATAATCAATACGCAACATAGATGCCAGTTGCTTTGGGTCATATCCATATTTCTTAATAAGGGGTATTTTACTTTCAAAAGGTTTCTCAAGTGCTGCATATTTTTGATAACCCATTCCAACTGCCGCATGAATCATTTTGCGCGGATTACAAGTAGTTAAGCTATTTCTTATTGAAATTACTTCACACCATAAATCTTTATATTCTTTATTTACTACAAAATATGGAGTATAAAGTAATTCCAAAAAATTAATATTTTGCTTAAGGAAATTATTAAACATTAACTGAATATGTTTTACGTCACATTGTCCAGTTCCTATATCAAAACAATTACTTACTTTTTTATAGTGTAATAATTCCTCTATAGTGGGTAATATAATTGCCTTAGTATCTACATCACTATTTTCAGTATCTAAGTTATAATTTTGACTGCCATAGAGGCCGCAAAACATAAAACGTGGCGCTCCATATCGTAACTTTACTTCATCTGCGCACTTATTCACTTCTTTCATTACATTCACAAATATCACCAACTTTCTTTTGGGGTAGTAATATTTATGCTGGAATACTACCAATCCAGCCAAAACAGGCAGGAGGATTATCTTCCTCATGATTTTTTGTGTTTACAATCATAGGCATACCTCCGTCAACTTATATCGCGCCGTGACCTACTTTTGCGCTTTGCCAGTCACCTTAAAGTGGAAACGTCTCTCCCAGTGATTTCTTTACACCTTAGTTTAGGTTACACCACTTTCACATTTATATAACCTGTTTGACAAGTCGCGACCTCGTCGTGGAAGCCTTTAATAGCATACGGATAGCCTTCAGTGTAAAAAGCAATAACTATTCCTCACTCTTCATTACCAATTTCTTGGCAAAATTTGCAGACTTGGAACTGCCAATGGTGAGTTTAATAGCGCGGCATTTAACCGCGATTAGAAAGGAATAATGATAATTTATTATTAAGTAAATCTACAAAGGTATACAACTCTTTACCTTTTCGCCAATATGGCACAACATAAAGTTCATTTTTACCTTCAAGAGTTACATCATTGGGGAAGCTTTGTTTAATAAATCTCAAATAAGTGGGGTAATCTAAGCCTAATACTCGTGCTGGGGCGACATGATAAGAACCACCATTTTTAGTATTGAAAGGAAAATTAGAATAATCTAAGGGAACAATTATACATCGAGACGGGTCATTTTCATTCACTTCTTGCCAAGTAAACCATTTCTTTTTAATCATAGACTTAGCTCACCCCACAGCTCATGTATTCCCAGCACTTCAGTAGGAGTTAATTTTAAATTAAAATCTTCATCTGATAACCTATCTTTATTTTCAATAGTGCCGCGACACTTACTAATATCAATTTCTTTTAATTTGGCCTTATCAATGGGAATATAACCCTCAATAATATATCTCTTAACTGTACTCGGAGACACTCCTACTTCACGCGCCACGGCACTATAATTGTGATTCTTATAATAAAGTTCATTTATTAAAATTTTCATTTCCTGAGTAACAGTCGTTCTGGCCATTTATCTCACTCCATATTTCTTAATTACACGATTAAAATACTTACCTTTTGACTCAGACGAAATAAAACCGTTAACATCTTCTTGCGGCACATCTGGATAGTCATAAACTACAGGATTATTTTTAAAAGTAATGTTTAAAACTTTTGTTTCGGAATCATAAGTAAATTGTTTAATACAAGAGGAATTTTTAATTTCATATGTTTTCTTCATTTAAAATTCATTCCTTTCTTAACTTTCTATATATATTATATCACAATTTTGAAAGAAAATCAAATTTTAATTTTAATTGGAGCACCGACTCAGTTATGCTCTGAGGTCTGAAGATTACAAATCTACTATTTTACTAATTAAACTATCGGTGCATATTGAGAATAGCGCTCTTACCCACTGAATTAGCGGGGTGGTTCTCGACATCACATCTCTATTCTCTAATTATAAAATAGCCTTATTCCCATTTCGGCATTTGGGCGCCCCTCACCAATATTTGCGTACGCCAAATAAACGGTTGCCCAAGGGATTGGGGTATGGTGTGAAAGGAGGGATTTGAACCCTCACGATATCTCTATCAGGGGATTTTCTTACTACTCTATGTTACCATAGCCAATAATAATATTGTTGTAGTCTGGACTATGTTATTATCATATCTTTTAAAGACTTAGATAGTGGGTATATAGTCTCTACACATTTATAACAGTAATGTTAATTTAGCTCGGCGTTGTCCTAAAAAAAGTAGGAGTTTCACCGAATTAGCCCACTTCTACTTAAAAGTTTCCAATTTAAGCACTCATTTAAGATGTTCTAAATTATACTTATCTATTAGTTCATGCGCTCTATCATAATTTGCTCCGGCAGGCGTTAAATTTAATAAAATAAGTGCTTTTCTAATAGTTTTACTATCTTTTAATGCCTGTACGAATTGTTCCTCTGGAATTGGGTCTTTATGATTATTTTTACCAGCGAAGTTAGGAGTATAAGAATGACAATTTGGACAAAGTAAAACAAGATTATTTAAATCATTATTCATTCTATTTCCATCTTTATGATGAACTTCTAAATTTATAGGTTTCCCCAACCATTCTTCAATACCACATTCTTCACATTTTCTTCCCCTTAAAGCAATAATTGGTTCAGAAAAACTTTTTCCTTTTTTCTTATAAGAATTTTCGGTGTAAATATCATAATTATAATTATTCTTATTCCAACCTTGTCCTTTAAAATGTGAAGTATCTAATTCTAATTCTTCATACATCTTTTTAATAGAAGCCATTGTTCCACCGCCATCTTGGCTATATCCCAGTTTTCTTGCTACTTCACGGTTAGAGTATGATTCAGAAACAATTTTTTCTATTTCTTCTTTAGTAAAATTACGCCATTTAGCTTTATTACTCATTATAAGCCTCCTATTGTTTTTTATTCTCTATCAATAAGTAGACTTAAATAATGAAGTTCATATTAAGTTAAAACAAACATCTGCCAAAGTCCCCTGTGTCTACCGATTCCACCACTTTCACATGAAGTGTCTTATTCAGACACTTTTATTAACGCATAATGACAAATTGGATTACCATAAAAAATAGCAACTTTTTTATCATCTACCTTTTGATAACTAAAATTATTTACATCACTATATTTGGATATAATTTCTTCTATTTGTTCAATACTGCGTACATTCTTTTTAATTGTAAATTGACTATCTTCACCAACATAAACGAGTACATTAGAACATGAAAAGAAATTATCAACACAATTATCAATTTCAGAAAGTCTATTTTTTGCAACAACTATCCTATCTCTTGACTTCCTCAATAATTTTGTTAAATCATAAAAGATATCAGTTAAAATTTTTAGTGTCTTATATCTATTCTTTTCATATTTTACTTGCGCCCTTCGCGCCGCAAGAGTTTTTCCATAACTATAATTAAATGTATCCTCCGGCGCGCACTTAGCAACTCCAATAAATTCATCTGTATTTAAATAAGGATTTTTAGTTCGTATAATTTTAATCAATTCCTTACACATTTTATAAGGAATATTTGTTTTTCTTACAACATAGCGCAATAAATCTGATTTAGAATCATAAATAATTGCCGTAATTTTTCTATTTTCTTCATCAATATTATACTTAACTTTCATAATTATCCTCAATCCTCAATTACGAACTTTCTAATCTTTCCATAAATTTCATCATCAGATTCAACCCAAATATCACTAAATTCCATAGCATGAAGCACGCCCAAAATAGATTTACCATTAACTCGTAATCCAGTACTTCTATCTGTCAAAATAACATATCCACCAATCTCTGCTGCAATATTTGCAAATTCAGTTGCATCACCAAGTGTGTCAAGTCTAATTTTCATAGGCATAGTCATTCCTCAATTATTAATATTATTATTAGTTTAACCCCATATGAAGTGGTTATCTTCATATGTTAGTTATTCAGTAGAACTACTACTTTCAAACTATCCAACTCCTGAAGGTATTACCTTCATTGAAGGCTTTGGTTCCGGAGGCAGGATTTGAACCTACGACCTCTGGGCAATGAACCCAGCAAGCTACCTAACTGCTCCACTCCGGTTTATAAATGTTGATGTCCAACCACATTCACAACATCATGACCACTTTAGGCAGGCGTTTTTCTCAATCTATGGAGCCTTGACATTTCGGTTTATCCGTTACGGAAATGTCCAACGCAAACGGGTGGGATTGAGCCACTGGAGCTTAAAATAAGCTATGAACTTATTTTAAACATATTTATTCTTACGTTTGTAAGAACCTTTTCCTTTCTTATTTGGAACAACACCCTTTCGGCGCTTAAATTTAAGATACTCTTGTAATTCTTCCGGTGATTTTTTAAATATTCGTTTATCCATTTCCTCACCTCTCTAATAATATTATAACAAAAATTTAGAAAAATTTCAAATTTTATTTGATAGATTACAAGGTAAATACACCGTTTCCTTATTTAAGTCCGATAAACAAATAATAATAGGTGTTTCTTATTATTTTAAAATACGAACCCCTTGCTATCGACTTCACTATCATGCCGCTGGCTGGAGTATTTCTCCTGGGATTTAAGGTAATTATTACCACCAGAACCTTTTAAGACCTCTTGTCAGAATTGAACTGACGACCTTGCGGTACATGGACCACATGCTCTACCTGCTGAGCTAAAGAGGTATATATGGCGGTTGAAGCTTATTTTAATTCGGCGTCCGCCAACCCGAACCTGCTTGCCTCGATTTATTTATAGACTCTCGTGGAATGAAGAAAACCCAAGTCTATTGGTTGGGATGGCTGGATTCGAACCAGCGCGATAACGGAGTCAAAGTCCGTTGCCTTACCGCTTGGCTACACCCCAATATGGTTGTGGTAGCCAGAATTGAACTGGCATCTGACGCTTATAAGGCGCCGACTCTTACCATTGAGCTATACCACGATATTATAGTTACCTTGCGATGGTTTCGGATATTGCTCCTTGGCGCAACATCTCAGGGGACTATAGACTCCCTTTTTTCTCATTAACTCCTCGACAATCACTGAAAGAGTAGGTCGACTACTACTCTATTAACCGGTATCAGTGATAAAAGACCGGAGCTGATGTTTTGGCCGGTGCTACCCCTCCTCTGGTTTTTAGGTAAACCAGTAAACCTACACCGACTCTTCCGCGTGGTGCCCTCGTGGATAGTTTTATCAGTTATCCCGCTGACTGCGGAGGTGAGATTTGAACTCACGACTTCGACCTTATGAGGGTCGCTAGCTAACCACTGCTTCACTCCGCCACAATCGAGACAGATATAAACTTTCTCTATTTCCCTAAAATAGCGTTTATAATTTTACTGTACCTGTTCTCTCACTTTCTATAAATATTATATCAAAAATTTACTCATAAATCAATTTTTATAATTTAAAATTTCTTTTCCATTTTCATGAAACCATTTTTCTATGATATACTTCTGGCCGCAAGGTCGATATTGAGATTCACTAAACATAAGACAAATTCTTGGGTGCCTCTGTAACATAAGTAATTGTTTCATATTTTCAGCTAAATTACTGAACCTAAACATAAGTTCATTAAAATTAAGTATGCTAAGTTGATTATAGTATAATTTACAAAATTGACAAGTTTGCGGCGTCTCTTTGCACCATTTAGGTGACATACAAGTATACAACCAATCTTCAGAGGGAATCAATGGGTCGCAACGCAACCCATTGTATATTCCCCTACTATCAATAAATTGCTCTTCTTGCGTCATCATTCCATTATGATACCACCTTGGGTCAAAATTCATGACCGAAATTGGAATATCATTATTATAGAAATACTTAATTTGCGAAAAATAAGCTGTGCAAATATTTACACTCATGGAATAACTACCTGCCTATATCGCGGCCCCATAAGTAAATCCTCAATCATTTCCATAACTTTGTAGCTAAGGTTATTTAGTAGAATGGGAAATGAAGATACGCTATTGCCAGAAATAAATAAACAATTCTCATTAAGTGTTAAAAATGTTGTTTGTCTTGCTTCTACATTCATAAAAATAATCTTAGGGGGTGTGTAATTATTATTTGTAAATAATTTATATATAGTGCTATAAAAATCATCGATATTATTTGTTCTATTGAACTCGTCAATCTCATTATCACTAATTACAATGATTGCTTCCGGCATATCTTCTTGAAGAATATAATTTTGAACAGCAATATCAATAAGTTTATGAAATGCCGCATAAAGATTAGTACTGCCCCAATTACTCGTATTTACCCTTTTTATACAATCATAAATATTATCACTATCCTTAAATTGAATAAATTTAGGTGTTGTACTAAAGGTCAAAAGTTGATTATGAAAAGCGCCTTTATTTTGTTGCGCAAAATAAATTCCCAATCCAAGGCTTGATGCTAATGGTCTTTCACCGTCCCAGGCCATGCTTGGACTAACATCACAAAAACATAAAACATTAGAATTATCTTTTAGTTGCGGCAAATTATCCCAAGCTAATTTTAATGTTTCATTGTAAGTACTATTATTCAATATCTTGCGCACAATCTCATATGGGTGTGTTACGCTCATGTTCATTTTCTTATAACCAATTTTCACATCATAAAGATATTTATTAAATCTCTCTTCATCATGAGTATTAAAAGCTCCATAATACTTTACCATAGCTAAAGCAGGGACATTCTCATAATTAATCTTATCCCATTCTTTGCTACTCATTTTAGTCTCTACAACATTAATATATTTGCGCAATTTGGACAATGTTTTTCTATAAATAGCTTCTGTTAAGTAAAAATGTTCAGCCGTCATCGCCGCCCATTTTTTATGGGTCTTATTACTAACTCTTGGAGACTTTAACCATTTCGCTAAAAGAGTACACTTCTTACCTTCATTCATAGCCTGAATATCCATAATCCATTGGTTGAGTAAATACTCCCACATAATATCCTCACATGGGGTACCAATAAGATAATAATAACTATCATATCTATTGTATGCTCTAATATTATCCATATTCATTACTACAAGAATAGGATTAATTGTGGCTAATCTTCTAAGACAGATGCGGAACGTTCTACGTTCACCTAATCCACCTCTAATATCTCCAATGTAAAATAACATTTTTACTGCTAATTGCGCGTTATAAGCATATGCTTCATCAAATAATTTTTTAATTTCTTCTTCTGTTCTATTTCTAAGAGAGCCAGCTTGGCCAAATAAAGTAATAATTGGATTATTAGCTTCACTAAAAGATAGTGCGCCATTCTCCGTTAATTTCTTTTTACTTTCAACATTAATAGTATTACTTAATTTATTCATACATGAATCTCCTTTTCAGTTGATAATAATATTATATCATAAATTTTAAAAAATTTCAAATTTTACTTTTCCGCACTATCTCCTATATAAATGAAAAATATTTTAACACAAAAAGAAAATTCTGTCAAATTTTCACTTGACAGAATTTCAATTTATTGATTTTGTTCTGCTTTCTTTTCTCCGCGGACTCTTTGGATAATCTCACTTACACCAGAAGAACCACTCATAAGAACTAAAACAGTTAAAATTTGCCCCATAATAGAATTTGCCTCTGTGATTTGTAATCCTGCCATTACATCTAAGTTAAAGCAGAATACGCTTGCAATAGATAGAATTGCACTAATTCCAAGAGTTAGCCAACGTCCCCAGGATAATCCTTCATAAGTTTGCTTAATTCTATCTACTACATACCAAATAACAGATGAAACGGCAACAATAGTAGCTAATATGTCCATAAATTTCACCTCATTTTATTTGATTGACAATAATAAGTAATTTTTAAACATTACTTTACAATTATTCAAGTCATTCAAAATTTGATTTTTCATGAAAATTTTGTTATAATATAATTACAGTGAAAACTGTGGAGGGACATACAGTAGAGCAATCAAGTATGGAGTTAATCGCCCATGCATTGTATGAGAGAATGCAGTCTTAGGATTGTAGGTGTTAAGTTAAATACTCACCAGCGATTATTGATAAAACATCATTGGCTCCAAAAAAGGAGTAAAATTATGGCAGGCGCAATAAGTCCATAATGGTAATTAAATAAACCTAAACTTACCTAAGCTTCAAGCTTGGGTTTATTAAGTGTACCCATTTTTAAATTAATATCCCTTGTTTTAAGGTGTGGAACCTTAAGGAGGGAAAAGAGAAAGCGAAACTTCATATTTTCCAAAAAAGGAGTGTATATATGAAATTAATATTTGAAATTACAGAAGATGAATATTTACTTTATCTTAATTGGAAAAAAGAATTAATTAAACAATCTAATAATAATATATTACCATGTGACCATTTTATATTCACGCCGCGCTCTAGTGGTGTGAATGTATCTGTTTTATGTGGTAAAAATAAAATTAAACTACGGGAGAGTAACAATGGAGGAAATTAAATTTGATTTAAGTAAATGGGAAGAACCCGCAGATAAAATGAACGCCATTTACAGTTTTATTGTAAATCGTGCGGCGGCATTAGACCCAAATATTTATCCCTATATTTGTTTTTCACCAGAAAACAACGCGCGTGGTTGTGTTGCGTATTATGTTGCAACGGCAATTACAACTTGTAGAAGATTTATTTTTTATGTTCCAAAATCCGTCAAGAAGTATGCTTATTTCAGTAAGAACAAGAAAATTAAACCTATAAGCAAGTGGCGATTTAATAGAAAAATGCGTAACTCCGAATCTATGACGTGGCAAATGTATCCATATGATGATTGTTCTCCTTGTATTTTTGAAGGTATTCCGCAGAACTATATTAACGATATTGCAGAACTATTGTTTAATTTTAAGGAGTCTTAAATGATAAATGTAATTATTCCTATTTATAATAATGACCCAAGAGACTTAAGGCGCGCGGTGCATAGTTGTTTAGCCCAATATAAACCAGTCTTACCATTGGTAGTAGACGACCATTCTGATGATTATTTATCTGAACAATATCATGATATTTGTAAAAAATTAAATGTAGCTTATCAAAGATTAGAAGAAAATGGCGGCCCAGGTATTGCAAGACAATGGGGCATTGACCATGGATATAATACAGATTTTGTGGGGTTTTTAGATGCAGACGATACGCTAATGCCGCAATATTCAACATTATTAGAAAAGCCAATTACTCAAGAAGGGCTTGATATTATTACAAGTCATATTATTCATGAGGGGATTGTCAATGTAGAGGATACTCATATTGATGGGACTGAATCATTACCATGGTTGCATGGAAAAGTGTACAGGAAAAGTTTCTTAAAAGAAAACAATATTAGATTTCTCGATGATTTACGATTCAATGAAGATGTTTATTTTAATATCTGTGCAATATTTACTACACTTAAATGCGCGACTATCGATAGACAAACATATTGTTGGCATTATAATGTAAATAGTTTAACAAGAAAAGACGAATATTGGGAAACTCGTAAAAAAACTAATGTTGAATATTGTCGTATGTTAGCGCATGCAATTAATTTTGTATGTGAAAAAGGTGCAACCAGAAATATTGCGCCACTATTTGCATGGTTGTATAATGCTTATCAATTCCAGCAGAATATTGATAGAAGTAAGATGGAAACTATAGATGTGGAACTTATTAAACAATTTTCTGATAATAAAAAAATTGCAGAAGAAATTAATAAAGATAAGAAGAAGTTTATGCACATGTTAACCATTCGCGCACACAGTGGTGAAAATGACGAACCGTTCCATGAAAGTTTACAATATTGGTGGGATACAATGGAGGATTTAATTGAGTAAAATAATTACAATTAGCGGCAAAGCGCAACATGGGAAAACAACAAGTGCCGAAATAATTAAAACCATATTAACAGATAAAAATAAAACCGCAATAATTTTTAATTATGGTGATATTTTAAAATTCATTTGCAAAGATTATTTCGGTTGGAATGGAAAAAAAGATGAACATGGGCGGCGACTACTTCAATATGTAGGAACTGATTTTATTAGAATTTATGATAGAGATTTCTTTGTAAATATTGGCATCTATATTTTAAAAGTAGTCTTTAGAAGTTATGACTATGTAATTGTCGCCGACTGCCGTTTCCCAAATGAAATTAATGGATTAAAAGAGAAATTTAATGATGTAATAACACTAAAAGTTTTCAGGGAAGATTATGAGAGTAATTTAACTGAAGAACAGCAACAACATCCAAGTGAAACATCATTAGACACTTATTTATTTGATTACATAATTATCGCCGAAAATATTCATGAATTAATCGAAAAATTAATTGACTTTTGTGAAAAAATATGATATAATAATAATAGAAAATATGAAAGAGGTAATTATATGATTAGTTTAGTTGGTGACTATGATTTTCTTAATATGCCAGCACAACGTTACTGGTCTTTCCCCTCAAGTTATGATAAAGATAAGCGGCAACAAACTCTAAATACCATGTTATATAGTAATGAATTTATTGCGGCGGAGAAGAAAGACGGATACTTTGAACTTCTTATTAAAAATGATAACGGCGATATTACTATGCGCGCTAGGGATAAAGGTGTAAATGGTTGGATTTGCAAAGAAGACCGGGTACCACATTTATTTGACTTCTTCAATAGCTTACCCAATGGAACTGTCCTTGTAACAGAAGTCTACTTACCCAATAAAACCAGTAAAAATATTACCACCATTCTTGGGTGTGCACCTGAAAAAGCGATTGCGCGGCAACAGAAAAATGAACCACTTCATATGTATTGTTTTGATTGCTTAGCCTATTCTGGAAAAGTTCTAATTAATACTCCTATCACTGAGCGTATTACTTACTTAAATAAAATTAATTGTGACTATCCATATGTAGAGCGCGCAATTTATTGGGATAATCCAGAAGATATTCATAATAATTGGCTTGATATTTTGGCAAAAGGTGGAGAAGGTGTAGTATTAACTCGTAAAGATAATTTTTATGAACCAGGTAAAAGAACTGCACGACATACCCTAAAACTTAAGAAAGAACTTAAGGATACTATTGATGTGTTTCTCACTGGTAAATGGAAAGAGCCAACGAAACTGTACACTGGTAAAGAAATTGAGACATGGCCTTATTGGTATGATGATATTACAGATACATATATTAACACCACATTGAATAGTGTTACTAATATTGATGGTTTTACACCAGTTACACGTTTATATTTTTATAACATGGCCGGCGCAGTTGAAATTGCCACTTATATTAATGGTAAAGAAACTCCGATTGGTTGGATTTCAGGTATTGATGATGAAGTAAGATTAAAAATTGTTGAAGATTCGAGTCAATATAGAGGTAAAGTTGTGGAACTACAAGCCATGGAAATTGATAGGAGTAATACAATTCCTACACTTCGTCATGCTAAAATTGTAAAATGGCGGCCAGATAAAAATAAAGAGGATTGTATATGGCATTAAGTAAGGGAGAAGAATTAATTAAAAATATCTTAGAGCGGGAAGGAATATCTTTTAAACGGGAATATTCCTTCCCAGATTTATTATCTTTTAAAAAGAAACCCCTAAGATTTGATTTTGCTATTATGGAAAATGGAAAAGTTACGGCACTTATTGAATGGGACGGACAACAACATTATGAGTATATAGAACATTTTTCTAAAAACAAGCAGAAATGGAATTATTCGCGCGCCAACGATGTTAAAAAATGCCGTTATGCTTTAATGCACAATATTCCATTGTATCATATTCCATATACGCAAATTGATAAAATTTATACATCAAAAGATATTTTTAATGAAAGTTTTAAAATCAAAAATAAATTCGACCTAATGAACAAGTATATTGAACGCACAACTAAAATTTGATTTTAAATGAAAATTATGATATAATATAATTAGAGGTGAGAAATGGAAGTAATTATTATTTTAATTATTTCCATTGTTTTATTTATTATATTATATAAAAAAGAAGTAATTAAGAATTTAAGTTATAGGAGTAAGAAGTATTTAGAATTAAATAAAGAAATAGAGGGATTAGAACAATGGAAATTAAAGTTAAATGAAGATATAAATAATGCGCAAGCATTAATAAAACATTTAATTAATGAAAATGAACAAATTGCTAAAGAACAATTAGATAAAGAAATTGCCGCAATTAGAGTATTAAAAATGAAACAGTTAGATGAAGAACAGAAAGAAAAAATTCAACAATTACTCAACGAAGAACAAAACATTAAATTACAAATTGAGCCGCTTCGTCAAGAATTGTTAGAATATGAATCTAAGCAAAATGCTATTATTGCGGCAAAAAAGCGCGAAAGAGAAATTGAAAATAATAAACAATTTCATTCAATTCAATTATCGCAAGAAGCCATTGAAGATATTTCTTTTTTGCGGCAAATACTTCAACAAATACATAAAAAAGAAATAATCTCTAAAATAATTTGGGAAAATTATTATATGGTTCCAACTAAAGATATGTTGAAAAGAGTTATTGGAAATGATAAAAAATGTGGCGTTTATAAAATAACAGATATGAACACTAATGAATGTTATATTGGACAATCAGTTGATATCGCCGCACGATTACAACAGCATATAAAAGGAACTCTTGGAATACAATCTATAGCAGACCAATATGTTCATCATATTATGGCAGAAAGAGGAATCGAAAATTTTCTTTTTGAAATTATCACTCTATGTGAAAGGAATCAATTAAATACTATGGAAAAATATTATATTAATTTTTATAAAAGTAATGAATATGGTTGGAATATGACAAAGGGAGGGAGTTAATTGATAGAGTTAAGTGATGAACAAAAAGCAATAGTTTACGCACCAATTACAGAAAAAACTATTGTTTTATCTACCGCCGCAAGTGGAAAAACAGCTTGTGTAGTAGAAAGAGTAAGAGCACTTCTCCGTGCAGGAATAGAACCAGATAAAATTGTATGTATTACATTTACAAACAATGCGGGAGAAGAAATGAGAAAAAGATTGGGTGATGATTTTAGAGACGGTCTTTTCGCAGGAACATTACATTCTTATGCCAATATGTTATTAATAAGTAATGGTATTGATACTTCCAGAATTAGAGAAGATGAAGATTTTGACCAATTAATAACTATGATAAGTATGTATCCAGAGGTAATTAGACCAATAGATTATTTAGTATGTGATGAAAGTCAAGATTTAAATATTTTGCAATTTGAGTTATTAGATATATTAAATCCTAAAGCTTGCTTAATTGTTGGTGACCCGCGCCAAAGTATTTATGATTTTAAGGACGCAAGACCAGATTTAATTGTATCTTTAACACAAAATCCACAATATACAGTGCGCGAATTAACTCAAAATTATAGAAATGCAAAAAATATATTGGAATTAAGTAATCATGTTATCAAAATTATGAAAGATGTACCGCAAGCTGAAGAGCCTACGTGTATGAGAAAAGAAACAGGAATTATTAAAAAAATAGAAAAGACAAATGTAGTTAAGTTAATTAAGGAAAATAGTAGTATTGGACATTACGGAGATTGGGCAATTCTTTGTCGTGCTAATCATACAATAGATACATTATTAAGAAAATTAACTAAAGCGGGTATTCCGGCAATTACTTTTAGACAAGCTCAAGGTGATTTGCAAGCTCTACACGATAAAATGCTTAGTGATACTGTAAAAGTATTAACTATTCACTCAAGCAAAGGTCTTGAATTTAACAAAGTTATTGTATATGACGTATTTAAAACAGGTGCGGAAAATATTAGATTAAATTATGTAAGCTTTACTCGTGCAAGAGATGAACTATATATGTGTTATAAGGGGTGATATAGTTGTCATATGACGCAAATTCAATACAACAATTAACGTTTCGAGAAGGGTGTAGAAAAAGAATTGGCATTTATTTAGGCAGTGCCGATAATAAAGGTGTTATTAATGGTTTACTTGAATTAGTTAATAATGCTACTGATGAAGCTTTAGTATGTAAGACAGCAAATAAAATTGAAATTAACGTATGGAGTAATAAAGCTTCTGTAAGAGATTATGGGCGTGGTATGCCGCATGGAAAAAATGAATTTACTGATGAAGTTATGATTAATTTATTAACTGAAAATCATAGCGGTGGTAAATTTGATGATAATTCATATGGCGGCAAAAGTAGAGGATTAAATGGTACAGGAAGTGCCGCAACTTGTTGTTCGTCAGATTGGTTTAATATAACCAGTTACAGAGATGATGCTGCCTGGCATATGGAATTTAAAGAAGGAATTCCACAATTTCCAGTATGTAAAAAATTACCCCTTAATAATGCCCTTTACGGAACATATATTGAATATCAACCGAGCCAAGAAGTTTTTGCCGCAGAAGATATTAAATTTGATTATGCCGCTATATGTCAAATTATTAAAGAATATTCTTACTTCAATAAAGGTGTTACTTTTATTGTTAAGGATATGGAAAATAACACAATAAATAAGTATATTAGCAATAATGGTCTTATCGATTTTGCTAAAGAAAATATTCTTAATCCAATAAATAAAAAACCCCTATATACTAAAATTAGTGAAAACGGTATAGATGTAGAAATGATTATACAATGGACTACTGGTAGTGAGAAATTTTATCTTTTCAGTAATGGTGGTGAAAATCCAGACGGAGGAACACCAATTACCGGTATCCGCACAGCTATTACTAACTTTATGAAAAAACATTTAACGAATGAAATTAATCCAGAATTAGGCAGAGCTGGACTTGTATACATCTGTTCTATTAATATGAAGAATCCTATATACAATGGACAGATTAAAAGTAAAATTACAAATCCAGAATTGCGCGGATTATGTCAAAGAATCGCCACAACATTATTAAATGATTTTGCAAAAACTTCTGAATTTAAAGTTATTATTGATATGATAACAAAACTTAATAAAGCAGAACGTGCGGCAGAAAGAGCAAAAACAGCGGTATTGCAAGCAACAAAAGATATTGAGAAAAATCAAAAAAGAAAAGTATTTGCAAGCGATAAATTAAAAGATGCTGAATTTCTTGGACAAAATAGTATTCTATTAGTATGCGAAGGTGATTCAGCACTTGGAGGGATGTCACAAGCTCGTGACCCAAAATATTATGGTCTTATGGCAATTAGAGGAAAAATTATTAATGCTCTTTCAAATGAAGAAGATAAGATTATGAATAATGAAGAAGTAAAACTATTATTCAGCGCGCTTAATATTATTCCAAATAATTATAGTAACAAGAAGTTAAGGTATGGGAAGCTTGCGATATGTAGCGATTCAGACTCCGATGGCTATCACATAGGCCTCTTAATCATGTCACTACTATATAAATATGCTCCTAATTTTATCAAAGAGGGGAGATTATGTTGGCTTAGGTCGCCGCTATTTATTGTTGAAAATGGTAAAAAGAGACAATATTATTTTAATGATGAAGAATTTAATCAAGCAAAAAATAGTGGAAAAGTACACGGCGAAGTTCACAGAGCTAAAGGTCTTGGCGCACTTGAACCAATAGAAGCGCATGAATCAATGTTTACTAAAGAATACCAAAGATTAGATGTATTAAATCCAGATAACGAAAGCTTTTCTTTACTTGAATCTTTAATGGGCAATCAAATAGAAGCACGAAAACAATTTGTATTCAATAATATTGATTTTAATGAGATTAAGGAGTAATTAATATGGAAATGACAAAAGCCATTGAAGATAGTTTTATTCAGTATGCTGGTGCCGTATTGCAAAGCAGAGCATTAGTAGATGCAAGAGATTGTTTAAAGCCCTCAGCACGACAAATTTTTTATTCAATGTATCGCAATAAATATATTCATAGTAAACCATATGAGAAAACAAATGCGCCTGTAGGTGATGCTATGAAAGATTTTTATATTCATGGTAATACTTCATGTGTTGGTATTATGATGCGCGCGGCACAAAATTTCGCTATGCGTTATCCCTTATGTGAAGTAAAAGGTAATGTAGGTACTCTTATTGAGTCTGGTAACTGGGCCTCTGAACGATATACCAGTACAAGATTATCTGAAATTTCTGATTATTTATTCCGTGATATTAATAAAGATGCTATTACAACTTGGAGAGATAATTATGCAGATAATCTTCAATATCCAAGTGTATTACCAAGTAAAGGGTTCTATAATATTGTAAATGGAACACAAGGTATTGGAGTTGCGGTTTCATCTTCTATTCCACAGTTCAATTTGCGCGAAGTTAATGAAGCTTTAATTAAACTCATGTGGAATCCAAATAGTACATTTAAAGAGCTATATTGCGCGCCAGATTTTGCAACTGGCGGCATTATTATCAATGAAGATGAAGTAAAAGAAAGTCTTAAGAATGGCACTGGTAAAGCTTGTCAAATTCGTTCAGTAATAGAATACGATAAAGATGACAACTGTTTTGTTGTTACTCAGATACCATATAGTGTATATACAAATACTATTTGCAATCAATTAGAAGAAATTATTAATAAAGAGGAAAATCCAGGTATTGAGCGCTTTAATGATATGACTGGCATAACTCCATATATCAAAATTTATCTAAAGAAAAAAGCAATTAAGGAAAAAGTTCTTGATTATTTATTTAAGAATACATCTTTACAATCGTGGTATGGAATTAATTTAATCATGCTAGATGAAGGTAAGTATCCAAAAGTATTCACCTGGAAAGAAGCACTCGAAACTTATCTTAAACATCAATATAAGGTGTACACTAATGTTTTTCAAAAAGAAATTCACACTTTGAAAGAAAGACTTGAGATTGTAGAAGGAATTTTAATTGCATTAGCTTCTATAGAAGAAGTTATTGAGATTATTAAAAATAGTAATAGTGCGGCAGAAGCATCAAAAGCTCTTTGTAATAGATTCCTTTTAACAATTAAACAAAGTGATGCAGTATTGTCAATTAAATTAGTAAAATTAGCGCACTTAGAAATTGAAAAATATGAAAAAGAAAAGAACGATTTACTTAAAGAAATTGCGCGAATTACTAATATTTTAAATGATAATACACTATTAAAAAAAGAAATTGAAAAAGATTTGCGGAATGTGATTAATAAATTTGGCGACAAAAGACGAACTCAAGTATTTAATTATGGGAATAATTCACAAGAGAAAATGTATTATTATACATATGATGGAAAATGTTATTTAAATGAACCTAAAGAAGGTTACATTGTGGCTTTGCCGCGCAATAAGGAAGTATGTGCAATTACAAAAAATGGATTAGTATATCGAAGTAATGATACACCTTTGCGCGCGAAGAAAATTTTCCCAGTTGATGACAATGACACTATTATCAACGTAGTGCCCTACAATGAGTCCAACTATTTAATCATTGTAAACAATGAGAAACATTTTCGATGTAAAGAGATGTCAACTCTTCACTTAAAAAGGACAACCCTTAGTTTGAGTAATATTACGAGAGCAGAGGTTTCGCAAGACAGAATTTCAAAAAATGATTTCAAATTTTGATTTTTTATTAAAATTATGATATAATATTTATATAAACAAAACAATAAAAATTTTAGGAGATGTAAAATGAGTACAAAATTAACACCAAAAGCAAAGGCAGTTCTTGATTATGTTCGTGAGCACGATACTGGAGACGGCGTTACCATGGCAGAAATTGCTGAGGGAACTGGATTAACCATTAAGGCTTGTGGACCTCTCGTATGGACTTCTCTTAAGGAAAAGAAAGATGGCTCTCGTCCCACTCTTGTAACTTACGAAAAGAGAACCGTTGAAGGTCAGGAAAAACCAGTAGGTTTTGTTCATATTACTGAAGAAGGAAAGAATTGGGTAGACCCTGTAGAAGAAGTAGCTGAATAAAAATAATAAATAATAAGAGGTAATTAAATGTTAAAAGAAATGGTAAATAATGTAGTAGTAGAAGGTCTATTATCTGAAATTAATTTAAAGAAACTTGAGTACACAAAAGACGGCGAAAAGAAGAAAGGAATTAATGGCAATATTAAAATTAAAGTTGTTATTCCTTTTGACGGTGAAGATAAAATTCTTGAAGTTCCTGTGTATTTCTTTGCCAGTGAGTTAACAAATAAAGGCAACACTAATCCAGCGTACACTAACCTTGAGACAGTAATTGATACTGGTAATTCTATTGCGGCGGTAGGAGAAGATAATGCAAGTGCTGTAAGAGTTATTGGTACAGTTCGTATGAATGAATATTTTACTCCCGACGGGCGCTTCATTAATATGCCAAGAGTAAATGCTTCTTTCGTTAATTTTATTAAGAGAGAAGATATGGATATGAAGGCACAATTTGATGCCGAAGTTTTCATTACTAAAATGGTAATGGATACCGATAAAAATGGCATTGAAACTGGTGTACTTAGAATTTATGGTGCAAATATTGGTTATAATGATTATACAGATGTTATTCCAATTATCACCAATAATCCTAAATACGTTGACGCAATTAAGGCAACATATCGAGAAGGAGATGTTATTAAACTTTCTGCTAAGTTAGATTTTTCTAATAAGGTCATTAAAACTTATGAAGAAGTAGCGATTGGTGAACCTATTGAGCATACTCGTACAGTATCCACTAATGACTTATATATTACAGGCATTGGTATTTCTAATAATGCCGCTTCTTATTCTCCTGATGATATTAAGGCTTGCTTAACTGCGCGCGAAAAGCGTATTAATGATAGAAAAGAAAAAGCAAATAAGAAACCTGCTTCTAACGGAACTAAAGTAAGTGCAGCTAACTTAGGATTTTAAGTGTGGTGATTGAATATGGCAGTAATTAATATTATGAATATTAAACCGACTACTATTAGCAGGAGTATTCGAGATAAGTTTATCCTGCTTTATAGCTTGCCAAAAATTGGAAAGACCAGCTGGGCCGCGAATATTCCAAATAATTTATTCTGTGCAACAGAGGTTGGTTATCACGGGATTAATGGTATTACCGCCGTTGATATTCAATCATGGAGTGATTGGAAATTAGTATTAATGCAATTAGAAAGACCAGAGGCTTTAGAGCATTACAAAACCGTAACTATTGATACTATTTCAATCTTATATGACCTGTGTGTAAAATATATTTGTGACCAAAATAACGTAGATACAATTGGAGATATTCCATATGGTAAGGGATATGCGTTAGTTTCTCAAGAATTTGCTTCTTCATTAAGAAAAGTAACACAAATGGGACTTGGATTGATTATGCTTGCACACGCAAATATTCAATATGTTGCCTTAGACGGAGATGAAGATAAAGTAGTAGAACAAGTATCTCCTAAAATTGATAAAAGACCATTTGATATTGTAAATCAATTAGCTGATATTATTGCATATATTAAAATGGATTTTGATAAAGATAATAATGTGACAAGAACATTAATTACGCGGCGCACACCTTATATTGTTGCTGGTTCACGCTTTAAATATTTAGCGCCGGAAATTCCATTTGGATATGATGAATTAGTAAACGCATTATTAGAAGCGATTGACCTTCAAGGAAAAAATGATGGCGCGAAAATTGTAGATGAAACAGAACATCATTCTATTGTTACTAATAGACGTCCATTTAGTGAGACTATTGCAGAAGCGCAAATCTTATGGCAGAAATTAGTATCAGATAGTCCAGAAAATGCAGAAATTATTTTGAGTAAAGTAAAAACACTTTTTGGAAAAGAAATGAGACTTTCTGAAATCCCCGAAAGTCAACAGGATTTATTTGAAATTCTTATTGAAGATTTAAAGAAGATGTAACAAACAAGCGGGATAGGTAATACCTTCCCGCTTATTTTATCTAAAGGGGATAATGTATGAAAATTTATACTTGCCGATATTGCGGAAAAAAATTTGAAGCAAAAGAAGAAGAAAAGGGTGTAACATGGTTTGAAAGGTCAAAAGGTTGGAACTATCATATGGAGTGTTGGAAATATCTTAGTGATATAAAAAATGATAAAACAGATGAACAATGGATAGATATGATATTTGACCTTATTAAAAGAGAAATTAAAGGTGAATATAATTATCATCAAATAATTTCTCAAGTTAATGCTTTGAAAAAGAAAGGAAGAACTTCAAAAGGAATATATTTTTCTTTATATTATTTTTTCATTATTAAAGAGAATGTTTGGAAACAAGAATATGGTATCGGTATTGTTGATACCATATACGAATTATCAAGTCAATATTGGATAAGCCAAGAAAATAAAAATAAAGGCTTACTTGATGAAATAGTCAAATTACAACAAACAAAAAAGACTATCATTAAACCGCGAAAAAGAAATAAAAATATATGGAATTTAGAAATTCCAGAATAAAGGAGGAATATCTTGGCAGAAAAGTCAACAGAAATGCAATTATTGGCTACTCTTATGAATAATCCAAAATTGCTTTTACAAATTGATAAATACCAAATAGATATAAATGATTTCTCTGAACCAAGATATAGAGATATTTTTTGGGCAATTCATAGTTTAGCTCCTCAAGCTACTGGTAGTTTAAAACCATATGAAGTAGAAGAACTTCTAAAGAAAAATCCAAGAACCAGTATGTATTTAGAAAATGGCGGCAAACAAATTTTAATCGATTTAGAAAGTTTTAATGTAAGTAATTTTGATATTACTTATATGCAATTTAAACGAGAAAATTTACTTGAAGAGCTACAGAAAGCAGGACTTCATAAGAGATATTTTGTAGAAAATGCTAATATTAACACTCCTGAAGCTGAAATAGATGAAGCAATAGTAAATGAAACTCCACAAGATATTCTTAATAATATTGAAAAAGGGTTTACGCATTTAAAAAGTAAGTATATGTTAAAGGATACTTCATCTGTTCAAACATTGGCGAATGGCATGGAAGAATTATTAGATGAATTACAAGAAAAACCAGAAATAGGATACTCTTTACAAGGTGATTTATTTAATTATATAGTTAGCGGTGCCATGGAAAAAAGATTTTATTTACGAAGCGGGGCAAGTGGGATAGGAAAAACTCGTTCTTGTATGGCCGATGCCTGTTATTTAGCATTTCCAGTTAGATATGATTGGTCGCGTAGACAATGGGTAAATATTGGTAGTTCTGAAAAAGTTTTAGTTGTTATTACTGAACAAGATTTTGATGAAGTACAAAAAATGGCATTAGCTTATATTAGTGGAGTAAATGAATCAACTTTTAAACGTAATCAAACATCCATAGAACAAAAAAAAATCTTGCGGCAAGCCTTAGAAATATTTAATGAATATGAGAAAAACTTTTTAGTTGTTAGGGTACCTAGTCCAAGCATAAGCTTAATTAAACAATTAATTAGAGAACAAGTGATTATAAATGATATTCATTTTGTATTTTATGATTATATTTTCATAAGTCCCTCATTATTAAATGAATTTAAAGGCGCCGCACTAAGAAATGATGAAATTCTATTAATGTTTAGTGATGCTTTAAAACAATTAGCCGTTGAATTAAATATTTTCATTATGTCAAGTACACAAGTAAATGCTAATGCAGACAAGAGTAATGAAATACGAAATGAAGCAAGTTTAGCTGGTTCTCGTGCTGTTATTAATAAAGCTGACATGGGCTGTATTGCGGCAAGACCAAGTAAAGAAGAATTAAAAGCATTAGAATCAATTTCGGCACAATTAGATTGTGAACCAAATGTAGTAACGGATATATATAAATTGCGCGGAGGCGAAAATACTCAAGTTAGAATTTGGTCGTATATGGATTTAGGAACGCTTAGAAAGAAAGATTTATTTGTAACAAATTCTCGACTTGAGCCGATTGATATTCAATATGACGGTGTAACTTTAGGATTAACAGAAGAACAAGAAGAAAAAGCATTAGAAATATTAACGAGGTTAAATACAAAATGATAAATAGACAAGAATTAAGAGAAACCTTAACTGAAGAAAATATTATACATTTAATGAAACTTCTTGGTTGTTCTGAATTTAAAGATAATAATACATATATTCAATTTAAAACCATATGTCATAATATCAATGAAGATACCGCAGGATTTAATTTATCGTACTACAAGAATACGCATAGATTTTATTGTTTTAGTTCTTGTTATACCATGGATATATTTACTTTGATTAAAAAGCGTTGGTTATTAGTAAATAGTGAAGAAGATGTAAGCTTTAATAATATTGCCTATTGGGTGATGAATCATTGTGATATTAATTTAGATAACAATGAACCAATGGTAGATTATCAAAGTCCATTGAATCCAAATGATTATAAGAATAAAACCATTGAAGTAATTCTTCCAGAAAAAAATAAAAATGTTCTTGATACTTTTTCTAATTATCATTGTGTTGAGTGGCTAAATGATAATATTAGTGATGAAGCTATGACTAAATATAATATAAAATATTCAATAAGTCGTAATGCGGTTATTATACCCCATTACGATGTTCATGATAGATTAATTGGAATTAGACGTCGCGCGCTAAATCCAGAAGAACAAGATGATAAATATAAGCCAATATTTATAGAAAATGTTAGTTATAGTCACCCATTAAGCTATAACTTGTATGGATTAAATTTAGTTAAAGATGAGGTAAAACGCCGAAAAACTATTATTATCGCCGAAGGAGAGAAGGCATCTTTACAAGGATATACAATGTGGGGTAAAGACAATATTGTTGTATCATCTTGCGGAAATAAAATTAATCGTTGGCAAGTATTTTTGATTATGAAATACTGCTGTCCAAATGAAATTATTATAGCTTTTGATAAGGGATTGGATTTTGATAAAGTAGAATCTATGTGTAAGAAATATTTATATTATTGTAATTTTTCATATACATATGACCACAGTAATGAATTAAGGGATAAGGAAAGTCCTTTAGATAGACCAGATTTAATAGAAAAATTACTCAAAACAAGAGTAAGAGTGAGGTAATCTTTGGAAGTAGAATTGAAATATAATGTACAAAAACCTTATATAGATAATCTTATTAAAGAAAGGGGAATTGATAATGTAATAACTTTTCTTAATCCACGTGAAAGTGATTTAGAATCTCCATGGGATTTACAATATATGGACGGCGCTATTCAAACCATTGAAATTATGAATGGAGCTAAAACAGCAGTTCTTGTTGACTCCGATTGTGATGGGCAGTGTGCGGCGGCGATATTAATAAATTACTTTAAAAAAGTATTTCCTGAATGGAAAATGGATTATATCTTACATGATTCTAAAGGTCATGGTCTTGAAGATATAGAATCTAAAATTAACATTGATGATTATGAATTATTTTTTATTCCAGATGCGGGAAGTAATGATGATGAAATTTTTATGAGGTATAAGGATACGTTCTTTATTGTACTTGACCACCATATCAGAAGTAATAATACATCTGAAATTCCACCTAATGCAATTATTGTAAATAATCAATGTAGCTGGGCTTATAAAAATAAATCATTAAGCGGTGCTGGAGTTGTTTTCCAATTTTGTAAAGCAATAGATGAAAAATTACATATTGCTGCGGCAGATGAATATTATGATTTTGCCGCAATAGCCATTATTGGTGATGTTATGGATATTACTACCCCAGAAAATAGATATATTGTAAGTAGGGGTTTAACTCAAATTTTACATCCTTTCTGGAAATATTTAATTGAAAAAAATAGTTATAGTTTAGGAGATACTTTGACGCCTACTGGTGTTGCTTTCTATATTGTACCTTCTATAAACTCAATGTGCCGCCTTGGAGCGATGCCCGAAAAAGAAAGAATGTTTGAAGCTATGATTTATCCAGACAAAATAGTAGAGAGTAATAAGAGAGGGCATAAGGGTGAAGAAGTAAGTATTATAGAAGAAGCATATAGGGAAATGGTAAATACAAAAGCTAAGCAAAAACGTATGCAAAAAAAAATGGCGCAACTTTGTGAAAAGCAAATTATAGAGAATGATTTGGAGAACAATAAAATCTTAACTATCGTTCTTGATGAAGAATTTGATGATATGCCGCCAGAAATAAATGGATTAACGGCGACAAAATTAAGTAATGATTATAGAAAGCCAACTTTGATTGGTAGAGTTAATGATAATGGGGAATATAAAGGTTCTATTCGAGGTCTTAATTCAATTAAAATGCCTCCATTTAAAGATTTTCTTTTGTCTAGTAATCTTATGGAATGGATAGAAGGGCATCAACAAGCTGCGGGTTATTGCATGAAAGAGAAAAATTTAGAAAAATTAATTACCTGGGCAAATGATGAATTAAAAGATGTAGATATGAACGCAAAAATGTGGCAAGTTGATTTTCAAATGCAAGCTAATGATGAAAATTTGCCAGAATTAATTGAAAATATGGATAGATTAAAAACTCTATGGGGACAAGGCTTTCCAGAGGCGTTAATTAATATAACTAATCTTATCGTACCGAGACAAGATATATCTGTAATTGGTAAAAATGTAGATACTGTTAAGATTAAACATAATAATATTGTGTATATGTTTTTCAAAAGAAATCAAGAAGAGATTACAAAACTATTACAATATGGTACAGCCATGTTTAATATCGTCGGGACAGCGAATTTAAATGTTTTTAATGGAGTAATTACGCCGCAAATTTTTGTAAGTGATTATGAAATAAAGGATTATACTTACGGATTTTAAGAAAGTGAGGTAACAATGTACGCATCATTACATAATCATGATGAAATGTCTAATATTAGATTATTAGATTGTATTATTAAGCCAAAGGATTTATTAAATAAGGCTCATGATTTACAAATGAGCGGTATAGCGATTACAAATCATGAATGTTTATCGTCATTATTGAAAGCAGAGCAATATATTAATTCAATGCGCGAAAAAGATGAAATATGGAATAAGATGAAATTTATTCGTGGTAATGAAATATATTTGTGCCGCAACGGCATGAATAAAGATAATTTCGTGAGGGGAGAAGATAGATTTTTTCACTTTATCTTACTTGCTAAAGATTACGAAGGTATGACACAATTAAGGCAATTAAGTAGCCGCGCATGGAAACGTTCATATCAATATTATATGAGAAGAGTTCCAACTTATTATCAGGATATTATTGATATTATTGGCAGTAATCCAGGTCATATTATTGCAAGTACAGCTTGTTTAGGTTCACAGCCAAATGTAAAATTTTTACAAGTGTTAGATGAAAAGATAAGCGAAGATGAAGCTATGTCATATAATGAGGCATGGATAAATAGATTAAATGAAATTATTGGTAAAGAGAATTTATATATAGAGCTGCAACCTGGTACATCTAAAGAGCAAATTTATTGTAATAATAAATTAATTGAATTAAGCGGCGTAACTGGTAATAGAGCAATTATCACAACCGATAGTCATTATTTAAATAAAGAGGATAGAGAAATCCATAAAGCTTTTCTTAAAAGTAAACCAGGCGATAGAGAAGTTGATGATTTCTATGAAGCGACATATGTAATGAGTGAAGATGAAATTCATGAACGTATGAATGAATATATTGGTGAACAGAAAGTAAATGAATTACTTGAAAATACAAATATTATCGCTGAAAGAATAGAGGATTTTACACTTGAGAAACCTTTAAAAATCCCTTATCTACCAAAAGTTCAATTTGATATTCCAATATCTATTGATGAACAAGTAGTCGCCGCGATTCCTAAATTGAAAGATTATCTAAATGGTAATATTGCAAATAAACAATTTGCTGCGCGATTAATTCAATTTATGAAGAAAAGTGATAATCCAGGAGAAGAACCTCGTTATAAGATAAAGAACAAAGCTGACCGCATGAATATGGAATTAGAAATCATATGGGACAGCGGCGTAAAACAAAAAGTTGACTGGTCTAAATATTTTCTACAAGTATCAGATTATATAAAAATATATTGGACATTAGGCAATTCTTATACTTGTCCTTCAAGAGGTTCCGCCGGCGCAAGTTATGTATGTTATGCTATGGATATTACACAAATTGACCCAACAAGAGAAAAGGCAAATCTTTATTTTCAACGCTTCATGAACCCAGAAAGAGCAAGCGTGTTAGATATTGACATAGACATAGAGAGCGTTAGAAGAAATGATTGTATTAGTGCGTTACAATCAGTATATGGTAAAGAACATGTTACTCGTGTTGCAACTTATAAAACAGAAAAAGCTCGTTCAGCTATATTAACTGCCGCAAGGGCATTAGGCGTAGATGTAGATGAAGCAAGATATATTACAAGTTTAATTAAAAGTGAAAGAGGAATTCAATATACCTTAACTCAAACTTATTACGGTGACGAAGAAAATGAAATTCCCCCAAATAAAACTTTTATTAAGGCGATGGAAGAATATCCAGAATTATGGAATATTGCAAAGACGATTGAAGGACTTGTAACAGGTATTGGAGTTCATGCTGGTGGAGTAGTAATAACTGAAGAACCAATAGAAGAAATTTGTGGTGTTATGATGGTCACAAGTAATGATTTAGTTACGGCTAATGATTTACACGAAATTGAAAGTGAAGGACTAATAAAGATTAGAATATAGTTTTTATTTGGTTAAATAATAGTAAATTATAATATATAAAGAACTATAATTATGGTCCTAATATATAGGAATATATATTTGAAACGCATTGAACTGTGCTAACAGGTGTGGACAAAAGTCTGCTAACGGGGAAACCTAAGTCAAAAGATATGGCAATCCCGTGCTAAGCCAATATTAATTGGAAAGTGTAACGACTATCCTTGAAATAGGAGTAGAGAGTGAGATAAGCACACTCTCCAAGTGGTGCGCACCCAGAACGGGTGAAGATATAGTCTATCCCATATAGAAATATATGGAAATGATGCGATTTACTTGCGACAGAAGGCTTGACCAAAATACGTACTTGTATTGATTTATTATGTGAATATGGATATGTTACACCTGAAAAGACTCTTCGTGAAACTTATGAAAAAGTTATTGGTATATATAATCTTAATAGAGAAAACTTAGATATGTGGAAAATGGTTTGGAATAATGAAATTGTATCTTTATTCCAAATGGAACAGCAAAGCGGTACTCAAGGTATTGCATTAACACATCCACAAAGTGTAGAAGATTTAGCTACTTTAAACAGTGTAATTAGATTGGCAAGCACTGATAAAAATAAAGAAAGACCATTGGAAAAATATAAAAGATTTAGAGAAAATCCAAAAGATTGGGATAAGGAAATGAATCGATATGGGCTTAATGAACATCAAAAAGAAATGTTACATAATATGTTTGATACATCTTATGGAATTAGCGCGCAACAAGAGGATTTATATCAATTAATGTTGTGTCCAGAAATTGGTGGATATTCATTCGGTATGGCAGATAAGCTTAGAAAAGCTGTTGCTAAGAAGAGTCCCAAAGATTATAAAGCTTTTGAAGAACAATTTTGGAAAGATGTAGAGGAAAATAATAGAGATAAAAGATTATGTAATTATATTTGGAAAGAAATGGTAGAACCGCAAAAAGGGTACAGCTTGACTGAGAAGGTTAAGGCTGTCGCGTGAGGAGACTCCGTGTAAAAAGTAGACCATAAACTGCGGGAAGTTGGCATAAATTTTTATTACTAAGCTTAAGTAGAAATATTTAAGTGGCAATGGGTAGCTCCAAAGGTATAGTAACAAGATAAAAATTGCCATAATCCGCAACGAAATATCTGATTGCTTTGCAAAGATAGACGCTCAGAGACTATAATTGGTCGACCCAAACAGATGACGCTGTGGGTCAAGGGATAGTCCAAAAAGTTAACCTAGCTCATACCCTTTCCTATTCATTCGTAGCTCTTCAAGAAATGAACCTTGCATATTTTTATCCAATTATTTTTTGGAATACAGCAAATCTTATTGTTGATAGCGGTGCGACTTATGATATCAACTTTGACGAAGAAAATGATACTGAAGAAAAAGAAACTGAAGAAAAACTTAATGAATACGAAGCAGAAGAAGAAACTAAAGCTATTGTCAGTAATTTTGGTAAGGTAGCCAGTGCAATAGGACGCATGCAACAAAAAGGAATTAAAGTATTGCCGCCAGATATTAACCAATCAAGATATACTTATACATTGAATGTAGAAGAAAATACAATTCGATATGGTTTAACTGGTATTGTTCGAGTGGGTCATGATTTAGTTGACCAAATATTAAAAAATCGGCCATATGAAAATATTATTGATTTTATGAATAAAGTTAAAGTAAATGTTTTACAAATGGTAAGTCTTATTAAATCAGGAGCATTTGATTCTTTCGGCACAAGACAAGATATAATGAAACAATATTTATACTCCATTTCTGAAACAAAAAATAAATTAACATTACAAAATGCAGGTATGTTAATTAATTATGGTTTACTTCCAAACTCTTTATCTTTTGAAATTAAAGTATTTAATTTCAATAAGTATATAAGGAAATTTAAAGACAAAAGTACTGACCTAATTACATTAGATGAAATTAGTTTACCGTTTTATGAATCTAACTTTAATGTTGATTTATTAAGAATTAATAATAATGTAACTACTATTTATGCGCCAGAATGGAAATCAATTTATGACTCATATATGGACCATATTAGGAACTATATTAAAAAGAATCATGATGACTTACTTGAAGCATTAAATAATAAAATTATTGCCGATAAAGTAAATAAATATGCGCAAGGAAGTTTAGAAAAATGGTCTATGGATAGCGTTTGTTTTTATCAGAATAAGCATGAACTTGATGATATTGATTTACAATCTTATGGTATTGATAATTTTTATGACTTACCAGAAGAGCCACAAATAGATTATTCATTTGAAGCAAGAGACGGACATACTGTTAATATTTATAAATTAACTCGTATTGCCGGAACTGTAATAGACAAGAATAAAACTAAAAATCAAATTACACTACTAACCACTGACGGAGTAGTCATTGTTCAAGCTTATGGTGTTTTTCCGCAATATGATAAACAAATAAGCCAAGTTAATAATGATGGTAGTAAAACAATATTAGAAAAATCATGGTTCACTCGTGGTAATATGTTAATTGTTAATGGAATGAGAAGAGGTGAAAATATATTTGTAGCAAAGAAATATGCAAAACAAGTAGATTTACATCATTTCTTACTTATCAAAAGAGTATTAGATAATGGGACATTAGATATTCAAGAAGAGAGAATGGAAGTTGCTGGATGATAATAGGATTATATGATTATGATTTAATAACATTAAAACAGCCTCTCATATTTAATCTTGAATTAATGAAAATGTCTTATTTAATCAAACATAAATCAAAGAATACAGTGCAAATGATGCGTGAATGGAAAGATAGTTTATTTTCTAAAATATATGTTGAAAAAGATTATAATGATGGAATTTATCCAGAATATATAATCTCTAATGAAAAAGTTGAATTTAATGGTAATGTTCTTTTTAATGGACAGTATGCGGCGCGCGATATAGAATTTGAATTGTGCGCCGCAGACACCTCAATATATGAACCAATGAAACGATATTATCAAAGAAGTTTAATTATTAAAAATTTATATAAATACATGATAAATGGACAGCACTTAAGACTTTCATTAAATGGAACAGAACCAACACCGCATTGGGAAAAGCAAATACAAAGTAATAGTTATAGGTACTTTTTTCATGATACAAACTTAGAAATAAATGAAGCTACTGTTGATAGTATAAAATGGCTTAAATTTTTCAATGATGATGATTTTCTTTGCGCGTTTAAGTTTCCAATATACATTACCTCAAATAACCAGCTTAAATTATTAAAAGGATTTCATTTTGTGCCGGAAACCACTACTATCGTAATTGATTGTCCATTTGAACTTACAGATATATTTAGTTTACGTTTTAGTAATGCTATATTTCAAATAAATACATCGATAAACGATTTATCAAAAATTCTTAAAGTCGGTAAGATTTTATCGTATTTCAATGTTTCTTTTGTACTTAATATTAGTGATGATTTTAATAAATTAGAAAAGATATTAAACAATTATTTCAGATATATAAAATTTAAACAGCCCATTCCTACCATTTATTATTATATTAAATACATAAATTTAGATTTACAAATGATTGAAAAAATATCTTTACTAAAAGAAATTAAAACTAAATATCCAGAATTATTTGAATATTTTAATTACGGAGGTAAAGCATGAATGGATTAGAAATCAGAAAAGCTATTGATGAGAATAATAAAATTATTCAAAACTTATTTACTCCTAATAGTTTTACGCTAAATAATACTATTGCGCAGCTACTTGAAGAAAATAAAAAATTACAAGAACAGTGTAAACATGAATTTAAAGACGGATATTGTATTTTCTGCGATAAAGAGGGCGTATAATGATAAAATTATATACTACAGAAACTTGTCCTTTATGTAAAGTATTAAAAGTAAAATTAAATAGTGCTTCTATAAAATATGAGCTTCATCAAGATATTGAAGAATTACAGGAAAAAGGAATTACTAATGTGCCGATTCTTGAAATAGATGATAAACAATATAACTTTAGTGAAGCAATTAAAATGATTCAGGAGGGTCAACTTGCAGAATAATATTAAACTTGGTAAAAATTTTACAACAACATTTAATAAACTATGCGAAAAATATGGAGAAGAATTTGAAAAGATTAATGGTTTTTCTGAGTCTAATTTAAATTTATCTGGTTTTGTTGATAATTTTATTGATTCAGATAATACGGCAAATTCTACTATTGATGCAAATGCGAACGTACAATCAAAAGATATTTGTAACTTAATCAATGAAATACCTAAACCCTTTCTAAAGCTTTTGGGATATAATAAATTATTTTATGAAGCACAAAAGAAGTATGGTATTAAATTTGCAAGAGAAATGTTTGAAGCAGACTGGAAGGGAGACATCTTTATTCATAACGCTTCAGATATCAGCTTGCGCCCGTATTGTTTTAACTATGACTTAGAATCACTGGCCACGAAAGGAATGTTTTTCATTAATAACCTTAAAACATTACCAGCAAAGCACTTAACTACATTTTGTGACCATTTACTTGAATTTATTTCTTGGGTAACAAATCGCCAAAGCGGTGCAAGTGGTATTGCTAATGCATTAATGTGGTTATTCTGGTTCTGGAAAAATGACGTAGAACAAGAACATTATATTAAAAGTCCTGAATATTATCGTGACCAATGTTTTCAGAAACTTATTTTTGATTTAAATATGCCTTATTTAAGAATTACTCAAACAGCTTATACTAATATTTCAATTTATGATAGGGCTTATTGCATGGAGATGTTTGGTGGATTAGTATATCCAGACGGCAAATTATTTGTTGACTATATTGATGAATTTATTGAGTTCCAGAAAGCATTTCTGAATAAACTATCTGAAATGAGAGAAGACAACCTTTTCACATATCCAGTTTTGACGTATTGCCTGGTTTATCGTAATGGTAAATTTGAAGATGAGGAATTCGCACATTGGTGTTCTAATCATAATATGAAGTGGGCAGATAGTAACTTTTTAATTTCTCCCGATACTACAAGTGCCGCAAGTTGTTGTCGTCTTTTAAGTGATACTACTAAATTAAAAGGTGTAATGAACTCTATTGGTGGTTCTTCATTAGACATTGGAAGTGTATCAGTAGTTACATTAAATATTGCCGCATACGCAGAACAAGCCCAATCAATAAATGAATTTTTTGATATTCTAACAAACAATGTCCATTTAGTAATTAAAACCAATGATGTTGTTAGACATATTATTCAAAGAAATATTGAGAAAGGACTATTACCAAACTATTCCTATGGTTTAATGAAATTAGATAAACAATTCTGTACCATTGGTATTAACGGTATATGGGAAGCTGTAAAAAAATTCAACTTAGCAAAATGTGATGAAAATGATTATTGGAGTTATACTGATGAAGGTATAGAATTTGCTTCTGCTATTCTTGATAAAATAAATGCAATTAAGGATTCTTATAACTTTAATTATTCAATTAATATAGAGCAGACACCCATGGAGAATGGAGCTATTAAGCTTGCTAAGAAAAATGAATTACTTTATGGTACTACTGATTATATTACAGCTAACCAATGGATAGCACTAAAAGATAAAGCAACTATTCAAGAGCGCGCAAAAATTGCAGGTATATTAGATAATAAGTGTGGCGGTGGCTGTATTACTCATTGTCAAATTGACGCGCCATTTAATAACGAAGAAGTTGCATGGAAAATGTTGAATTATATTGCTTCACAAGGGGTTATTTATTTTGCATTTAATTTAAAGATTAATATTGATGCAAATAAACATAGTTTTACTACAAGTAAATGTGCTATTTGTGGCGAAAGTCCAAGTGATACTTACCAACGAGTTGTAGGTTATTTAGTTCCTACAAGTTCTTGGAGTGAAGGAAGAAAAAGAGAATTAAGTGAAAGAGACTGGATGAATCTAAATGATGTGATATTATGAACGTTAAGGGAATTGTATATGAAGATTTTGTAAACTATAAAAAACCAAATATGTTTATCGCTACAAGTAAATGTTCTTTTAAATGTGATAAAGAAGCAGGTAGTTCTATTTGTCAAAATAGTACCCTTGCCGTGCAAAGAACAATATATATAAATGATAATACCATAGTAGAAACATATATACAAAATCCAATAACAGAAGCTATTGTATTTGGTGGGTTAGAACCGTTTGATACGCAAGAGGAATTATTGCACTTAATAGATAAATTCAGAAAATATACAAATGATACTATTATTATTTATACAGGATATACGGAAAAAGAATATTATGAAATGAATATTAGTAATATCTTGCCGCAATATAATAACATAATCGTTAAATTTGGCAGATATATTCCCAATAATAATTCACATTATGATTCAATATTGGGGATATATCTTGCCTCTGATAATCAATATGCTAAGGTGATAAGTTAATGAAAATTCAAAAATTACATACTGAACAAGCTAAAGAAGTGGCTAAAGCATTAGAAGAAAATAATTATTATTGCCCTTGTAAAACAGAACAAACACCAGAAACAAAATGTCCGTGTAAAGAATTTATTGAATCACCGCATTTAGGTGTATGTCATTGTGGATTTTATGAAAAGACTGAAATTTGATTTTTTATTAAATTTATGGTATAATTATATTATAGAAAGTGAGATAAAATATTTTTATAGGAGTGTTTTAAATGTTATTTACTAATCGTATTTTTTATCCTTTCCTTGATATGGAAAATTTTTTCTTTAATTCTTCCGTAAAGGATATGCAACCCTTTACTTCATATAAACAAGATAATGCCTACGTAATTGAGGTAAAAACTCTTGGTATTAATCCAACTGATGTTCATGTTAAACTAAATAAAAATATTCTTACAATTAATGGCGAAACCGCAAATGCCTTTAATGAACAACCATTTAATACTTGTCTTAAGTTAAAAATTTCAGATTCAGTATTAAAAGAAATTGATAAAATTAAGTATGAAAGTAAAAATGGTTTAACTTATGTTTATTTGTATTTTAAACCAGAAGAAGAAAGTACCATTAATGTAGAAAGAATCTAAATTATTTTACTTATCTCACTTTCTATTTATATATAAGGAGAAAAAAGAAATGATTAAGATAGATAATATTGAAGTTTTTGGTTGGGAAGCAGCGATTAGGGGTATGAGAAATCCAATGAATAGTTGGGATAAGAGTGATAGTTTTGAATTTCCACCAGATGAAGATGGGACTCCATGGATTGGCCCAAACGACCTTAAACTTATGCAGTCACTTGTTAAAGCAGGAACTGACCATAGTAAATTTATGAGAATGATTAATGTTACTATGGATATTACAGCCCCTATGTACTGGGCAAAAGAAATGGACACATACAAAGTAGGAACAGTAAGAAATAGTTGCTCTACTATGCACAAAATTCATAGTAAAGAATTTACTTTAGATGATTTTAGTCATGAACATTTAATTGAAAATCTATACAACGTAGAAGGGTTTCTTGACGTAAAAGAACCTTTGGGTGTGCTTCAACAAGACATTATTCCTATGTTAAATTTTTATCGTGAACGTTATCTTAAAACAAAAGATAAAAAATACTGGTGGCAAATGATTCAATTACTTCCTTCTTCTTATAATCAAAAATTTACTTGGCAAGCAAATTATCAAGTTTTGCGTAATATTTACTTTTCTCGTAAAAATCATAAACTTGACGAATGGGTTGAGTTTTGTCAAATTATTGAAACTTTACCTTATGCAAAAGAATTAATTTGTTTAGAACTTGAAGAAGCTTATAATAATGAAACCCTTAACTATATAGATAAAGACCTTAATTCAACAGGAAAACCTTTAAATGCCACTCCCTGTATTACCTGGTGTGGGGCAAATATTACTAATAAAAAATAAATAAGGGAGTGATTTATTTGAATCAACAAGAATTGCAGAAAAAAATAGATAATATGGAAGGTATTTTTAAAGAAATTGATAATGATAATCCTGATGCTTCATTAGCTATTCTCATGTCATCTTTAAAATTACCAGATGAAGAATTTGAAGTTGTTAGTAAAGAGATTTTGTTTAATTTTGAAAAATCAATTAATAATATAAATGATAAATTAGTTATGGTACAAGCTTTAAACACTGCTGGTCTTAAAGCTGAAGATTTAACTCAAAATTTTGAGAAAATGCAAGAAGCATTTGAACAAATGAAAGACTTAACACAAGCTAAAAAAGATTTCCTTAAGCAATTTATGGGAATAATTATAAATGCAATTAGTGATACAGAAGGAATCACAAAAAGGATTATTAATGTTCCTATTGAATTATGTCACGCAGATGCCAAAATTCCTGCTTACGCAAAAGCAGGAGATGCAGGTATGGACGTATATGCAATAGAAGATACAGTAATAAATCCTGGTGAAACAGTAATTGTGCGGACAGGATTAAAGTGCGCACTTCCTATCGGTTATGAATTAGAAGTAAGACCACGTTCTGGAATTTCAGTAAAAACTCCTCTTCGTGTAGCCAATGCGCCCGGTACCGTTGATAGCGGCTATCGAGATGAGATTGGAGTAATTATTACTAATATCGAACCAAAAATTAAGGATATTAATTTTGATGAAAATGGTAATCCTTCTATTATTTATGGACAATCTTACACTATTACAGAAGGTATGAGATTTGCACAATTAGTATTAAAAGAAGTTCCTTCATGTGCGTTTTATAAAGTAGCTAAAGTTGCCGAAATTGGCATTAATAGAAATGGAGGATTTGGTTCGAGTGGGGTGAATTAATGGAAAGAATAGATTTGGATATTTTAAATAATAATGTTATTGAAAAATGCCTTTGGTTTACAACTATTTCACACCCACTTAGAGAGGATTGCCAATTATCTCTTATGCTACTAAAAGGGAAAGACGAAAAAATATTTCTATTAGTTGCAGATTGCAAAACTCCAACAATAAAAATAACTGAAGAAAGTTTTGGCTACTATATACGTACACCTGAAAAAGAAGTAATCTTATCTATAAAGGCTTTAGTAAATAACGATAATATTATTCTTTCAATCTTTGATTTAACCTATCCTAAGCCTAAAAATATGACTCAAAAAGAAATTGAGGCGATACTTGGTTATCCCATTAATATTGTGAAGTGATACTTCATGGCAAAAATAACTATTGAAGATATTCACACTCTATGTAAAATTAAACATTGGGTATGCACAGATAAATTATACATTAATCTTAAAACTCCAATGCACTTTATATGCCCAAACGGGCACGATGTGGAAATTACTTGGGAAAAATTAAGAAATAAATTTAAATGCCCCATATGCTCAGGCAATTTTACTAAAACTATAGTAAATGTTACTTCAAAACCAAAGACTAATGAATATCGTATTCTTGCTCTTGACCAAAGCAGTCATAAAACTGGATATTCAGTTTACGATAACAAAGAGTTAATAGCATATGGGGTTTATGATAATCCTGGTAAAGATTATATAGATAGAATAGTTAAGTTAAACGATTGGCTTGAATCAATGATATTAAATTGGAAACCAGATGCGATTGGCATGGAAGAAACTCAATATAATCCCAAGGGCGTTGGACATGATGTATTTAAATTATTAAGTCAAGTCATGGGTTCATTAATTTTAACTTGTGCACGAAAGCGTGTAGATATATTGACAGTTTTAATTCCCACCTGGCGGCACTATTGTAATGTTAAAGGTAGTTCAAGAGTTGACCAAAAACGTAGTGCCCAGTTATTAGTTAAGAAGTGGTATTCAATAGACGTTACAGATGATGAAAGTGATGCTATTTGTATTGGAAAATATTTTGCAGATACACATAATGTAATCGGTGAATTAAATTGGTAGGAGGAATAAATGAAATCTAATATTGGTAATGTTGTTAAAATATCTCAATTTATAGAAACACATAAAAAAGATAAAATAAATTTTAATGTTGCATTTAAACTAAGTAAAATAGCAAATAGTATTAGTTCGGATATGAATTTTTTTAAAGAGAAATATCAAGAAATTTTAGATGAATGCGCCGAAAAAGATGAAAAAGGTGCATTTGTTACTACTAAAGATAATATTAAATTAAAAGAAGATAAAATTACAATTTACATTCAGAAAGAAAATGAACTTTTTAATTGTGAAACTGATTTACCAGATGATATTACTTTTTCACCGCAAGATTTTGAAAATATGCAAATAACTATTGAAGAATTACAACCTTTTTCAGTATTTATTAAAGAATAAAAAATGACCGTAAGTAATTAAACTTACGGTCATTTTTTTATTCAGTTGTAAAAGTAACAATAGGATTATTAAAATTATCTCGTTCAAGTTTAATATAACCTACATCACCTGTATCAGGATTAACTAATTTGATATATGGTAATGTAATAGGACCAATCCCAATAACTTCATCTGTATTTATCTCACATACACTATTACCATTATTATTATTATATACTTTAATATTACCAATTTCATTATTTTCATTATCGAAAAAGCCCACACTTGGCTTGTTTGCTGGGAGTGAAGAACCCATTGGAACGTGAGTATCATATAAGGCTATTGAATGTCCATTTTCAATATTCCCACTCTTATCAGCTACTAAATTATTATGATTAGTCATAATCGCGCCGGTAGCTGTAGTGTTAGTTTTACTAATATGTACCCTTACGCTTCTTTTTTTCATTTGGAAAATAGGAGTTAATGATTGTAGAAGCTGAAAATCTGTTTTACCTTGTGTAGTATTAGGTTGAATTAATGATGTACTACTATAGCTGCTAAGACCCAGATATAACCACAAATAATAACTATTATCTGATGACCAAGGACTATCACTCGGTGCAACTAAATCTAAAGTAACAATATCATTATTAATCCAATCATAGGTACTAAAATTAAAAGTAGCATCTGTATCACTGGTAATATCTGTTTTTGTTCCTTCTACCATAGTATTATTAATACTATATTGCCATTTAAAAGTAAAATCTCCCAAAGCGTTAGCAATTCCTTGACGATAAGCACTCCATGCCGCAGTATATTCATCATTTCCCCTAATCGACGTAGCGTTAGTAGGATAACTTAACCCTAAATTATTAATTTGACCCATAATTCTAATGTTATCAGTTTGTGTTGCCCCATACTCTATTAGCCACTCTATACTACGAATTTGAATATTTGGAACTTTATTATATAAAATAGCAAATGGTGTGATACTTACCCATTCTGAGTGTTCAGTTAATGAATCATTTAAAGCTCTAAGTTCATATGCAATTATAAAATCACAAGGAAGATTTTCATAGGGTGTTGTTAATATGGTATATGCTTTCATATTACCATCACTATCTTCATAATAAATCACATTAGACATAACTTGTGTATCTGATGCAATTTGCGTATCTGTATTATAATTTGCATAATTAGTAGTATCAGTGCCGCAATTTAAAGTATATAAATAATATCTATACTGATAAGATATATCTTGATAATCATAAACTGTACGGTCAGTGGACGGTGTCCATTCAATACGAATTAAACTATTTTGTAATGTTACATTTGTATTATTAAAAGAAAAATTAGTAATAGGCATATTATTCATCACCATCCGTTCTTGACCATTCTACATCTTGCGGCGCTGTAGGTGATGCAGTCATTATAATATTAGTAACAGTGGTACGAATAACTGTATCACTCATTTTTGAGACATTAGGAGTTGATGTAGTTATATTATCTCTATATAATTCAGCTATTTCAAATGTTTCAGTTAGAGTATATGTATTATTCACATAAAAATCATAATCATTTAATGTACCACTATCTCCTACAATAGTTGAATCTGTTGTTATATAATAACAATCTCCACCGACAACATCTCTTTGTATTGTATCATTAAAATTAATTGTAGAAGCATATTCTTTGGAAGGAGCAGTAGTTGTAGTTTGCATTACCTTATTAACTGTTTTATGATATAATTCAGTTCCTTCAGAAGTGCCCGATTCCTTTACTTCCATATCATATCTTTTTAATAGGTAAGCATTACTTCCGCCTAAGGAATCATCCCATGATATTTTGTCTGTTAATGTGAAATATGTAGTGGCGTATTTTAATGGATATAGAGTATCTTCATTTAATTGCGTCAATGTAACTTGCGGCAATTTGCGCCATTCAATAATCTTCCTATCTGTAGAATTAATATTTGTATTATTCCATAGTGCTATACAATCATCATAATATTTTCTTGTATTAGCAAATACTAAGCTATAATTAGGAGCACAATTTAATTTTGTTCCTCTATCAAATCCTAATTTATCATAAATATCTTCAATTTGAAATTTTTTGGTTACTGTGCCAGTACTGGTTATATTATCTGTATCATATAACAGCCAGTTTCCACTTTCTGCTTCTCTAAAATAATATGAAATACTTATTCCTAAACCAGGAGGGATTGAAGTAATACCAGTAGTAGTACAAGTAAAACAAGTATTTGTAATTGGAACTTCTGTAGACATTGGAAACGCTGTGTAATTAGTATCATCTGGAAGAGATAATTCAGAATTTAATGATGGCAAATATATACCAGCTAAATTTATTGTCTTAGTAACAGATAAACCTGTCGCGGCACTATTTGTAGCAGTTATTTTTGCTTGAAGAGCAATATAACCAACAACATCTGTAATGTCAAAGGTACTATTTGCTATAATTGAAAGAAGTAAATTACTTATAGTTAATGAACTTGTTAAATAACTTGCACTACTTCTTGTGTTATTCAGTATATATAATGTACTAAAACTGGAAGCTCCAGGTTTTTTCCATTGTATTTCTACCTTAATGGTATCCGTACTATTATATAAATAATAACTACCATTGAGCACCAATGGAGGAATACTAATATAACTATCAGTATCTAAGCAAGTATACCCATTCTGTGTTATAGTATTCACCAATACTGGGTCACTCTTAAAGGTCATATTACTTCCTATATAGTAATTCCTTGATGTTCCAAAACTTGAATATACAAATCCATCATAAGCTCTTGCCTGAACCGCTACACTTCTCCCTGCTAATGTTTGTGAAATAGTAGCACTTGTCGCACTTGAAGCACTTAAATTAGTGCCGGCCACTTTAAATTGATAATATAAGCTATTAATACCATTTAAGCCGCCGCTATCTGAAGAAGCTGTAGATATTCTTGCCGTAGCAGGTAAACTTACTCTACTACCAGAAGTAGTATTATTATTTACACTAATTTGTGGCGTACTGGGTGCGTAATTCATTCTACAAGTTCCAGTAGCTAAATCACTTGCTTTATTACCCCCAACAGAGCTATTATTTGGTATACTATATACTCTGGCTGTATAATAATATCCTCTATAATCAGTTCCTTCATTTGGTGGATAGGTAGTAATAGAAGAGCTACTGGCAGAAGCATTTACCCCAGCACTTAACTGTGTCCAGCTGCCGCTCGAAGAACTTCTTCTATAAAAATAAACATCATATCTTGATATACTATTATTAGTACCATTACTACCCTTTGTCCAAGTAACAGTAACTCCTTTAACATTAGGTTCCCACCAAGAAGGAGATATTTTTACATTTGTAGGTGCAGTAACTGCGGTAACACCTTGTCCGATTGGAGATAAAGTATAATTTACCCAGTTACCATTGTAAGGTCCTCCATAAGATGAAGGACCTCCCCAACCCGTATCATTTATTCCAATAGAGCAAACACAAGAAGTTGCTGAATTAGAAACTCCACCAATTTGAGCATAATAATTAAGTCTACCACCACCTGGAGCATACCACCAATCAGAAGAACCTCTATTACTAGTTAAAGTAGAAGCATAACGTCCCGTTGTAGAGATAGAACTGCTGCCAGGATTAGTATTTAATTGAAGTCCAGGATTTCTGTCACTATAATTTTCATAATAAAGACAACAACTATTGTATGTATATTGCGATGGTTTTACTTCTACGTCAACTTTTAATTGAACAATAGTAGTCGAATCTGAAACTCTTCCGTGGTCTTCCCATAGAACTCTTGTTGAATATCTAATAGAACCACCTTGCCCAATTAAATTTTGATAACCTGTAATTGGCATATCCTTTTCCCTCCTTAATCTTGACCGATATAGGTAAATACTAAGCCGTCAGATACTTGTTCTACTTGCATAATATCTGAAAAGAATAATAAGTTATGTAATGTTGCTTTTGAATTTGTATCATTTGACTCAATAGTCATTACAGAATTATTTCCATTAATATCAGTAAAGTCAATTTGATTTGCAGCAATACCTGTTATGTTACCTATAGTTCCAATTTTAATTAAATCAGTGTTGTTATTTAATAGTATATTAGAAAAATTATCATAGTTATTATTAGTAGTATTATTCCAACCATCTGCGCGCGAAAATACAATATTTTTATAATTAATATCAACACCATAATAGTCACTATTGTTTGAAGTAATATTGTTCTCTTTATCAATTTTCCATATTTGTAATTCATTCATTGTAATTCGCGGATTATTTGCATCATCAATAAATGTCATTACAGGCCATGGTTTTTCCGTTTCAGGCCAATAGATATTGGTTAAAGTTTCTTCGTCCCAATAATATGGACTATTAGTGGTAGTATCCAAGGAACTAAAAATAGTTAATCTACTATTCCAAATATTTAAACCATATCTATTAATATCAACTACATAATGCGCCGGAATATTTGTTTTTTCAGAATTTAATTCATCGTCCCATTGGAAGAAAAAGTGACTATAATCAGTATTAGAATTTGGTGCACTTGAAGTGTTATCTAATAATACACCAGTTGCCCTAATATAACCTTGGAATTCACTGTTTGTAGCATTTACAGTACCATTAAATATACCATTTTGAGCGTATAAAGAACCATCTTGTGTAACTATAAAGTTAGCATTATCCATATTTGCGGCAGAAGCACCAGCCCAAATACGAATATAATCATCTTCTGTTACAGGGTCATCTTCATTTCTAATGTTCCAACCTTGCCAATTAGCATTTATTGCAATATTTTCATTTGTAATACCTGCTTGCGGCAAATATACTTTACCAGTAATATAAGCATTATTAGCAATTAAACCATTAATATTAGTATTGGAATCAAAATTAAAATCATCTTTTAATTGTTGCGGCAAATCATCTAAATTAATATGACCCATAATGGTAACATTATAGTTATCATTTTCATCTTTCGGGCCTCTTACTCTAATATATGCACCATTTTCATTTTCGGCGTCCATAAGAATAGAGTTACTATTTGTACTATGGCTTATTATTTGAGTGCCAATCGGTAATACATCTACATAATTACCTAGAATATCTTGTAATGTAAATGTATATGCGCCATTTTCTGATGTAATTATAGTTTCATAAGTATTAGTAACACCATTTATTATAACATTTACATGAATTTCATCTATTGTTTCCCATAAAGCAGCTTGTTCTTGTCCAAGATTATTAATAACATTTGTTATATCAAATACATGGTTAGTAGCTGTCAATTCTTCTTCGAGCGCAAAGCTGGGTGAAATTAATAATTTACCACCAACACTTGAAGTCTTTCCATACTCATAAACAACACTACTAATCTTACCTCTAATTTCAACATTATTGAATAAAGCATCACCAGTGCCATTTATTCTCCAATTACTTGGGCCATTATCAAGACCGCCGCTAATATAACCATTAGTTCCGTCAATAATTAGATTATTATTAACTATACGACCGCTTAGGATAAGGTCGCCCACGGTCTGTAGGTTGCCTTGCATTGAAATAGAACCATTTTGTAATATTTCAAATACAGCTTCATGCTGAGGATATATGGTATTAGGATTATATATACTTAATACTGCGCCATTTGTAGATTTTCCAATTAAGATATTGTAGTGACGCCATAGGTCGGCAACTCCACTAACATCTGCGATAGCTTCATCAATTTCAATCGTTGTATATTGTACCAAGCCATATGGATAAGTAGTTTGTGTACCAGGGTCTGTTTGCCCAGGCTGAATAATTTTACTTACTGTATATACAGTTTGTACATTATTATTAACTACAATAATTTTTTGTCCTACAACTGGGTCAGTTCCAACAACAGAAAAATAAGTTGTATTAGTTTCATCGGCGTTATAAATAATATCTGTCGGCATTTGAAAATTTTCTTCATCTGTAACAATACTTTTAACATAAGAATCCCATTCAGTATTCTTATCTAACATTAAAGAATCGCCGAAAATTTCGCCTATTTTATTAACACCAAATGCAGAATTATTAATATTAATAAATAAGTCATCATTAACGGTTTGAATTTGAGTACTAATGACGGTATTTGCAGCTAATGTATTTTGTCCATTATCCATGGTAATAATAGGATAATTAAAACTATAAGTTTCATTATTAATCACAACTTGTGTTGCTAATTGCCATAAATTTTGTTCATCTTCTGGAATTGCTTCACTAATATCAAAATTATAAGTTGTATTATCAGTTGTAGTCCCTGTAATATCAGAAGATAAAGTTAAAGTTAATATTACGGGATTATCTATCGTACCTTTATTCGCGCCAATATAACTACTTGTATCATTAAAATATAATCTATTAATATATCCGTCATTGGCGTTTATTGTTCCACTGAAACTACCTTCTTCAGCATAAATTGAACCATAAATAGTAGCATTTTGTGCATATAATTCACCATTGGGGGTAACGTAGAAAGGAGGTAAATTATCCGTAGTAGGTAGTGAATTTCCCGCCCAAAAGGCAAATAGCGCATTATTACTACCATCAATTCCACTTCCAGTTCCTACTGTAATATGACCAAGGAAATTACCGCTTTGCGCATTTATAATACCAGTGATATTAGCTTTAATTGCGCTCAAAGTGCCATCGGCATATACTTTAAAAGGAGCATTTTCATAATAAACATTGCTATCGTAATTACCACTACTTAAAGTGCCTTGATGAGTATAACCAGCATATACAACAATAGGATTTTCAGCCTGGGTAACAGTGACACCAGTTTCTTCATCATCTACAATTAAATCATTAAAATCTTCTTCTGTTGAACCATTTATGCCGAAATATTTAATAACTTCTTGACTGGTTTTATAAGTAACAGTATAGTAACCAGGAACAACACTAAGAGTTTCATTGCTTTGAGTTTCTTCATTATATATAATTACATAGAAATTTGAAGAATCTAAGGTTAGTTGAGTTTTATTACCACTTATAGTAGTACTACCTGCTGTACTATAAGTACTTGCGCGATGGTCCTCAACTATTTTATTATCACCAACTGGAATATCGATAAATATTGTATCATTTTCGGTGTTAGATAAATATGGTGTATTAATTTCAAAGAATAATTTTACAGTGCCAGTTTCATCTGTAGTATTATTAATATAAACTATTTCACTAACTTCATCACTTATTGTAACTTTTTTATCAGAACCAACGTGTAAATTATTTTGTAACCATAAATTACCGTCGTCATCAGAAGTTAATGTTATATATCCTTTTGTATTTCTTAATCTTAAACCGTAATGCGCATCGCCAGCAAGATTATAAAATTTACCAAGTGATACTAAAGGAATTTTATCTCCAACAACATAAGATTCATTATTTGGGTCAATAATATAAGGATAGTGCGTAATAGTATTTTCTTCAAATTGATACGGGCCAAATATTTGTAGTCCACCAGTTGCAGTTACTGATACACTATTATCTTGAAACATTAATGACATTCCATACCATGATAAGGCAAAATTAGAATATTGATTAATAGTTTCAAGTATAGTGTCAATATCTGGATTATCTAAAGCATCTAATGCTTCTTCTAATTGCGTTCCCTGAGTAGTACCAAAAATACCATATTCATTAAATCGAACATAAGCTTCACCATTTTGAAAACTTGGATTAACACTGTTAGCATTTGCCATAAAAGCTGAAATACCATCTTCATTCCAAGTAAATAGTGGACTATTACCATTACCAACGATATTAATTAATGAAGCGTCAATCTGTCCCGCGGTTAAATATCTTGTATTAATACCATTACCAGTTAATCCATTTATCCAAGTGCGCCCACCGTCTGTAGTCATCATAATACCATTACTGGTAATGCGCACCATGTTGCTTGAATTACCCAAATCACTAACAATAATGCCCATTCCGCTATCCCAAGTAACGCTTTGATTCTTTGAGTTTGCTAAAATAAAGGCATTATTTTGCATAGCTTGTTCTATGCTTGTTACTTCAATTTCACCTGTCGGTTTAATAGTATTCGCGGCACGCTCATATCCGCCACTTGCATATTGTAAACTTTGTGTTGTGCTTGTTAATTTGGAAAATAATTCTTCAAACTGATTTTTGTATGTTTGTATTGTTAAAGTAGTTTGAGAAGGATTATCTAAAACTCTTCTTCTTTCACTAACAATAACTTCCTTTTTAAAAGGAGTAATAACATTACTTCCATTGACATTTACTATTGTATTCCCAAAGAAATTGGGGTCAATAATATAGCTTGTTTGACCAATTTTAAAGTTATATAGTGCAAATTTATCTACCCCTTCAATATCAACTACATTGATTTGATATGAAGTTTTTGGAAAAGCATTTTGACTGCTAACTTTTAAACCATCGAGATAGTATAAATTATCATCTATATATTGGTCATCAGTCCAAGTTCCTTCTTGAATAAAACGAGAATAGCGCGCGAAAAGTTGAGATTCAATATATTGTTTCCTATCTAATAAATAGTCTGTTTGGTCAACTAAATTCATTTGAGTATAATCAGATAATAATGCCCAGTGAGTAGTATCACTTGCAGGAGGGATAGAACTACTATTAATATCACTAATTGCTCTATAAGGACTCTCTTCACAAATAACTATATCATTTTCTAAATATGAAGTATTAGTCCACACGCCTTTATAATTATAATTGCCACCATCTAACATATCTTCATAAGCTTCTAACTGAGCTTCATAAGTAGCTTTACCATCTTCAAAAGTAATTAATTGAGCTTTTAACTGGGCAATAGTGTTCTTTTTAACATTTATTGTATTATTAGCTATACCCATAGACTGATAATCATTCAATAAATTTTGTTGCCATTGTAATTCATCTTGTGCAGACTCCATAGATGTTTCACAATATTCTATCATTTCTTTGGCATAATCTATTTCACCTTGAACACTTATCATTTGCTCAGATTTTGGTAAATATTCATTATTAATTTCGCGCATTTTATAATAATATCCTAAATCATTAGGACTAAAGCCATATAAATCAGCTAATAATTGAGTTTCATCCAACATACCGCTATTAATATAATAGCTAAAATCATATATAGTATTTTCGCCAGAAGGATTGTCATTCGCGCGACGAATTGAACACATACCATCTGTAGCAAACTCATTATTATTATCCTTAACAATTAATTTTGTAGCAATTTGTGTAGAATCAATAGTACGTTGTATACCATTAAGATTCACACCATAACGGAAACCAGTATAATTAACCTCATCATTAGGATTAAATCTTGAAAATTTAACTTGTTTTACTGGTTTATTATTTTCATCTAAATAAAGAGAGCCGTCTTTGTTATGTTTAACAATAAATTTTACCCATATTTCAAATAATTCGGCAATACTATTGATAATATTGAAATAATTACTTTCTTTAATATCAATGTGTCTTACCGCCGCAAAATTATCCCTTATAATTGGTTCATAATATGAAGTATCACTTGAAAGCATTACAGCTTCATTATTCTCTATTTTATAAAAATATTGATTATTAATAATTTCAACTTTGGGCGTTACTTCTGGGAATAAAGGCCTATTATTATGTTGAGCATCGGCAACTTCATAATAATCAAATAATTCAATATTTGCAATATGCCATAAATAGTTACTATTAAAAGCATTATATTGTAAAGCAAAATATACATCTTCTCCAAATGCTTTTGTAGTTTTTGTTGCTTTTACGTATACATATAAAGAATGAGTATCATTATCATAGCAGATTGTATTTAAAAGGGAACTGCTATAAGGTGCTAAAACATTAGAAGTTCCTTCTGGATAACCATAATTTTCATAATTATTACTATTAGAAGTATTGCAAGTAAAACCGCTAATAGTAGCCCAATTATTTTGAATTAGTGGCGTAAAAGTATTTCCTCCAGAATTAACATTAATAGTACCCAAACTTACTTTCAATGGAATATTACTTGTGCTTGTAGTAATAGTACCAGCATTATATATATTTGAAGTTACATCAATTCTACGTAGTTTAACTCTAATAACATATATTTTATCTTTTTGTAAGTAAAAATGCTGATTAGAAGGCCCTTGATTTAATATAGTACCACCATCTTTCGGTAACACTAAATAGTTAGTAGGTAACCATTCTCCTGAAGAAGGTTGTTCTAATGGCATCGTGTGAAAACTTATTTTTGTTTCTATTGCTGTGCTTAAATCTAAAGATTGCCAGCCAACTACGGTAGTAAAACTACTACTATTAGCTAAGTAATTTTGAACTAAATCCGGTGTAGCATATTCTGTTTCATAATAAGAATATACTTTTTCACCGACTTGTACATCACCTGCGGCAGAGTTTACTACTTCATAATCATATACATATTTATCCATAACAGGTTCAAAGTGAGAACTAATGGATTTAACAATTCTACCACCTTGAAGCGCCACACTATTACTATCAACGCCGCCTGTTACATATAAGTTTTTAGTTTTTATTTTACTAATACTTTCCGCAGTTAAATCATAACTATATATAAAATTTTCACTATCATCAATGATAACTCTATTATCGTCTGCATCATCAATAGTAAATAATTCACCGTTTTTCCATAATACTTGTACATCATCAATATCATTTTTAACTTTCCAAGTATTTCCTGTTGTTGCCGCGCCACTATTAACTTCAACTTGTGAATAGAAAAAATATACATAACCAGTTAAAGTAGTCGCAGTCTCTTGCCCACCATTAATAGTATGTTTAGCGGTAATTCCGTCGCTTTCCTGAAGTTGACAAATAAATAATTGTTCATCAACTAATTCCGTAGGATTCCAATCTCCTGCGACAGTCCATCCACTTCCTTCTAACACTCTATTAGCTAATTCAGTTACTGTTCCGTAATTATTTTCTAATTCTGTATCTAATATTACAGACCAACCATTTTTACCTAATTCATTTACAAATATTTCTTTACAAGTATAAGTATTTATTTCAGTATTTTCATTTTCATTAATACTTTTAATCACAAAATCTATCCAGCGCTCATCTGTATCTTCTTCAGTTTGTAAATTACCTGTATATAAACCATCTTCAAAGGTTGGACTATAAGCATCACCATCTCTTAGCTTAATCTTCCTTTCAACTGAAAGTAAGGCAAGGAAGGGGTTGTCGACCAACTCCCCCTTCTCATTGCGATACCTACGAGGAAGATTAAATGTCAGAGTTCTTTCGCCATTAATATTCTCAGTTAATTGTAACTGATAGGCGTCAATATTTGAGAAGAAATTACTATTAGCAATTACAGCAACTTTTCTTTCTTGAAGATGTGTGGTTTCAGAAGTGCTTTTATTTGCATCAACATAATCTTCCCAAATAGATAGTTCATAATTTTGAACTAACTCTGCCATTCCTTTTCCTCCTTTTTAATAATATAAATAATTGTAATCTATTGATTTACCATTGTAAGGAGAGACTATAGTAATTGCATTATTTGTATTAATTTGCATTAATGACTCTCCCGGCATAATATTAAAGAAATCACCAGCAACTATTAAATAATTATATAATTTATTATTCTTAGTATAAGTAACTTCTCCACCTGATGTTTCATTTTTATCATATCCAACAATAAGATGTGTTTCAGAGTCTATTTCATATGCATCAGACCAGCCAGATTGCGCTTGTTGATTTAAAATATTCAGGTCAAGAATTAATTTTGGCTCAGCGCCAGCAGTAGTAGAAGTACTTCCATCTTCATCATAACTAAATTGTAAATAAGTTGCACCAGTAAGACTTGATATTGTACTCTTAGCCTCAAACATAATACGAAATGGCGTATTAATATCTCCAGCATTATAAAGATTAATGCTATCATCAAATTTTATTTCATCGTAGTTATGATTATCTGTTTGTAAAAGACCACTACTATCTTTCCATTGATTAATGGAGCCTTGTATATAAGTATCTCCACTATATTCGTCAATATACTTCTTCGCGCAATACGCCCAAGGATAATATGCAGTAAACTGTACAGTTCCTTCGCCTTTATAAATCCTTTTGCCTATATTACTAACATCATTAAATTCATCAAATGCAATAAAATTAATTTGCGGCGCTGAAGTGCATTTAACTTTATAAACTTTATATGGCAATTCATCAAACCATAAATCACACTCATATTTTACACTTAGCCATTGTCTTAGCGCGCGAATATTATCCTCATGCAAATCATCAAAAGCAAAATTAATAGTAAATTGTCTCTGCTGAAACTTGCTATTAAAATATAGCAAACCATCTCTACCAGGTATATCTACTGTCGTATCCTTAGTAGCCGTTAACAAAGTATCTTGATAACGGCTACTGCTACTAACTCTAATAATACGAAATTCAGAAGAATGCTTATTATTAAATGTAAAACCAGTGAAATCTGTCCGACCTTCTATCCCTGCTGTATTAATTATAGCCACCTTTTACCTCCTACCTAATTCAACTGCATTTACATTTCTATACATTGAATCTTGTACAATTATCTCTTTCATCTTATTCATCATTTGTTCAACATCATAATCATTACCAATTTCACCGACGTCAATATTAATATTATAATAATTATCGCCGCCAATTTTAGTTGAATTATTTGTATTATTATTGCTATTAAACGTATCTCTTAAAATATCCTTTAATTCAATAAAGTTTTGAGTATCTTTTGCATTTAAGATTAATTCAGGATTAGTTTTTGTACCATCTAACCAAGCAAGACCAGTGTAATCAGCTAAACCTCCAGTTTGATAAGCTTTAACGTCGCCTTTTTTGAACCAGCCAGTATATCCGCTCGATACACTACGATGTCTTACTAAATAATAACCATTATTTTCTCCAATAACAGTATAAATTGGGTCACTACCAAAATATTGCTGTGAAGGCCCGTCTCCATAAGAGGAGCGATAAATTTTAGCTGAACCAGCATTAATTAATCCACCAATTTTAACTGTTTTATTTGAAGAGCTTGAAGAACTGGAAGGCTTAGGCTTGGTAGATTGAGTAGATGTACTACCCGTTGCGGCTTGGAACCAACTTCCATCAGTACCTTGTGTTACATCAGTATATAATGTATTACCAACTTTTACACTACCATTACTTTGTACAGTACCTTTTCTTTGTGTTCCAGTTTTATCAGTAAATGTTATTGTTTTACCCTGCATAGATTTTCTTAATGCCGCCGCGCCACTTGTTGTTCCAGTTAGACTATTGTTATTAATCCAGAAACTAAAACCATTTTCAATAGCTTGATTTAAATCTTCACTCCATTGTTGCTGAGTAACGGTTCCCATACCTTTGTATAAATCAGTTGCCTTTAATAAGTTAATTAAAGAATTTGGGGATGTTCTAATAGCTTCTGTAATCATACTATTTGCTTGTTGAGCTAATTTACCACTTTCTATATCCCAATCAAGCTGAGCTTGCATTAAATCAATCTGATATTGTCTTTGCTCATAAGCTTGTTCATTTTGCCGAGTCATTTGGTCTATTGATTTATCTATCAATGAGTCAGTATAATTTTGACGCGCTTCATCAATTTGGTCACGTAAATTTAATATATCAAGCGCATTAGCCCCAGAAGTATCGGATTGCATTAATGCTAAACGGCGTTCCATTTCTTCTATGTTAGTTAAATCTTCATCTGATTGACGCTGATTTCTATAATCGTCAATACCAGTGGAAATCTTATCTAACATTTTAGTATTAGCTTCATTAATTGACTCATTCAATTCTGTTAAATTATCAATTTCATCTTGCCGCATTTTTTCAATGGCATTAATGACTTGGTCCTCTAAGCTAGCTAAGTCGTCCATGCCTTGGCGCTCTAACTCATAAATCTGGTCCTCAATATCTATAAGTTGGTCCTCAGCATCATCAATCTTCCCACTAATATCCTCTAATTTAGAAATATATTCATCAATTCGTTCACCAGTTTCATTATTACCAGTTTGTCCCGATAAAGCCTCAATAGCATTCCAATCAATTTCCACATAGCCAAGAGTTTCATTATAGTTAGCATAACGGCCTACATCTGAATATTCATTTTCAATACGTGTAGCTTCAGTTTGTCTACCAGCTAATTGTTGTTGATAAAGTCCACGAGCATTTTGTAATGTTTTTAATTGGTCTTGACGATTCTTAAGGGCATCACTAAGTTGTATACCTTCTTTTCTTAAGATTTTTTCATATTCATTTTCTAATTTATTACGTTTACGGAGTTCTTCATTAGTTTTTTCGACAAGATTGTATAACCAGTCATAATCAGCTACCCATGGTTCTTCTTCTTTTTCCTCAGAAGAGCTTCCGCCGCCACCACCAGAACTACCTGAACCACCAGAGCCGGAAGAAGGAGTGCTAGAACTCATATTAGATACACTGATATTTCCGCCACCAGTGCCACTTGGAGTAAAAGTTTTAACAACTGGAAAATATCCTGTAACATCAGCCCAGTCATAAATAACTGGAGTCCCAGTTCTAACAACTCTTTCACCTTTACTATTTTTTGTTATTGTTTCAGTCTGTTCATACATAGGTAGTTTTCTGGTATCTTCTTGATAAGTAATTTCAGCATCAAAACCCATGCTTTGAGCAGCAGCTTGAATTTGTTCAGCAGATAAATTAGCCTGCGCAGCCATTTGATTAAAGGCATCTGTAAATTGTTGTGCTCCATCCCAAACTTTATACATATCTACATTAGGCTCAATGGTTGGAATTTCAATACTATTATAATAATCTAAAAAGTCATTTATTGCTTCTTTTGCATCATCAAGAGCTTCTCCGCCTAAATGGGATAAGTCTAAATTAAGTAAGTAATCTTCTCCTGCGGCCTTTTGTAATGCGTGTAATGCTTCTTCACTACCTTGAGCAGCTTCTTGTAAATTCTTAATATTTTCGCTATTATCCCAGAAAGCATCTGAAAGGTCTTGAGAAGTATTAAGCATTTTATTTACAGATTTTTTCAATGCAGCAAAAGCTTCGGCATCTTCATATGTTGAAGCGCTAATTAATCCAGTATTTTCATCAATTAATGCATTCCATTCTTCATAACTGGAAATAATTTCACTTAAACCGCTACTTGTATTTGCATTGGCCAATGCCATTCTTAAAGCTTGCGCCTCACTTAAACCAGTATTAACTTTTTGTATAGAACTGGCTAAAGCATCTATACTATTAACGTCATAACCAGAAGCTTGAATATCACTACGAGCTTGGGCTAATTGTTGCTCTTCATTAAGTTTTAAACCTCGTGCAGAATAATCATAATCATAAGTTGAACTATCAATATTTAAAAGTGGCCCATGAGAAGTTCCTGAATTTATTAAGCTATTATACTGTGAATTAAAAGATTCTTGTTGGCTAAGACTTTGTTGATAGGCGGAGCCATTTGTACCGTAATATTGGTTAAAATCTTGAGCAATTCGAGCCTGTAAACCTTCAAGAGATAATTTAGAATACTCAGCAGGGTCAACTAATCCCAAATTTTCTGCTAAATCAAATGCATCTCTATGAGATATAGTAGATTCTCCAGTTACGGTAGGACTTATCTTAATAGACCCATTAATAATATCTTGAATAGTTTTAAATTCTTCTGAATCTAACCTTTCATACTTAGCTCCTTCTTCAACTTGCTTATCTAAATCTCTTGCCTGATTGTCTAATATCTGTGAAGCCAATCCATTTAATTCCGTTAATAACGTGTTAGTATCTTCACCGGTATAAATAAACTCATCAATACCTGTTCTAATAAAATCTGATTCATTTGCACCGGCAGCAACTAATTGGTCATATTCTTCTTTTGTATAGGCGGTTTCTCCACTTTCAGCTTTATCTTCAACAACCTCTATTGCAGAATTTAAAGAAGATAGTTCTTCTTCAATTTTCTCAAGACTAAATTCAGCAGCAGCTTTTGTAGCTTCTAAAATTTGAGGTATTAAATTATTATCAAAAGTATACCCTAAATCTTCTATAGCACTCATAGTTGATTCAATTTGTTCCTCAGACGACCAATCAGTGGAACTTAACAATCCAACTATTTCTTCTATATCATCAGGATTAGCGCTGTCAATTATACCTTTTAAAGAGGCACTAAATAATTCAACATCTCCACCACGAATAGTAATATCTTTCATGGTGTCCGCAAAACCTTCCATTTGTTCTGCGCTTAAGCCACCTACTGATTCATCTAAATCAGTAACTAAATTTCTAATTGTTGCACCAAATTGATATGGTTTAGAACCTAATTTATCAGATTCATTGAAAGCATTCTCAATAGTCTCTTGAGCATTTAATAAATTCTGTTTAAATTGGTCTGCGGTCATTTTTAAATCTGTTAATGTTAGCCCTTCTTGAATGGTGTCTAAGTAGTTATTAATATACTCTTCATCTAAAGCGTTAATATTAGCTTCACTTGGAGTTCCTGAAATATTAAATCCAGCTCCATTAAGAATTGTACTAATATCACCTTGAGTTAAATTCAATCCTTCGTTAGTTACAGCATTTAATAGTGCAGTACCATTAGCGCCGCTTAAATCCAAGCCAGATAATACACCAACAATCTCATCTGCTTTTTCCGCGATAGTATCAGATACTCTGTTAATTGCTATAGTTTGATTAATTGTCTCTTCTGATAAACTACTATCAGCAATTTTTGCAGAAACCTCATCAACTGTCATTTCCATTATACCAGCATATTCTTTTTTTCTGGCTTCAAGGTCTAATGAAGCAACTTCTTCCTTTTCTGCTTCAATATCTTGACTCATGGTATCTTGAGTAGTATCTAAAATACCGCTAATAGCATCTTTTAATTGTTCATTACCCGGTTCAGTTAGGGTTTCATTCTGTGAAAGAATGTTGGCTATCATTGTATCTCGTTGAGATTCCATTAATTGGAGCGACTCTTGAGTTTGAACGATTATTTCACTTAAGTTTTCACCGCCATTTTGTAATTCGGCGATAAATGCATTAAATTGTTCTTCGGTTCCGTCAGTGACAGCATCATAAATTTCTCTAATAGCCCCTATATTTTTATCCTCTACGGTGGTAATACCCCTATCGGCCATAGTAGAAATAATCTTTGTGAAATCTTCACTATTAACGCCACTTTGACCTTGAGACACTAACATATTCATAGTTTCATAGGTAGTATTTTCAGCTAAACCCCAATCCTTAGCTAAATTAGAACTTAATTCAGCTAAACCTAAAGTAATAGTATCAAGTTGTATTCTGGCGTTTTGCATCTCTTCACTGGTAATATCATTAGCATATCTATAATTACTAATACTTTGCGCACCTTCATAGCTGGTTAACAACATATTTACGCCCATTTGGGCAGTTTGATTAGCATTTATACGAGCTTGTTGTGACGCTAAAAATTCATCATAACCTTCAGCATTAAGTTGCATTTGACCATCTTGACCAGTTTCCAAATATTGGGCAAGTTGAGGATATTTATTAATTAAATCAAGAACTTGTTGATTTACTTCAACAAGTTTATCTCTCCACTCTTGAGTTCCAACAGCTAAATTATCTAATTCCTCATTAAGAGTGTCTAAATCTGTTTTTGAACTGGTTAAATCATCAAGATTAGATTTGGCTTCTGATAATTCAGAATTTAATTGTTCTGACACATCTTTAAGTGAATCTATTTTTTCTTGCGTAGTGACAATCCAATCGCTTAGAGCTTGAACTCCAAATGTTACAAGTCCAATTACCACAGCAATTGCTAATAATACTGGTAATAAAGGACCCCAACCAGCTTGTGCAGCTTGACCAGCTAACATAGCAGCGGTTCCAAGAACACCGAAAGCAACACTAACGACACTTAAGGCATTGGCTACATTATCTATTTGGTCGGCTTGTTCATCCATACCTTGCGCGCGCAAAGAAGAAGCAACAGAACTTAAAATACCAGATACTGTAGCACCAACTGCGGCGATACCTTCAAATGCTATACCTGTTTTGTTTAACGCCGCTGTCACTTTATTTACCGACATTGAAAAAGTATTAAATTGTGCCGCAGATTCAGTGGTAAATGTACCATTTTTCTCTGCTAATTCTTTGTATTTTTTATTAATTCCTGTAAAGGCTTTGTCAAAATTTCCTTCGCTAAAATCTTTAACAAATGTATTAAGAGAAGCTTGTACTTCTTCATTTACTGTAATTCCTAAATCTTTGAAGTTTTTAGCAAAGTCATTTTTTAGATTTGTTGCCATGCCAGATAAATCGATTGATTTTAACTTGTCATCAGATAAATCACCTAAGAAGCTTGATAAACTACCAGTTGTTGCGCCGCCCTTTTCTTTAAATATACCTTGCAACTGTTTGGACAAGTCACTGGACATATTACTGAAAATACTCTTACTACCATTAACAAAAGTTCTTAATTTACTTGCCATACCATTGGCAAAGGAAGTTCCAGCTTGTTCTCCACCTTTCTTAGCATCTTTTGAAATTGAAGGACTAAGGAAAGATTTACCAATGGAGCTAAAAAATACATTAATAAGTTTTTGCGCACCTTTAAATCCGGCAAAAACTAATAGTAATTGACCTAAGCTTCCGGCAAAAGAAATAATAGAATTTTCACTATTGGTAAATGTACCAGTAATATTATTTAAAATATTAATAAAATTAGTAATTAAATCTATTGCGCCTTTAATAACATCATTGTTGGCAAGATTTGTCCAAAAGATATCTAAGGCATTATTAAGTTGATTAACCTTTGCTTCTAAACTATCTAATGTTTTTTCATATTGTCTATTAGCTGAACCCTGAGCATTATTTGCCGCAGTTACTAATTCAGTTAATCTCTCATTATCAGCCATTAATGCTAAGAAACGAGATTGCTGTCTACTACCAGCGGCCTGAGTGGCAATATAACGCTGAGTCATAAGGTCTAAAGTATCCCATTTGTTAGCCAATTCTAATATTACTTCATCGAAATTTCGGAATTGACCTGAAGCATCTCTTAATGCTACTCCTGCGCTTCTTAATGCAGTTTCAATCTTGTTAGCATCAACTATTTCGCCCTCTACTTCTCCAATTTCATCCATAGGCTTTTTCAGCTCTTGGAAGCGTGCGATAATAGTCTTCATAGCAGTACCAGCAGTTTCCGTAATGTTCCAGAAAGGTCGTTAGTCTTTCTGCGTTCTCTTATGAACTGCTAATAGTTTCCTATTAGACCAGACTATATCTTCAAGTGAATAATTTCAGCTTGTCTATATTTTCGAGTTTACTTAAACCCTACTCTACTTAGATTTTACTCTGTTCGATAGTCGTTGGACCTCCCTATATTTAGGGTTGGCTGCTGATTACCATATTCTATATTGAACTTAGGTTTCCAGCAATTAAATAGAACTACGCCCGATTAGATAATAAATATATTTTATGTTTCCTATCTAAATAAATTGAAGCATTATTGTATATAATATCAAGAATCTTTTTTACCAATTCTTTTTTATCTATTCTGAATTCATATGCTTCAGTATTTATTTTCTTCCTAATTGTTCCATAATGTCCTATTTTCATTCGTTTTACTATTTGCTCAATAAAATGTTGAGTGCCCACAAAACCATATGAATAATGACCATTCCAAGTTATCCATCCGTCGCCATCACTGTAGCCACGCAAAAAATGTGGTAAAAGTTTATCATTTAATTGTTCCTTAGTGGGACATTCTAAAATTTTACTTTTCGCCGGTAAACAGCCTAAACGAATAAGATTTTCCTTTGTTTTCTTTGAAGAAAACTCTAAAGTATAAAATTCTTTAGAACTTTTAATAACATGACCGTCTTTAAATCTTTTACCTACTCCATATCCAGCTTCTTTAATTTGAATAGAATTTTTACAATGAGTATATGATTGAAATTTTTGAATAAAGTCTAAATCTACACTTCCCAATCCAATGCTATTTCTATCAGACCTTATCCAACCATCTGAATAAAGAACACCTAACCAATAAGCATCCTCTTCTGTAGTAATCACGCTAAAAAGATTATACTCATCATATTCACCATATTGATTCTTATTATTACTTGAGTAATACCCATAAGAGTTTAATATTCTTTTACAAGTACTCCAAGATATTCCCAATTCTTTTGCAGTTGAATTTATACTATTAGTTTTCTCAAAAATAGGAACAATTATTTCTTTTGCTATATTAATTTTATTCATATTTATTATCTCCTTTTGTTGCTTCAAGCAACCGATTTTAATTGAGGCATTGTTTCAGGCGCCTCACGAGTAGTTTCAATAATCTGCGCTAAGAAAGCAGACATATTCTCAAAACTTGCACCAGCATTATTGGCAATAGAAGCAGTTTTAGACATAGCAACCGCAATTTCCTGTGTATCTGCGGCAGTAATAGCAGCAAGCTCTGAATAAGTATCATTTACTTCATTAGCTTGCGTCATTTCCATGTTAAAACCACGAAGCATTAACATTCCACATAGGTCGTTAATCTATGCGCGTTCTCTTATGAACTGCTATATGTTTCCATATAGATTAGACTATATCTTTTTCACACCCATTTCGTCTCACTTGAGACTAATATTAGTCGTTGAACCTTGAGTCTAAAATGGCATCAATATTTTGTAATTCTGTATATTTAATTTCTAATAATTCTATATTATTTTCTTTACAGTAATTTCGTTTTATTTCATCTCTTTTTTGTAAACTATCTTTAAAAAACCCGTTATCTCTAAAATGCTGTTCACCTTGGTATTCTATTGCTATATTATATTTAGGAAGATAGAAGTCAAAGCGGTATTTAGATTTATTTAAAGGAGTAAAAGTTTTTTGAGGAATGTACTCAATATTTCTATTATCTAAATAATTACGAATTTTTTGCTCTCCTATACTTTTAAACTGATAACATTTAGGACATCCTCTGCTTCTTCCCTCAAACAAGTCACCTAGTTCTCTAATTTTAAAGATATAGCCACAATTATTGTGTTTTAATAAAGCTTCTTTAGTCATCCCCTTGTATTGCAATAATTGATACTCTTTAGAGAAACTTATATCTAGTTTATTTTGTACTTCTTCTAAACTGTAATGACTAACTCCTGTCTGATATTTATAACAATTATCACAATGTTCGGGAGTATTTAATAAAGATACTAGGCTTCTTTCCATAATACAGCCACAGTTTTTACATTTAATCTTTTTCTTTTGAGTAGCAGGTCCGTCATATAAAATATCAAAACCGCATTTCTCCCCTAAATATTTTAATTTTTCGTGATAATCCTTAAAATTCTTATAACATACACATATATTAATTTTTCGGCTAATATCGCTAGCTTTTTTCAGTGAAATAATATTATTGCAATGTAAACATTTTATCGTAGCAGGTTTTTTATATCCGTTGAAAGAAATGATTTCAAATTCCCAATTTGGAAAAAATAAATGAATTCGTTCTGTAAATTCTAATTCTGAAAATTTATTTGCCATTTTGTCCTCCTTGGCTGCTGATTGTCCATTAATTAATACTTAGGTAAATTACCATATATCACCTCAGAACTTGTTTCTACTTTCGTTCCTTATTGCTTTTGAGGAAAGCAAATGGCATCTGAGTTTTAGGATGTTTCAGCAATTAAAGTGTTTTAAAGCGACCCATCGTGATTTAAGCCGCTGTCATTAGATTCGTTGCTTCTGCACCATCAAGATTAGCAATACGAGCCATTTTAGTTGTTTCAATACCAACTTCCATAGCTTCATTTAAGCTTAATCCCTGTTGAACATATAGTTTAGTAGCATCAACAAGGTCAAGTGTTTTTGCGCCCATTTCAGTCGCGGCATCACTATACTCTTTTCTCATACTCCATATTTCATCAAGAGTATAATCAGATACAACTGCAATTTCTGTCATTGACGCGTCTAATTCTTTAACAGTTTCATATGCAGAATGTATAGCTTCGCGCAATAAATACCAGCTATTGGTTAAACTAAAGAAGTCTAAAAAACTATTTTTTAACTGATTAATTTGATTATCAGCATATTGTAATTGTTCAGAAGCTTCTGAAAAACCATCTACTGCGACTTCAGCCTGGTTAATACTTGTTTTTAATCCTTGATAACTACTATTTAAATTCTCTACATATTTTGTCGCTTGAGTATGATTTTCAGAATTAATTCTACGAATATAATCTTCTATATCATCTAAATAAGCAACAGTATCTTGAAATTCCCGAATAGATGTATCTTCTCCTAAAATAGAACCGACATCTATACGAGTTACTTTTTGTAATTGTTTTAACTGGTCGATAAATAGATTTAAAGCTTGGCTATTTTCTTTAATACCTAAATCAACATTACCGCTACTTTCTAAATCTTTTCTAATTTGTTCGATAGTTTTTTTACCGGTTTGTAATTGAGTTATTATATCTTCAAGGCCATCATCATCAATATTAAAGCCCGCTGTTGTCATTTTTTGTCTTGTTTTATTTAATTGTATATCTAAATCTTCATATGCTCTTCTCATTTGTTGAGCAATAGATGTTAATTTACTAAAATTAGCGTCAATCTTAATATCAGATAAGCCTACTTTTTTTAAATCAATTTTTTGTAAATTTAGTTCAAAATCTTTAACATAATCAGATAATAGCTTAAAAGCCTTTTGAGCTTCTCTAACATCTCCCATGTTAGTATAAGTTTTAGTAGTCAATTTATCTACAGTTTCTAACTGCTTTTCTAATTTATTAAAACTATTAAGAAATTGACTATCTAATCCACTTGGAAAACTCAAGTTTTTAAATTGAGTTTTCATAGATTTTACAGCACTTTGTATTTGACTTATATCTAAGTCAGCAATACCATCAATACGCCATGTGCTACGATTCGGCATTTTCCTTTCACCTCACTTATTCTATATCTTCATTTAGAATAAACGTCTGAAATACTTGTTCACTCCCTTTATTACCGGTTGGATAGGCCGTAAAGTTAATATATCCAACAGTTGGTGGTAAATCATTTCCTAATTGAATAGCAAAATTAGACATTAATCTTGCTTTCGGTACCATAAATATCGCTGTATTAATATTTCCCGTTACATCATCCTTTAACCTGGTCTTAAAACTTAAAGAGACATAACCATTTATAAATTGTTTACCAATAGTTAATATTTGCGCGCCATTAGTATAATTAAAATTATAATAAACATTAACATTTATATATGGTTCTAAATTATTAAAAGTAATAATATTGTCGCTTAATGTATAATCTGTAATCTTATTCCCTTCTAAGTCATATATAAATAATGTGCCAGGTATTGGATTATTTTTTAATTCTATTTTCTTTTCTTCATTTACTTCTAATTCTAATTCTTCTTGCGGCAAAATAACTGATTGTTGCTCATATATATTGGAATTACCAAGTAATGCTAAGCTGATTGTCGAAAATACACCTTGTGTAAAACTAAAATTCACTTCTTTTGTACTTTCCCAAGTAACCCAAGTTTGATTATTGTAACCGCCTTGCGCGTTAACTCTATTTTTTATTTCATTTACATTTGCCACTTGTATAGAATCTAAAGTAATAATCGGTTCATTTGCTTCAATCTGTTTGCCCATAATAGTCATAGGATTAATAGCCCTTATAACACAATTATATATTTCTTTAAATCCAAATAATTGATTTTCAGTCATCTTATACCTCATTATATAAGAAAAGGAGTGAGTATATACTCACTCCTTCCCAATTACTCCGTTACAGTTACAGAACAAGTATCTGTATAACTACCATCTTGAGTTGTAACAGTAATTATTACAGGAGTACCTTCATCTGTTACTGCTAAAGCAGTAACTGTACCATTTGTAACTGTTACTTTTGTATCGTCACTTGAATCCCAACTAACAGTTTTATTAGTTGCATTTTGCGGCGCAACGGTAGCGGTTAATGTTTCAGATGTTGTTCCAGCTAAAGATAATGTTAAAGTATCTTTATTTAGTGTAACTCCAGTAACATTAACAACAGGATTATTTACCTGAACAGTACATTGTGCGCTAATTGATTCATCTTCAGTATGACACTTAATTATTGCACTTCCCGCGCTTTTGGCAGTTACTAACCCAGTAGAGGAAACTGAGGCAATTTCATCATGGTTAGAGGACCAGAATATTGGCTCAGTTGCTCCTTCAGGAGATACTGTAGCTTGTAATTGCTCGTTTCCACCTACTGTTAGTGTCAATGATTGTTTATTCAATGAGATATTAGTAACTGCTATTACCCCTGAGCAGAGATATTGTATTTTAATAAGCGCATCATAACAGCATTACCAGACTCGTCAGTAGCACGTAAAACGTCTACGTTAAGATTGAATACAGAGGGGTCGCCTTCAGCCTCCATGGTAATGGTGTTTTCAGAAGTAATCTTTCCCTTTGGAATAATAAATTGGAAATACTCATCTTCGCCAGTCTTTTCAGACCTTGCGAACGTATCGCCTGTTATGTAATCATTTTGTTTCGATTTCCTAAATCATCTTAGGCTTTCACCTAATGTTCAGACTATATTTTCACCTAAGTGTTTCACCTTATCCCTGAGGATTTTCAGGGCTTATAGTCGTTGAACCTTCGTAGAATTCCCATCTATATCCTGCACAAGTTTTAGCTTTTCCATTACAGCATTTAGAAATGCCAGTTGACCTTTTTAAATTAAGCTCTCGTGCGGCCTCAGACTGAGAACTAAAAATTTTAACTATTTTACCAATTGTAATATCTATTTGAGCAACTGGTTTGCCTCCATTTTGTGTGGTATAAATAGGTTCAATTTTGTCGCTATAATAATCGCGCCATATGTAACCCTTGCTATACTTAAGTTCACCCTTAATTACTTTCTTTATATCATTTCTTCCGCCTTGTACAAAAGTTGCGGCTTCTGTAATTGAGTCGAACTTTTTAACAAATTCTCCATTTAAGTTATAAGCATAAACTACTTTCTTATCATTTGGGAAGTAAGATTGTGGAGTAACTTGTTCAAAACGTTTAAAATCCCAAATATAACCATGAGCAGTTTTTGCTTTTTTGTTTAAGCAATTAGAAATATGTTGAATGGTGTTTACTTTATTTACTCTGGCAGCTTCTGTTAAAGAAGGGAATTCGGCAATTAGTTTACCATTTTCACAGTCATACTGATAAACTTTTTTACTATGCCCACTTCCTCCTTCTGTAATGTTATATCCATTCGGGACTCGAGTGTTTAAAAAATCTATCCACTCTTGTTCTTTTTCATCCAGCAATTCCATAGGCGCTTCTTCTAAAATCTCAACTTTAAAATTTTCAAAACCATATTTTTGAATTGCTTTATAAAATACATTACATCTCTTGTAGCCCTTTCCATTCATTCCCTTTGCTCTTGCAAAAATAGTTTGAATAGTTTGTCCAACATATTTCTTCCCGCTTGGAGAAGTATAACAATAAATAAAACCATAATTTCTTTTAGGAGTATTAGTTAAAATATTCATATCTACGCTTGGCTGCTGATTGTCCATTCTATACCTCCATATAAATCTAATTATTTTTAAGCATTCGCGCTTGCGCTCATACGCTACGCTGTAGCTAATTAGCCATTAGGATTTTCCAGCAATTAGTGAAATTAATTTGAGTATATTTTGTTTCCCCCTCTAGGAGCCCTATTACTATCAGGCAGCAAGTAAATCTAAGGTTCCAGGGAAGGTGTTAGGCCCAACTACAATTTCCATACCTTCTACTTTTAAGCTAAATTGAGCTAAATAGGTCTTACCAACCGTAGGAGAAGTTGTAGAAACACTACCACTGGTTGGGTCATAATAAACTACATTGGTTAGAGTATGAGCAACGCCCATAGCATCTGTCCAAGTAGATAAAGTGGGAGTACCAGTTGTAGGAGTAAAGTTAACTACTCTACGTAACTGAGTTGTTGCATTTGTGCCCTCAAGAACAGTGCCATCACCAAACATAATGGCCATGGACTTGGGAGAAAATACTGCATCTTCAAGAGTTAAAGTAATTTCCTTACCAACATTTATGTTAACTCATAATCTCTTATGAGGTCAGACTATATCTTCACCCCTTGGGGTGTCTTACGTTTAGTCGTTGAGGATTTCTTTAAAAATGGTATTTGAGACAATTTTATTTTCATGAATACTTCTTGCAATTTGAACTACTGAAATTCCAGTTTCTAAATGAGCCGCGCGCATACTTTTATACCTACCTAATTCATTACCTTTTAAATCATAATGAATAACAGGAATAGGCTTATTATTTCGCCGCTTTTTCTCTTTTTTTGCTTCTTGTTGTAATCTATAATAATGTAAATTATTTTCTCGTGGAGTTACCCATTCAAGATTATTTTTTACATTGTTTAACTTATTACCGTCAATATGATTTACAAAAATTTTATGTTTTGGGTCTGGATTTTCAATAAAATGTTCTGCAACTAATCTATGAGTTTTAAATCTTTTTTGAATGGAATTATCAAAAGTAAGTTTAATGCTTCGATAACCTCCGCCATCAAGACAACCTTGTAAAATATGTCCAGTATCTTTTCTACGAACTAATCCTGTATCACTTACTTCATATCTATCATTATATTTGATAGTTTTCCATTCCATTTTTAAAGACCTCCTGCTGATTGTCCAATCCAAAGAATTTTTTAACTATCACAATTATGTTGTAGTTTCTTTGGCTCTAAGGAGTTTCCAGCATTTTGTAAGATTTTTTATCATGCGTATTATTAGCATGGGGACCTTAGCAGAGAAATTACTAAGCTGCTATTGTTAAGTCCCAGCCGATTAAGCGGGGATTACCTTTCAATACATCTTCCATAGTGTTCGTTAAGCACTATGCGTCTTTCGACAGCTCATAGTTTCCCATGAGATGAGACTATATCTTAACTTATTAAAAGTTATTTCCATTTCGGCTCACTTGAGCCTACTCTCTTACGAGATAGTCGTTGAGCTTTCATCATATAGATTAACCAGTTTTTCTAATCTAAAAGTATAATCTTTTCCTATTTTAACTTTTCCTGAAATATGACTTTGAATTGTTGGTCTACTAATATGTGTTATTCTATTAGCCTCTCTAACAGATTCAAATTCTCCTAATAACTCACCAGTCTTAGAAGAATATTGGTAAATCTTTTTAGAATGAGGTTGATGATTCCATTTCTTAGAAGGTTCTATTTTCCCAAATTTTTCAGTTCTCCAATAGGAATTAGCAGATTTTTTATCCTCTTTATTTAAAGCTTTTCTAATACCAGTATGATATACATTAACTGCTCTTGCAGCTTCCGCGATTGATGGATATTCGGCAACATAATTGCCAAGTTCATCATATTGATAAACTTTAATTGAATTTAAAGTTTTGAAGAGATTATTCCCGCCTTTATCTAAGTTATAACCTTTATCTTTATTCGTAGTATCATAAATAAATATATATGAATATTCTTCTTCATTAATAACATCTAAAGGAACTTCTGCTAATATTTCAACCTCAAAATTTTCAATTCCATATTTCTGAATAGCTTTATAAAAATAAGTACATCCTTTATATCCTTTTGCATTTAATTTTAATCTTTCTCGTAAACTGGTTTTTGTTTGACCAATATACTTTTTCCCACTTGGACTCGTATAACAATATATGAATCCATAATTGGGTTTTGGTCTGATGCTTAGTAGCTGATTGTCCATTCGAACCTCCGTAGTTTTCAATCCACAATCCAGTGGTTTTAGGATATTCCAGCAATTAGAAAATTTTTGTTAGGCGGCAAAGGTAATATTGTCACCGCCCTGCGCGTACACGCTCTCAGCAGTTTGTTCAAGAGTGGACACTTTAAGTGTATCTAAGTATAGTACAGGTTCAGCAGGCTGACCAGTTTGGTCATCAATACGATAGAAGGTGCAATCTGCAACCTCTTTAATGCCATACCTATCAAGAATACTTGCCATTTAAAGCCTCCTAATTAGGATTTATCCAATACTTAGGTTTAACTTTTTTATTTCCAAATCCTGCTGTTGCTACTCTTAAGTCAGTTTCATACTTTTCTTTTTGTTGAAACACTTTAAAAATTTCATTCATAGCAGGAAATGTAATCTCTCCGATATTTAGTGGATTTAAACCAATTCCACTACAACAAAGAGCTGTTAACATTGTACCTAATGATATTGAATTTTTATTTCCTTTTTTCTTTTTTAATTTTTCTCTATAACGAGCTTTTGCTTTAATATAAGCTACTTTGGGATTTTCATTTAATTTTGGCGGCTCTTTCTTTTCTTCGCCTAAAACTTCACGCAATTTATTTTGAAAACTAAAATAATTTTCTTCTTGAATATTCCTTATATCTTTAGCATCTTTAATTTTATCAATTCCATCTGTAAAGATTATTATTCTTGTTGAAGGAATAATTTTTACTTTTTCATGAGTAAAAAATTCAAAAGCTTCTTCTGCATCTTTCATAATTTGAGGATTATTATAACAATTTGCCAATAAATATTCAAATGGAGTTGGCGCATCAGGTATCGCTGTGCCCATTTGTAAATCCTTATCTTTTACAATCATATCCCATATATCTTCTTGACAAATTGTTAGTAAATTCGCATATTCATTATATTTTGGATTTCCAATAACTTCTTTTACTAGTGGTGCATATATTTTAATATTTTGTTCCCAGTAAACTGGCTCATTTAAAAAAATTTGTGCGCTAATACTCATTAATTAAATTGTGTAATTTTATAATTTAATAAAAATGCGCTAATTTCCTCAGTAAAGAAGTTTACACTAAAACCAGAACCGCGAATAGTACCTAATCCATTTATGTATTTATTTTCCAATGATTTTTGAATTTCACCCATTATAGAATAAGGGCGCAAATTATCACTTTTTATCATCCATTGTTCATTTGGAACAAATACTTCTACTGCTAAATAAATATCAAGAAATTCTGTATTATCTCCAGAAGGAGTGCCACGCAATACCCTTAAGGTTAATACAGATGTTGAATCTTCTTTATATCCTACTACAGGAATAATTCTAATAACCCCATTATCTCCATTCCGATAAGCTTGTTCAATAGTTACATCTGGTTTATCTGGATTTAATGGGTCTTTATCTGTATAATATAACAATCTCAATAAATTTTGATTAACTAATAAACGTTTTACAATTTTTTGCAGATTTGGGCCTAATTCCTCTAAAAATCTAACCTTACTCTCCTGTATCAATTTTATCACTTCCTGTAAACCAGAAATAATCAGTAGGGTCATCTTCTGGAGTCGGCTCAGGTAATGGAGTTAAATCACGAATTAAGGTCGGGTCCATAGAAACATACATAATTCCTGGTGTAGATAAGAAATCAAACCCAGTCACTCTTTCGGCACGAGATAAACCTTGAATGTCAATAGTTAAGTATGAGTTAATCATAAGATTTTTATTAAGTGGCATAATCATAAAATCTAATTTTAAATTTTCAAGATATAAAGTTGCCGAACGACTTCTGGATTTTAATTCATTCTTTAGCATATTATTCTCTTGACCCCATACATATGCTTCACTATTATATTCAGTACCATCTTCATTTAACCAAGTTATATTTTGATTAAGTTGAATAACTGTATATCTATTATAACCACTATCTTGGCGCTCGTCCCAATACCAAAATAAGTAACGTTTTCCTGCAATAGTAACAATATCTCCAGTATTAAATTTTTCGCCAACTCTTGTTAATATGTGCATTACAGTTCGAGTTTCATCTTGAGAAGATGGTTCAAAAACACATTCAACTGTACGAGTTTTTTGTTCTAAGACACCTTCTTCATTTTCTTCTTCCCATTGATATTCAAATGTTTCATAATGAGGCGACTGATTTAAAAATCTTTCAAAATTTGCTTGCCGCCCAATTTCTAATCTTTCCTTTGGATTAACTCCATATCTATTAATTCTTTGCTTATAAATATCAAAATAACTCATTGGCTTCCTCTTTACCCAATAAATTCATTACATCAAATATTGTCTTACGAAAATATTCGTAACTTAAATATTTGCAGCTACTTAATTTATAAAAAATAGTATAATAGTATATGGTTTTTTCTTCTTCTGGGAATCCCATTAATTCAATTAAAATAGAATCTAAATATGATTGCCATTCCCTATTTTTTTCACGTTCGCATAAACATCCAAATAATCTATTTTTTAATTTATTAATATATCCTTCTTTCACAAGGTTGTTCATAATCAACCTCCATAAAATCTCTTATAATTATAAGGCACGCCTTTAATACTCCTATAGTATACTTTTTCTAACTCCTTTGCCGCATTTAATTGACTTTCTTCTTTCTGTCTAAATTCACTTAATTGTTTTGCTGGACTAAAGTCACGCTCTGTATAGTATGGTCTTAAATTTTCCCAAGAATCTACAGTTCTACTATACCATATATATTTCATAAATTGTGCCCAAACTTGAATTTCATCATTACTAATATTTTCATCTATAAAGTTAGTTGCTGACTCATCCCATTCTAAGGAACATCGTGGAAACTTAAACCATGGGCGCGCAGCTAAAGCTAATTGTTTTAAATCTTGATTAACTTGTTGCTCTTCCCATAAATCCCATTCATCAGACTCAATTAATACTAAAAAAGCATCATATAAATTTTGTACAGGAGTCATATTTTACGCCTCCTTTTCAGCTTCTTTTTCCTGTTGTGCCGCAACAACGGCATTGAAAACATTTACTTGGGTTTTGTCTTGTAAAATTTTATCTCTTTGATAATCAGTAATTCCTAAATCAACTGCTTTAGAACTTAATTCCATAACTTGGTCATGAGACATGGAATTTACAACTTCTCTAAACTCTTTTAATGGAGTAGCAGTCAATAACTTTTCCATCTCTTTATCATCATAATATTTAATTTTAGGTTCTTCGCCTTCTTCCTCTAAATCCAAATCAATTTTGACTTGCATATCATCAATATATAAAATACCAGATTTAAATAAATATTCTACACCTGGGTCATAAATAGCTTGTTCTAATAATTCTTTAGGAATCCTCTGTAAGGCTCCCTTTTGTTGCCATGTTCTTTTTAAATTAAGTGCCGGAACATTCAATACAACAATTCCTTTAATAGTAGATTTAATTAACACATCATCTCTAACTGACATTAAATTTCCTCCAATGCGCGCCAATAATATCCTCCGGCGCTTAATCTATTTGGTTTCTTATTTATACATTCTCCAATATGTAAAATTCCAGTTAATCTCTCTGCTTCTCCAATAGAATGATATTTAGCAATTTCATTCCCATTCATATCTAATTGAATAACAGTTTTCATAATTTTTTCATTATGGGTTCTCGTGTCTATTTCAATTCCATTTACTTGTATAAAGGCACCCATCATGGTCCTCCCAACAGTGTTTTAAAATTACGCTTAGCGCGCAATTAAACACACTAAGCGTAATTTTTATTTATACTATATCTTATGCACCATAGGGGTCATACATAGTTTGAGTAATTCCAGTATTCTTATAAATACCAAAGTTGTAATAAGTAAGAATAGCGGCACCCATTTTCTTGTAAACTTCGATTTCCATAGAACGGTCAACGTTGTTCCAATCATAAATCTGAGTGGCACCTTCCATAACTACCTTAACAACCTTTTCATTACCAGCAGGTAATACATAAGCTAACTGAGGGTCAATCCAAGTTGTAGTATTAGTGGTATCAGTATAAGACTGAGGTAACATTACAATAGGACAACCACGGAAGATATTAATATAACCCTGATTATGGATTCTATCAATATCCTGGGGATGATAAATACCCTGATAAGAAGTTCCAACAGGAACAATAGCATCGGCACCCATGGCGGCGATAAATTCAGGGGAAGCTAAAATGATAGCATTACCATTTCTACCGGCATAAGCCTTAACAGTAGCACATAATTTAAACATATCATCAGCATCAAAGTTAGCAGAAGTAACGCGATTAGCGGTAGGGGCAGCGGCATCAAAAGCAGCTCTTAAAGCACGCTGAACTTCTACGAAAGCGGCATTAGTCATACCGTCAGTAATAACGTCCATAACATCAGCCAAGGTCTCAGAACCATCTAACATTCTTTGGAAATCAATAGTAGCGGCTCCACCAATAGCATGAGTAGGAACTTCAAAGCTGGCGCTATCTAAGCGGAAAGCTTCATAAACACCAGAAATACCTACTCTGGTTAAGAACTTACGGGCGCGAAGCTTAGAAGCTTCTTTACCAACACGGAAAACAACCTTTTCGCCTTCGCCAACCTGACGTACTTCGGCGAAAACACCCATAGCATCAATTACATTAGCAGGAACAATTTCATCAGCATTTTCAATGATAATCTGATATAAGTCATATCTGTTCTTCATAAACATAGGAATAGAAGAACAATATTTGCTTAACTCTTCGCGGAAAGCCTCGTCAACATTAGCAATTTCAAAGTTTTCGGGAGCAGAGCCACGAGCAGCAAATTTAGCTAATTCTCTAAATTCTTGAGTCATTATTCAGCACCTCCCTTAAACCTTTTTAATCTGAAGTTTTACCGCAATTTGACCATCAGGCATTGTGGTATATTCAATAACTTCAGCAGAAGGACCGGCACTTGGGGCAGTTTTAACAATTTCCCAATAACCAGAATTGTCAGAAGCAATACCAGCATATAGCTTGGTAGTTGCAATATCCCCTAAAGCATCAATTAAAGTTTCTTCATCAGTAAAGTTTGTAGTATCATAACAAACTGTATTGGTAGTAAATTTGTCTCCAACGGCAGGTAAACCTAAACGAGGAAGAAAATCTTCGCCACCAGTTAAAGCGAAATCCTTTAAACCAGGAGTTCTCTCATCATATAAATGTTCAGAAGAATAGTTAATACCAATAATGTTAGTAGCAGCTAAAGTGGTAGTAGCTTTCTTCAGAGTACGAGTTACATTATCGATTGCAAAAAGCATACCGTTTTCTGCAACAACTGAACCATCAGCAGGGAACTCGGTAGAATCTAAGGCACATTGAGCTTCAACGCGGCCATCTCGTCTCCAAGCTACCTGATTTAGTTCAATTTGGCCATAGCCATTTTTAGATAACTTATTAACAGCCATTCTAAATGAACCTCCAGTTATTTTTTCTTATACTTAGAAAGTAATGCTTCTACACCAGATAGCTCAGTTTCTTGAGGTACAATTCCTCTTTCTTCTAATTCAAATAAGCCCTGATTGGCATTAACTAATTCATAAGCTAAGTCTTTATCTAATTCAACAATAGTAGAATAAGAATCTAACTTATTCCTATAAGAAGTAATTACTTCTTCATCTAATTTCATAGAATACTTATCAAGAATTGCATTTTTCTCTTGATTTTCAATATTCTTTTTATATTCATTTAATTCATGAAGTTGAGCTTCATATGTGGAAATTGTTTCAGAAGAACTACCTAATTCAGCATTTAATTCATTAATCTTATCAACTGCCGCGCTATAATTACCAATTTCAGTCATCGCGCGAATAGTGTTAAGAGCTTGTTTTTCCTCTTCGGTAATGAATTCAGGATAAACCTGAATCATTTCGCCGACAATTTCAACATCTTCCTCTTCTTTCTCAAAATTGACTTTATAATATTTCTCTTCGTCACAATTAAATACAATAGCATAGTCATCATAAGATTCACAAATAAAGTAGACACATTGACCATCTTTATTTAACTTATCAAATAAAATATTGCATTTTTGTTTATCAGAAAGAGAAAATAAATTTTCATTATTCATTTGTACTTTTCCCCCTAACTTATCTAATATAGCGGAATATATCTTAGAAATAATTTCTTCTGATAATTGGAAGAAACCTGCGCCTTCAAAACAAGGAGTTATATCGTCACCAAGAACTTGTAAACCTAAAAATGAAGCAGTCTTATATTTAAAAACTTTGGTGCCATCTATATTTATCCATTCACCAGTAATAGATGGGCCAAATAATTCCATGCTTTGACCTTTTCCGGCAATTTCATTAGCCTCTGGATATAAAGCAGTAAAAAGAATTACATCACAAGTAGCATAATTTCGTGTAACACCATCATCATCTAAATGTGATTCCCATGAGAAATTCTTTTCTTTGGGCACTATTCCATAAATGCGCCCCTCAGTTCTTGCTTTTCCGTGGTCTTCAAAATCACCGTCAAATTTATTATAAATTCCCTTAACAGGTGCATAATCTAATGTTTGAATCAATTTTTCGGCAAATTCATCATCAATATATCCGCCATTTCTGTTTAAACCCTTATAGAATATTCGGGCACGTTTTTTCGTTAGTGTATCTGAAATTTTCTCAGATACGTTATCAAAAATAATGGGGAACTCTACAGGAATATCCATATATTTCCTCCCATTAAATATTACCAGTATTATCTTGACTTCGTTCCTTCTTCTGAGTAACTTCTGTCTTTTCTTGTTCTTCTAATTCTGGTCGCCCATTTTCTTTACTACTTTGAGTATAAGAAGTGGAAAGAGGACGTAACTTGTCTAATAAACCTAAGAAATCATTTTCTAAGTTCTTTACGCCAACAAGTTCTTTCTGACTTAATCCTTGCGCAAGAGCCGGCATTAAGAAAGAATAACCAGAACTAGCAAGTTTTAAATAATCCTCAATTTTTTTACTCTCATTATGATAAGTAATTGGTAAAATTTTATAAGTAAATCTTATATTACTATTCCCATATAGTTTATTAATGAGCGCGGTAATGAAATTACTAAATTTATTACCTAATATCATCATTAAACTTGTATCATAATCAAGAGAATCGGATAAAGTACCACTACCAGTAGCAGCAAATAATTGTCCTGAAACACCTGCATTTGAATACATATTTTGTGCCATATTATTCAAAGCATTATTTGCCGCGGCATCGGCTGTTTTAGATTGAATAACTTCTACATCGCCATATGTTGTCAAAACCGCAAGATTAGGATTAGTTTTTCTTAACATTCCTACCGCACCATCGTGCATTACTTGCGCCTCAACATCTTCAAATAATAAAGTACCATCATTTAAGTGAGGAATTTTTTGAACCAAAATTTTCTTATATTCCTCAACTTCTCTTGTTAATTCATTTTCAACAGCCTGTTCGTACTGTATCACTGAAGGAATAATAGGAAGAAAATATGGACGAGTGTTATAAAAATTAAAAACTACACCAATGTCATTGGGAACAAGTACCCAAGGTCTTAAAGTTTTTGCCTTCTCCCAACGCCTATAATGGGAAGTAATAATTTTAGGATAAGTATTCAAAGCCATGTTACGTGCTTTTAAATCAATAATAGTATTGAAATATTCTACATTAAATTCTAATATCGGATTGTTATATTCGTCTTTAAAACGAGTGCGGCAATAATCAAATGGTAAATCCATTAATGCAAAAGCATTTTTGGATAATGTTTGAATAATACCATAATAAGTACCGTCAACTAAAACGTTTTTGGCAATTCTTGTAAGATTTTCAGGTAAATTCATTTTTTCAATATAATCAGTTGCGTTGTTAACTCGTTTAGCAATAGCTTTATCTTGGAGAGATTGACTAAATATTGGATAAGGGATTAATATTCCTATATATTTTAGTAATGTAGCATAATGCATAATAACTTGTTTATAAACGCCATTTCCATCATAATAATTACGAGAAAGTGTCTTTTGTGCCAAAACGCTGCCGCTATTTATGATATTTTGAACTTCTTCTTTAGAATATCTATAAATTGGCTTTGTTCTATCCCATTGTAAGTAATAATCATTATAAGAGTTTTCATTAATTGCAATCAACTTTTTTGCAAAAGTTTCTGAAATTTTAGGTTTAGTGTCCATTCTATTATCCCCCACTAAAGAAAACGAGATTGCGTCTTAGATTACCACGTTTGCGCTGTTTAGTTGCTTCTTCCTCTAATTCTTTTATGCGCCTTAATCCTATACATAGACTGGAAAATCTATCATCGGGAAAGCGCGAATTAATAGGTTCAAGCACAATATCTAAACCTACACCAGTACGCTTCAGTCTAAGATTCCCTATTTCGTCAAAAAGTTTAGTTGTCATTTCATAGGGCATTAAAACCTTGGTCTTTTGCTCTAATGACATTTTTTGACCTTTTTTAGTAGATAATAATTTTGACCGTGCTTCTTGTTCTTTTATTAAAAAATCAACCAATCCAGCATCTATACGAGAATAACAGTTACTAAACATTTCACTGTTAATCTTATGATTAGCTTTAAATCCATACAAGATACGCGGCGCATCAGGTGGCTGAATTTTTTTATAGTCATCATCATTAAAGAATCCAAGAGGTTCATAAATTTCACCTTGATATTCTTGTGTCTCTATCATTAAATCTGCAATACCTGCGCCAATACCATTAATATCAATGATAACTTCGCGCGGTCTAAATTCTTTAATGATTCTTTTTAAATCAATTACTTGCCTTGTAAAGTGTTTGGTTTCCTTGGTTCGACCTAATATAAATATATTTACTACGATTGCACGGAATTTACCACGATTAGGGATTACCTTAAAAACAGTAACCACTGTGTTATCGTGTTTTCTACCAATATCTCATTATATTCCATTAAGTTCGTTAAGCTTAATGCGCTTTCGCTGCTCATAGTCTCCTATGAGATTAGACTATATTTTCACCCAATAGGTGCTTTCTCTTTCGACTCACTTGAGTCTACTTCCTTTCGGAATAGTCGTTGAACCAGTTCATTAATTACTATATTTAATATAGTTCCTCCTAAACTGGTGCGGATTGTCCTTTGTATTATAGACCTTAGAATTACTTCATAGTCCATCCTTTAAATTGTTTCTGCTTTCGCGGCATTGATTTTAATGGAGGATTAAAATCTTTAGCTTTAAAGGCTTTCGGAGTTTCCCGCTTTTAAGAAAGTTTACAAAATCCATTTCTGGATTAAGCGGCAGTTTTATTTACCGATATTAAGTAGAAAATATCTTTATTGTTTTTATTAAAATGTGCGCGCCATTCGGCATTAATTATCTTTCTATGGTTATTTAATTTATTAAAATTAAACCAAGCTTCATCATTTTCAGAGGTATACGTGCTGAGGTATTCCCGTGCGAAAATTTGTTCATTCATTGTCTTGTCACTTCTCATATCTCTGACAAAACTTGCAGGATAAATTCCCTCAATAACTGGCACCCGATAATCCAATCCCATTATCCACGCGCTATTAGGGTCAATAATCATTCTAACCAATATATCTAAAGCTTTTTCATAGTTATAGTTTGATTTACTACTTGCGCTCGTCGTATACGTCTGTATTTGATGCATCTCATATGGATTTAACTGACCAGCTCCTACTGTTAATCTAACTTTTGAGGTCGTTGGTACAAGAATAGAGTTAACTGCATCACCCTGTTGGTCCATTATGTTCCATATTGTTCGCTAAGCAATATGCGTTCTCTTATGAACTGCTGTATGTTACCATACAGTTCAGACTATATCATAATTAAAATATAAATATAAAATTTTAATTCTCTCCGTTTCCACTATCAATCGCTTATAGTGTACTCTCTTTCGAGATAGTCGTTGAACTTTAAACTCCAATCTTGGAGTTCCTTAGATACTGATTGTCTATTAAAATCTAAATAAATAATAAATAAAAATATTTTTAATTTTTTAGTTTCTTCATCCCATTTTAACATATTAACATAAGAATTAGGGAAACTACTCTTATAATAAATTTTTTCAATTCCGCTTACAGAACGATTAAAAATTTCAGCCATTATTCTTCTATCTTTTATATTAAATTCTGTTATAAATGCCCAAAATAACTTTGCCATATCTTCATTGAAGCTATTTATTAAAGACATTGAAAAATCTGTATATTCTAAAGCATTTTGAAACCAAACAACTCTTTCTGGCGGCGAAAGTTTATTAAATTTTTCACATACTTCAACATATCTTTTATTATTATAATAATAATTTATAGAAGATGGCGTAGTATTAAATATCTTTGCTAATGGTCGTTGAACAGAACCAAAAACATATTGAATAGATTTTATAAAAAATATTTCATCATTAGTCCTTATACGGAATTTATTTTTTATAATTCCATTTTCTGGATTTTGTTCTCTTAAATATTCTGTGTCCCATTTTCTTCCTTTTAAATAATTGTAGCCATTTCTTATACTATCATAGTAATCAATCCAATACATTTCCCTTGATAATAAATCTTCTTTTTTACATTCTTCTATAACTTCATATTTAAAATTTATTTCACCAAATAAATTATATGCTTGTTGTAATTTATGACTGGGATGTCTTTTTAATCTTAATTCTGATTTGTGTTTCCACCATCGTTTTTGAATATCAATACTTGAACCTATATATACTTTATTATTTTTTAGATTTATAATTTTATAAATACCTGTCACTTTAAAAAACCTCCATAGTATTTATTAGATTTTCCAGTAATTAAAAGAGTTTTACACGCGCAAACCATATCTTACGCGTTTCGTCGACGGCTATCGCATCAAATCTACGTCCACGAGTTGTTTCAAGGGCGGCAGTTACTTCAATTTTACTACCATTCTTAAAGTTAATAATAAAATAATCTTTACCAGCTAATGGTGGTCCAGTTAATTCATTTTGCAAATATGGGAACCGCGCTAATATGTCATTAAAAGTCTGTTTTGCAACTTGTGCTGCTTGAGTTTTACTTGGCGCGGTAATAGCAATACTTGAAGTTGGACAAAATATGCATCTATGTACTGAAGCAAAAACTTCCAGAAAAGTTTTACTAACACCACGCGCGGCGGTAATATGATTAAGAGGAACCCTAGCTAATTGCCGCAATATAATCCTCTGATAGAACATCCAATGAAATGAACTATTTACTGGTAATAGCACCTCTTCTGCCCATAGGTCTGGATATACAGACCAAAAGTTCAATTTTTCCATTAGTCTCTTATTGCACTTCTCCAATATGGGTTCATTTAATGGAACATTTTTTTCAACAGGAATTCCAAATCTACTTGATAAGTTTTCATTTGCACCTTTCGGCAGTGCTGTATTAATAAATGGTAACATTAAACACCTGCTGTATCGGAATCAAATACTTCATCAAGTATCAATTCCTCATATGTCTCATTTTCACGTTTCTCAAAGTCTACTTCTTCAATATCAAGTAAAGGATTTTCCTCAAAGCGTTTCTGTTCCAATTCTGCTTCTGTCTTAACTGCTTCATTTGCAATTTTTAATTGTTGAATTCTCTCGTTAACTTCGTCGCCGATTCCCGGTTCATTCGTATATAATCTTTGTACAAATGTTTGCATACTATGAATAACTTCATCAACAATATCCTTATTTGCGCCGTCATACCATTTATTAAGCCAACCCCGCTTCTCTTCCCATGCTACAATTTCACCCATAGAGGAGAAACCGCTGTCATTTTTAGCATTTTTAGGAGTAAAGTCGGCAATTTTTGTTAATTTCTCATATGAGGCGATAAGTTTATCAAAATCTGTGTCGGCCATAATACGTTCATCAATGGATAAGCTAATTTTACATAACTTCTTAGCCTGGTCCATATTGAGCGCGCCGTTGACATTTTGAGTAGCCATGAGGCCAGTTAATAAGTTGTTCAAATATAGTAACTGCTCTTCATCATAATTACTGCCCCATTGTTGTCGCAATTCTTCATAGTATTCATTACGCATAAGGGGTAATTCCGCGCGCAAAAGTCCATTTTCTTGTAATTTCTTATATTCCTCATAATAATCTTCCCAATGGATATCGGCAAACTTTTGTTCCTGAAATAAGTTACTATATGCAATAAAGAAATTCTTTGGGTTCATATCGCGCAAACGCTGTAATTCATTTGGTACAAAAGGAATATCCAATGAACGGCACAAATTGTTCGCCGTAGCCCAGTTTTCGTCATTCTCCAATATCTCATTAATACAGAAGTTACATATAGGACTGTAGCCGTCGCCGCATATAATTGATTTACTCTTAATATAGTCATTATAGTTGCGCATTTTTTTACATCTGGAGCACAACTTGTCGCCGCGCAAAAGATTAGGGTCGGCGGCGACTTTAATATTTGGATTGCTTATCATCGGCATTGGCTTTCATCTCTTTTTCACTTTTTGCGGCCTTTTTAGCCAACCTGTACAAGTTTCTTTTCTTATTATTTGAGAGGTGGTCCCAGGCGGCGACAATAGTATCATACATTTGTTCATCTGTATAATCCCCAATATCTGGTGTAAGTTTAATGCCCATCAGCGTCAACAGTCCCACCACCTCTATCATTTCCATTCGCGGCAATAATTGCATTACTTCTTCAACTTTTCTTGCCATGTTTACACTCCTTACAATAATTTGTAAATCCATCACTTGCGGCGCTACGTTTCAAATAGTAGTCACCATTGCGCGGCTTCCACTTGCCGCACTTTACACATTGTTTAAACACCGTGGGGCCGCACATTATGTACTCAATTAATTTATAATGTCTTTCCACTTGTTCAATTATTGCATTAATTATTCTTTTCGTAAATATCGTACTAATATAGTTAATACTATGTTCTTTATTGTAGTATTTCATCAGCGCCACCTTTATCTCCTCGTTACTACAGTGCCGCAACTTCATTTGCAAAATAGTATTGTCAATTTCGCTAAGGCGGGCGCGCGCGACATAGTATTCTAAATATTTCAACAGCGTCTCCACCTGGGGCGCATCATATACATCATTTTCCCCAATATTCATCGCCAATTCCTCATAGTGTTCCAGTAGTGCGCGCACATGGTTACTCTCCCTAAAGTCAAAATAGCGCAACTTTGGATTGTTTTCCATTTCGTTGATTTTTGTGTCCCCCTCACGCAACTTTTCGCCGCAGAATGCGCGAAAAGTTGTGTTGTCAAAATGGTCATTCGGGTTGACATCCCCTATTAGGAGTCTCTTATCTTCGAATGGCAATATGTTCACCATTCCCCTCATTTGCACTGACCACCACATTTTCAAATTCTCATGGGGCGCATAATTTCCCTCCTTAATGCCGTCCCAAATTTGATATTGCGATTGGCGCAGATGAACCAAGTGTCGTTTGGCCCTGTTATACAAATTTTCGTTCCATTGGGGCATTTGACCATTCTCATAGGCGGCGATTTGATTTTCCAACTCTTTTATGGATTGCCACAATGTTTGGAAGGCCTTAGTAGCGGGAGCGTTTTTGTGCTTCTCCATGTAAGTCACTATTTGCTCCTTCTTTAGTACCTTCTTTTGAGTTACTTTCAAGGGTACCGTCGTCGTGTGTATCGGTGTTCCTAATTCATTCATTTTCTCAATTAGGGCATCTAACGACACCACCTTGTCGTCACTATTTTGCCATGGTGAGAATTTATTTTTTTCAAACAAATAAGGTTGTGACTTGTCATGATACTTGTCACACCATAATATATAATTGGAAAGAAGTTCGAGGTCAGAGTGTGATAAAAGGGAATTTTGTTGTACATAATTTTGCACAAAATTTACTCTGTCTTCGACATTTTCCAATGAAAAGTCTAAATCCATAAATTACCTCCTGTGTGTATTATAACACAAAATAGGGAGAAAATCAAATTTTGGTGTTTTACTTCATATTTTTACTTCATATTTTTACTTTAGTAAGAAAAAGTTCAACGTCCCTTTTTTCATTTCCAAATTTTTCCAAATAATTTCTAAACCCACGCCCCTTTAACGCATTAAAGTGCTACTATGATACTATGCTAACATGATATACCCCCACTACATCACTACTTTAATATGCTAATACATTATCACACTACTATAGCAAACTGCACAAAAATTTTTCTTCACTTTGTTAAAAATAACACTGGATATTATATCCTTTTTGTGGTATCATTAATACACTGAAAGACGGGAGTGAACACAATGGACGAAATTAAAAACTGCTTAATCAATAAATACAATCAGTTAACATATACTCATAGTTATATATTTGGGTATGCTTATAGGGGTATTGTGTATAGTGCAAGAATTAATGACGGACGTGCGCTATTATCACAGTTATTATACATCGATGAATCAAGTCCAAAGAATGGACTACAGTATATATTAAGATATAGACCAAACCGCAAACAATGGCAAATAATTTGCGACAATGCGCAAGAAATTAAGAAGATATGTACACTAAACCATTTAGAGACATTAGGACGCAAACTAAAGAAAAACCGTGGTGAAACATTTGAATTATTAGTTGCACAAATGTACAATGGTAAAGTACCCAATAAGTGCAACTTAAAGTTTACGAATGGGGGAGATATGACAATAAACAATGTACCTTATCAGGTAAAATATAGTAGTGCAACATTTGCAAGTATGAAGATAATAAAGGAGTGATAATAATATGAAAACATTATTAAATATCATCAGCATTATTTTTGCGCTTATTTTCGTTTGGGGTATTATATCATTTGTGGAAGTAAATAGTAAAAACTTATACGATAATCCGCAGTATTCCAATTGGAATATGTTTGAACTAATGAAGTGATGACTACTTTGTTTATTGCAGTTGATTAATGTAATATTGGTACTTTAAAAAGAAAGGGGTAAATAAATTATGGAGAACTCTTATATTATTCGCCGTATTGATGATGTGGGTAGAATTATTATTCCAAAAGAAATTCGCCGCAATTTACAAGTAAAAGAGGGAACGCCTTTTGAAATTACAGTAGACAAAAACGGAAGCATTATTCTAACTCCATGTTTAACAAAAAATGAAAAAGTGGAATGTTGGAAAAATAAAGTTTATAAACGCATAAAATATGATACGGCAGAATTAGAATTTCGCTATCATGGTAGTGCAATAGTTTGCGCAAGAACGGATAAAATTAATTTGCTCCCTACTACTATAGGTATCGCAGTTTGCGCACCGAATGATAATTATAATGAATTTTTTGGTCAATGTTTGGCCTATTGTCGTGCCGCAGATATACCCATTCCAGATTTCATTTTTGAAGATTAAAATAGTAGAGATTTCGTTATAAATTTAAACGTAGTACGTCAAAAGGAGTGTATACCATGTTGTATAATGTTTATGTAAATTTTGAAATTAAAGAATTAACCAGAAGTGTTATAAAAAGAGGAAAAGAAAAGACAAGAATTTTTAAAAACATAGACGGTTATTATAATCCCATGGTAAAAGCTAAATCAGCGGAAGCCGCCGAACAAAAAATCCGAGAAAAAATTAATTTTCTTGCAAAAGAAGAACCACAAGAATTATATCATTTCTTTTCCGCCGAAAGTAAAACAAATATTTTGCCTTGTTTTACAGAAAATTATACTTTGCATATAAAAACAGAAGATATCACAATAACTCGTTGCAGGGCGTGCGAAATGTCCGCACAAGATGTCATAAAACATTTTTCTATTACTGAAATCATAGAAGAATATCCGCAACTTGCTTTGCTCTTTTCTAAATGAGAAATTATTACAAACTTCCCAAATTTTTTTTCAAAAAACAGTTGACAAACAGAAAAATCTGCGCTATAATGAATAAGGAAATTAAAGAAGGAAAACTTTTTAAAACCAGAAAGGAATAATGAATATGAAAGAGAAAATGACAACCAGAGACTTTTTGAACACTGTATTAGGGAATGAGGAATTCCGCAAAATTGTCGTTAACGGTCAAACGATTGAAAGTAAAGCAACGGAAATGCTTGAAGCAATTAATCGCCGAAATGCGACTAAAGCCAATGGTGAAAAAAGACCGAGTAAATCTTATAAAGAAAATACCGAATTGCGGGCAAGATTGCTTGAATATTTCCAGAATAGGGAAGAAATTGAACCTATCACCGCAGGCGCACTTGCCGAAACCTTTGGAATGTCTACCCCTAAAGTGACCGGTGCACTCCGGCAAATGGTAGATATTGATAATACCATTGAACGGCATGACGTTGGCAAGAATAAACCTTATGCTTACAGTTTAAAAAATTGAATAAGGGGAGATTTTCTCCCCTATTCATTCTAAAGGGGTGATAATATGGCAGTGAGTAAAGAAACCCAAAGCAACAACCGTTACAGGGAATTTTTAATTAAAAAACTAATGGGTTTTTGTTCATGTCCCGAAATTGGCGGCGGTGAAGAATGGGTGAGAAGAACCGCATCAAATTCATTCGGGTTCATGTTTGTAAATGACAATGGAGATGAAGGAACAGTGAAAGTCACAGTTAGTTTTCCACGTGGTAGCAGAGACGGTGAACCATATGACTATGAAGCGGAAGCAGACGAGTACCAAATAAAATGTGAACGCAAAGCAAACAAAGAAAAAGAAAATGAACAACGCAAAGTAAAGAAAATCAAAGCCGATAAGGAAAAAAGGGGTGAATAAATGATTATTTATTTAGACATGGACGGCACTATTGCGGATTTATATAGCGTTCCTAATTGGTTGGATTACATTCAATATAATAATACATTTCCATATAGGAAAGCAAAACTTTTACTTAATCAAAATGAAATTGATTGGCTTAATAATTGGGTTAAATGCGGCAACGATATTGCGGTTATTTCATGGTTAAGTAAAGGGGGCAATCGCAAATATAATAAAGCCGTTCGTGCGGCGAAAATACGTTGGTTAAAGAAAAATTTGCCGTTGCCATATGCAAGTATTCATATTGTCAAATATGGAACACCGAAAAGTAAATTTAATTGCAAAAACAATATACTTATCGATGATGACGAAAGAAATTTGATTGATTGGCAAAAAAACGGTGGAATTGCATTATCACCGCAAGAATTTAAAGAAATGGTAAAAAGGGAGGAAAAATAAAATGGTAAATTTAGGAACATATGTTGAAATTACAGAAGATACTTATAATTTCTTAAAAGAATTATTGGACGATTTAAATTTTATGATTGACTATGATACATGTAATGACACTATAGAAGATTTTGCTAACGCAATAACGGACTTTTTAGATGACGCAGAAGTAATAAATTGATTTAATTACAATTAGGGGTAAAAAGAAATGAATGTAGCGGTTTTTGATACGGAAACAATCGGACTAAATAAACCATTCTGTTACAATGTCGGCATGGTAATTGCAGATACTAATAATGGCGCAATTTTGAAAAAGTATGAATGGGTAATTGAACAAATTTGGCATAATTTACCATTATTTGAGACGGCATATTATGCAAATAAACGTTCCATTTACGTTAAACGTATGAAAGCACGCAAAATAAAAATGAAAAAATGGGGGCAAGTAACGCAAGAAATACGGAAAATATTCAAGCAATTCAAAGTTGTTGCCGCATATGCGTACAATAGTCCATTTGACGAAAAAGTTTTTAACTTTAATTGTAATTGGTTCAAAACTCAAAATCCATTTGAAACCATACCGGTTTATGATATTCGGGGATATGCTCATGCCAAAATTTGCACAACGGAAAAGTATATGGATTTTTGCGACATGAACGACCGCTTGACTGAATCCGGCAACTATAGTACAACCGCAGAATCAGTATTTCAATATTTGAGTGGAAACACGGAATTTGAAGAAGAACATACAGCGCTTGCAGATAGTGTTATTGAGTGGGATATTCTTAAATATTGCGTTGCGCATGGGTGTAAATGGAATATGAATTACAAAGTCCTTGTTTCCATTCAAAATAGACATGAAAAAACATTCATTATTAAATTGCCGAATGGTAATAGTTTTGCATATGAATATAAAAGTTTAATTTTCCGTAAAGACGAAAGAAGATTGATTTTAAAATAACAATGAAAATATATAATTAAAGAATAGCGGGACTATTTCCCGTTATTCTTTTTGCCGTTGGTTAGTCTAGACTAACTGATATCTGAACATATGTTCTGTGATTTTACTTTCTACCTTGTCCGGGTTCCCGCAGCGTATATCCCCCATTATATTATATCACAGTGTCATTGTCAAGTCAAGCATTTTTTAATTTTGCTTTAACGCTTTAATACACTAAAGTGCGGCAACAATGTGTAATCCGAACATATGTTCTATTACAATATCGAACATATGTTCTGTATTTTCGCTATCATTTTATCGAACATATGTTCCCAATATAGAACATATGTTCTATGTACACTTGAACAATTATTCATATGTCGCCGTCGAACGTATGTTCTATATTTTGTCGAACATACGTTCTTTGTATAAAATTAACAAACTTTTAGTCAAATTTTCATTACATTTGTACAGAACATATGTTTTGTATATTTTTAACAAAAATATTGTCAAATTTTTGTATAAATATATAGAATTTAATTTTCGAACGTATGTTCGTGCCGTATTACATTATAAACCAGCTGCGATTAAAGCAGCTGCGAATTTACATTTTTAATGCAGCTGCGTTTTTAAACCAGCTGCGTTTAATAATAATTTTTCTTATGCAGCTGCGTTTTCCCCTTCTCGTCATGTTAAAAGCCTGGACAAACCGCCTACGTATTACAATTTTCGAACAAATGTTCGATTTACAATAAAACGTAACTGACATTAATTTCCAAAATTTGCCAAAAATAAAAATTTAATATTATAAGTAATTAAAATTCATATCTTTACAATTCCTAATGTTATGACATTAGTTTATATAATTGCCTTATTTTACATTAAAATATTATGTATAACATAATGTTTTAGCTTGCGTGAACACTTTTTTCCCCTCTCGTCATGTGAAAAGGCTCTTTTTTGCCTTCACGCAATGTGAAAAGCCTGGACAAACCGCCTCTTTTAGTACTGGGGGGTAAGGCCCCCCAGCCCCCCCGTTTTTTTTGGAAAAATTTTTTAAAGACTGACGCGGGGCCGGAGGCACCGCCAAAATGCGAAGCATTTATCTTGTTTCTCCCTGGATTTTTGGATGGGGGTGAAGGAGACAAGAGAAGAGAAGTGGGAGAAGCAAATGGGAAAAAGGAAAGGAGAAGTAGGAGAAGTAAAATGGGGAGAAAGAAGGGAAGAAAATGGAAAATATGAGAAGGAGAGAAGGGAAGACAAGGAGCTGCACAATGTACTTTAGTCGCGCCAGGCAAAAATCGGATGAGACTGAAAAAACGAGCTGCAAAGAAGGGGTCTTGCGGCACAAAAGGAAATGGAATAACACATTGTGTACCCATTTTTTTTACCATATAGGGGAGATAAATGCAGAACAGTACGCACAGGACAGTACACACAAAACATAAAATAAGACGTGTATGAGAAAACATACACGTCAATATTGTTACCGCCGCGCCGCCCGCCGCCCACTTACGCCTTCACATTCACCAAATTGCGGCAAAGTTGTTGTCATTCAGCTGCAATTCATGCGGCACGTCATTGTCAAGTGGAATTACGGCGCCATTAGGTCTGAATACGTACACATTACCACTCTTTTTTTCAATGAAGCCAAGTTTTTCAAGCTTATTGAAAGCCTTACGCAATGTTTCTATAGATATTCCTGTTTCATTCCATAGCGCGGCGGGACTGTATTCAAAAGTGTAATTATCTTGATTCATACATAGGTGGAAATATAGTGTGAGTTCGGATTTTGATAAGAGGGAAAGCGCGGCTTTAATGTCGTCGTAATTAATGACGAGGAAATTATTGTAATGGGGTGGATGTTTAATTTGTATTATGCGTTGATATGGGACTGACAAGGGACACCTCCGAAATTGTAGAATATATGGGAAATTTCTAGAAAATATTTGAAAAAATTTCTGGAAAATATTGTGGGAAATTTCTGGAAAATTTTTTACCCCCATGTCGGGCGCGCACGATTTTCCAGAAAAACATTCCCAGGAATGGGAATATGAGACATTCCCAGGAATGGGAATATGAGACATT
>ENA-ORRI01000017-ORRI01000017.1-human-gut-metagenome-genome-assembly--contig:-NODE-17-length-105300-cov-4.2103_pt1 | contig 105300 bp, 99 predicted proteins | sample MGYA00242172_ERZ509128 | MGnify/ENA primary metagenome ERZ509128 (study PRJEB26280, sample SAMEA2338623) | human gut metagenome | biome: human gut; feature: human-associated habitat; material: faeces... | reverse complement strand
ATCCCACGGGACCGATTCGATGCCGTGCAGGTGGAATTGGCACGGCGCAAAACATTGACAAACAGCACGAAAAAGAGCGCTCCGACCGGCATGAGCCGTTACAGCGGCAAATACGCGCTCAGCGGTCTGCTGTTCTGCGGCGAGTGTGGCACAGCGTACCGCAGAGTGGTGTGGACGCAGCACGGTGAGAAGCGTGCCGTATGGCGCTGCAGCAGCCGATTGGATTATGGCAAGAAATACTGCAAAGAATCTCCAACGCTGGACGAATCGCCGCTCCAGCAGGCGGTGCTGGCAGCCATCAATGCGTCCATGTCGGGACGCAAGGTGCTGGCGGATCAACTGGTGGATGCGATGGAGCAGGAATTGGCTCCGGTCCCCGGTGAGAGCATGAGCCTTGGGGATATCGACCGGGCGGTCACGGAGTTGGGCAAGCAATTCGATACGCTTCTGGCAGAGGCAGCAAATGGTGATGTGGACGAATACGCCGAGCGTTTCCGTGCCATCTCCACCACAATGGAGGAACTGAAACGTCGAAAGGCCGCTATTCTCAGTATCCGGCAGGAACAGGAGCAGATCGGCCGCCGCATCCATGCAGCAGCCACGGCAATGACCGCGGTGACTGTGGGAATCACAGAGTGGGACGATGGCGTAGTCTATCAGATGCTGGAAAAGGTCACGGTTCTGGCGGGCAACCGCATCAAGGTCACCTTCCGCAACGGCGCAGAAATTGAGCAGGTCGTGGATCAGCCAAAGCGGAGGAAATTCGAATGATCTATGCCAAGCATATCCCGTTGCGGGCGTGGGTCTTATAAGATAAGACCGCAAAGGAAAGAACGGCAGGCTTGCCGTTTTTTCCTTTGCGGCTTTGCAGAATGTTTTTAATTTTGACATAGACTTTTTTACAAAATACGCTATGATATTCGAGCATTCAATTTTTAGGCAATACTACAAATGCAATGAACTAATTTATGAGGTAAGGAAGGTTACAACCTATGTATAGACAAATACGAGCCACGGTGCTAATTCTATGCTTGCTCTCCGCTGCTGTTGTCTTGACTGCCTGCGGCAAGCAGGAAAAAACGGCTACAGAGCAGCCTGCGCTGGATGCGGTGGAATATTCCAACCTGACCGATGAGGATTCCAGAAAACAGCTTTCCGAGCTTCTCACGGATGCGGGAATCGAAGAATCACGCATTGCTGCTCTACTGAATCGAGTGGAACAGTTTAACGCCAGTGTCAAGAGTGAGTGGCTGACCGATGGCTTCGAGAGTGCCGCACCGACCGATACCAAGTATGATCCCTATGACATGCAGGATGAATGGGCGGCGGCAAACGGCAGCTTTCCAGGTTATAACTGCCGTATCACGGCCTTTGGCCTGTTCAGCGAATTTATTACAGCAGGGGCCGACCAGCCGGAAACGCAGGGCGAGGACTCGCTCTTTACCGATTTAGAGACAATCGACGCCAATCCTGACGCACTCTGCGGGGACAGCACCGCCAAATTCTGCGCGTTGTTCGCGCCGGTGAATGCCGCGGACAGCACAGAGGTCGAAGCGCAGGTAAAAGCGCTTCAGGAGAGCTGGACAGCCCGCGGCATCGCGTTTGCCGACAGCAAAGCGAGCATGATCTCGGTTGTCTTCCATGATAAATTCTCGGACGAGGACAACACGCTGTTCGTTGGTCATGTCGGCGTGCTCCTGTCCGCGGAGGACGGTACACTGTATTTCATCGAAAAGGTGGCGTTCCAGGAGCCGTACCGTCTGGTGAAACTCCAGAACCGCACGGAGCTGAGTGACTACCTGATGGAGAAATACGATACCTCATGGGGCCAGGATACGACGCGCCCCTTCATCATGGAGAACGATACTCTGATGGACGGATACCGACCGAACCCTCTGGAGGAAACAAGCCCTTAAAATTGAAACAGCAGCGGGATGGCATTGCCATTCCGCTGCTTCTACTTTACAGAACAGGCACACAACGCCAGAAAGGAGAAAGCCCATGAATATCCGCAAGCCTACAGATTACAGCATCCTATTTTCCGAACTGGACAGACTTATGGCTGAGCAGCTTTCACAGATGAATTTGTACTGCGAGACTGGTCGGCTGGTCAGCAGCAGAGCGGAAAAAGGTGCGGCTGTTGCAGCGTCCGAGTACCTGCAAATGACCTATCCTGCGGTCGAGGGCTTTTCTCCCCGCAACCTGTGCCGTATGCGCGCGTTTTACGCAGCCTACGAAGAATCCCCTGAAATCATGAGGCTGGCGATGCACCTCGGCTGGACGCAGAATGTGGCGATTTTAGAGTGGTGCGGCAGCAGCGAGGAACGGGCGTGGTACATCCACGCCGTGCTGCGCTTCGGCTGGAAGAAAGCAAAACTGCTGGAAGCCATAGAATCTCAGGTATGGCTGCATTCTTCTCTCGACGAACAGATGGTTTCCTGCTATACTGAGGAAAAAGAAGTAACGCAGGAGAGCGAGAGCGATGAAAAAGATACTCTTTGTGTGTCACGGCAATATTTGCCGCAGCCCAATGGCCGAGTTTGTGATGAAGGGCTTGGTGAAGAAGGCGGGGCTGGCGTCACAATTCTATATCGAGTCGGCGGCAACCAGCCGGGAGGAGATTGGCAATCCGGTCTATCCCCCGGCGCGGCGCAAGCTGGCGGAGCATGGGATATCCTGCGACGGCCACGCGGCGCGGCAGCTCACCAATGCCGACTACGAGAACTACGATTTGCTGATCGGCATGGACAGCGCAAACCTGCGGAATATGCACCGCATCTGCGGCGGCGACCCGGACGGCAAGCTGCACCTCCTGATGGACTACACCGACCGCCCAGGCGATGTTGCCGACCCGTGGTACACGGGCGATTTCGAGGCAACGTGGCAGGATGCGCTGGCGGGGTGTCAAGGACTGCTGAAAGAATTAACTACGAGGAGGTGCGGCGAAAATGGATAAGCTGGTCGTTCGTGGAACAGAAATCAACGTGCAGTGGGATCTCAAGCGAGATGATTTCCTCAGTTTGACAGACATTGCAAAAATCAAGGATAGTGATAATCCGCGGTATATCATCCAAAACTGGCTTCGCAACAGAAACACTATCGAGTTCCTCGGCGTGTGGGAAACGCTCTACAATCCGAATTTTAACCGTGTCGAATTCGATGCGTTTAGAAGTCAGGCGGGGTTGAACAGCTTTGTGATGACACCGCAGAAATGGGTAGATGCGACTGGTGCCATCGGCATTGTTTCCAAGGCTGGCCGCTATGGCAGGACCTACGCACATAAGGAGATCGCGTTTGAGTTTGCCTCATGGATCTCCGTGGAGTTTAAGCTCTACTTAGTCAAGGAGTTTGAGCGCCTCAAGACCGAGGAAATGAAGCAGCTTGGTTGGGACATCAAGCGCAACCTTGCCAAGATCAATTATCGCATTCATACGGACGCCATCAAGGAGAATCTGATCCCGCCGGAGCTGTCCGCCCGTCAGATTTCCCTGGTCTATGCCAACGAAGCCGATGTGCTGAATATGGCACTGTTCGGGATGACGGCAAAAGAGTGGCGCGATGCCAATCCAGATCTTAAGGGTAACATCCGTGACTACGCCAACGTTTCGCAGCTTGTGTGCCTGTCCAACTTGGAAAACCTGAATGCGGTTTTCATCAACGAAGGAGTCCCGCAAGCGAAGCGACTGGCAAAGCTCAACACCATTGCCATCAGCCAGATGAAAGTGCTGACGGAGGATCACAGAATGCTGCAGTTCGATGAGGCGAAAGAAACAGAATCATAAAAATAAAAAATCCCATGCAATAAATCGTCCTTTCCGTGCATTACACGGATGACAGGAGAAAAAAGCCCATGCTCAGTATGCTGATGACAACCGAATATGCGCCGGCGGAGGAGCGCCGCGAACTGCAGCGATTGCTCATCCGCGTTGCCGGTGGTGACCGTGACGCTTTGGCGGAGCTGTATCAGCGCACGCGCGCGGCGGTGTGCGGTCTTGCGCTTTCTTACCTCAAAAACGCGCACGATGCCCAGGATCTCACACAGGACGTCTATGTGCAGGTGTGGGACTGCGCGGCACAGTACCGCCCCGCCGGCTCGCCCATGGGCTGGCTGCTGACCGTGTGCCGCAATCTCTGCCTGATGCGCCTGCGGCGCGAGGAACGTCATGCCGCGCTCAGCGAGGAGGAGTGGGACGCCATTCCCGCACAGGAATGCGGTTTGAACGCCGATGAGCGCACGCTGCTGCAAGGCGCGCTGGCAAGCCTCGCTGACGAGGAACGGCGCATCGTGCTGCTTCACGCGGTCACGGGCATGAAGCATCGGGAGATCGCGGCACTGCTGGAACTGCCGCTTCCCACCGTCCTGTCGAAATATCACAGGGCATTGAAAAAGATGCGAATTTTTCTGGAAGGAGATGACGCCCGATGACCAATGAAAAAATGGAGCAGCGTCTGGCTGCGGCGCTTGAAAAGACCGCGCCGGACGATGTGAGCGGCGTTCTCTCTCGCTGCGAAGAGCGGAAAGGAACGGTAATCAACATGAAAACGAAGAAACCGACAAAGAGGAAATGGACATCGCTCATTGCCGCCTGCCTTGCGGTGATGCTGCTCGGCGGCGGACTGTTCTACCAGCAGGTGAACGCGGTCGCGTCCGTGGTGTCGCTGGATGTGAACCCGAGCATTGAGCTGAAAGTGAATCGGAGCGAAAAGGTGCTCGTCTGTACCCCGCTCAACGAGGATGCAAAAGCCATCCTTGCGGATATGAGCAATGGCGCTGACCTCAAGGGCGCGAAGCTCGATGTGGCGGTGAACGCCATCGTGGGCAGCCTTGTGCGAAACGGCTACCTCAATAGCATTTCCTCCGCCATCATGATCTCGGTGGAGGACAAGGATACCGCCCGTGCGGAAAAGCTCCAGCGTGAGCTGACGAGCGCCGTGGACGGCGTTTTGCAGACCAGCGAAGCAAAGGCCGCTGTTCTGACGCAGACGCTGACGCAGGACGCGGTGCGGGAACAGCAGGCGCGGGAGAATAACATTTCTACCGGCAAGGCGGCGCTGGTGAACCGCGTTCTCACCATCAACCCGTCGCTCAAGTTTGACGCGCTGGCAAAGCTCTCGGTCGAAGAGCTCAAGGACCTCGCCGAAGCGGGCGCGCCCGCCATGCCGATCGGTATGGATGCAGCCCGTACCGCTGCGGAGGAGTATGCCGGAACGACGGCGGTGGATTCCGTTACAGCGGAGGTCGATCCCGAACTCGACGAATCCCCTGCACACTACGAAGTAGAGCTGCAAACGGCATGGGGCGAGTTTGAGTATCTGGTGGATGCCTACACAGGGAAGGTGCTCAGCGGGCAGAAAGATTTATTGGCTGCCGTTTCCGCATCGAATGAAACGACGAAGCCCTCTGGTCAAAAGCCCGCGCCGTCCGGAACGGTGCAGGATATCGGCTACGCCAAGGCAAAGTCCATCGCCCTGAACCATGCGGGCTTGAGTGAAAATCAGGCGTATGACATGGACATTGAGCTGGATGATGAGGACGGAAAGCTCGTCTACGAGGTCGAGTTCAAATCCGGCAATATGGAATATGACTACGAGATCGACGCGGCCTCCGGTGCGATCCTCAAGCACGAGGCGGAGTTGGAAGACTGATACGATTATCAAGGATTGATTTAGAAAAATATCCGAATTGAATCCGACTGACAGAAAGAAAAGACACGCTTTGCGTGTCTTTTCTTTTTAGTATTCAAGGATACCACCTTGTGTGCTGCGCACCGAAGCGCATCTTTGACGCTGCCGCAGCCTTCAAACTGCGCGGCCAACGCTTCCGCAAGGCGAAGGCCGTTGAGCCTGTGGGGGAAAGTGAAAGACATAGTTAAAGCGGCTGACAGCCAGTGCTGTCAGCCACTTTATTTTTTGCAGTGCTGATACCCGGAAATATTTTCGAGCGGTGCAGCTCAATTACTTGGACATCACTTCTTCGATGGGGGTATAATCGAAATCAAGCTTAAAGTATCTGGGGCCAAGAATTGCGATACCCTTTTCCGTGCGGAATACGGGGTTCGCCTTCAGGCCAATCACGCTGACCTCATTGCCGACCGCCAGAATGGGGTTCGCATACGGTTCGCCGGTCTTGGCATCGACGACAGCAATGATGTCGGGGCTGGAAACATAGGGCTTGTCGTTTTTCCACATGGCATGGTTCTCGTTTTTGAAGAAGATCTTGAAGGTGTTGCCCTTATCGTCGCCAGAACCCTCAATGGTGTGATAACCGTAGTAATAGCCGTCATCCCAGGTTTCCTTGCCGGTGACAACACCGGTTGCCAAACACCATCCGCCGAGTTCGGTTACAATGGTTTCGACGGGATCCTTGCCGCTTTCGCGCGCTTCACGAATCATCTTGCCAATATTATAGCAGGAAGACAGCGTGCCCTGATTGATGCACTTCTTCATATCCTTGCCGCTCATCAGGAAGCCCGCCTGACCGACAAGGCCATAGGCACTTTCGGCAATTTTCTTGCCGATTCGCTCCACGATGCGGTAGTTCTTTGCGTTTTCGATATAGGAAATATCGTTATAGGCATCAACAGACGCAACGGGCCAGAGGGTTTTGCCGTGCAGATACGGCGTGGTCTGCTGGATCTCAGGGATCGCGCGGCCGGTATAATCACCGTCGACACAAACAGCACCGCTGATAATGCCCGCAGTTACACCACCGGGCGTATTGGCGCCGCCCAGCTCGATGGGTACGACCGCGTCGATCTTCGTGTCGCAAAACTTTCCGAGATACTGAATAGCCTTGGCCAGCTGCTCCTTCTCAGGATATACAGGGTCAGTGAAACCAAAGTCTGCCATCTCCGCTTCGACCTCAGGCGTATGAGGGGCAATAGATCCCATCAGGAAGGGGCAGGCCGTCATCGCATCGTCGGGGATCTCGCTCATATCGACCCAACCGACCTTGGTCCCCTTGTTGATCTCACTCATCAGGGACTGCAGTCCGTTTGCAGGCAGGCCGCCGCCGCCTGTGCCCATAAACGTGCATCCGCGAACGAAGTCTTCAGCCATCTGCTGATTTTCCAGATACATAGTAGCCATTTTTCTTCTCCTTTTAGTTATTATATTGACACTGGTTACAGTTTTTCCAATTCACCGCGTGCGTTCTCGACATATTCGCCGCCAAAGTACAGGCGATTGGTGTCGTTTTTGAAAAGCATAAACAAAGCGATATAGATAATCGCGGTAACAACCATGCTGTTGATCGCCGCGATGCCCCAGGTAACGGTATATCCTACAAGGCAGCCGATGGCCCAGCTAACCAGTGCAGGGATGGAGCAGAAGCGGTGTTTAACACCAGCACCGAACCGATAGGATTGGTGCTTTACGCAGAAATAGTCGACAATGAGGATGCCGGCCACCGGAGGGATCGCAGTGCCGAGGATGCTCAGCCATGTGGTAAAATAGTTTACAATACCGAGCGCGCCGGCCACAGTCGCAATAATACCAAATGTAATTACGACATACTTCTTCTTCCATTTCGGAACAGCAACGACAGCTGCAAGGGAGGAATAATAGAGGTTGTTGTCATTGGTGGTCCACTGGGCAAGGATCAGCAGCAGCAGCGACCAAGAGCCGAGAATATTCAGCAAAGCAACTGCCACATCACTGGTATCAGCAACAGTGCAGATAAAGAATCCGGCAATAATGACGAAGGAATTGGCGATGATGAATCCGAAAACGGCACCGATAACACTGTCGCTACATTTTTTACCATAGCGGGTCAGGTCAGGCTGCAAAACTGCACCCATGGCATATGCTCCGATAACGGAAACGATTCCGACCGCGGTGGACATACTGCCAGTGTGCGCCAGCGTGATCTGGTTGAACTGTTCCATGCCGCCGACACGGGTCGCAGCCAAACCGCACGCAACAACACACGTGAGAAGGATAAGCGGAGAAGCGATGTTGCTGAGCAGTTCAAGACCTTTGTAGCCGATGAAAGCCGTTGTCATCATCAGCAGGCCGCCCCAGATACCGGCGACCACAGGCTCGGTGATAAATCCGGCATTGGGAAACATGGCGTGGATCGTGGAGCCAAAAAAGCCGCACTGATAGCCAAACCAACCCAGTTCAACGATTGCTGTCAGCACAGCGATGATGTAATTACCAAGGACGCCAAAGGATTGGCGCATCAGCATTGCAATACCGACACCGGTTTTGGTGCCAATATAGCTCAACAGGCCGCCAAGCACAGACAGAACTGCATTACCGACCAGACAAGCGGTAACGACCTCAGACAACGAAAGCTGGCCGACGAAACTTGCTCCAACGTAAATCGAACTGAGGCAAATGATGCTGCCGACCAGAACCATTGCCAGTGAAAAGGATGATCTGCGTTGATCCAGGGGAACCGGTATGGTTGCATAGTCATTTACATAATTGGTTTCGCTTCCGGGATTACTCATAAATCTTCTCCTCCGTGTTCTCAGACTTTTCAATTGACCAACCGAAGATCATAGATGGCATCAATTGAAGGTGATATTATGGTAGCATGCTTGAAATAATAAAAAAATGTTTTGAAAACAAAAAACCAGGTCGCGTTTTGTTTTCAAAACATTTTTGCTTTATCATGGTAGTGTAATTACGAGAACATTTGTGGATCTTGCCGATAGAGGCAGATCGCGTGAAAAACTGCACTCAAGGCTGCGGCCTGCTCAAAATTTCCGCCCAAAAGAGACATCGCTTTGCGAACGCGGTACTGCACCGTATTTTGATGCGTATAAGTCAGCGCCGCAGTTTGTTTGTAGCTGCAATCGCAATCGATCAGATATATCTGCAGGGTTTCCAACAGCACCCCTTCACGCCGTCTGTCGTATTCGATCAGCGGGTCAAGTATTTGCCGTGCCCGGTCAATGGCTGCTTCATTTCTCAGATCCTGCTTGCAGGCGATCGCTTCGATCAATTCAAAGCGCCCCATGCAGTAACGGTTTTTATAAAGTGAACAGGTGAACGCCCATTCCTTGGCTGTCTCACTGACCAAGGAAAAAAGTTCACTCTCTCCGGATATATTGGTAGCACAGGCAAAGTGTCCGGCCGGATCTTGAGCCGCTTGAGCGGATAACACCAAGGCGTTCAGCGCTTCAGCATCCGGATCCGGCGCACGGTTGAATATCAGAATTTCGAGTTGCTCATATCCGCCGTTTATAAAGGCGATCCCTTCACTTTGAAGCAGAGACTTAACCTCATGCATCAGCGGCAGCGACGGAGCCCTGCTGCAAATCAGGAAGTTCCATTGTTCAGCATCGCCATGCCGATAATACCCCAAATCGCTGTGCGCCTGCTGCCAATCACCTCGTATAATGGCATTGATGATATTGCCGCCGCGCGTTGACACCAAGGCGTGTCTCCATAGATCCAGGCAAAGCTTGGTACACGTGAATAGAGAATCGATATCCACCCGCTTCCGTCTCTGGCTGAGAACAAACAGGACGGACAACTCAAGATAATCCGTATAATAATGTCGTCCGCAGTATTTTGTTTCGTCGATCAGCAGTTCAAAGCGCGAAGCATCGAACGGCAAGCGCGAGAGCTCGTTGTTCAGAAAGGTATTGAGACGATTGCCCGACATGGTGGAACACAGTGCGTTCTGAGCAAGCGTGTCAATGATGACAATATCCAGTTCCCCCTGATTTGCAATTTGGGAAAGCACCTCCTGTATGCTCCCGCCACTGTCCTTTGTTTTCCACATGGAACTGATGATCGAGCGAAAGAAGGAATCGTTCTCATAGCGATTCAATGAAAGCACATCATTGAGTACATCGGCATAAGAAATGTGCTTATTGTCATTATAGTTGAGGACAACAAGCGGAAAATTCAGCTCATCACACAAATCAAGCACTCTCTGATCGAATTTTTGCACCACGAGTCCGTAATAAAACACAATCAGCCCGGCCGCATTCAGTTTGTTGAGCGCGCGGATCACGTCACACTGACTTTCCACATCGTTTTTTACATTGTAGAGAGCTGTTATCATTATTTCCTGAGGTTTAAAGGAAAACGACAGTAATTCCGAGGCATTGTCCCTCCCCAACTCTGTCATTTCCAGAATCGTTCCGCCGCAAAGAGGCCGAAGAATTCCTTCTCTCCCAGCGATCAGGTGAGCCGTCTGTAAAGATTGAAGCCGAAAAATATCCCTTACCAATATCTGCATATTATTCCTCAAATAATTCTCAAAGCATCTGCGGTTCGTTTATAAAAAGCATAGTCGTATTCCGAAGGAATCACAATAACAGTTTTTATAAACGTTTCTCTAAATAAAGATAGCAATCTTTAGCAGGAAAATCAATATATATCTCTTTCAAAGTGTCACAGCGCTTCGAGCGCGGCACACTGCAACGCGCAAGGGACGATACTGTTCGAAAGGTATATGAGGATGCTGTTTTGACCTTTGGCAGTCACAAGCCGTTTGACCCGTGTAAAGTCGTGGCGTCCCGCCGCAATCTGCCAGCAGGCGAACCGTTGGGATTCTTCATTGGCGGCATGGATAGCCCGCAGACAGTCGACGGTGAAAATGCACGGATGGTCTCAGATGCTCTTGGGTGGTCGTTTTCGCCCTCCGTGCTTGCACAAGCGTACTTAATAGCATCCCGCAAAGACGCAGCAGGAGGGCCGGACATGATGCAGGATTTTTGTATTCCTTCCGAGGCAATGCCTGAGTTCGGCATTGAAAATTGATGATTTAACAGCATAGAAAAAGCCTCCGGCGAACAGCCGGAGGCGTTCCCATCTCCATTGAAAGGGGCATATATGGCGAAACGGAAAAAGACGATCATTGCGGGGCGGCTTGTCAAAACAATCATATACACCGCGCCGGAGCCGCAGGACGGCCCGCGCGTGCGTGCAGTCAAGTCACGCATGACGACCGCTGCACAGAAGGCTATGAACGACAAGGCGGCGCGCGTGAAGCTGGAAATGCTGCTGGCCGCGAACTTCGGCCCGCGCGATCTCTTTGTGACGCTGACTTACCGTGACGAGAATCTACCCGCCAAGCGCGCCGGTGCGATCAAGAACGTACGCAACTTTCTTAAGCACTTGCAGGAGCACAGGAAGGCGCGAGGTCAGACACTCAAGTACATATACGCTACCGAAGGCAAGCACGGCGGAGGGCGGCTGCATCACCATATCGTGATAAACGCTGCCGGTGACGATATGGAGACGGTACGTAGTTTGTGGCCGTATGGCGACGTTGTAGACTTCGAGTATATCGGGACGTATGACTACGAGCAGCTTGCCCGCTACATCACCAAGGAGAGCGTAGAGCAGCGGCCTGTGGGGACGCAGATGTGGACAGCAAGCCGCAACCTCGAAAAGCCTATTGTGCGCAGCGAGTACGTTGACAACGATGCGTCGCTTACCGTGCCGCTCGGCTGCCACATTCTGGAGAAAGAGGAGCGCGTAAGCGAGTTTGGCAGCTATTGTTATATATCAAGTACCAATTCCGCGCCGCTATGATCACGCGCGATCTCGGCTGCTGAATCCAAAGCAACAGGGGAACTCTGAATCTCTGTTTCCCCACTTGTAGTAGAATATAACTTTAGAACAGGCAGTGGAGAAATTTGCACAGAGACCTTGCGCAAACGGCCGCGGCGGGCTATCATGACGGCAAGAGCCGCGCGAGCGTGAGAAATTATCCCCCCTCTGGCGGAGGGGGAGAGAAAGAAGGCAGGCAAACCGAGAGCGCCGCCATTTCCGACGACGAGCGAAAAAAGCCGAGGGGGTACGCGCACGGTACCACACGGGCGCGCGGGGTCGCGTTTCCCGCCCGCGATCAACGCGAGCGCAAAGGCTGCGAAAATTAAGCGAAAAAAGAGCTGAAAAAATGGCGAGCGACGCCCGTAAACCATCCAGCCTTGGGCGCACGGCTGCGCGCGCCGGTATCCTTGCCCCCTCCCCCACTTCGGAAAGTTTGACTCCCTCACGGCGAAAACCGCAGGCCCCCACACACAGGAAAATTTTTCCCCACGCAGCGAGCTGCAAAGGCTCTTTTGCGGCTGCAAAATTTCCTCCTATTTTTTCTCCAACACCGATGATTTGACGCCGCCAGCGCATACCACGCAATAACACAAAAGCCTTGAAAAACAAGGCGTGAGAGCAAGACCGCGCACCACAGGAAAGACGCCCGAGCAGTTCAAATCTGGGTGTCACCTCCAGAAGTTAGGATTTCAAACAGAAATGTTTGAAATCCTTTCTTTTTATATTAAATTAGTCGCATTTTTGTGCTTTTCAAATCTCGGTTTTCTCTGAAAATCGTCCGAAATCTCCGTTTAGGGGAAAGGGTCTGCATTTTTTGCTCTGTTTTCCCTTTGATTTTCCCTTTACAGCAAATCGATCAATGCCTGTGCTGCTTGGCACAGGCCTTGTTTGTTTTCTTCAGAATACCGCCGTCAGCAGCATGTAATAGCCGCAGGCGATGAGAACGGTGAGCAGAAACAGCGGCAGGAGCTTTTTGACCGTGGCGAAAAATGTGACGCCGAAATAGTCCGAGATGATCGCCGTGCAGATGTGCGTGGGGCTCAGCTGACTCGAGGCGAAGCTGACGCTCATCAGCAGCGCCAGCAAAAACGCGCCGCCGTTCGGGATCATGGTGTAGGCCAGCGGGATAAAGGCCGCGGCCGCGGCGCTCGATCCCGCGACCAGCGTGCCGAACGCGTACAGAATCACAAGCACCAGAAATGCCGGAATGGGTAAATGCTCAAAATACGTCGGCAGCACGTCGATCACGCCGCCAAGGATCAAAAGGTCCTTGAAGACATACGTCATCGTAATACCGAGCAGCGACTTTAGGTCAAAGCCCTTGACGAGCGCATCGCGCACCTCCTGCGCGGAGAATTTTTCGACCAGCGCGTTGACAGCCGCGACGACCGCCACGACGGCCCACGTCGGCAGCGAGAACACGATGATCACCGCGATCGCCAGCAGCAGCGACCACAGGCTCCGCAAGAGCAGACGCACGCACTCTTTCTTGCTGCGTCCCGTCTCGCCGACTGTGCGCGGCACGCGGTGCAGATAGACAAGGTAAATTGCCAGAAGCGTCAGCAATGCCATCGGGATCATCCATACGAAAAAAGATGAAATGGAAATGCCGCTGATGCTGCACGCCACGATAACGCCCGTGAACGTCGGCACCATAGCCTCGGGAATGTGGCGGAGGTACGTGGCGACCGCCGCCTTTTCATCGTTTTTGAGGTGGTCGCCCGCCATCGTGTCCACCATGCCGCCGCAGATCGTCACGGTGGCGGGGCCCTGCATCAGGCCGATGAACATGCAGGCAAGCGACGTGTTGAGCCTCGGGTCGTGCATTAGTCCATTCATCGCCCGCTGTGCATCCTCGAACCGATGGCGCAGGTCAAGCTCGTAGACGAGCACCGAGATCACGTACATCGCAATGTTCACTGACCAGACGTCCCAGCCCGTGAGCGTGTGCAGCGCCGTCTGCCCCGCCGTGGCGAGCGGCAGGCGGAACATCACGATCATCAGAAGCGAGCCGAAAATCATCGCAAGATAAAGTGGCAGGCGTTTGTTGAGCAGGGCGAGGATCACCACAAAGATGATCAGAACTTTGATAAGTGCCATGGTGCTGACTTCCTCTCTCCATTTCCCGCGCAAAGCAAGAAAAAGGCCGGGCGGCCACTTTTAGGGTACCGTCCGGCCAAAATGCTATTGCGTAGTGCCTTAGTGCTTCTCTCAGGCCTTCTGCTCTCTCGGCAGCAGGTGGATAGCGTGCTTCGGGCAGTTGGGCGCGCAGATGGTGCAGCCCCAGCACTTGTCCACATCGTAGTGCACCTTGCGGTTGTCGTCCTTGTAGAACGCACCGAAGTTGCAAATCTTCGTGCACTTGCCGCAGTTGACGCACTCGTCCTCGTGCCAGTCAATCTTCCAGTTGGATTCGGGATAGATCAGGCGGGAGCCGGCCTTATAGGCCATCTGCATCGGGAAGCAGCACAGACCGTCGCAGTTGCAGATGAAGCCGTCCTCGCCGTTCTGCATGAGGCCGCTGGCGTTGAACTCGCGCACCTTCTTTTTCATGTCCTCAGGGCTGATGGGCTCGCCCATGCCGCGGTCGACCGCGCTGTTCGGCCCGTCGTTCATGTTGACGCACACATTGAGCTTGCGGTCGTGGAAATACTTCTGGCTCTTGCAGTTGCAGGGCACAAGATGGATGCTGCCGTGATGCCCGTCGATGATCTTATCGAACTCCTCGAGCGTCAGATACGTCTGGTTGTGGACATAGACGCCCTCACCGGCGACCTTGGCCCTCACTTGCGGCAGATAGATCGACTGATAAATCTCTGTCTGCCAGTCGTAGAGCGCCTCGATGAGCTCTCTCGGCAGACAGCCGAACTCATAGTACTCAAACTGCGCATAGTAGGAATAGCGGCTGTAGAAGTCGCTGATCTTCCAGGTCGGCTCGTCCGCATCCGTGACCTTGTTGAGTACGTTGCGGGAGTACATGCGGTTGATGAGCACGTAGGGCGACGCGGCCAGCCGGTTCTTCTCCATGAGCTTACGCAGCTCCTTTTCCGTCATGGGCTCCTTGCCCATCAGAAGAATGACCTGCCATTCCTCCTCGTGCACCATCAGGTCGGCCACTTCGTCGAACTGCTCGGGCACTCCAAAAAGCTCGTGCGCTTTCTTGCGATCTTCGTCGCTCAGCTTGCTGGTCAGTAAAGACATATTGCTATCTCCTCTTTTTATTGCTTGCCTGATTTCTTATTTTATCTGCATTGCCTTTTCGGGGGCGCTATCCTCCGCCCTCCACAGCAATGATACAACGATGCTATGAAGCATTCTTATTTTATCATAATGCTTCGCCGACGAATTATCGTTGAATCCGCAGCGCATTGCCGCCCGCTTCGCCATGCGGCCGCCCAACGGATTCAACGCTTTTTTCAACGGTAACTTAGTATAATCTTTTCATGCCAAACGCTCAAGCGTTTCTGCGTTATGCACAAAAGTGGCATGAACCGGCAAGCGGCTGTTTCTTTCGCAAAAAAGCGGCTTGTCATTCCCCCAGCGTTGGCGTATGATGAAAAGGTAGTCTGATTCCCCCTCGGAATCTGTCTTTCTCGTATTTGCTTTTTTTACTCTCCCATTCCGTTTCAAGGAGGTTCCCGCACAGTGGACGTTTTAATCACCCAAAAGAAAATGACCGACTCCGAGGCCTTTGTCAAGGCCCGCGGCGGCGGCAACCTGATTGGCAAGGCCATGTACGGCGGCGGCAAGATCACGATGAAGCAGCTCTATTTGCAGAGCTTTGAAGTCGTGTTCGACGCCTATTTCAAGCCCGGCCTTGTGGAGCGCTTTTTCACCCGCAGGGGCCAGATGGGCGGCAACTCGCAGAAGATCTGCATGATCGTCGAGGGCACGCGCTGCACGGCGAGCTACCACGAGCAGCCGTTACCGCTTTACGAAGCCGACCTCGATCCTGACATGTGCCAGGATTCCACCTTCGACAAAGAGAAGATCATCGCCCAGGCCAAGCGTGTCGCCATGCGCATCATGCGCCGCCACTCGGGCCACATCATCACCTCGATGGAGGTCGCATCCTACCGTCCCTTCTACCGCCCGTACTACGTCGCGTTCTACGGCGAGATGGAGATGGGCAAAAAGGTGCGCTACATCGCCATCGAGGCCGACGGCTACAAGACCGACAGCTCCCTGTAAGAAAGCGAAACCCACATTTTAAGAGGTACGATCCGATATGAACACTGTTACGCTTGGCGGCACCGCCACCATCAACGACCTCGTCAGTGTCGCGCGCTTTGGCGCGAAGGTCGCGTTTTCCAAAGAATATGAAGAGCGCGTCAACCACTGCCGCGCCCATGTCGACCGCTTCAGCCACGAAGGCAAGGCCATCTATGGCCTGACCACGGGCCTTGGTGACAACTGGAAGAAGTTCATCCCCGAAAAGGACCGCGAGACGATCCAGCGCAACAACATCTACGCCCATACCTGCGCCGTCGGCGAGCCCATCGCCGAGGAGTGCACGCGCGCAATGATGTTTGTCATGCTCTGCCACTTCGGCTCCGGCCATACGGGCATCCGTCTTGAAACGCTCGCGCTGATCCGCGACATGCTCAACGCGGGCATCAGCCCCATCGTCCCCGGTCATGGCTCCGTCGGCTATCTGACGCTCGAGGGCCACATCGGCATGGTGATGATCGGCGAGGGCAAGGCCACCCATCAGGGCGAAACGCTTGACGGCGCGGAGGCGCTCGAGCGCGCGGGACTCAAGCCCGTCGTGCTTTCTTCCAAAGAAGGCCTTATCCTGCTCTCCGGCACCACGTCCGTCACCGCGTTCGCGTCGCTTGCGATCTATGACGCGCAGACGCTCAGCTTGACGGCAGACATTGCGGGCTCTTTCACGCTCGAGGTGCTCAAGGGTACGCTGATGGCTATGGACGAGCGCCTGATGGCCGTGCGTCCGCACCCCGACCAGATCAACACCGCGGCCAACATCCGCGCCATTTTGAAGGACAGCCCCATGCTTGAGCGCTACCGCGGCCACCGCGTGCAGGACGCGCTGTCCATCCGCTGCATGCCACAGCTCCACGGCCCGGTCAAAAAGGCCGTCAAGGACGCGCAGGCGACGCTCGCTATCGAGCTCAACTCGTCCGTCGACAACCCGCTCATCTTCGATGAAGAGGACGGCGGTGCGGTCGCGCTGATGGGCTGCAATGCCGACGGCACCTATGCTGGTATGGCGTCCGACAACCTCTGCATCGCGATCACGGATCTGTGCAAAATGAGCAACAGCCGCATCGACCGCCTGCTCAACAGCTTGGTGAGCGAGCTGCCGGCGTTCCTCAACAAGAACGCCGACTTCAACAACGGTCTCATGATGATCCAGTACGCCTCCGCGGGTCTTCAGGGCGAGCTGCGCATCCTTGCGCACCCCGCCGTGGTCGACAACCTGACCACCTGCGCCAACCAGGAGGACTATGTCAACATGGGCTACAACGCCGCCAAGAAGGCCTATGACTCGATGCACCTTGCCAAGTATATCCTCGCCGCCGAGCTCATCTGCGACGGTCAGGCGCTCGACTGCTATGAGGATAAGCGCTGCGCCAAGGGCACGCAGGCCATCTACGACCTGCTCCGCAGCAAGGTGCCCGAGATGGACAACGACATGCCCCTCACGCCGTATCTCGAGGCCGTCGCCCAGCAGATCATCGACGGCGCGTATATCCGAACCGTGGAAGCGAGCGTCGGCGCGCTGAAGTTCTAAAGGAGAATGCCATGATCGAGCACGAACACGTCCATGAGCACAGCCACGGGCACCCCCATGTGCACGGGCATGTCCATGACCCCGAGCAGACGAAAAAGATCAGCAACCGCCTTGCGCGCGCCATCGGGCACCTCGAATCCATCAAAAAGATGGTGGAGGACGACCGTGACTGCTCCGAGGTGCTGATCCAGCTCGCCGCGGTGGAGTCCGCCATCCGCTCGACCAGCCGCCAGATTTTGCGCAACCACATGGAGACCTGCGTCACCGCCGCCATCCAGCAAAATGACGAGGAGACGCTCTCCGAGCTTTACCGCGCGATCGACGAGCTTCTAAAATGACAAGTGAAAAAACGTCCGGCTGAATATCAGCCGGACGTTTTTTATTGGAATGTTCTTCCTTTTGCATAGCGGACAAAAATGCGCGCAAACTAAGCGCGGCAAACGCCAAAACAATTTTTTCAGGAGGACAAATCTATGACCGATCATACCAATAACGGCTGCTCCTGCACGCCCAACACCTCTATTCGCTGCGCCGTGACCAACTGCGCCAACCACTGTAAGGACGCCCAGTACTGCGGTCTGAACGCCATCCAGGTCGGTACGCACGAGGCCAACCCCACCATGGACCAGTGCACCGACTGCCAGAGCTTCAAGAAGCAGTAATTTTTGCAGCCGCCCCTTAAGGCGGCCGCTACATTGCATCGAAAAAGGCGGTGACGGCATGACGGAAAAGGGCAAATACCGCGTCTGCGGCGCGCTCGCAGGCACGGTGAACGGCTTATTCGGCGGAGGCGGCGGCATTCCGCTCGTCTTTTTGCTGCGCTCGTGGGCAAAGCTCTCCGACAAGATGGCACTCGCGACCTGTGTGGCCGTCATCTTCCCGTTCTGCCTTGTGTCGGTGCTCGTGTACGCGTTCCGCGGCGCGCTGCCGCTCGGAGAGGCGCTCCCCTACCTTGTCGGCGGGCTTGCAGGCGGATGGATCGGCGGCAGGCTCTTCAAGGACGTGCCGAACACATGGCTCAAGCGCATTTTCGCGCTGTTTCTGCTCTATGGCGCGGTGAGGTACCTTCTGTGACGGACTGGCTCTTTCCCGCGCTCTGCGGGCTTTTGACGGGAATCCTCTCGTCCTGGGGCGTCGGCGGCGGGACACTGCTTCTTTTATGCATGACGCTCTTTTTCGGCGTGGAGCAGCGCACAGCGCAGGCCATCAACCTGCTCTATTTTCTGCCAACCGCGGGCATCTCGCTCTTCGCGCATCGCAAAAACGGATATCTCGACAAAGCCGTCCTGCGCGCGGCCATCCCGACCGGCACACTCTGTGCGCTCGCCGCCGCGTTTTTGACGACAATGGTCGACAGCAGCGTCTTCCGCAAGCCGTTCGGGCTGTTCCTGCTCTACGCGGGGCTGTCGATCCTCTTTGAAAAGAAGAAAAACAGCAAAAAAGAAACGCCGTGACTTTCGTCATGGCGTTTTCGATTCTATTCAGATGCGCAGCGCCGTTTCCAGCGCGATATAGAGCTTGCCGAGGTCGTGGTTCGCGCCGCGAAGATTGGCGACATCGTAGCCGCTCTCCTCCAGCACGTCGCCTGCCTCGAGGAAGTTATAGAGCGATAAGCCGTAAAAACTGCACACCGCCTGCACACCGGCGAGCTCCATCTCCACGGCGAGACAGCCCTCGCTTCTTCGCTGCGCGACGAGGCCCGCGGTCTCGCGGATCATGGCGTCCGTCGTCCAAACCCGCCCCGTCACGTGCGGGACGCCCAGCTCGGTAAAGATGTCCGAGAGCTTCCGCGCATTCTCGACCGTGATGTAGTCGGACGGCGCGGCGAAATAGTACGAGCAGCCCTCGCCGCGGTAACTCTCCGTCGGGACGATGAATTTGCCCCTCGTCGCCTCTCGATTGAGGCTCCCGCAGGAGCCGAACATCACAAACTTCGACGCGCCGACGATCCAGCTCGCCTCGCAGCATTCCGACGCGGCAGCCGCCGAGCCGATGCCCGAAAGATAAAACGCGATATCCGCGCCCTTGTAGTTCATCCGGTAGATGGGGATATTCCCGTTGCACGCGCCGATGAGACCGATCTTTTCGCAGGGAAACGTGTCCAGCAAATGCTGATAGATCTTCTGTGAAAACAGGAGCAAACACGTTTCGACAAGGTGCTTTTGCTCACCGTAAAAGTCCCGCAGGCTGATGACGGGCTCAGTCTTATCGTCAAAGCAGTCGGTGATCATCTTTTCAGCGCTGGTCCGTCAGTTTTTCGAGCGCGTCCTTTGCGGCCATCTGCTCGGCTTCCTTCTTGCTGCGGCCCGCGCCCTTGCCCACAGCGCCGCCGTTGAGCAGCACTTCAAAATAGAACGTCTTGTCATGGTCGGGGCCGCTCTCACCAAACAGGCGGTAGGAAAGCGTCTGGTTCGGCGTGCGCTGCACGAATTCCTGTAAAATGGTCTTATAGTCGCGGCGCTTTTCCTCGGCGACCTCCTCGCGCTCGGTATCGAGCAGCACGCGGTGGATGAGCGCGCTGGCCGCGCTGATGCCGCCGTCAAGATACACCGCGGCAAACACCGCCTCGGTCGCGTCGGCCAGGATAGACGGACGCGTGCGGCCGCCGCAGCTCTCCTCGCCGTTGCCGAGCTTTAAGTATTTTCCAAGCTCCAGGCGCTGCGCGACCTCGTGCAGGCTGTCCTCGCACACGAGCAGCGCGCGGATGCGCGTCAGCTCCCCCTCCGGCGCGGTAGGATGCTTGGCAAACAGATACTCCGCCGTCACAAAGCCGAGCACGCTGTCACCCAGGAATTCCAGGCGCTCGTTGCTGAAAAAGTTTGCGCCGCGGTGCTCGTTGGCATACGAGCTGTGGCGCAGCGCCTCTTCGAGCAGCGCCGGATTTTTGAAATGATATTGCAGCTTTTCTTCCAAGGCCTGCATGGTTTTTCCTCCTGATAAAAGGACGCCCCGCGCAAAGCGGGGCGGCTTTTTTCTTCTTAACCGAGCTTCGTGCTCAGGTAGCGCACGCAGTCGCCCACCGTCTTGAGCGAGGTGAGCTCCTCCTCGGGGATCTCATCGAGCTCAAACTCTTCCTCCATGGCCATCACCAGTTCGACAAGATCCACGGAGTCGGCGCCAAGATCTTCCTCAAAAGAGCTGTCCATCGTGACCTCATCGGGGTCGAGCGCGAACTGCTCGACGATCAGCTTCTGCATCGTTTTGAAAATTTCTTCGGGGCTCATAAGTCTTATACTTCCTCTCACGGTTTTGGTTCTTCCAAATGATACGGCAAAGGCACTGTACTGTCAATACCCATTTTGCCGCTTTTTGGCATTCGCGTTATTCTGCCTTCTGTTCAATACGCATCTTGTCGATATTTTGCGCGATGTCGTCGATGATACCGCTGCGCGCGACCTCCATCGCCTGACGGACCGCATTGCAGATACCGACCTCACTCGCGCTGCCGTGCGCCTTGACGACCGGCTTCGAGATGCCGAGCAGCGCCGTACCGCCGACCTCGTTCGCGTCGAGCATTTTCTTGAAATCGCCGAGCTGTCCCTTGAGCAGCAGCGCCGCTAGCTTCGTGCCGGTGCTGTGCATCAGCATATCCTTCAATTTGATGGAAAGAAGCTTGCCCGTGCCCTCGATGCTCTTGAGCATGATGTTGCCGCTGTAGCCGTCGGCGACGATGACGTCGCACTCACCAAGCATCGCTTCCTTGGCCTCAATGTTGCCGGTGAAGTTGAGATGCCCCGCCTCGCCCGCTTCCTTGAGCTTCTGATACGTTTCGCGGCGCAGCGTGTCGCCCTTGCTCTCCTCCGCGCCGATGTTCAAAAGACCGATGCGCGGATTTTCGACGCCGAGCACCTTCTGCGCGTAGTAGCTGCCAAGATACGCAAATTGCAGCAGGTATTCGACCGTGCACTCGGCGTTCGCGCCGCAGTCGATGAGCACGGCCTTGCCCTTGGCCGTCGGGATCGTCGGCGCGAGCGCCGCGCGGCGCAGGCCGCGGACGCGCTTGACGAGAAGCGTCGCGCCCGCGAGGAGCGCGCCCGTGCTGCCCGCGCTGACAAAGCCGTCCGCGTCGCCGGCATGGAGCATATTGAGCCCCACGGTGAGGGACGAATCCTTCTTGTGCTTAAAGGCCGTCGCCGGATCGTCGCAGATCTCGACCACCTCGGTCGCGTTGGCGATCTCCATGCCTTTGGGGAGCTCCTTGCAGCCGCACTGCTGCAGAGCCTTCAAGATCTCTTCCGTTTTTCCGGTCAGGACGATGTCCACGCCGTACTTCTCCTGCGCCATCAGCGCGCCCTTGACGGGCGCGAGCGGGGCGAAATCGCCGCCCATGGCGTCGACGATGATCTTCACGGGGTCACTCTCCTTTCCTGTCACTCAGCACGTCCTCGCGCATCGCGTCGATCTTTTCAAGCGAACGCGCGGCGAGCTGCGCATTTTTCACGCGCTTGCCGCCCTTGATGCGGTAGCCCAGCGGCGGCATGATACCAAAGTTCACGTTCATCGGCTGAAAGTCCGAGACCGTCGTATCGCTGATGTAAAGCCCCAGCGCCCCGATGGCCGTCTCGCGTGGGAAATCGACGGGCGGTTTGCCTTCGAGTCTTCTTGCCATCTCGATGCCCGCCAGAAAGCCCGAAGCCGCGGACTCGATATAGCCCTCCACGCCGGTCATCTGCCCGGCAAAGGCGATGCGGTCATCCGCGATCAGGCGATAGTAGCGGTCCAGCATCCCCGGCGAGCGGAGATAGGTGTTGCGGTGCATCACGCCGTAACGCACAAACTCCGCATCATGCAGCGCGGGGATCATCGAAAACACGCGCTTCTGCTCGGGAAAGCGCAGATGCGTCTGGAAGCCGACAAGGTTATAGACGCTGCCCTGCGCGTTGTCGCGCCGCAGCTGGACAACGGCATAGGGCTCTTTCCCCGTCTTCGGGTCCCGCAGACCGCGCGGCTTGAGGGGGCCGTAGCAGAGCGTATCGTGTCCGCGGCGCGCCATGACCTCGACTGGCATGCAGCCCTCGAAGACGTTTTTATCCTCAAAGCCGTGTACGCTCGCTTCCTCGGCGGTCGCGAGCGCCTGCCAGAAGGCATCGTACTCCTCCTCCGTCATCGGGCAGTTGATGTAGTCCGCCGTCCCCTTGTCGTAGCGCGAGGCGAAAAACGCCGAATCCATGTCGACGCTCTCAAACGTCACGAGCGGCGCGGCGGCATCGAAAAAGTTCAGCGTGTGCCCGTCGCCGATCTTTTCGGCGATGGCGGCGGCGAGCGCGTCGCTCGTCAAGGGACCCGAGGCGATGATGACGTTCCCCTCGGGGATGGCCGTCACCTCGCCGGGGACAACCGTGATATTGGGATGCGAACGGATTTTCTCTGTCACGAGCTTTGAAAAGCCGTAGCGGTCGACCGCCAGCGCGCCGCCCGCCTCCACGCGCGTCGCGTCCGCGCAGGCAAGGATCAGCGAATCGAGGCGGCGCAGCTCCTCTTTGAGAAGGCCGACCGCGTTTTCGATCTGGTCCGAGCGCAGCGAATTCGAGCAGCAAAGCTCGGCAAAATCCGCCGTGTGGTGCGCGGGGGTGGTCTTTTCGGGTTTCATTTCATGCAGCGTCACGGCGATGCCGCGCTGCGCGAGCTGCCAGGCAGCCTCGCAGCCGGCAAGGCCGGCGCCGATCACAGTTACTTGCATCAGTTCTCTTCTTTCTCCGCGGTCTTTTTGGCCGCGGACTTGGCGGTCGTCTTCTTAGCGGCCGCCTTTTTCGTGGTCGCGGTCTTCTTTGCCGCCGTCTTTTTTGCGGGCTTTTCTGCACCATCCTCGGCTGCGGCCTTCTTTGTCGTTTTCTTCGCTGCGGCGGTCTTCGTCGCGGTCTTCTTGGTGCTCGCCGCTTTTGTGCTCGTTTTCTTTGCGGTGATGCTCTTCTTAGCCGTCGTCTTCCTGGCGGCGGTCTTCTTTGCCGCGGTCTCCGCCGCATCGGCGGCTTCGGCGCTCTCCGCGCCCTCTTCCGCGGTCTCGGTGGTCTTCTTTTTCACATAGCCGCGCTGGTCTTCCGGCACAAAGCGCGAACACGCGGGGTTGATGCAGTACGGGCGCTTAAAGCCCTTGCCCGCCTTTTTGAACATCGTCTGGCCGCACTCGGGGCAGTCGTCCTTCGTCGGCACATCCCAAGTCATGAAGTCGCACTTCTTCTCGGGATCGCTGCTGGTGGAGAATTCGCAGGCGTAGTACGTGTACTGCTTGTTCGTCTTCTTGCTCACGCCGGTGCGCTTCATCATGCGCCCGCCGCACTTGGGGCAGCGGCCCGGCATTTCGATGACAAGGGGCTTGGTGAACGTGCACTCAGGGTAGCCCGGGCAGGCCAGGAAGCGGCCAAAGCGCCCGCTCTTGATGACCATGTTGCGGCCGCAGACGTCGCACTTCTCCTCGCTGACCTCATCGGGGACCTTGAGTCTCACGCCCTCAAGCGCCTTCTCGGCGTTTTCAAGGTCGCGCTCAAAGCCGCCGTAAAAGTCGCGGATGACGTCCTTCCACGCAGTCTTGCCCTCTTCGACGGTATCGAGCTTTTCCTCCATGCGGGCGGTGAACTTCATGTCCACGATGTCGGGGAAGCGCTCTTCCATCAGGCCCGTCACCACCTCGCCGAGCGGCGTAGGACGCAGGTATTTTCCGTCCTTGATGACGTATTCGCGGTCTAAGATCGTCGAGACCGTCGGCGCGTAGGTCGACGGGCGGCCGATGCCGTTCTGCTCCATCGCGCGGATGAGCGTCGCGTCCGTGTAGCGCGCGGGCGGCTGAGTGAAGTGCTGGAGCGGCGTATATGCCTCGAGCGTCAAGCCCTGCCCCTCGACAAGCGGCGGCAGCGTGCCCTCCTTTTCCTCCTTGCTGTCGTCATCGCGGGATTCCTCGTAAACGGCGGTGTAGCCGGAGAATTTCAAGTTGCTGGCGCTCGCGTGGAACTCGTGTCCGCCCGCCATGATCTGCGCGCTCACGCTGTCATACACGGCGTTCGCCATCTGGGAGGCCAAAAAGCGGCTCCAGATCAGGCGGTACAGACGATATTGCTCGCCCGTCAGATCGCCCTTGATCTGCTCGGGCGTCAGGTTGACGTTCGAGGGGCGGATGGCCTCGTGCGCGTCCTGCGCGCCGGCCTTGGCCTTGTAGTGGCGGGCGGTCTTGGGATAGTAGCTCTGCCCGTAGCGTCCTAAAATAAACGTCTTCGCTGCGGCGATGGCCTCTTCGGAGATGCGCAGCGAGTCGGTACGCATGTAGGTGATGAGACCCACCGTGCCCTCGCCCGTGATGTCCACGCCCTCATAGAGCTGCTGGGCGATGGCCATGGTGCGGCGCGGCGTCATGTTGAGCTTGCGCGAGGCCTCCTGCTGTAAGGTGGAAGTGGTGAACGGCAGCGACGGGGAGCGCTGCTTGTCCGTGCGCTTGATGTTCGTCACAGTAAAGGACTTGTCGCCGATGTCGGCAATGATGCCGTCCACCTGCTCGCCGGAGGCCGGCTCAACCTTTTTACCGTCCTTGCCGTAATAGTGCGCCTCAAAGGTCTTGTGCGTCGCCTCGTCGGTGAGGTCGGCGTCAAGTGTCCAGTATTCCTGCGCCTCGAAGGCCTGAATTTCCTTTTCGCGGTCGTCGACCATGCGCACAGCGACGGACTGCACGCGGCCCGCGGAGAGGCCGCGGCGGACCTTCTTCCACAGAAGCGGGCTCAGCTGATAGCCCACGATGCGGTCGAGCACGCGGCGCGCCTGCTGCGCGTCGACCAGGTCCTGGTCGATGGCGCGCGGCTCCTTGATGCTCTCGGAGACGACCTTTTTTGTGATCTCGTTGAAGGTCACGCGCTTGGCCTTTTCATCGCCCAGATTCAAAAGCGCTTTTAAGTGCCACGAGATGGCTTCGCCCTCGCGGTCCGGGTCCGTTGCAAGATACACGGTGTCGCTGCTCTTGGCGGCCTTTTTGAGCTCGCTGATGAGCTCCTCTTTTCCGCGGATGGGCTGATAGACAGGCTCGAAGTCGTGCTCGATATCAACGCCCAGCTTGCTTTTCGGCAGGTCGCGCAAATGGCCCATGCTGGCCTTGACCTCGTAGTCTTTGCCGAGATATTTTCCAATGGTTTTCGCCTTTGCCGGAGACTCGACGATCACCAGATGCTTTTTTGCCATGAATGTTATTCCTCCAGTAGTGTGACGGTCAAAGAAAAATGCTTGCCGCTGCCCTGCTCGACGTAGCCCTCAAGCTCCATCATCGTCAGCGCGGAAAGAACACGGCGCGTGGGGATCTGCGTCTTTTCGATCAGGTCATCCACCTGCAGCGCGCCGTCTTTGAGCGTGCGCAGAATGGCGATCTGGTCGTCGGTCAGCCCCGCGTCGTTGGTTTTCAAATTCAGTGTCGGCAGCGACAGTATTTCCTCCGCCGCGGCCTGCTTGGCGCGCGCTTGCTCCTCGCGCGCCTGATAGCCGAGTGTACGCGGAAGCTCCACGCGCTCGCCGAGTATTTTATGCGGATAGATGGCCTCGTACTCGCGCAGCACATCCCAGCTGTCGGTGATGAGGCCCGCCGCGCCGTCCGCGATCAAACGGTTGCAGCCGCGGCTGAGTGGCGCGTCGATCGGACCGGGAACGGCGAAAACATCGCGTCCCTGCTCAAGCGCGGTATTCGCCGTGATGAGCGCGCCGCTCTTTTCCGGCGCTTCGACCACGATGATGGCGAGGCTCAAGCCGCTGATGATGCGGTTTCGCACGGGAAAATGCCACGCCTCGGCCGCCGTCCCGGGCGGATACTCGCTGATGAGCGCGCCCGAGGCCGCGATATCGCGGTACAGCCACGCATTCTCCGCCGGATAGACGACGTCGAGCCCGTTGCCGAGCACGGCGATGGTCTTTCCGCCCGCGCGCAGCGCGCCGCGGTGAGATGCGCTGTCCACGCCCGCCGCCGCGCCGGAGATCACGACCGCGCCCTGCTTGCACAGGCCGTAGGCGATCTTCTCCGCCGCTTCGATGCCGTAGGGCGAGGCCTTGCGCGTGCCGACCATGGCGACAGCGACCTCCTCGTCGATAACGGGGAGCTGGCCTTTGACATAAAGCAGGCACGGCGGCTCAAAGATATTGCGCAGGCGCATCGGATAGTCCGCGTCCTGCATCGTGAGAAGCCGCAGCCCCAGCCGCGAACACGCGCCGAGGATACGGTCGGCGTTTTCCAACGATTTTTCCGCGAGCAGTGCGATCTGCCGCGGCTCGATGCCCTCGACGAGGCGGTACTCGTCCTCGTCGGCATAGTAGACGTTCTCCGGCGTGCCGAAATAATCGAGCAGCAGGAGTTTTGAACGGTTTGTCAGTCCCTTGACCTCCGAGAGCCACACCCAGTATTTAAGGCCCGCCATGAAGAGCACCTCCTTGTTTGTTTCAGCGATACATCTCCCACAGAACGACCGTCGCCGCGATGGCCGCGTTGAGCGACTCGCAGCGCGGGCTCATGGGAATTTTGAGCGTTTTGGCGCACTCATCCAGCATTTGCTGCGACAGTCCGCGCCCCTCGCTGCCGATGGCGACAGCGGCTTTGGACAGGTTCGCGTCAGACAGCGGCACGGTGTCCTCGCGCAGCGCCGTGCCGTAGAGCGGGACGCCGCTTTTACTGAGCAGCGCGAAAAGCTCCTCCGGCGTGACGCTGTACGCCTCGCGGCGGAAGATCGCGCCCATCGTGGCGCGCGCCGTCTTGGGATTGAAGAGGTCGGCACAGGCGTTGACTAAGAACACGCCGTCGCACTCAAACGCGTCCGCCGTGCGCAGGATGGTCCCCACGTTCCCGGGGTCCTGCACACCGTCCAGCACGAGATAGTGCTTACCCGCAAGCGTTTCGGGCAGCTTCGTCTCGGGAAGCGCGACCGTAAACAGTGCGCCCTGCGGCGTCTCCATCGGGCTCACCGAGCGCATCAGGTCTTCGCTCACGCACACGGCGCGCACGGTATCGGGAAGCGTTGGAATCTCCACACCGTCGGAGAACACCGCCGTTTGGACCGGTGCGCCCCACTTGAGCGCTTCGTCCAAGAGCTTTGTCCCGTCGCAGAGATATTCGCCGCTCTTTTTGCGGTAAGACCGGGAGGAAGCGAGCTTGCGCAGGTGCGTCATCAACGGATTCTGCCGGCTCGTGATGGTTTCCACGTTCATTTTTCCTCTTCCCTCCCAGTTTCTTATTTAATATGTATCACACTATATTATCAACTGCCGCCCTTTGTCAAGCAAAAGAATCTTTTGCACCGTTTCACTTTTGCGCGGATCGGTGCGCCGCGGCTTTACAGTTCGCCCCCTTTTGTGGTACACTGAGCGTGAAATATCACGCAGCATGACTGCAAGGAGGTACCCCAAAATGGAATCTGCCAAATCGCGTTTTCTGCGCTATGTGACCTATTACACCACCTCGGATGAATTCACCGGCACCTCGCCCTCTACGGAGCGGCAGAAGGACCTCGGCCGCGCGCTGATGCAGGAGCTTGAAGCGCTGAAGCTCGAGGACGTCCACATGGATGACTGCGGCAATGTGCTTGCAACGCTCCCCGCGAGCGAGGGCGTGGACGCGCCCGTCATCGCGCTCATCGCGCACATGGACACCGCTCCCGACGCTTCGGGCGAAAACGTCAAGCCCCGCCTCGTGCGCTACGAGGGCGGCGAGCTGAAGCTCAACGACACTGTCTCCCTCACCGAGGCGCTCTGCCCCGGCCTTGAAAGCCATGTCGGCGAAGAGCTCATCGTCACCGACGGCAAGACTTTGCTCGGCGCGGACGACAAGGCCGGCGTCGCCGAGATCATGGCCGCGGTCGAGACGATGATTGAGAAAAACGTCAAACACGGCGAAGTGCGCGTCATCTTCACGACCGACGAGGAGATCGGCAACGGCGTGGACGGGCTCGACGTGCAGGAGCTCGGCTGTGACTACGGCTACACCGTGGACGGCGGCCCGCTCGGTGAGATCGAATTTGAAAACTTCAACGCCGCGTCCGCCGTTCTGACGGTGCACGGCGTCGGCGTCCACCCCGGCAGCGCCAAAAATGTCATGATCAACGCCGCGACCGCAGCGATGGCCTTCCACGCGATGTTGCCTGAGGACGAAGTGCCGGAGAAAACCGACGGCTACGAGGGCTTTTTCCACCTGACCGAGATGAGCGGCAGCGTGACCGAGGCGACGCTCCGCTATATCATCCGCGACCACGACCGCGAGCGCTTTGAAGAGAAAAAGGCTCTCTTTGCCGACTGCGCCGCGCGCCTCGACGAAATTTACGGCAACGGCACAGCCGAGGCCCAGATCAATGACAGCTACTACAACATGAAGGAGAAGATCCTCCCCCACTTCCACCTCATCGAGCGCGCGGAAAACGCCTTCCGCGCCAACGGCGTCGAGCCGCAGTGCGTGCCCATCCGCGGCGGCACGGACGGCGCGCGCCTGTCCTGGGACGGGCTGCCCTGCCCCAACCTCTCCACCGGCGGCTACAATTACCACGGCGTGCGCGAGTGGATCCCCGCGGATAGCCTTGAGGCCATGACGAACGTGCTCATCACGCTGACGGAGAGCTTTGCCGAATGAGGCAATCGTTATCGTAACAAAGAATTGGAGTGATTTTGTGATGAATCCTGTCGAAAAGCTCGCACTTTTGCGCGTGGAGATGAAAAAGCGCCACTTGGACGCCTACGTCGTCGTGACCGACGACTTCCACACCTCGGAATATGTCGGCGCGCACTTCAAGGCGCGCGAATTTCTCTCCGGCTTCACCGGCTCTGCCGGTACGCTCGTCGTGCTGCCGGACGCCGCCGCGCTGTGGACGGATGGCCGCTACTTTTTGCAGGCCTCGCAGCAGTTAGAGGGCAGCGGTATTGAGCTCATGCGCATGGGCCAGCCCGGCGTGCCTGAGATCCCCGCGTTCCTGCGCGACCACGTTCCTGAAAACGGCTGGATCGGCTTCGACTCGCGCACGATCAGCAACGACTTCGCTCGTTCGATCGGCGAAAAGACGCGCGAGAAGCACATCCGCTTTGCGGGCGACGAGGACCTTGTCGACCTTGTGTGGACGGACCGCCCCGCACTCTCGTGCGAGCCTCTCTGGGAGCTGGATGTTCAGTACGCAGGTCTGACGCGCAGGGAAAAGCTCGCAATGGTGCGCGGCAAGATGAAGGAGATGGGCGCAAGCGTGTTCGTCATCCCCTCTCTCGACGAGGTCGCGTGGCTGCTGAATCTGCGCGGCAACGATGTGCTCTTCACGCCCGTGTTCCTCTCGTATCTGCTGCTTGAGCAGGACAAGGCCACGCTCTGCGTGCAGAGAGAGGCCGTGAGCGCAGAGATCGAAGCACATTTGAAATCTGACGGCGTAACGCTCGCTCCCTATGACGACATCTACCGCCTCGTCGCGGCGCTGCCCACGGGCACCCGCGTACTGCTCGACGGCGAGCGCGCCAACTACCGCATTCTGCAAAGCGTGCCTGAGAGTGCCGAAGTGCTCGACCGCACGAGCCCCATTCAGCTGATGAAAGCGGTGAAGACGCCCGCGGAGCAGGAGAACGAGCGCCGCGCCCACATCAAGGACGGCGTGGCCGTCACGCGCTTCATCTACTGGCTCAAGCACACGATCGGCAAAGAGCCGATCACCGAACTCAGCGCGTCGAAAAAGCTCGAATCTCTTCGCGCCGAGGGTGAGCACTATCTTGAGCAGAGCTTCGACCCCATCCTCGCCTACGGCGCGCACGGCGCGATCGTCCACTACGAGCCGACCGAGGAGACCGACATTCCCATGGAGCCGCGCGGCCTCTGCCTCGCCGACACGGGCGCGCAGTATTTGGAAGGCACGACCGACATCACCCGCACCATCGCGCTGGGGCCGCTCACGGACGAGGAAAAGCGCATCTACACGCTTGTCCTGCGCGGACACATACAGCTGGGCGCGGCCAAGTTCCTGCACGGCTGCATGGGCGAAAACCTTGACATGCTGGCCCGCACGCCGCTGTGGGAAGCGGGCCTCGACTTCAACCACGGCACGGGCCACGGCGTGGGCTTCGTCCTCGGCGTGCATGAGGGCCCTGAGCGCGTACACTGGGATGTGAAGCGCCAGAAGCGCCACTGCGTCATTGAAGAGGGCATGATCTTCTCGAACGAGCCGGGCATTTACCTTGCCGGCAAGTTCGGCGTGCGCATTGAGAACCTCGTCGTTGTACGCGAGGCTGAGGTCAATGAGTACGGCCGCTTCCTTGCGCTCGAACCGCTGACGCTCGTGCCGTATGACCGCGATGCGATCGATCTGTCGCTGCTCTCGTCGCGCGATGTGGAGCTTTTGAATGCTTATCACGCTAAGGTCTTTGCGGCGATCTCGCCGTATCTGAGTGGGGATGAGCTGGAGTGGCTCAAGGAGGTTACTGAGCCAGTGCAGTTCTGCTGAACAGTATAAAAGGCAGCGCCGATGGCGCTGCACGGGGCAAAGGGGGAGATCCTCTTTCAAAAGAGAACTTCCCCCTTTGAATCCCCCAAGAGAAAGGCAGGGGGCGTTTCGACTTTGCCCCCTGCACCCCCTAACGACCAAAAGGGAGGGGCGCAGCCCCTCCTTTTTGGATTATCCACCCCGTGCTTCTGACGGTGCGGCATTGCTGCGCTCGCCGCTTTGGGGTGCCGCTTTTTTAGCTTTCTGCTGGATCGCCATTGCCAATAGGTTCATCGGGGATGATGTCTTGTGAAATGACTTGCTCTTCTGCGTCTAACAAGGCTTTTTTCAGGACTTCGCGGGCAAGGATGCCTTTGCCCGCATCATAAAGGTCGATGGCCTCGCTCATTTTTTGGACCATCAAATGATATAGTGTCTTATACGTCGTCATCTTCATCACCTCATTTATAGTTTAGAACAGAATATTCAAAAATTCAATAGAATAATTTGTTCTACGTATACTGTGTTTGGTGATAAACGTGAAGAGATACCGGCGCATCCGCGATTTGCGGGAGGATGCCGATTTGACACAACGTCAGGTCGGCGAAGCGATCAACGTTCCGCAGCGCACATACGCATATTATGAAAGCGGCGAAAGAATGCTGCCGCCGCACGTTTTGTGCGCGCTCGCTGATTTTTATGGCGTCAGCGTCGATTATCTTCTGGAACGAACTGATAAAAAGAACGAAAACGACCGCTGACGCGGTCGTTTTTTCTATTAAAATGTGGCGAGCGCAGCAACGCCGCCTTGGCAGGCATCAGCAAGATCGTACAAATCCAAAGTAGACAGAAATTAGGCTGTACTTCTACAAGATGGGCAGAGCGACAGCGGATAATAGGAGCAAGCCAAATTGTATCGCAGCAAAAAACAGCAGACACCCGATTCCGCAGGCTGAGCAGCTCTTCAAGCCCAAACCTCGCAATGGCGGGTGTTCTCTTGGGGGATTCAAAGGGCCATTCTCTCACGTGAGAGAATGGCCCCCTTATCCCGTGCAGCGCCTACGGCGCTGCTTCCCCGTGCCTTTGGCACAAAAAAGAGCTCCCTCTGCCGAGAGAACTCTTTTTCGTTATTTTTTAATACAGCTTTGCGCCGGCGGGGATGTGGGGATCCACCATCAGCAAATGGAGCTTTTCTTCGCCGTTTTCGTGATGCACGGCGGAGATCAGCATGCCGCAGGAGTCGATGCCCATCATCTTGCGCGGGGGCAGGTTGACGATGGCGATAGCGGTCGTGCCGACGAGCTCCTCGGGCTCGTAATACTCGTGGATGCCGGAGAGGATGATGCGATCCTCGCCTGTGCCGTCGTCGAGCACAAACTGCAGCAGCTTCTTGGACTTCTTCACCGCCTCGCACGCCTTGATCTTGACGGCGCGGAAGTCAGACTTGGAGAAGGTGTCAAAGTCGACCTGGTCAGCGAACAGCGGCTCGATCTCGACCTTGGAGAAGTCGATGACCTCCTCCTTCTTCACTTCGGCGGGAGCGGCTTCCGCCTTGTCGGCCTTCTTGGGCATGTCCAGCGGCTTCATCGTGGGGATAAGATTCCTCACATGGAATAGCTGTGTAGAAGCCCTGTTAATACTGTGCTTTGCTTACAGGTCACATTTTCCCGTATGTGATAACTCTGTACATTTCCCTGCTGAAAGCATACACCATAGTGGTGCTCCAAGTGGTGTATGTGGTGCAACTCCAACCTTTCGCACCTCCGAAAGATTGTAGTTAATATTATAACAGTAGAATCTCAGAATTTCAATGGGTTTCAGGTCGTCCCGTAAGGAATCCAGAAAAAACTTCAATACTCTGCTTACATTCACTCTTTATATTGTGCCCGTCTAAAGCGTGGTAATAAACGGATATGCAAAGTTCAATCCCGTACTACGCCACGCCGTTAATCCTCTATCACAAGACAATTTACCTTTCCACTGAACGCTGTACAGGCATCTATGGCAATAATTCCGGGACCATAATAGGGAGAGAAGTCCGCATCTTCTCCAAACTCGGTCCCCTTGTGTTCGTATTTGCTATGGCCATACGAAGTATGCCAGTGTCCGCAAACAATGGTCTTATTCTCATCTGCGGTCTGTGCTGCATCCATGCCATTGAACCATCTTGCTTGATTCCATTGCTCACGGTCTGCTTCTCTCCAAGAAGAAATATAGCTGTAGCTTTTATCCCTGTTCGGAATGCTTGGTATCCAGCCATGCGTGAAAACATAGTGTTCCGTCTCAAAGTAATCAAGCATCGCTTGGATAATCTCTTTGTAAAACGGTGTGTCTTTCGCTGCATCGGCAAAATCATAATGGCGTATAGATGCCATCACCGGATCAAAGCCCGTCAACTGGAGTGCAGTATCATAAGTTCCGTTTGATTTGTGATAGCTATACGGCATCCCTGCATCCGTGGTCACAAGCTCCACAAATAAATCCTCATGGTTTCCACGAATGAGAATTATCTTGTCTTGCTCCATCTGCTCCAATATGAACTGCTGAAGCTGTTTCGCCTCATGCCCTCGATCAAATAAATCTCCGAGCATGATTAACTTATGAAGAGTTGTATCGGAAAAGAAGCTCGCCTTTTCCAATGCAGATTTCATCTGCGTATAGTAGCCGTGAATATCGGAGACAACATAGTAACGCATAATTTCTTATTTTTCGCCTCTATTTCCCTTGGATAGTCTGTCGGCCAGAATCAGCTCTTTCATCTTAAAGCAGAGCCATTCATCTATGGTCAGATCAAGCTCGGCAAGGGCAATCACCAGCCGCTTCATCTCATTCTTATCAATTCCAAAGTCAATGCTAATTGTATCGTAGTTCTTCGGAAGCTGCAAGATATATCGTGCCTCGTTGCGTTCATATCGCCTGAGTAATTCAGGCTGATCCTCAAAAAACTCTCTGATGGAATCGTTCATGACTGCGCCATCCCTTTTTGTGTACGAAGACTGACGCCCTCAACTAACGAGAATACTGCTGTATTCTTCTCTTCCAGAAACTCGCCGGATAAAACATATGTCTTTGAAGTGTCCATCTGGTTTGTCCGCATGATTCCATGAACAAATTGCTTGCTGTTGATCCTCATGACGCATCTGTGATCGGTGAACAGTTTCAGCGGAACTCGGAAAGCCATCACATCATCCTCATCACAAGGGAAAACGCTCAAAGAATCATGGCTGTCTGAAATTTTAATTGAGACATGGCTCGGCTTTCCCAAGGCTTTTATAACGCCCTTGCCGATACTGATACAGCAGCGAGCGCCTTGCAGCGTCATTTCGATTGGGTACATTCTATCCTCATTCGTTGTTTCGGACATCATCGTCACCTCCATTTCCAATAATCGTGCCAAACAAAGTCTCCCGTTTCTTCTTCTGCTCCTGCATACTGATGGAAGCAGCCAGCTCTTCAGAAACCGTAGCGGGAACAGCGCCTCCGCTGGTGTCCATGTATCCGGATAGTGATTCGAAGCTGCTTCGTTGCTGAAGGGCTTCATAATCCGAATAACTCCTGCCCAACTTCATGCGGATCTCATCAGGATAGTATTTAACAATGCGTTTCTTCATTTTGCCGGTGTGCTTGTCAAAGTACTCCTCCGGCAGCGGATCAAACATAACAGCGGATGCAAGATCAAATACCAGAACCAGCCCTCGCTCAGAATTGGCAAGCCGTCCATAGATCTTGTACCGACACTCCTTGTTCCAGTTCATCATCTTATAAATGCTTTGGACATATTCCGGGCAGGATATAGAACGGTTGACCCACTTATCTTTCTTTAGTCTTGCCCATTCAATCGAAGAGATTTCTTCTTCCGCACAGATGGCCACAACCATTCGCTTTTTATTCTCACTGAGCATAGGAAGGACGTGCTGTACACCCTCAAACAGCCGGATCGCTGACATACTGAATTCCATTCTGTTCGCACGTATACTCACAGCCGGTTTCTTAATCATGGAGAAGAACATTTTGGGCGGAACGACATAGTCATCGAGAGATTCAAACTCGATGGCATTTTTCTTGCCCAGTCGTTCTTGAACCAATTGATGAATCAGCTCCTGCTCCTTGGGCGTGTACCCTTCGGTTTTATCTCCCGTTATCGAGCTTTCTGCATCAGCAAGAAAGGAAAAATTATCGTTATCCATATTGTCCTCCGGTTACATTGCCTCATAGATTTGTTCTAATTCATCTTCAAGCTCTCCGTGTGTAGGGATTACTCCTATAAAAGGGTTCACTACTTTTGTACCATGGTTGCGAATATCTGCTGAAGACACCGCATCAAGGACACGCCCTCGTTGCTGTTTGATCTCATAACTGACACCAACTTGTTCCTGCCAGTTCTCAGGGTAAGCGATTCCTGCCACCAAACCAGCCGCACCGTCACACTCGCTTTCCTTATAGGGAATATACTTTACGGTTGAATCTGAGGTGTCCATAGCATCAAGGTTCTTTTTATCCTTTCCAACCAAGATCTGCGGTTCATCAAGAAAAAAGAAAATGATCCTTTCGCCCCCTCTGACACGCGTCACACCTCTGAATCTGAATTTATACTTTCTCATCCAGTCGAGCTTATCATAGACGGCGTTTGAGAATGCGGAAGTACATAGTTGAAGACCCGACTTTTTCGTTTCGTCCCATAGCACCGCATTGGGGTTTGTGGCATTGCAGCTTCGTACTGCAATTACTTCCAGTACCGGGTGGTACAAGAACTCTACATATTTCTGCTGCCCAAGTTTTTCCCAACAGACTGCATTCAATTTTATACTTCTTTGCGAAAATGTAAGCTGCGGATCACTACGGGTCATGAACATGACACCGGGTGCAACCCGGTAATCATTCAGCGTCATGGAAACGACATTGCTGTGTGTTCTGCCGTTCATGATATTTGCCCGACGCTGAAGCTCGCAAAACTCATCCTCGTTGTAAACTTGGCGTGAAATATCCTGAAAAGCCCGATTGTCGATGCCGCTCCATGTCGGGGAGATACTGACGAAGCCTTTCAGTGCTCCACTATCGATCACATAAACATCCGGGACACTTCCGAACTTGTATCGGCTGGCTCGCATCATATGTGCTGCCCTTGCAATTTCAGGAGATACAATTCCCTCATGGTAATGGGGGATGTAGGCTCCTTCTCTCAGACCTTCGTTTTTCGCCGTCACTTTTTCCTTATAGTCAATGACGACCCTTTTACGAACCTCAAGATCACCCCAACGCCGTTCATTCTCCATAATTGCTTTCACCATTGAGGCTGTCCATTCGGTACGTCCCCGAAGTGTTGGTCGTTGCTTATCCGTCAGCACCTCTGCAATTTCTTCTGCGGTGTATCCGCACAGTGTAGCGAGGAAGATATATTTTACGGTCTTAGCCTCTTCTTCCTCGATGATGAAACCGCCCTCTATTGTGTGCCGTAAACCGAGCAGATCGGATAGCGGAAACTGTCCAGTGCAGATTCTTTGATCATAGGATAGGATCATGCGGCGACTTTTATTGCCGGATTCCCACTCTGCAAAAAGGCCTTGCATCTGGAGCCTTTCGTTGATGTTCGGGTCCAGCGTATAAAGGTCCTCCGTTTCAAAATACACGCCGACCGGGTTTGACGGATTCGTCGTTCTTAGTTTCCGCACTTCCTCAATCAGGTCAGAGATGTTACGGGCAAAACGAGACACACTGGCACAAACGATCAAATCCATTTTCTTCTTCGACGCATCTTCCAGCATTCGTTTGAACTCTGGACGCCATTTTTTCGATGTGCCGGATTTGCCCTCGTCACTGTATATTTCCGCCAGATCCCAGTTGGGCGTTTTGGCAATCTTCTCTGTATAGTACTTTGTTTGGTTTTCGATGGAGGAGACCTGCTCCTTGCTCTTCGTACTCACACGGGCATAAACTGCAACACGCTTATGCTCTGCATCTCGAATGGTAGGCGTTGGTTTTGCTGGACGGAAAATAGTCTGCGGCGGAACCGTATAATGCTGGATTCTCTTCTTCGTTTCATACCGGTAATATTCTCGGTCAGCATCCTGCGGACGCCACACCGGAAGCCGCTGGTCTACGATTTCTTGCTCATCGCCTCGGATTTCCGATTCCTTGTTTTCATCCTTTGCCATATCCTTATCCGTCCTCCCGTAAGTTTGTGATGGCAGAAACCACTCCATTCAACCACTTCTGGTGGTCAGGCGGATTCAGATAAATGTAGTCTTCAGCCATTTTTATCAGTGCCTCACGCTGCTTGTCTGCGTTGAGAATCGTGTTGATGTTGAACTGGTCATCGTCGGTTATGATGTCTACCCGTTCTTTCAGATTAAAGATGAAATGGAGCCAGTAGCAGAACTCTCGTGTGTTTGCACTCAAATATCCTTTGGTTTCTGCAAAAATCAGATTCACTTTTCCATCTGCACAATCCCGCATAAGCCGCAGCATCTCAGGACGCTTGGCCGTTTCTTTATAACCGGTGATGTCGATATAAACATCCACGAGTGTGCCATCCTCAAAATCACCAAACCGTCTTTCAATCGCATTTCGATGAAAGGCTCTTATCTCACGCTCATTGCGCAGATTCAGTTTTGCCCGCTTTACATAGCCACCGATTCGGAAAATCCGCTCTGTATCTGTGCTCACACTCATCGTCTTTGCTTCTTTCCTTCGTTCCAAACATAATCCACGAAGATATCCCAGTTGTTCATGACCTGCATATAGACATCGACTTTGATTTCCTTCGTGCCCCGATCTCCGCACCAAGGTCCGATGACAACTTCCCATTCACATTTACTGCAGTAATAGTAGAAAAGAGAACGGCGCAGCTCCTCAGCGAATGCTTCTTTCTCTGTGCATTTCAGCAAGAGCTTCCGTACTTCTTCTCTGAATCTCCCATGTTCAAATATGTTAAATGGCCGAATCTCATGCCCGCTCATACTGTGATAGTAGGCTTTCCAAACCAAGTTCTCCATCATCTCATCTCCCGGTAAACATCATTGGTTATTTGGGTTTTGGCAAACTCCAGTACCAACTTCCGCCAGAACGGTAAGTTGTGACTTGGAGTTCTTTTTTTGCTTTCTCAACAGTACGGCTTCCAACGCCTATATCAGCAAGGCCGGCATATACTTCTTTTGCCGGACGATCCTCATGCTCCAAAAGCTGAACCAGTTTTGCACGAGCTCGTTCCCGCTTGGTTGTTTTTACTGTGATGCTGTCCATGAGTTCTGCGGTATTCAGATCATATTTGCCGTGCCATACGATTCCGCCATGCTCTTTGAACGAGAAAGCAATTGCAGGTCCTTCCGGAGCAAGGCTCGATTTTATCGGATACATGTATCGAATGTCAGGGCGGCTTTCATCTCTTGAGATCATGAGCACACTTCGTGCAATAGCAGCAATGTCGATAGAGCCAAGCCCTCGATACAATGATTTGCTACTGCCGCCTTTGTTCATGTGACCGATGAGAATTACAGCGCATTTGTTGCGGTCTGCAATATTTGCCAGCTTCCGCAGAACAGAGCGCATCTTGGTGGCACTCTGCATATCTGTATCAGGCGGGATAAATGCCTGAATGGGGTCGATAATAAATACACTGGCGTGTGTGTCCTTGATCGCTGTTTCGATTCGACCGTCCTCCAGTGTCAATGCAATGTCGTTGTCTATGATATAAGCTACTCGTTCACAATCCGCTCCGGCCTGCTGGAGACGGGGCTTTATTGTATCTGCAATGCCGTCTTCAGCACACTGATAGATCGCAACACACTTTCCTTTAGCAGGAACACCATCCGGCATAGGCTGTCCTGTCGTAATTCTTGCTACGACATTCAACGCAAATGTAGATTTACCCTCACCGGGATCGCCTTGGAGCACCGTCAGCTTCCCGAGCGGTATATAGGGATACCATAGCCATTCAACCGGCTCAGTTCGGACATTTGCGTAGTATTGGTAAACGGAACCTTCCATTCTAACCTCGCACATTTCTCAAAGCAGATAGGGATCATAAGTCACTACTATTATTATAAGGTGGTGACACATCTGCTTCCATCGCCGTTTCGGCAATAACCGCTTTTCGGTGAGCCATTTTGGCAAAAACGGTGTCCAAGCTCGCACTTTTCCTGCTTTTAACCTCGCAAAAGGGATGCTCACAAAAGTGCGTGCTGCCTTGCGACCTTAAAAGAAAGAGCACCGCTTGCACAGTGCCCTTTCAAGATACAGAGGGCAAAGCTCCTGTCACTTTGCACCTCTCTGTTTAGATTTTCTTATTCCCTGTATGCAGCTCTAATAAGGCAATTGCATCCTGTCTGGCTCGTTCGTCCGCCTGACGCATAGCGCTTATCATTGCAGCTTCTTTTTCGGTTATGCTCGTGTCAACGACCTCATCATTTCCAATCAGACAATCAACTGAAACGCCGTACAGCTTGGACAGCTTCAGAAGAATATCGATGGATGGCTCTCGTTTGCCATTCTCATAACGGCTGTAAACAGATGGCAAGCAGCTCAGATAGTCTGATACCTCTTGCACTTTGAGTCTGCGACTGACTCGTATTTCTTTTAGGTTCATGTATTCCTCCGCATTCCGAGATGGTGCGAAGTGACACGAAGCATTTACCCCTACGGAATATGATACTACCAAAACGGTATCTGGTCAACGAGCTATTTACCGATACGGTAGTACATTGCATTCCGTTCCGGTAGTATAATTTAATATAGTATATTGGAAGGAGGTCGTGCCTGTGAACATCAAGGATATTCGCACTCGCAAGGGTCTTACACAGGCAGAAGTGGCCTCCGCATTGGGCGTATCCTCCGTGGTTTACTCCCGTTATGAAACCGGCTCCAGGCAGCCTTCCATTGACATTCTGATCCAACTGGCAGATATTTTTGGCGTAACGGTTGACTACCTGCTGGGAAGGCAGGACATCGAGGACTCTACACTGTCTGAATATGAACTCAGCTTGTTGATCGCATCACGAAAAGCTGATGAGCGAGCAAAGCAAGACGCACTCAATATGCTGCTTGCCCATGCGGTAAAAACGAATCAAAAGAACTAAGAGGAACTGCAAGTCGCAGTTCCTCTTTTTAGTTTCCATTGTTCTTTTGAGCAAAGTATCGCTTCCGAAGATGGGCAACATCCCTTTGACTATCCGAATGTATAAATAGGTTTGCCTTAGTGAAGGCTTGCTTGATTTCTGTGGCAAGCGCAATCGGGTCTTTCTGCCGTATCACAAATAACTGTATCCTTTTCGCTTTGCACAGGAAGCGAAGAACCTCCTCAACTTTGGCTTCTCTATCAGTGCCTTTTTGAGAAAAGGCAAACGCAAGCCGCAGTTCCGGGATAACCGCATCGATCCGTGCCCCAATCAGTTTTTCGTCGTCTGTGCGTGTCGCAAGCCCATATTGCTTTGCATACATCGTTACAAGCAGATATGGCAGCTCCTTAAGAAATGCTTTCTCGCAGTAGATGCAGCCAGCCCCTTCAACTGCACGGTGAAACACTTTATCCTTCCATTCATGCCCGCAAATGCCTTTCCACCAAACCGGGTACTGTGACAGTCTTGATATCTCTGTGGGCTTTCTTGTGTTTTTTGCCGCATTCCATTCCTGTGCCAGCTCCGGGTCTGTAGTTGCTAAATCGCTATAACCAGGCAACACAGCGTTCCTCGTGCATACTGGGCATTTTAACCCATGAACTTTGGATTTGATTACCGCCCTATACTCATGTCCGCAGGTACTGCACTTCCACCAGACATTTTTGGTGGAGCGCTCATTGACATCCTCCGGCAATAATGTGCCGTTTTTTTGTGACCATTCCAATGCGAGCTGCGGATGGAGCGAAGCTAAATCATTGAATCCCTTCAGCAATTTTATTCCGCTGCAATAAGGGCATTTGCTTCCATAAGCCCGTGTAGATATGAGCGTAAACCACTCATGGCCCTGTTCGCATTTCCACCAAACTTTCCGATTTGCATAAGGCGTTACCTGTGTTGGCTTGAGGGGTGCGTTTCGAGGCGACCACTCCTTTGCAACCTGCGGCAGTACAGTTGCAAGGTCGTTAAATCCTTGAAGGACTGCGTTGTGTGAACAGTAGGGGCAACCAGCTCCCCTGACTCGATTTCGGATTTCTGCGCTCCACTCATGTCCGCAAGCTCCTATCCAAAGCACTTTCTTATGAGAGCCAACACCGATCTCTGTCGGTTGGATGGTATTCTTCGGCGACCATTCTTTCAGTAGTTCCGGTTTCAAACTCGCAAGGTCATTGATACCCGCAACGATTCTGGCGTTACTGCAAATCGGGCAATTCTCGCCGCTTGATCTTGCCTTTGCGCTGGCCTGCCACTCATGGCCACAACTGCCATGCCACCAATATAGTTTTTTAGAACCATAGGGTACATCATCCGGTGAGATGCTGCCGTTTCTTTCTGACCATTCAGCTACAAGCCAAGGTTTCTTATTTGCCAAACTGTTTTCCATACTGTTGCCGCCCTTCCTGCGTACTGCTAACAGTATAAGAAAAACCTCAAAATAAGAGAAATGTGCAAAAAGAGAAATCCCCCTGCAATCGCAGATTTTGCGACCGCAAGGGGGAGAGACCCATATTATACATTTGCCATTTGCTTAGCTCCGGTTTTCAAATATGTTTCAAAGGCTGTGATTTCTCGTTTCTTCAGGTCGTTCGTGACCGTCACATAAATATCGAGCGTGGTCGTTACATCGGCGTGACCAAGCACAGACTGCACGACCTTTACATTCAGACCGCTCTCGCACATTCTTGTAGCGAATGTATGCCGTAGCACATGGCACGAGAATTTAGGTAGAAGAACCGGATCGGAGTCTACGCCCTTTTTTTCAAGGACCTCGCTGTTACAATCGCGCATGATCCGTTGCAGAGCCTTATTCAGTGTGCCTTGATGCTGCACCTCGCCGTTCCGATTAACAAACACGAAGTCTGAATAGCCCTCAATGTGGCTGACACTTTTCATTCCGCACTCCTCTTGGAACTCCTTTTCCATGAGGAATGCCTGCTTCACACCTTCGGTCATGGGAATTTCCCGAATACCGGCTTTTGTCTTAGGTGTATTGATGGAGAAGTAGCAGCCCTTCTCATCTCTGTGGTTGTAGTACACCAGCGTATGGTTCACGCTGATGATGCCGTTTTCCATATCTACATCGCACCAGCGCAGACCGGTGATTTCCCCAACACGCATTCCGGTGTTCGCCATAATATAAAAGACAGGATACCAGTGCTGGTATTTTGGAGTTCTGGCCAGATAACCAAGAAACAGTTCTTCCTGCTCAAGGGTCAAAGCCTTTCTTTTCTCGATTTCCGAACCGTGCGCCATTTTGATTTCCCGAAGCATATTGGCCGCAGGGTTGCTGCGAATCATATCGTCATCGACGGCTATCTGAAATACTTGGTGGACAATATTATGGATGACATCTACCGTAGACGGCTTCAGGACCTTATCGTCGATGAGCTGGTTATAGAATCGGCGCACATCCGATTTTTTCACCTGTACCAGCTTCTTCTTTCCGAAAGTTGGTTTCACAAACAGCTCATACATATAAATGTAGTTTTTCATGGTGCTGTCCTTGATGCCCCTTTTCAGTTGGCACCAAAGCTCATATACATCATTCACCGTGACATTTTTGATATTGGCTTTAATGCCGTCATGCTGATCAACAAGAATCTGTTCCTCCTGCTCCCGGAGATCTTCCAATGTTGCAGCGTATATGGTATTACGTTTTCCGAGCTTGTCTGTCCAGCGGTACATATAGCTGCCGGTTTTTCTCTGTACCTCTCCGGTGCGTAGCCTGACATGGTGGCTATCAAAGCGAACGGTTGTCTGCCGCTTTTCCTTCTTTTGAAACTGCATAGTCTTCACTCCTTTGCTTTCGCTTTTCTCTTGGCACCATTAAGGATACATAGAGACATCTCGTTTTCCAATGTTGCGAATCAGCCCATATCAAGCAAATCGCATACTTGACTCATACAGAATAGGCCGACTCAAGGTATTCATCGAACTTTTTCCGCTTGATCATTCTTCGGTTTCCGACCCAGATAACATAGTTGCATTCGGGCTTATCGGTCATATCCCGCAGCTTCCTCACGCCGATACCACTATATGCGGCAGCTTCTTCAAGGCTAATGGTAATGCGCTCCCAAACAGGAACGAGATTTTCTTTTTCTGTTCGCGTCATTTATTCCGCCTCCTCGTGTTTCCGGAGATAGGTCACATATTCACTTCTGTTTCGGAACTTGTACCATCTCCAGTTGTATTCCTCCGATTTGAAAAACGCCTTACGGATCGCATCATAGAAATGCTGGATAGCTTTCATGTTGATACCGGGGGTCAGCACCAAGTCGCCGACTTTGATTGCAGCAAGGTCTTTGTGTTCTTTTCTCCACGGAGTATAGAGGAAGGGCTGTGACATCATACCGTTATAGATAGCCTCATCGATAGCTGTGTTGGGATTCAGCCACTTATATAAGCAGATAATCACTTCCTCGACTCGGACAGCGTTCAGACCCTGCATATTCATCAGATCGAAAACACGCATATCAAGGATCTGCTTTAGGGAACGGAAGCCCAAGTCACAAAAGTAATCAGCGACGACCCGATCATCTTTTTCGAGCCACTTTGTCGAGCTGGGGTTGATGTTTATTTTGTTGTTCATGTAAATCACTCCTACCGGGTTTTATGAGATTGCCCTCTCACTTTCTCTTTGCCGAATTTTTTTGCGAGATTCCCACAGTTTTTTGCTCGTTTCCAAATTATTTTTCGGAAGCAGAAGAATTAGGAGGGAGAAGTCATATTCTTTGGAATGAATTCTCATGCGCTATTGACAAAACTATCATCAGGATGATATAATGTGGTTGTATCATTACAATGATAATGGAGGCTTCATATTATGAGCGTCATTCAACTGCTTCATGGAACCGACCACATCATCGAGGTTCCGGATATTCATATCGGTAATCCGCACAACGACTATGGCATGGGCTTCTACTGTACCCGCGTCGATGAAATGGCTCGTGAGTGGGCCTGCAAAAAGAACACAGACGGTTTTGTCAACAGCTACGACTTTGACACGGAAGGGCTGAAGGTGCTGAATCTGTTGGACGGAACGCATACGGTCCTGAACTGGATGGCTCTTCTGCTTCAGTTCCGCACCTTCAAGCTGGACTCCGAAGTTGCCGTTGATGCAAGGGACTATCTTATTGGTCACTATTCAATTGATTTAACCGGCTACGATGTTGTGATCGGCTATCGGGCAGACGATTCCTATTTCCAGTATGCAGAGTCCTTTGTGTCCAACACCTTACCGCTCAGAAGTCTGAACAAGGCTCTAAAACTGGGCAAACTCGGTGAGCAGACGGTTGTCATTTCTCAAAAAGGCTTTGATCGGCTGCACTTTGTGAATGCTTATCCGGTCAGCAAGAGCGTCTATTACCCCAAGTTCTTGGATAGAGATACCAAAGCGAGGGATACTTACCGTAAAGAGATCAAGAAAAGCAAGTCTTACCGGGACGACATCTTCGTGCTGGATATCTTGAGGGAGGAGATGAGCAACGATGACCCACGCATACAGCGAATCTTATTTGAATAACGCCAAGGATCGTCTTTCCTCTTTCTTCGACTATGCGATCAACGACTGCAAGCTAAAACCGGATTGGATCACAGCACTCTTCATCAATACCGGCTACGCCGAACAGTTTGAACGAGGCAACCCCGCCTATGTTGCAGGGATGTCCGGTGTTGAGCTGGCCCGTGCGGTCATCACAAAGGCATACGGTCCAAAGGAGCTGCCAGCACCAACCAACGCAGAGGACTGCTCCCCTGAATATTGGGCCGGTTGGGCAGTTGCAGAGTACCAATGGTTTACTGGCCGTCGTTTCAAGGATATCTTTGAGCGCATTCCACTTTCCAAGATCATTGGGATGTATTCCGTTTACCACGAGATGGACATTACAAGTTTCATCGATACCATGGAGGAACTCTATAAAGCAGCGGAAGGCGATTCCAACCTGAAGCGCATCCGTGAAAACCGGGGCTTATCTCAGGCAGAGCTTGCAGAGCAATCCGGCGTGAATCTGCGCAACATTCAGATGTACGAACAGCGGGTCAATGGCATTGACAAGGCGCAGGCAAACATCCTCTACAAGTTGTCCCGTGTTCTCGGCTGCAATGTGGAAGACCTATTGGAAAACCCCATGATGTGATTTCATTCCTGCACCTGCTTCGGCAGGTGCATTTTCTATGTCAAACCACTCGTGTCATCCCAATTTGACCTACGCATTTCCTAAAATTTTCTTCAGCTTCTTCAGTGCATCATCTCTTTTTCTATAGATGCTCGTCTTGGGCATTGCGTATTTTTCCACAAGCTCCTTAACCGGTATTGGGGATTCTGTGAAGAAAAAATCCCGAATGATGGCCCGCTCTTCCGGGGCCAACATTTTCAGTGCAGTTCTGACCCGCTCAATATCCATACGCTGCATGACCGACTCCTCTACATTGCACTCTGTATCTTCGAGAACATCTTCTCCATAGATTTCAGACTCTTGAAAGGTCATGGTGCTGTAAGACATGACTTGGAACGGTGTTTCGGCGTCTCGGCTTCGGATGTACTGCTTGCGATGGCAATCCTTTTTCAACTCTTTGCTGACTTTTTCATTGCACTCCATGAAAATGATAGAGTCGTCTTCACTACAAGCCTCAAACTTTCCAAAGACGATTTCCCGATTCTTGCCTTCATCCGTTTCTCTCCATGCCGCATACTGGCGATAATCCATGATCAGCCAATTGTCCTGTGCTTCAATCGTGGGGTCCTTCTTTACCAAAAATGTTCTTTTCATTACTGTGATCTCCTTTGAATTTTTGAATTTGGGTGAAAGTCAAAAATTCGGAGATCACGGATATTCAGCGATATAGCAGAGCCACTGGTCGCACATAAAAAGTCCTTTCCGCCTGCTGCGGTCCAAAGGACACAACTACGCTGGCGAAAAGGACTCCCGATGCTGCCTGCCTGAAAAAGGGCGCAGAAATCTAAGGGTACCCATACTGCTTTTTCAAAAGAGTTTGAAATCAGCGTATTTGTATCCTTGGCCCTTGTACTTCAGGCTGCGAATATGTATTTGTAATGTCGGTAAAAAACAAAAAAGGCCACCGACAAGGCAGACCTATAGATAGAACTATAGTGTCTTACCTTGCCGGTGGCCTCTCACGTATGTCTGGAATAACTACCGGTTCATGTTCGGGCGGTTGCCCACGATCAAGTGACCTGGAAGCGGATTTAGCGCGGCCCTGTTTCAGCCCGACCGTTCCGTCGTGATGTCGTAGATTCAGTTGTTATAGGAACTCGCTTCGATGTTCTTCAAACAAATCAGGGGGGAGAAATCTATCACCCCGCCAGATAAGGGCTCATACCGTGCTCATGCAGCCATGCCTTTGCCTTGCTTACAATGGCTTCCGGCGCATCCTTGACACCGCAAATGGCCTTGTACACGGATGCCCAGAAAACAACATCGGGTGTCTGCGCAATTTCCGTTTCTCCATATTTGATCATGTAGGCCTCGATCTTCTTGCGGTCAAGGCTGAACAGCGCCTCGTTGCGCTCCTTTACAAAAGCCTCTAACATCGTCATATCAATACTCCCTCAATTCCAGCTCGCTATGTTCCATTCCTGACGGTGCGAACATATCAATCACATCATGCCGCCTGCTTACAACCGTGCGAACCATTTCAACGCCGCACTTTGTGCAAATAACTCTGATTTGATTTTTCTTGTTTTTTAGCCCCGCTACCTGCGTCTTACAGTTTGGGCAATACCAAGAGTAAATCGTCCAATCCTCCAGCATCGCCATTCTCCTTCTATCTTTTCTTGCTCAACGGAACGAGGAGATTACAATCTGCCATCTGATATACCGGAACGCGCTTGGTTTTAGCGTACGCCAATATCTGAACGGCATTATGGCAGCTCTCACATTCCATCCATCCGTCGGTCTCATCTAAATCGAGACTCCTGTTGACTGTGCCGCAAATGGGGCATTTCACATCTTTTGCATTCAAAACAACACATCTCCCATCGAATCAAGATTATTGTTTAGAGTGATTTTATTACGTGCCGAGCAACGCCTTGTACCTGAAAGCTTCTCAGCTTTATGGTCTTGCCTGGGTACTGCTCCTCGTTTTCGTATTCGAGGATGTAATACCCACTGTCCTCGTCGTAGCCGGCATATCGCTTCAGCGTATTCTGGTTGTCTTCATCCAGCGCAACGACTATATCCCCTTCGAGAGCAGGGCAATTACGCTCGATAACAAGCAGATCGTCCTCATCGATTCCGGCATCCACCATGGAATCGCCTTTGGCACGGAGAATGTAGAAATCTCCTTTGCCAAACATAGAGACCGGGAGGCTGACATACTCCTCAATCGACTCTTCCTCATCCTCCGGATTGCCGCAGCGAATAGAACCTACTAACGGGGCGGATACATAGGCCGTTTTCATTTTGGCGCTCTGGGGAGCAGACAAGATACCTCTGCTGTAGTCAATCAGGTTGCGATCACTCAGCTCCTGAAGGTAGCGATGTGTAGTGGATCTGGCAACGCCGACACCTTCAGCAACATCGTTGATCGTAGGAGAGCTGTGATACTCCTGATAATACTTGTTTACGAACTTCAATATCCTGTCCAGAGTTTCTTGATTCTTTGTTCTCATATCAGCACCTCTGTTTCTATATGGGATTTCAAATCCCATAATGCTATTATACTCAGGCAAAAAAGAAATGCAATAGGTTTGTAGAAAAGCAAAACGAGGTGGCGATTTTGTTCGTCACCTCATATAATTGTTTTTTTGTTATCAATTCATGCCTGTCCAGATTCTGGGTGTTCTTCGTTTGGCCTGCCCTGAGATTATTCATATGAAAGAAAAGGCGATACCGGTAGGTACCGCCTTCGCTTTATGCTGAAATTTTTGCGTACCGCTCTGACTCTATGATATCCATCATGACAGAGTAAGGAGAAAGGTCTCCGCTTGCCACCATGGAAAACAGACGCGGCGTACATCCGGAAACCAGGGCAACGCCTTGTTCGTTCTTTGTCACGGGCTGATTGCTGTTCCGGCTCGCAACATTCCAGAAGACAATCTGAGGTAATCTGTACCCATGCTCCGCAAATCTGCGCTTTGCACTGGCAAAATTAGACACAGATGCATTTCGAACGCAGGCGTTGAACTCCATATCCGAAATCAGATACAAAGTCTCGGGCAGCTCTTCTTGCGGGACATTGTTGCGCACTGCCGCATCCAAGATCAGATCAAAGACCGCTTCCACATTTGTATCGGCAACCTCGTTAAAGGTGCACAGATACTCCAGCCTCTCGGCAAAGGTCTTGCCCTTGATCTCAATAAGCTGCGGCCGAGAAGAAAACTCGATAAAATGGTTATGGAAGATACCGGTATTACGCTCTCCGAAATACAGTCCCAAGGACAGCGCAACAGCCGCCGGCAGCGCGTTGTCATAGCAGTACATGGATCCGGATGTATCCACTACTGCCAGCGCATTTCTGTTGTCACAGAAGTCGGGAAGTGACGCCCAGGACGCATTGAGTGCAGCCTTCTCTCCGACGGTCAAGTCAGCATGAAAGCCCCACCGGTTTGCATTCAGCGCAGATCTGACGATCTCATAAGGAGCAAGGTTATCTGCATGCAACTGTTTTTCACCGCTGCTTACAGCCTCCAGGAACGCGTTATAGCGCTCACCATCATTACGCAGGAATGCTTTCCGGTATTTGAACATGGCCTTGGACGGCTGCTTCGCATAGTCGAAAGAGTAGTCCTTCTCGCGGAGATGATTCTCTATGATGCGGATTTTCTTTCTCAGCTCTACAAGGGTCTTGCGATACTCCGCATCGGACATTCCAAGATAGCGGGCGATGCGCTTTGCTTTGCGGACCGTCTCTGCGTTGGACGCATTTACAGACGGAAGCCATTTCGCCAGCAGGGACACCTCTGCGTCAGACGCAAGGTCGGCCTCCAGCTGCTCGCGAATGGTACGCAAAGCATCCTTTTCGCAGGCCGTGCCGATGAGAGATACCAGATCGTCGTAGCGTCCGAACTCAGGGATAAGCTCGATATTCTTGCGCAGAGACTCCGTTCTGTTCTCAGCCAGCCAATTGATGATAACGCGGAACACCCGGCGCTCACCAAGGCCACCGCGAACATCGCGTCCGAAGAACAGGATCTTCATGGCAATATCCGCGTCCTCCGCATATGCGCGGACAAAGCGTCTGATGATTTCCTGATCGTCGGCTGCACGGAGCGCGCCGATCCCTGCGAACAGATCCAGACAGTCAGACATTGTGCTTGCGTTGGTAACTGCGCCGTTTTCTGTGTAGGCAATATTCGCCTCACTCTTCAAATGATTCAACATTTCAATTCCTCCAATCAGACGGCGCAGAAGAATTTTATCACTCAGACGCCTTAAAATTGTAAATAGGTTTTAGTATTTCGATCACATCGACAGACTCTCGGATGACATCGATAATGTCCTTCAGCGACTTGTATGCCATGGGTGCTTCATCGATGGTGGCCTCATTGACCGATGTCGTGTAGATACCCTCCATCGTCTTCCTATACGCCTCTAAATCCAGCGTTTCTCTTGCCTTTGTACGAGACATAAGGCGTCCGGCGCCATGCGGGGCAGAATAATTCCATTCCGGATTTCCTTTTCCGCGAGCCAACACGCTGCCATCCCGCATATTGATCGGAATCAAGACAAGTTCTCCGTCATGGGCTGCAATAGACCCCTTGCGAAGGATCATTTCCTTCGTATCAATATAATTGTGGATGGTGTGGAAAGAAGAAATCGCGGTCATTCCGGTCTTTTCTAAAATGATCTCCGCCATTCTTTCACGGCTGCGCCTTGCAAATTGCTGGCAGATTTCTACATCGTGGAGGTAGTCCTCTAAGTAGGTGCCGTACAGATAGCAAAGGTCTGCGGGGATCGTCGGCTCTTTTGCTGCCCATTCCTTCTCCATTGCCTTCAATGCGGTCTGAATCTCAGCTCTGCGGCCCTGCTCCTTATAGGTACGGATCAGCTCATCCCGACGCTCGAAGTAATCTGCCTTACCGGCATTTAGGTCGATGGCTAAAGACTGATAGAGCTCCGCAACCTGCTTGCCAAGGTTACGGCTGCCAGAATGGATCACCAAATACTTTGTGCCGTCAGAAGCTGCATCAATCTCAATAAAATGGTTCCCTCCGCCCAGCGTCCCCAGGCTTCTCTCCAAGCGCTTTGCCTGCTTCAGGTTTCTATAACAGCGAAGTCCGGTCAGGTCAAAACGCTCCATGCGCCCTTCCCAAACATCTCTTCCGCTGGGAATATCATGAGCAGCAGCATCGACCTTTTCAAAATCAACATCCACCTTACCCAGCTCAGCAGTATACATGCCGCAGCCGATATCGACTCCAACGATATTAGGAACCGCTTTATCTGTGATTGTCATTGTGGTGCCGATCGTGCAGCCCTTTCCGGCATGTACATCGGGCATGATCCGTATTTGAGATCCTGCTGTGAAATCATAGTCACACATTCTGCGGATCTGTTCAATCGCTTCACCCTCTACAACCGTTGCATAACAGATTGCCGTATTTACCTTTCCTTTGATTTCAATCATCGTGCCGCTCCTTTCATTTTAATTAACAAGGCATCACCGGGAATTGAACCCGTAAAATCGAAGTCGGTGTCCTGCCTTCGACAGGTTCCGGCTGTCAGATCGTACCACTTCATTGCTGTAGATGCCTTTATACAAGACGCGCTCTTTTTTAATACATACGAGGGATTTCACCTCACCAATGTTTGCCCGGTAGCAAGCTCCGGTTATCCAGTTAATGTTTCGGTAACATAAGATATATAATCGCTGCTCGCGTCTTTCACAAAAACAAGGCACCATTTGAAGCGGGATTCGGACCCGCGAACGATGATTATGAGTCACCTGCTATAACCACTTAGCTATTCGCCATTGCTGTTGGTGCCTTTTCAAGATGCAGTTTTTCGGCAAACCATCGCTCCAGCTCAAAGAGAGGTGCGTTATCATCGTCTTTTGGTTGCTGTATGCATCTTTTACAAACAAGGTACATCCTTTAACGGATAATATCCGCCAGCGACAAGGATTTTCAGTCCTTTTCTAATAAGCAAAACGATTGCTGTAAGTACCTTTGATAAGAAGCAGTATTTTGTCATCTGCATCTTACACGCATATTATACGGTTCAAACGCAGGTATTTCACGGAAAAAAAGCTGCGAACTCACTTGAGTTCACAGCTTTTTTGAGAAATCAGTCGTTCTTTTATTAGATTTACGAAGCCCTCCGGCTCCAGAACCTTGACATACGGGCCAAATGACAGCACACGGATCACGATTTCAGTCTCGTCATTCTCGTAATACTTCAGCCGCAGGATATATCTGCCATCGTCTGTTCGCTCTGCTTGCTTTTCAAAATGCGCAAAGTGCAGCATGGCTCTCTCCAGCGCATTGCGCTCATCAGTGATCAGCAAGGTGAGATCCTTTCGGCGCTCTGCTTGAGGCTTCTCGCGCCACAGGCCCCGCCCGTTATAAAAGTCGCAGCTTAAAACTCTCCCGAGATTGAATTGCTTGAACTTACACCCGGTCGCTACGATTCGAATCTTGTCGTCCTTCACCGAATACTCAAATCCTTTGGGATAAAAGCAAACCCGCACCTTCCTGCCGTGACGGTTCACCATAGTCATTTGAACAGGGCACTCACTCCGTATAGCGGAAAGCATCAGCCTGAAATGCTCTACGTAGGCCTCGTCTTCAAAAGGATCTCCGTCACTGTATTGGTCATAGATTTTATAGTCATTCCTCGTGAAGAGCGGTTCCACATCGTCAAGCTCGGGGAACTTGACGCCGAACAGCTTAACACGGGGATCTTCTGATATTGCCTTCAGCCACCGCTTTTCCAGATTGGTCAGGGGCATGGTGGGCTTATGTAACAGAACCGGCGAAAGATCCTCGTGAAGCAGCGGCCATTTCCCGGACTTCAGCGCAGGAAGTATGGTCAGGACGCTCTCAGAAAATGCTTCTTCCATAACGCAGCGCTGCAAATCCTTCTCGGTTGCTTCGGGGTTAAACGCTGCTTCCATGATTTTTGCGACCGTATTGTAATAGGCGGAGTATAACTCACTGAAAATCATTGTGCAGCCCCTCCGTCAAGCCCATACATACGGCACATTTCCTGAATGTCTGCCTTGAATTTGTTTTCAGCCGTTCGATTTGAGAAGCTCATTCTCGTAATGCGGGAGATAAATGTGCGTATCCACGGCAGCATTTCTGTTGTGTCAAAAACCTCTGCAACGTACCGGTAGTGGTTGTCGTCGATTTTCTCTACACACCCACAGCGTTTTTCTCTCTCCAGCCGGCGGACAATAAACTGCTCATCGTCTTCAATCTTTATTTCAAACTCCACATGCTCGGTATGCTTGACATTCCATCTGCAGTTCACGCCCCACATATGGGCTTCAGCTTTGCTGAGTGCGGCGCGCAGCGCATCGAACTTTTCGCAAATCTCATCTTCAATCCTGATGTTGGACATATAGTCCAAGCGATAGGAATTCAAGCGATTGGCTTTTTCGTGAAAGGCCAAAAGGTTTTGTCTTCCGTTTTGAGCGCTTATGTAGAGCTTGAGTGGGACTAACCGAACCGTTCTGACTTCGTTTGAATGTTTGCCCAAATTGTCAACGGTGATGTAGCGATGGCCGTGAATAGCCTCAAACAGTGTGGCCATTACATCACTATCCATTGCCTGCGTTATGTAGTGATGCTTAAAGGAAAACAGCTCAGGGTGCTTCGGCTGCCTGTCCTGCAGGAATGAGCCGATAACGCCGCACGGGGCTACCTCGCTGAAGAAGTCGATCACATCATGCAAGGCAGTGATGTCCGTATCCGGAGCTCTGCTATACAGGACCTTCCGCCCATCCTTCTCCATCCGAATGATACCCTCTTCGGCATACTCTTTGAGTTTCTTTCTCAAGGTAGACTCATCAAAGGCCATACTGGATGACAGCCGCTGATCGATCTCCTCAATCAGCTCTGTAAGCGTCATTTTTGTTTCAGGATCATAGAGAATATCAAAAATCGCAAAATGCAGTGTGATATCTCCATCCGTAAAGCTCTTGGCCTTCCACGCCTTATAGAATGGGTTCTTACGGGTCACACGGCTATCTACCGACAGGAAAACGTTCTTTCCTTCCGGCGTCTGTGTGAACCGCATGTAGTCTCCCAACCAGCTCTCCAGCCTGCGGCGTTCATCATCATAGGAGCGTGCACTCTTGGCATCATATTCTGTTCTGCTCTTAAAGCCATACACATAAAACTCACGCATATAAGCTCTGACTTTTTCAAAGTTTTTAATGAGCTCGTTATAAGCCATGCAGACACACCCCTTTCATGATAATGGATTTTATATTGTTTTTGCTTACAGTTCACGGAAAAAAGATTGCGAAATCTTGTTATTCCATGCACTCCTCCATGAGAGCTTCCAATATTATCTCTCCCGAAGGCAAGGTAAAGGGCTCTCTCAGCGGTTATCTCCTCAAAGTGCGGGCGCAAACGGTTCCGGCAATTCCTGCAGCCTTAGATGTGTTCTACGCAGGTTAGCGCTTTCATATTTATCACCCAAAAGACAGATTTAACCGCCCAACTGCTTCAGCTGTTTTTCCAGCTTTTCGATTTTGCCGCTGATACTCGTGTATTCCGTGTAGGCAGCGACCACATCTGCATCATTTTCAAAGGTTGGGCGCTGCGGGAATTTTGCATCCAGAATAAATGTTTTTGTTGCACCTGGGAACCGGACCCGAATCGTATTCAGATTATGCTCCGTCACCATTCCGCCACCGTAGAGCCTGGAAGTGACGGCAACATTCACCAGCGAAATATCCGAAACATCCGGGAGCGACGCCCTTAAATCCTCAATTTGGGCGGTAATATCTGCAATCCGAGCCTGGCGTGCTGCCGCATCGGCTTCCTGCTGCTCGGCTGCTTTTTTGTGCTTCTGGGATTTTGCCTTTGGGACGTAGGGAATTTCCTTATAGTAGCCGTAGGTCCGGCAGCAGTAAATCAAATCAAACGCCAGCAAATGTAGGCTGCGCTCCTCCGCACAATAGCCGTCCCTGCGGAGCTTGTCGAAATGCTTTCGGAGGAATTCAGGATGCGCTTTCAGACGCTCCACGATTTCATCGCACATTTGGTAGTATTTGCTCAGGTCAAAGCTTCCGCCGGACCCGATGTCAAATCCGTATTCTCCATAGGCAGCCATCTGGGCGGCCTCGCTGTACTTGTAAATGTAATTGTCCTCCGGTGCATACATGGCCAGATACGCAGAGGCTGCGTGCCGATCGTGCTTAAAGGACCAACTGCCCGGATAATAGGCAATGCGTAGCCGTTCCATTCCGTCCAGGAACTGATCCATATGTTCCTGCCGAAGCTTCAGATCACCGTGGTCCTCGGCAAAGAGAACATCGCAGAACAGGTGCTCCACTTCGGCAGAATCCTTTTCGCAGAGCTTCACGACGGCATTCCGGGGATGCATACGGCTGTTATCAATCAGGACCGAAAAGTCCTTTGTGGCAGCATTGAAGCGGGAAGCAAAATCGGGATGATCGTTTCGGAACCACTCCCGCTGGAAGGTCTTTAAGGCCCTCCACTTAAAAATCTCATCATGCTCACTGCCATAAAGGGTGTCCATATTCTCCTCATAGAGATGGATGAGTTCGTCTAAAATCGCTGCATTCATTTACTGATCTCCCACACAAATGTCACGCTGTCGCTGATATCGATGTCGTCCGGCTCGATTTCAATACTGGTGGGTGCGGCACTGGCCATTCTCATGCAATCGTCCTCCATATCATACTGAGTTTGGGAAAACAGATGCAGCTCGCCCCAATTGTAGTCGATAGAAATCAGATCGCCCAGCGTCACACCGGAAACCTTGGCGAGGATACCGGCTTTTGCCTTTGCGTTGACGCAGGCATTCTCCAGAAGCGCCGCATTCACGGACTTTTTGTCCTTTACCGTAAACTGCACATTCAGTTCCGGCTCAGCGATGCAGCCTGCAATGGCTCCAAGTGTTCGGGAAAGGCGCTGAGAGTCAAAATCAAACTCCAGCTTTAGTTGATGGGTGACGCTGTAACCGATGAAGATTCTCTTGTAATTGCCGTTTTTGTCCCGCTCACTTTCATATTCCGTATTCACATTGAAATTGGTAGTTTTCAGGTCATCCTTTGTAAAACCAATACCGACAAGCGCTCCCCGGAGTTGTTCCAAATGCTTCGCAGCTGTATCCATTGTCTTGTCGTAGTTCTTATCGGTCGCATTCAGGGTCAGTGATACCACCACCTGATCCGGCTTCAGGCTCAGCTTGCCGACGCCCTTGATGGCTATAGTTCTGGTCATAAATATTTCCCCCTCGTACAGATTTCCTTTTCATGTCGTCTCCTTATTATCAGTACTGAAGTCAATGGCTTTCAGTTCTGCAATCAGTTTTCCAAGGGTCTCGTTAAGTACATTCTTTTTTAATTCGCATTCCCAGACAGTGATTACCTTCCAGCCCAGAGCTTCTAATTCTTTGCGGTTTTGATTGTCCCGTTCAACATTTCTAAGAATTTTGGGTCTCCAGTAATCCTGATTGGACGAGGGCCAAACAAATCGAGGACAATCATGCTTATGCCAGAAGCAACCGTTCACAAAGATTACAGTTTTATATTTGGGGAGAACTATATCAGGACATCCCGGCAGCTTCTTCACATTCTTACGATAACGGAATCCCTCTGCAAAAAGATACTTTCGTACAATTTCTTCAGGTTTCGAATTCGTACTGCGGATGTGAGACATGTTCATACTTCGGGCTTCCTTACTATGGTTATCCGCCATTCTGTTCACCTTCCGGTAAATTGTCTTTCAAAACTTTGGCCAACTTCTTGGCAATCGACTTAGCCATAATCGGCGGAACCGCATTGCCTACCTGCTGATACTGTTTGTCCTTTGAGCCGCAGAATACAAAACTATCTGGGAAAGTTTGCAGACGCGCTGCTTCTCTAACACTGATAGCTCGATCCTGTGTCGGATGTATCCACATAGATTTGCGGACATTCACCACTGTCCCACTGGGTTCGTCGTAGTTTAATCTAAGATAAATCGTATTCTGAGTCCGCGATGCGTCCGTATATGTATTGGTTTTCATCGAATCATCTAAAGCGTGGAAATTTTCTCCCTGTTTGAGCGCCTTAAAACGCTGCATCGCTGTATCGGTTGTTTTTGTAACCATATGGTTTTTTAGTATTTTGGAATCTCGAAGTGAAGAAGCCAATTCACCCAGGTTCTCTTTTGGCTGCAGAACAATACCATCTTTGTCGTCTTCAAGCTCAACGACCGGCTTGACATCTTCCAGATCGCTGATGGCATCGCGCACGGTTCGATATTCATCTGCATCAAAACGTCCTTTAGGAAGGGCTATTTTAGAGGAAATACGGCGTTTAATGCCTATCACAACAAAGCGCATTCGTTTCTGAGGCGCGCCGTAATCTGCAGCGCAAAGGACATCTTTATCCAAAACATAGTCATTTTCAGGTGCCTGCAATACGCTCTCCAGATAATCGTAAACAGCAAAAGAGCGAATCACGGCTACGATTCCATCTTCGACAGAGTAGGCATCCACAACTATGTGATTTTCGTGTATCTCCTGTGCCTTGCTGAGCATACGTTGGATCAGAATCGCTGGTTCAATCCTGCTTTTGAGCGCAGACGCATCCAACTCACCAGAATAGTATTCTGAGATCGCTTGAAATGCTTCCGCAGAGACACTGGCGATATGATTACTATCATGCAATTTCGCATAGTCAGCAGCCGCAGCACAAAGCTTCTTTTTGTGCTTTTCAAGTGCAGATTTCATTTTTTCAAGATTCTTCGCGGCCTTATAGATAACGTTCAGCTCAAAGTAATCCTGTTCCGGCCAAAGATACTGCTGAATCTTCTGCTGATCTTTAACAATCTCCAGTGCGCCGTCAAATACATACGCCTGATCCAGCAAGTGAAGATATGTGGATTTAACAGGAATCTTGTATTTTGCGACAGTTTCAACATCACTCTCTTCCATATAAAATCGGTGAACATCAGATTTCAGCATGCTGACATTTTCCATAACGAATGCTTTTGGTTTGAGTTCGAGAACAGCCCTGATATACTGTTTTACCAGCATATTATTCTGACTGATAGCATGGTTCTTTTGGCGATTCGCATTAGAAAAGCCTTGACAGGGCGGGCCGCCGATGACCACGTCTATATCCCCATATTTTTCCTTAATCTCGTCATAATTTGCAGCGCAGACATCTCCATGTACTTCAACGCCGGGATGATTCAGGCGATATGTTTCCTGCATATAAGGACTGTTCTCAAACGCTACCTTGATATCATATTTTCTCGTCTGCATAAAGCCGAGGCTCAGGCCTCCTGCTCCTGCAAACAAGTCCACAACTTTGTACACAACACATTCCTCTTTCTCTTGTTAAAGGTTAAAACCCTCGGATAATGCTCGATCAAGGAGCGCAAGGAGTCGTTGACTCTGGTATCCACTCGGCATTTTGTTAGGGATTTGGCATGCATATTTCAGCGCCACATTTTCATCGGGCGATGCCATGCGTTTCTGCATCGCAAACGCAGACAGCTTTTTCCATTGATCTGCAGAATATTGAAGTACTTTAACCTGTGCCTCCGTTTCGGAAAGCACTTTTTGGTCTTTCCTCGCTTCTTTTTCTGCTGCCCTCACTTCAGTTTTTCCAATCAATACACTAGAAAATTCTGCTGGCAGAATTAGATTAATTTCTTGAACACTGTTCCAGCATCCCTCGCGCTTGCACCACTGCGTGACATTGATTGTAGGTCTATTTGGATCAGTTATCCTATAGAAGACCTGCTCAGCTATCTGTTCCAAAGCTTTTGTAACGCTTTCTGGAACGCTTTGGCGCTGCCAAATACTCTGCAAATCCAACTCCATATTTTTGAACTGCTTCCGAATTAACTGATGAAGCAGTGCCAATGAATAAGTAACGATGTTCGCTCGGTAGCCCTGTTCATACCACTCCTGCCTCGGTATCAACGCTTCGAGATGCTTAAATAAGATAACCAGCGCCACGCTTTCTGTAAAGTATCGCTCATTAAACTGCGAATCGTTGGCCGTCCAAGCTTCATCAATCAACTCAGCAAACTTCATAAAGTTTGTCTGAGCACCCTTGCTGACGATGTGGGGCATTTCACTCCATGTGTTGCGTACTTTAGCCAAATCCGTTTTAGTGATGACTTTGCTCTTGGGATTCTGCAGCAGGAATTGCCGCTTCTTGGCCGGTGTAAGGCGCATCTGAGCCTGCAGAAATTGGCCCTTGGCACGCTCATAAAACCATTTTGTTTCATACTGCGCACCAGATTCTGCAGGAGCAAAAATTCTCCGGGAATGCTGCTCCATGCGTATGTGGAATGGGTGAGTAGAGAAGAAATCTGCATCTGTAACTTTGTTTTGGCTATTTGAAGACCGAGATATATTTCGCACCAACTCTGTTGAACGGTCCATGTCGCTTTCATCAATCTCAGTCAGTTTCATCTGTACGTAGATGCCTTCCAAATCAGCTTTATCCTTATGACGGGTATTGGAAAGGGATGCTGTCGTCTGGCCGCCGTTAATGATCTGGAAGTCTCTTGCACCAACAATGTGTGTTCCACTTGCTGTGCGCTCAAGTTGGACATCCATTGCGGTTGCAGATACGCCATTGTTATACGCAAAGAACATTGAGGGGCATTTCAAAATGGTTTCCCTGATTTTTTTATTTACGGCGACCTTAGTAGAAAGGAATGACCGGACATTGCCTTCCAATAATTGACTGCCATACTTATCATAAATATCTGCAAGAACCTTTCCCGGAATGATGCAGAGATAGCTGTTATATTCTGCCGTCGCAGCGCTGCTGGCCTCCAGGCAGGGGATGCCTTCAGAGATATATTCTCGAAAATCAATCTCAATATTTTGACGCCCCAGATCAGAGCAGCATACACGAAACACACGGTCGATGTCCCAGATTTGACATTCAGCAGGAATGCCTCCAATATCGAGATTGTCAAGATTCTTCAGCGTATCGCTGACATCTGCATCTGTAAAAATGAGAAGTCTGTATTTTCGAATTCTCTCTTTTTCCAACCGAAGCAGATCTATCAAATCTGCACATGGAGTACTCATCTCGATCTCTCTATACAAATTCGTGTTTAAGGCCTGATCCACAAACACGGCTAAGCGCTGAAAATTCGTCGAAGACGCAACCTTACCCACTGTCCGCTCTTCCACGCCGTCATAATCCGCAATGATTAAATTCATCGTATAGTCGAATTCGTCAAAAACGTACCCATCTACACGATAGATTTTTCTCTTGGATGTTGTACTTGTATAGAAAGCAGGGATAAAGTCCGGCAAGACTTCCGCTTCAACAAGATACTGCGCCACAGAGCCAACAAAGGCTGCGCAGGAACCCTCACCAGTGGCGGCAGCCTCTGCTTTTACATTTTCAAGAAAATCCTTTCTGAATTCCTGCGCATCCATGTTAACCCTCCATCCGCCAGCCTTCAAGACTGGCTAAACTGATTGAATATTGTGCCTCGATAATCTGCGGAACGACATTATCTGATGTCAGCCTTGGAAAATCCGCGTCTATGCGGAAATGCATTTCTCCCGAGCATACGTATTTTTGCTCCCTATACTCAGGAAGATCGATAAAACCATAGCGCATCAGCTTGCTTTCCAAAAGGGAATAGGCGTCATCGTTTTCATGCACCCGTCTGAAGGTGTGATCTACCTGCTCTCCAAGTGACACTGCGCCGCTGTGTTCTGGTGCACACTTGTCAATAAGCATCACAACCAATTCCCCAGGATCGGTATTTGCAAGCTGCTCCAATGAAGAAATTTTCACAGAATCTGCGGATACACCCACAGATTTCACCTCATGCCAGTTGTCTGCGTACACAAAGTCTTGATCAGCACCATCCGGGCCAACCCATCCTTGAACCGCCGGCAGAATTGGATATCCGGCATCAATCACTTCGCACAGATAGATAAGCTCGCCAAGCAATCCTTTGCGGTTACTCTCATCCATCAGGCTTTTTCTTTGATGCTCAAGCAGTTTGTTCCATTGCTTAAAGCGCCGCATTGTTAAAATCAAAGCAGAAAGCTCATTGTCTGCTGCTTGAGAATAAGAAATCAAATCCGCGCATAGCAATTCGAAAACACTGTCCTGTTCATTGCGCATAAGCACAAAGGAAAGAGTCCATCGTCCGTCTGTGCGGCGGCCCTTGGTTACAACAATTGATTTGGAAGACGGCAGAAGTTCCGGCTCATTCTGTGAAATAATCACCAAGGCTTTCTGGTCAATCTCCTTGTAGCCAACGTGCCATTCAAGGGCGTGTTTCACCTCAATCTGTATGTATCCTCCGTCATAGTAGTTGAAGGCGTTCCACTTCTCATGAAGATATTCAGCAGTAATTTTCATTCGTCTTCTTCCTCGTCAGGATCCATCCAGTTTTTCAGTTCAACCATGTTCACCATGTAATTCGCAGTACGGATACCAGCACCAGTATCAGGGAAGCCAACGCCAAGTGCAAATAAATAGGGAGGAACTTCTCTGTTGGTAGATTCGACTTTATCCAAATCTGTTTCAATGATGTGCAGCATCAGCAACGGGCTTCGCTCTCGAATCAAATAGGCACTGTCAGACATATGCTTGTCCCCATTTCGCTCTTTGAAGCGTTTCCTTGCTGTTTCGATCTGTTCTTTGGTTAATCCAACTCTTGTGCAGCCGCCGGAACCCACCTTCACTTTGGTTCCGCTGATCCGAATCATTTTGTCATCAGCTATCACAGAACGGCGCTCAGTTGCCTTAATCGAGAGCACTTCGTTGCCGCATTTGAGACCAGGCTCATATTCTGAGCCTTCACCGTCTGTAATAAGGGCAACATCCCAAGTCTCATTGTCCATTTTTTCATCGATATACTCAGCAAGTGCTCTGCCTTGGAAGGCAAGGTGCCACGGGTGCGTTTCAAAGTCAAGAAGCAGCTGCACAACCAATTCTTTGTTTACACCGCGCCAATAATATGGCTTCACAGAGAAGTCACGAGTTCCGGCACTGCCCAAATGATCCACAAATTCTTTGAATGCAGCTTCATTTGCTTTCAGTATTTCGGGATTGGCCTTGAGCTTGGGCGTTTCAAGCAGCTTTCCCGATACAGTTACCGGGCGGCTTACCTGTGTTGCCGAGCGCATTTTGTTGCGAGCTGTTGCAATAAGTGAGTTCGGATCCTGACGTACTTTCAGACCAAACTCCATCGGTGTTTGGTTGGCGAGCTTCATCTTTGCAATTTCATCTTTAAGCTCATTGGCCGCTCTGGTGATGTACCCATACCAGTCAATAGCTTCTTCTGCCATCCAAATTCTGAAAAGGTCCTCGTAGTTTGGACGATAACCAAACCAGCGTCCCATCTGCAGCAGCGTATCATACATTTGAGATTTACGATAGAAATAACTGACTCCCAGCCCCTCCAGCGTCAGGCCTCTGGACAAGCTGTTGCCGCCAACTGCAATAACGCGCAGGCCATCTTCTTTGTGGTTGAAATAATCCAGACTTGTTGCCCCAGTTCTTTGGTTAACTGCGCGCACTGCAATAGGGGCGATAGCGCGGTTTAAGTAATTGGAGCAAATGTCATCCCAATTTGTCTTGCTAATCTTTTCTAATTGGTGTTTCATCCACACTTTATGCAGATAACGCAGAGATGCAATTTGCTCGCGCTTTTCATCATCCAAAGCAGCATAATTCTGCACATCGGACTTTACTTGAACAAGCCATTCATTTACAGCTTCTGCAATTCGGTTCTGCACATCTGTAAAACGGCTAACATGAATCATCATGGAGCGGTGCTCGGTATAATCGCCGCGCAGATCACGAATTGCATTAAACAGCAGAAAGTATGCAATTGCTTCATACATGCTGGGCGGCAGCGCATCCACTTCCAATGTCTTTTTGTGTGTGAAAGGGAAAAATAGATCCATTTCTTCGCGCCGCAGCGGAATCAATACATCAGAAAACTTCTCTGTTGCGTCTCCGAAGATCTTATCAGCTCCAATGTAGTTCGTAGGCGGTGCCAGCGAGTAGATAAAATCTCTGGGAAATAGGTCATCGCCAATCATCTCATCTTCTGTTTCAGGGTTGATAAAAATATTGGCAAAGGGTGTCGCAGTAATTCCCAGATAGGAAGCCTGATTAAACTCGTGCAGCAGCTGGCGAATGCAGGCATTGATAGCGGCTGGGCTGTCATCCTCACTCTTTGTATTAACAGATGCATTATCTGCCTCGTCATCAATCAAGAGCATGGGCAGCATTATTTTCCCTGTGGTGTTATCACGACTATTGGAGAGCCATTTAATCAAATTGTTCAATATCCGCTTGTTTTTCTTTACGACTAAGACAATCGGATCTGAAACGCTTTGAAGGTTCAAATCATTGCTTTTCAGCACATTGATGTCAAAATCCTTAGTCACAGAGGTAAAGGCTGCGATACGCTTCTGTACGCCGTACCTGCCTACACCAACAGGCTGGTTTTTGATTCCCTGTTCAGCCTTTGGATCCAGATAATACTCACTCTTCCGGCCAGAGAACTCTGCATCCAAGCGAGACTGAGTCTGCTGGCGCAGATTTTCCATCATTCCTGCAAGAACAATAATAATTCTGTATCCAGTATCAGCAGCTTTGTTGCTGATTGCGGTGTAATTTGCGGTTTTGCCGGATTGGACATCGCCCAACACCAATCCGCGGCGCTGAAAAGGTTCTTTACTTTGCGGATCTCCGAGCAGATCGACGATCTCGTCAGAAACCTTATCCAGCGTTGCGGTAACCCTTGGATTCCAATGTTTAATTTCCTCCAGATATTTTTTATATCGATTCCAGAAGAAAAAGTCCAAATCTGCTCTTCTGGAAGGAAGCCATGATTTATGAGGTGTATTTCGATCATTGATGTACACGCCGACATCCATCTGTATAACAATCGACGCACGCAGACGGACAAGAATTTCTGCAAATTCCTCATCCGTTACTGGAAGTGTGCTCAGCGTTGCACGCATGCTTTGTGCAAGCGTAAGAAATTCTTCCTCTGTAGGCGGAACTTCCTTGTACCGAGTACTAACCGCTGCGGAAATGAGATTTTCCAACATTTCAATATTAGGGTTTAACATTGCCGTCCTCCTTTGCTTTTAGAGCGCGAATCACATCCGGATATCCGCAGAAAGGATCAGTATGCTCTATCTTTTCAAGCATTTCACGCCGCATAATGCTGCTGGGCAGAACGGACAGCATCTGTTCCAGCGTTTTGAACATCTCCTGCTCGCCCATATCCGCATCATTCTCAATCTTTTCGTCATTATTAAGATCAATGTAAAGTTGATTCAGAGGGATTCCTCGTTCTATGTATTTCAGTAATGTTTCAAGCTTGCCTCGAATTTCCGGAGCTTCGGCAACGATCTGATCTACCAACACATGGTCTCGGTTGATTTCATATACGATGCCGTTTTCCGGCGTTTTTAATCGGGTCCACATATGCTCAACCGAATCCGAAGTTTCCTTTTTCCCTCTGAACGTCCATGTGCGCTTGCTCTTATCTGCAATGCGGTCAATCACAGTTTGAAGGCTATTCCTCACCTCGGCAGGTGGAATTGCATGAGATTTCTTAATATCCAAAGTCCACAAATCGTCCAAGTCATTTGGGATATCGACCATAACACGAGCCAGCTTTGAAAGATCACCCTGCCGCATCATACGGAACCACGTTCCCCAAATTAGAAGCCGCTTGTTTCGATATACATAAAAGCCCTGCCGTTTGCGAATTCCATCTTTGCCGCCAAGTTGGTTCTTTTCCTCTTCAGTCATTTTAGAAATATGAGGCAGAATATATGGCGTTACCAGAATGCGTTTCCCTCGAATCACCAGCGTTTCTGTGTCCATGGCTTGCGTGCTCTTCTTTATCAAAAACGGATCTGCCGCTTTAAGCTTTACTCCATTGAAAAGTATTTCTAGCTTTTTTATTCCGGATTCCCCGGATAAGTACCTGTGAAATACCAGTTCAAGGTGTTGCCTTACCTCGTCCATTTTTCGGCCAAGCGATTTTTCATAATCTACTTCGCCCATCAGCAAACGGTCGAGGTTCTGCCATACAACCAATGTACCGCTATCCTGCTCGTACAAATCAGAAATATGAGGAACTGAGGCAAAGTCTTCTTTATCAAGGATCAACAGTGACCATGCACCTGTTTTAATGACGTAATCAAGATCCCAGCGCCGTCCAATTACCTGATCTCCCTGTTTGCTGATTACGGTCAAAACACGGCACTGAGACAAAGATGCAGTCTTCAGACCTAAGCCATATCGTCCCAAGTCAGACGAGTCTCGTGTCTCAGTCGGGCTCTTACTTCCATACTGCATAGCGATATTCATTTGAGCATCATCCATACCGGTACCATTATCCAGAATTGAGACATATGCATCGCCTACCGGAAAGAATGACAGCTGAACTTTCCCAGCTTTTGCAGCAATACTGTTGTCAATAATATCTGCAATTGCAGCTTCCAAACTATAGCCGATTGCTCTCGTCGATTGCATCAGCACCGGTGCAAATGGCGGCATATTTCTTTCCTGCATTGTTTTCACCTCTTTGGTATGTATTTTGGACCTACTTATCCCGATGTTGTTATGTCACAGACTGGATAGTGCCCTTGAGACCATTTCTTTATAATCCGTTTTTATCTTTTCAGGCCCTTTGATTCTTACTTTCCCGCCGAAGCCGAAAATCCAGCTGAAGAAGATATGGCTGATGGCCACCCGGACGATCACGCGGAAGGTGCTCATATCGCAGGCGTAGATGGTCACATCTGTCCCGAAGCGGTCGATGATTGCATCGATCACGGAGTTGTCACAGATCAGTTCTACCTCCTGACACTCGCTGCCGTACATCCGGAAGGTTGTCGCAAGAAAATCATCGACACCGAAGTCCGCCGGGACCGGTACGGCTTCCTCCGAAAGAATGTCAGGACGGGCGCTGATACGGTCCACACGGAAGCTGCCAATAGCTTGATGCTTGTCCGAATAGCCCAGTACGTAGTAATAATCGCCGTTCCAGATTAGGCGGTAGGGGCTGAAGACGTATCGCTCGCCGTCGTGGCGCAGCTTCTTCTGCTTGCGGACATTGTAAGAAAAGTACTGGAAGGCAATTTTCTTCTCCGCATTGATTGCCTCGTTGATTGCATCTACGATCAACAGATCCTGCCGGTTTTCCGATTTTGTACGTCCCTCCACGGAAGCGTTGCGCTTCAGTTCCTCAGCCTTATGCTGTCCGGCCAGTGCGACGATCTTGGAGACCATCTGCTCGCTGCGCTCTTTGGGGATGAACTTGGAGGACTGCACAGCATCGATCAGCAGCTTCAGCTCAGCGATTTCAAATTGACGGCTAATGAGGTTATAACGGTTCTGAGTGGACTTTACTTCTTGGATGTCCATTCCGAACTGCTGCAGAAGCTCAATGTCCGTCTTGATGGTCTGCCGGTGCGCCGGGATACCGTATTCCTCTTCAAGAATCTGCGCCAGCTGCATCGTGGTCAGATAGTGGTCTTCATCGGTGCACTCATATAGAATCTTCGCCAGATATAGCGGGCGGAGCTTTGCATTGTTGTCCATTGGTTATACCTCACGCATACATGGTAGAATTACTGCTTAGTTTGTTTCATCCTCTACTACTTCCATCAAGTCTCCAATGTCACAATGGAACACCTTACACAATCGGAGCATGACAGACATGGAGACGAGGCGGTTATTGTTCAACTGGGTCATGGTATGGGACGACAGGTGCGCAGCCTTGGCCAGCTCGCCTTTTTTCATTTTGTTCTTGATTAGCAAAATCCAAAGTTTGTCATAACGGACCGTCATGGGGTTCCTCCTGTTGAAAATAAAATCTCCAAAAGTGCTTATAACTTTACAGAGTATATTCTACCATAACGCCTCCGAAATTACAACAGAATCCGAACAAATTCTGTAAAAACAATAGCTATGGTGTCGATTTTGGGCGTCACCTAAAAAAGCCTCCCAAACCGTCCACCTATGGGAAGACAATTTGGGAGACTTGTGGGTGTATGGGATACTCTTACAAGCTATCTGGATCTGCTATATTGATAATCCGCAGGCCCATGCGGCGGGCATAGTTCACGGTATAGGCCGTGCCGCCGGTGGGTTTCGTCAGATAGCAAATGCAGATGCTGCTGTTATCCACAAGATGCCGATTGCGTTTTTGCATACAGCCCTGAAAATAGTGCTCCGAGGTGTAAGTCACCTTATCTGCGCAGCGCTTGATCTCTTCGTAAGTGTCGATATCCGCTTGTGGCCAGCCCCGAGTTTGGTTAAGGCACGGCAGTACAAGGATCAGCCGGATCCGCGGATAACGCTCCCTCAAGCGGAGGACAACCTGCGCTGCCAGAGTATCAAATCCCAAGGCACCACCTGCGCCGAAATAGCGATAGCCTTGCTCAATCAGCTTGACCAAAGTGTCCTCCAAGCGCTTGGAAATTTCGGGCAGATCATCTGTCGGTAATTCCCGATGTCCGGTGAAACAAGCCGTTCTGGATTCCATGTCTATCATCTGATAACCACCACCTGTCAATATAATAACATCTATAAACCATTACCGCAACGTAATTGCAGCCTGTGAGCAAATATTATTTCTGCACTTATAGGCTACAATATAATAAAGGGCGGTGAGTGGTTAATGACTGAGAAAGATTTCTCCTTGCGTTTGGCAAAGCTCCGGGAGGAAAAGGGCGTTTCTGCCCGTGATATGAGCCTATCCATGGGACAAAATCCCGGTTATATCAACAACATTGAAAGCGGAAAATCCATGCCGTCACTTTCCGGGATATTTTACATTTGTGAATATCTCGGGATATCGCCCAAAGACTTCTTTGACATAGATGCAGCCAGCCCTTCGAAAGCAAACGAGCTTTACTCTATCGCAAAAGGGTTGAGCAATGAGCAACTGGATAATTTGATCGCACTGGCGAAGGGCCTGCGAAAATGAAAAAAACACGGTGCCACCCGACGAAGGGTGACACCGTGTTCTGCTTAGTAGGCGACTACGCCATATCCGAGAATTTCATAATAGCCAACCGGGTACTGATTGACGCGGCAGCTATCGCCGGAGTTGCCCTCGATGGTGTAGACAACGCCGTTTTCGACCTTCTGGACGATACCAACATGATCGGCCTGACCGTCCTGCGGACCGGAGCTGCCCTTGTTGTCCCAATCGAAGAAGATAATCATGCCGGGCGAGGGCTCCATGGCGTTATCCGCCCACTGCCCACGCTCCCGGAACCATTGGACACCGTTGACACAACCTGCGAACTTCGGAATGACACCGGTGTCGATATAGCCGCACTGATCGGCGCACCAGCTTACAAAACAAGCACACCATTCCACACGGCTTCCGAAGCCGTACCATGACCAATAGGGCTCTCCGCCTACATTGCCCACCTGTGACAGCGCCACGGCAACGATTTGGTCATCCACTCCGTAGATTCCGTAAAGCACCGCTGCCCACATGTTGCTGTCCTGTGCAAGCAGTTCTGCAAGCTGCTGCTTTTGATCCTCATTGAAGCCGTACTGCGCAGCCATCTCATCCGCGGTTTTGTGACTAACGGCGATATAGAGCGTTGTAATCGTCTCCTGCACCTCTTCCTCAAGGATATTGCCATTGCCGTCATCCGTCTCCACAATGACCGTCTCGGTCTTTGTTTCCGTCCGGTGGGTGATTTCGTTCATCTCCCAGAACAGGTCTTTCAAAAGCTGTTCCTTTTCCGGAGTGATGGTTGCCACCTCCTGGGGATTATCCGGGTCGGAGGTCGTCTTGACGGCATAGACCGACAACACCTCCGGCCACACGGCACGGGAACCGGACATTTCAAGCGCATCGTATTCAACGGAATCCTTGATGGCATCCAGCTCGTTCTGGTAATCCATGTTGATTTCCTGAATGACCTGCCGCATCGTCTTTTCTGAGCCGGTATCCTCGCTTGAAAAGAAAATACCAAAGCAGGAGCAGGCGATCAAGGCAACAAGACAGATAACCACGACGACCACGACCGCAACCCAGCCACCGGCAGCGATAGCCGCAGCCAGTGCTTTCATCGCCGCTGCGATGGCCTTGATTGCCGCCGCAATGGCTTTCGCCGCCGCAACAGCCGCTTTGTAGGCGGCTATGGCAGTCTGGCGGGCAATCTCCGCCGCTTTCTGAGCGGCCTTTGCAGCCGCAGCCGTTGCCTTTTGCGTTGCCTTCGCCGTTGCCTCTGCGGTTTTGATGGCAGCCTTAGAGGTTTTCTCCGCAGTCTTTACGGCTTTCTCTGTTGACTTTACCGTTCCCTTTGCACCGGCTTTTACTGTCTGTTTCCCGGCAGAGCGAGCAGACTGCTTGATGGTGCGTTCAGTACGCTCCGCAGATTTGATGGCCTGGTTTCGTCTGCTCCGGATGCTTGTCCGTGTGGCCTCCGTATTTTGCCGCGCTGCCTGCCGTGCAGCCTCCTCTCGCGGCGTTCTGCTTGGCGCGCCCCTACGCAGCTCCTCCTCATAGCGGCGAACCCGTTCTTCATTTTTGTGGATGCGCTTTTCATCGCGGTGCTCCCGGTGCGCCTCCTTGCCTTTTTCAATGGCTTTTTTCGTTTGGCCGGAAACCTCGTGCCAAACCTGATCGGTCACATCCTCAGCGGCATAGCGGATTTTGTCCTCCGCGTACTCGGAGGGGGAAATCTGCCCATCGTCCATCAGGTTTTCCGCCTGATCCTTGGAGCGGACGAGCGCCGTCTTCATGCGCTCAGAGACAACAGCCGCTTTATCAAGAATCTTGATATCCTTAACGCTCTCTCTTGTTTTTATCCTGCCCAAAGCCATCGCCTCCCTTCAGAGCAGACAAGTCACACCTTCTTCGCTACGACAACGAAGCGACCGTTGGGATAGGTATATTCGCAGGTGGAAAGGGTCAAAAGCTGATCTCCGTATTCGGCAGCAACCCCGGTGTCATAGAGCTGTCTTGCATGGACATTCTCCATGAACTCGGCAAACTGCACTTCATCCATCAGCGTGTATTCGTTGTACTTGAAGGTCTCGCGGTTCGTATTGAATTTGAAGGCGGCAACGACCTCATATTTGCCGAGGCCGGAGAGCGTGTCAAAGGCAATCGTCGGATGCTCCTTGCAGAAATCGGCATCGGTATATTTGCACAGATCAGCAAACATAGAGCCGTCGTTCATGTGATGACCGTAAATCACAAGGTTGTTGCTGATCCCGGTCATGCAGGCCTCGTCGATGTACGGAACACCGTAGTCGCTATATGATTTATCAAAGCTGCGCTTCAGATAGAAGTCCGGCTTGTTCGGGGTCTGCATGACGGGGTAATTGACATTCGTACCATCAATCTTAATCCAGCCGATAAAGTCGTTGTTCTGCTCAAACAGAGCGTCATACTTTTCACGGGCAAGTGCTGCCTCTGCTGCCGCCAGTTCTTCTGCACTCAGATCTGCTTCCTCCGCTTCGGTATCCTTCTGCGGCTCGTCGATTTCCGTAATCAGATTTGTCAGATCGTCAAATGCCGCCTTGCTGTTCTTCGCATCCAGATACTGATGCGTAAACATGGCGCTGCAAAAGATCGCAGCCGCGCCGAGTACGGAAACGATGATGATTCCAAGGGTTTTCTTTTTCATTTTGTATTCCTCCCAAAAGAATGGAGGACGGGGTTAATCCCGTCCTCTTGCAAATTTGCCCTCGCCGGGGCGCGTGGTCATAAGCTGATAGAGCTTGGTGTCCTGCGGGAACCGATTGATGAAGGGCACCAGCGCAGAGCCGTATTTAATCAGTCCGCAGCCGGCGTCGGTATTGGTGATATAGCTCATCTGCTCATTGGAGATGTTCAGGAGCTTGGCAAGCTGCCCTCTGTCGGAGGCAGCCTGGTTCAGCATGACCACAAATTCCGAGTTGGAAAGCATGGTGCTGGCCTGAACGGAATCCAGCAGATACTCCACATTCTGCGTAATTGCCGTGGGGTATGCGTTGCGCTTACGGAACTGTCGCCATGCGGAGTTGAAGAACTGCGCCGAGAACTCGTTCTCGAACACCACATGGAACTCGTCAATAAAGACATGGGTGCGCTTGCCCTTCTTCCAGTTCAGCGTCACACGGTTGAGCATGGTGTCCGTGATCACCAGCAGGCCGGTGGGCTTAAGCTGGGAACCGAGACCGTGAATGTCGAACACCACGACACGCTTGTCGAGGTCCACATTGGACTGCTTGCCGAAGATATCCAGAGAACCGGTGGTATAGAGCTCAAGGGACAGCGCGATCTGCTTCGCTTCAGGCTCAGGCTGCTCCAGCAGCATATCGCGGAGGGTGCAGAGAGTAGGAATCGTCCCGGTGTCCGCCGCATTGCGGTACACATTGGTGATACAGCGGTCGATAATAGACTTGTGCTGCGGGCCGACGCCTTTTTTGTCGATCTGCTCGATCAGAGACATGATGAACTCAGACTTTACGACAATGGGGTTGTTTTCGCCGTACCCGTCCACCATGTACATGGCATTGAGCCTGTCTCTGCCGCCGGCAGACACACGGATCACCGAGCCGAGACCGCCCATGGCTTTAATAAGCGGCGCGTATTCTCCCTCGGGGTCACAGATCAGAATATCATCGTTGGTGTTCAGAATGAGGAAGGTGATCAGCTCCTTTGCCGAGAATGACTTGCCGGAGCCGGGAACACCGAGCAGAAAAGCGGACTGGTTCAGAAGATTTGCCTTATTGCACATGATGAGATTGTGGGAAATGGCATTTTCGCCGAAGTAAATGCCGCCCTTATCCATGATCTCCTGCACCTTAAAGGGCATCAGCACCGCAAGGCTCTCCGTGGTGAGCGTTCGGAACGCATTGATTTTTCTCGTACCGATGGGCAGCACCGTATTCAGTCCATCCGTCTGCTGATACTTCAGCGTCGCCATCTGGCACATGTGCTTTCTCGCTGTAGACAGCACCGTTTCCGTATCCAGATCCAGCTGCTCCTTGGTGTCTGCGGTAATCACCATGGTGACCACCGCAAACATCATGCGCTGGTCACGGGTAGTCAGGTCGTCCAAAAACTCCTTGGATTCCTTGCGCTGAAGCTCCATGTCGTAGGGAACCACAGCGGAGAAATTGTTGTTCTGATTCTGCCTTCTCTGCCAGCCGGTGATGTTCGTTTCCACGCCCAGCAAGAGGCGCTCCACCTCACGGACGGCTTCATCGGTAGGAATGGGGATCACATCAATGGACAGCATGAGATTGCGGTTCAGCTCGGTCAGCTCCGAGAACATGCTGTCCTTGATATAGCTGGCGTAGTCCTTGAGGAAAAGCACCCTGGCATATTTCTCGCCCAGCTTGATATGATCCGCAGTACGCTCTATGCTGTCCGGGCAGATGTAGTCACGGAAATCATGCCCCAGACGCGCCTTTCGGCTCATATCAAACGAGAATGCCGCCTCATCACCGGGGCGATAAAAGTCGTGGAGAATGCGCAGCCGCTCAACGGCGTTCAGGGGCACACACTTGGAACCCAGGTTTGCGAAATGGGCGGTCAAATCCGCTCCGATTCTCGCAAAATATGCCCGTGCTTCCTCGATGTCCTTCTTGGCCACGGTGATGGTAATATACTTTTCCTGTGTGATTCCGTTTGCTCCGGTCGCTTTGTCCAAGAGCATATCGTTATACTCTTTGCGGTATTCATCCAGCCCGTCCTGCTTCATGGGCATCAGGATGGATTCCTCAAAATCAGATCTGTTCAGCCTGTGATTGTTGATGGTGATCTTCGTGGTAGCTCCGCTGTCCAAGCTGTTCAGAAGCTCCGAGTATGTCAGAAACATGCTCTCTTTATCCTCACGGCTTGCCACCAGATAGTTGATGTCCGAGAATCGGAAGGACTTAGAGAACTTATTCCCAACCTTGAAAATGCCATCCGGCCAGATGTTCTTGATCGGAATAAGGTCCTGCACTTTTCTCGGAACCTTAAACTTTTCCTTGTCCTGTGCAAGGATCGCTTTGATACTCTTAATCATTGTGCTTGGAAACCTCCTTTTCGCGTTCATCGATAGCGTCCTTCAACGCCTCGTAGTAGATATTCATCGGCTCGAACTTGATCTGCTTGGGCTCCAGCATTTCGTTGCGGAGCCAAGCCCACACAAATTGCTCTGCGGTCATACCGTTGTAGTTCACAAAGCCCATTGCCGCAAAGGGTGCAGCACCAAGGATGCACATCCACGAAACCGTCTCGGTTCCCACATAGGGCTTCAAAACAAAGTACAAAAGCACCGCAACGCCAACAGCCAGTAAAGAAAAAACGAACTGTCTGAGGGACAGTCCGAAAAACATGGACTCGGTATAGTTCCGAATCTCTCTATTGATTTTGACCTCCATTTTCATTCCTTTCCCGGCGCAGAGCCTCCTGAAGTTCCTCCTTGCAGACACATTCCTCTGCAAGGCAATTTACTTCGTCTTTCTTTCTGCCGCCGTAGTAGAGACAATATTTGCAATCGCAATCAGCCGCGGTATATCCGCGCCATTGATTCAGTACACGCTTTGCCATATCAGATCCCCATCATCTCCTTCACAAGCCGGTCTGCCATCTTCACCGCGCCGACCAGAATGAGCATGTTGAAAATCAGCTCGCCGATGTAGCTCCACACCATAGAAGCCGGAGCTGCATTCGGATCGACAACAGGTGGGCTGGACGCAAACACCGAGAAGATGATGCAGGCCAAGACGATGATTGCACCCTCCAGGCACACCGACGCATAGCTTTTTAAGAAGCTCTTTCCGATATTCTGCGTGGGTTCTCCGGCAAAGGCGGAAAGCGGAACCGGAGCGAGTGCGGTGTACATGTACATTTTGAAAAAGCGGCCATAGACACTCATGATCATCACGAAGGACAGCACCCAAATGAACAGTCCACCGATCAGCGTCACCGCCCACAGGGGAATGGACTCAAAGAAGCCGCAATCCTCCACCGCCGTGATGATCTCCTGCGGCAGCACCGTTGCCTGCGGGCTTCCAAAGCCGGCAGAATTCATGATCGTACTGACCACGCCCTGGATAATCTCCAAAATCGCCATCATCAGCTCCATGCCGTAGGTAATCAGGCCTTTAGCAATCGCAAAACGGACGAACAACTTCACCGCGTGCTCCGGCTTTTTCAGCTCGGCAAAGGAGCCGCAGGTTTTCACAACTCCCACTACAAAGAACAGAACCAGCAGAGCATAGCCGATGGCCTGCAGCGCTCCGTGGATGCTGCAAATAATCGACCAAATCGAGCCACCTTTGAATGTCTGCGGTGACTGCGTGATCAGCTGCCAAATCTCAGACAGCTTATCGTTCCAAACTTCCAGTGCATTTTCAAGGTTCTGCACAATCCAGTTATCCGACATTCGTTACACCTCCCTTCGGGGCGGTCTTTGCGACCGCCCCTTTTGCGGAAACCGGATCAGCCAACAATGAGGTTGAGGATTTCCTTGGCAAAGGTGATGATGACGCCGCCGGCCAGGGTCAGGAAACCGTTGGAACGCTGGCTCGGATCGTGGGACTGGAAGCTGAGACCGACCTGCACAATGCCCCAGCCAAGCAGAATCAGGCCGACCGCACGGATGAGGCCGAAGATAAAGTCGCTGAGGTTGTTGACGACGGTAATGGGGTCTCCTGCGGCAAAGGCGGTCACGCCCATGCTCATGGTAAGTGTAAGGGCAAGGACAGCCATCACATAAATGCGGTAGCCCTTCTTGACCTTGCCGGGAATCTCCGGCTTGTTGGTGTTCTTCTTTACATTAAGCTTCTTCATTGTCTTTTTTCTCCTTTTCATCAAGTAGTTCTTCCAGCTCCTCTTCCGAGTAGAGCAAGAATTCATGTTTTTCTGCCTCCAGCTTTTCGGCGTTTTTGACAGCCTTCTTGTCGAAGCTGAACGCCATGGAAGCGATGCTCCTGGTATCCTCGCCGTGGGTATAGGCCGGTGCGGAACCGTCCGTCGTAAGCGCCACATTGGGATGATGAAGGATGTCATACTTGAGGTCCCGGACAGGGCGCTCTCCGCGTATAAAAAGAAGTGCGTACCGGTTATCCAGCATACGCACTTCGTCAGGTGTCATCAGCTCTCGTCCGGCAAGCTGATAGTTGGTGGAATAGCTTCCGTTTCTGCCGCGAGACCGTCCGTAGGTATTCGTATCGATGGTCTCCTTGCCCAGCAGCTTGGAAACATACTCATGGGTACTCTGCTCGTTGCCGCCCAGATACAGAAACTCGTCACAGTTACCCACGATGCTCTCCCATTGCTTCTCGAACAGAGCTTTCAGCTGCGCAAGATTCTGAATGATGATGGAAACGGAAATCTCACGGCTTCGCATGGTGGACAGGAGCTTATCAAACTCATCCGGCAGGGCGACATTGGCAAACTCGTCCATGACGAAATGCACATGCACGGGCAGCCTGCCACCGTGAACGGAGTCGGCCTGATAGTAGAGCTGCTGAAACAGCTGGGTATAAAGCATACCCACGATGAAATTGAAGGAACTGTCGTTATCGGGAATTACGGCGAATACCGCCGTTTTCTTTTCGCCGATTTGCCCCAAATCCAGTTCATCGCATTGGGTGATACCGGCCAGCGAATCCAGATTGAACTTTTCCAAACGGGAGACAAGGGAAATCTGGATGGATTTCAGCGTCTTAGCGCTGCCGGAGTGATACGCCCGATAATACTTGAGGGCGATATGCTCCGGGTTTCTTTCCTCCAATCTCTCAAAAAGCTCATCGAGAACCGATTGATACTCCTCGTTGTCCTCCTTTACATCGCCGGCTCTGATCATCTCCATAACCATGGAAAAGTTCTGCTCATCGGGCGGAGCCTCATAATGGAGATAGCAGACAAGGGCCTTAAGCAGCATGGCTGCCGTCTGATCCCAGAACGGGTCCTGTGTCTGCGAACCTTTGGGTGTTGTATTCTTAAAGAGGTTTGTGGTAAGCCGCTGAATATCATCATCGCTGCTGATATACACGAACGGGTTGTAGCAATGGCTTTTCTCCATATCAATGAGGTCAAGGACTTTTATTTCATAGCCCTTCTCCTCCAGCAGATGGCCGGTATCCCGGAGCAGTTCACCCTTCGGGTCAAGCACAACGAAAGAAGTATTCGCATTCATAATGTTGGGCTTGGCGTAAAAGCGTGTTTTACCTGCACCGGAACCGCCGCATACCAGCACATTCAGATTTCTGCGGTGCTTTCTTCCGTCCAGGCCGATGGCGACATTTTGCGTCAGCAGCTTGTTTTCCGTCTTATCCTTGTTGGCATATTTCTTGTTGACCGAACCAGCCGTGCCCCACTTGGCCGATCCGTGCTCTTCTCGCCGTCTGTAATTGTGCTCCGTGGAGAGATAGACGCCGATGGCGATCCCGTACACCAAAAGCAAAGTGAGGACAGTTTTTACACTATCCTCACAAAGCTGTATCTGGAATGGGTTTTGCATCACCGATCCGAACTGCTGAACCAGTCCGGGCAGTCCATCCTTTAGGCAAGGAGCAACCAGCAGGCCGAGCCACACAACCGGAATTATGCCGCAAAGATAAAGGATCACATTCTGCTTGGAGAGCTTATCTTGCCTCACGGTCGGCTCTCCGTTTCTCTTTCTTTGTTGGGGCATCAATGACCTTCAGGATCAAATCGTTAATGTCTTCTGTGGGCTTTTCGTCCCGGAGAAGATCGTTCCGAAAATCCATCAGGCCGCTGACCATCAGACGCTGCTCAAAATCGTCCAGCGTGACGACTTTCTTTTCCTCAGCCATATTGGGGGCACCTCCTTATCTCGCTTCATCCCTGCGTTCCTTGGGCTTCATGCTCTTGTCCAGCACTTTCGCCATGTCGGACGAGATCTCATTGGCCACATCTCTGATCTTGGACAGCTCGTTTCTCACACTGCGGGCATCCATCGTAGAGAATCCTTCGGGAAGTCTGTCAAATCGGAACATATCCTTCGGCACATTGTACCGGCTGCAGAGCACATACGACACGCAGTAGGCGGTAAAGGCATGGTCGCTGCGCTTATATGCGCCGTCGTCCAGATGCGCGTGAGCAAGCTCCTGAGAAATGCCGCGGAAAATGTCACCGGCCTCCAACCCAGGTCTAACATAGATTTTCTTGTCGTCGGGACGATATACCGCGTTGATGTTCTCCGGCAGCTTTTGGCTGATCTCGATGGGGCAAGGTGCATTGTGGATGATGGCTTTCAGAAGCAGCCGTTCGTCCCGCTTCATTGTGGGGCGGTCCTTGGTCTTTGCGGTCGTCTGGGAAATGTCGAATACCTTTTTGGAGTTGTAGCTGACACCCACGGTGCCGTCCTCCTTGGTGTACTCCTCGCCGGGCTCCAGCAATACGATTCCGCTTTCGCCCTTTTTGATGAACACGCCGTTATTCTTCCAGCCCTTAAAATCCGAAAGCTGGGTGGCATCGGCTTTCTGGGCGGTGATCAGAACCGCATTGCCCACAGAGTAGCGGTCAAAACGCGCCTGCACATCCAGATAGGATTGGAAGAGGCTACCGTCATTTGCCATGCGCTGTGCAGTCTCATCAATCATTGCAAAAGCGCTCTCACGCTCCTGCTTCTTCTGCGCAGCCCACTCCTCCTTGTTGAAGGAAACGAAGCTCTTATCCTCCGTACCCTTCTGCGCGGAGGCATTGAAAATATCATCATAGTTTGCCATGGTCATCTCTCCTTGTCTTTCTTCTTTTTTGGAACGGGCTTGTGCTCAGGTGTCCTGCTGGGCTCGTCCTTGGTTCTCTGCGCGGAGCTCGTCCTCTGTCTCTGCTCCTCCCGGATCTCCTTCATTTCCTGCCGGACAGATGGGCGGGAGCGTTCCGTAGGATCAGAGATACCCCTGGCGGTTTTCTCGCGCTGATTTGATGTAGGCTCGGACGGACGGGATTTCGCAGCCGGGCCTTGCGTGGGGTTTTGCGTTTGTGCCTCCTCCTTATTGGGCGCAGGGGCAAGAAGCGCATCCAGGAAGGCTTCCTCCTTGTCCTTTTCCGTGGTGTTGCGGTCGGGGACTGGAATGTCCGCGTTCTTCTGTTCCTCCTTTGCCTTGACGATTTCGGTACGCGCCGAGCCGATGTCTGCGGTGGCAATGCCGAAGCGGTCAAAAATGCGGTTGATCTTGCTTGCGTCCTCTGCGCGGACAAACACATCGGTGTGGCCGTCGTTCGCCGTTTTTTCCTTCAAAACACAATACAGGATGCCGTACTTCTTTGCCTCACGGCAGAATTTTTCAAGGTCTCTGTCGCCAATGGCAAAGACCTTGAGTTCCTTTCCGCTGCGGAGCATACTGTTGAGCCTTGTTTTCCCGCGTGTCTTTTTCTGGTCCTTCAGCACCGCATAAAGCAGAACTGCCAAACGCTCAGCGGCTTTCCCGCTGATTTTTGCAGCCACCTCAACGCCGTTGAGTGTCATCCTCACGACCTGCTCGGCTGCTTCTCCTGACGAGTAACTCATTTTCTGTTTTCTCCTTTCGCTCGATTTTCTGCTGCTCGATTTGCTTAAGATTCTTACGAACCTGTTCCGACCGATCAGCAATGTCGGAGCACAGCGTGATTTCCTTCCGGCAGGTTTTCAGCTCTGTGGTTAGCTCCGCGATCCGGGCTCTGGTTGCTTCGGCACTTTGGAAATCTTCTTTTCTTAGGTACCGCTTCAGTTCATTCTTCAGTCCCGTGCGCTGCTGCGTCAAAGCTTCCACCTGCTTTTCCTTTTCGGCCTTATAGCCGGCAAGAGCCTCCACAGTTTCAATTCCTGTTTTGGCAAGGAAATCCGCCTGAGCAATGTATCTGTCGAGCTTTGTCACATCCTCACGCAAAAAAGCCGACACCTTTCTTACAGATGCCGGCTCATGCACGATGATGTGAAGCTCATAACAGTAATATAGGTACAGGGCGTAAAGGCCGGTGGCCTTCTTTGCCTTCTCCTTGTATTGGTAATAGGGCGCTTTCGTGTCCTCTGCCACCTCGAGGAAAGGCGCCTTGCGGCGATAATTGTTCTGAATCCGCTGCTTGATGGAATCCAGCTCGTAGTATTCTCCCAGCTTGTCCAAGCGGAAGTTCTTCCCGCCATCCACGATCCTTACAATGGGGTGGACCCTCGGAGAACCCTTCGGCGTTTTTGTAATCACCTCGTAGCCCATTTCCTTCATGACACGCTGGAACTCACGCTCCGTAGTCGAGGCGAGGATCGCCCTGTCAATATCCTCGCGTATTCTGCTGCGCATGGTGGGCTTGCCGTTCTTCTCCGCCAGCCATTCTCCGTAATTGGCTCTGCGGTCGGCAGGGCACTCTATCACGGAAATCTTGGCTTCCCGGCACAGCCGGTCGGAGACCTCCCGCATCCGTCTGTAATCCGCCGGTGAGTTATAGAACTTCTTGCCGTCCACATCGGAAACGGAGTTTATGACAAAGTGATTGTGATAATGCCCGGTGTTGCAGTGGGTAGCAATCACCACTTGGAAGCGGTCGCCCCACAGCTCTCTGGCAAGGGCGACACCAATGCTGTGTGCCGTATCTGCATCCACTTCATCTGCCTTAAATGATTGATAACCGTGATAGCAGGATCTGCCGCCCTCATTATGCATCAGCCGTTTTGTCTCCATGAACTCCTGTGCCGCCGTTTCCTCGCTGTGGAGATTGAGGCAGGTGACATAGGCTCTTTTCTCGGTTTTCATTTCGTCGGCGGCATATTCCACCACGCCTTCGATTTCATGAAGCTCCGAGAGCTTTTCCTTGTCATGCGTTTTCTCCGGATTGCGGGCGTAATTGATGACCTTGTCCACCCGTCCTTTTATGGGCCAGATCGATGTAACCGCCATTACTGATATTCGGAGGTGTACGCATCAGATACCATTTTCGTGGCGGCTCTGATTTCCTCCAATCCCTTCCGAAACTGCGGCATATCCGGCACATTAGTGGTGTTGAATCTCTTCAAGGTCTGATCCAGATTGTACCCCGCCTGCCGCATGGCCCGAAGCAGCAAGGGAATATCCGCAGGCGGCGCTTCCTTGATTTCCTTGTCAGCTACACTGTGGCGAACAAAGCCGCCGATGGACAGCCCTGCTTTCTTGGCTTTCTTGGAAAGCACGGTCAGCTCGTCCTTGGTGAAGCAAACCTCCACTCTGCAATTTCTTTTTCTCAAAAACACTCATCCTTTCTGTTGGGGTTTCAGGGGCATTGCCCCAGACAAGCGGAATCTGTACGGACAGATTCGTTGCTTGTTAAGACAATGCCACCAACCCCACGATTCAAATTACTTCGACACTTCTGAGGTACGAAACGCCCTTTGCAGAGAATTGGAACGAAACACTTACACGGGTATTAAGAGGAATATCAGCCAAACCCAAATAGTTTTTTTCGCTCCATGCTGATGTCATGATCTTTCTTCCGTCATCGAAATCAAGATATGCCAACAGGTTTTTGTTCCTATCCCAGCGTTTACAGGCGATCGTTGCAGCAAAAGTCCCCTCAAAATCAGGGAACTGATATTCACGACCGTCAAAGCCGGACTCCACGAACTCCCGCTAGGATAATGCGCGCTTTTCGTTTTCCATATCGTTTTCACCTCCATTCCAATGTGGCTCCATTTTGGAGCCACCGATCGTTTGGACAAGAAAAAATGGCTCCAAATTGGCGCCATTAAAAGGTTTCGAGAAACTCCAGTATCTCGGTTTCAGATTCTTCTGTTTCGGGATTACGGGCAGCCGGCTCAAAGGGGATAAACAGAGCTTTCTTCAATTCTTCCGAAACGACTTTTCTGATCATCTTTTCCAAACCGGAAAGCTCGCTTGAAGTATTGATTGCGCTGATAATCTCTTTGCCGACAAGTCCATTTCCTTTTTCGTGGATGGTCTCCCATGCTTTTCGCTCGGCATCTACATCCATGTTGAAACGCACACTGATTCTCTTGTAACTCATCGCGAATTGCCTTTGCGGGCATTCAGCTCTGCGAGATATTCATACCCCTTTGCCGTAGCGCAGATGTCATCGTTGATGGTCACACGGGAAGCATCGTACACGCCGAAGTTGCGGATCAGGCAGCTGCCGCCGCCGAGAACATACAGCCTCATCAGCTCTGGGTTGTACTCGTGCTCACGAAGTCTCTGAAAAATGCCCTCCACATAATCGGTGGCCGTGTCGGTAATGGTTTTCAGATAATCCTCCTTGATGTCTGCCGTACCGAACCGAAACACCCGGTTGATAATCGCCTCATCCACGGTGGTGTGATGCGCACGCATGACATTCTCCCGTACGGCCAGCAGGCACTGGTGCGTACCGTATTTCTCCGTAAACATATTCCCGGAAACCGGCTTCTTATCATTGATGAACATGATATTCATGGTGCCGTTTCCAATATCGCAGATCATGTTTACGCCCCGAAAGTCAGAAAGCCGATCTGCCACCGCCGCAAAGCCCTGGGGAAACACATCCACGCCTACGATCTCCACATGGTAGGAGACATTTCGGAACGAGAAGTCCACGGCTTTGTTCTGCATCAGATAGTCCCTGAACTCGTCCCGCTGACCGCTGACCCAAGTAAGAGGAAGACCTGCCGCAATTCTGATTTTGCCGCAGGTCATTTTTCGGATATTCAGTTCCCGCGCGATGGCCGCAAGCGCCAGCACATAGTAGTCCAAATCCCGCGTCTTATCCGCAAGGAACTCCTTGTGCCCTTCACCGATCAGGTAGAACTTGCTTTCAAAGACAAGCAGATTCTCCTTGAACACCGGCTCCTTGTCATAGGTAGAAACGCTCGCCGGGAAGCAGCAGTTTGCGGTTTTGATATTGCCGTAGCCGCTGTCGATTCCGATTATGATTACATCGTCGATCATCTTCATGCCATCACCTCCATCAGCGCTCGTGGTCTTTTTCGGGCTTATAGGGAACGGCCTTGATTTCCCCGCCGACCCGAAAGAAGTGCTCCGGATTCTGAAACTGCTTCTTGTACCGTTCCAGCTGCTCCTTGTTGAGGGAGCCGAAGTACGGCGTGCTGCAATCGCAGATGAAAAAGGGGCCGAAGATTATGTCCATCATCTCCCTGTCTTCTCCGTAGATGGCTCGACAGGGCCGCATGCCGTTGTACTTGCCCTCGTCGTTGCAGACGATGCAGACCTGCTCTTCAAAGGGATAATAGGGCTCGATCAGCCCGCCGACCACCCTCTGCAAATCGGAAAGCTCCGTCCCGATCTCTGCAACTCTGGCGACCTTGCCCGGTTCACAGAGCACCACTTTGATTTTCTTCTCTTTCAGGGGCTCGGTCATATCCGGGTCAAAATCCACTTCCCGAAAGCCGATACTGTCGCAAAAATGGAAGGTGGATTTTTCCTCACCTACGACTTCAACCACATCCGAAACGGAAAGGGACCTGCCCCGGTATCCGTCCGGATGGTCAAGGTTGAACATCTGGTACACTTCTTCCAGGGTGCCGCATTCCACCTCGCCCTCAAACACCTTGTCGTAGATCTCGCTGCGAAGCGCGGCAGAGCCCTGAAAGCGCTCCAGATTTTCGTAGTTCAAGAAGGCCACATTGTTCTCGTCCCGGTCCGGGTTGATCTGATAAATTGCAATGTTCATGTGCGTTCCCGCTCCTTTCTTTCTCTCATAAGTCCTACACGGATTTTCAGCTCGTCATTTACATCTTTTCCACGGGTGGGCGGCTCGTCATAGACCTGGTATTTTCCTTGCAGTCCGCCAACAATTCCTTTCACAGCACCTCGTCCAGCGGCATCGTTATCCAAATGAAGATGGATTTTGCGGACGGATGGGTGTTCGTCAAGAAATCTGCTCAAGGCCACCGGCACAACATTCTCTCGTTTGGTCTGGAACACACCGGCTAAAGACAAATAGGTTTCGCTTTTCCAGTCGCGCCCGGCAAGCAGCGTCAAGGTTGCAAAGCTCAGCAGGTCAATGGCGGATTCAAACACATGAATGTGCTCTGCATTCGGCTTTCCCTCCAAGAAAAAAGAGAAGTGCTTGTCGCTGCCGGTCAGTTCGCCTTTGTAGCTGCTGACGGTGCTGCGCAGAGCACCATATCTCGCTTTACCGTCCTTGTCATGCCCGACAAACACCGCATTGTGGAAATCTGCTGACTCAAAGAGCAGCCTGTTATCCAGGCAATAGCGGATAATAACCGGGTGAATCCCTCGACTATAAAGATATTTCTCCACCTGTTCTGTCGTTTCGGACAGCTCCGGCATCAGCAGCTCCGTGCTTCTTCGCTCCTTCTGGCGATAGAAAACGGGAGGCTTTTCTGCCTCCCGTCCGAGAATGATTTCTGCTGCCTGCGTGAAAGGGATGCCCTTCACCTTGATGAGATAGTCCAGCGCCGACCTGCCGCCGATCCCCTGGGAGAACCAGCACCACTTGCCGTTGCTGATTCGCAGGGAGTCGTGCTCCCTGGTGCAGTAGGTGTTTCCGGATACATGGACAAGCTCCTGCGGTTCATAATTGCGGAGGTAAGTCAAAAGATCCATTTCCTTGGCCTTGGCAATATCCTCCGCTGCAATATAGCTCATAGGGCATCACCTCGCTTCACGCCGGTCTCTCAGGAAATCGGCCCGGATGACCGCATTGGCTCGGCACTCGATGGTGTCCCGGATGTTGTCCATGTGGTCGGTCTCCCGCTTTTCGAAGTCCTTGAACACATCCGCGAGGGGACTGGGCGACTTCAGGAGCGCCTTGCACTGCTTATCGGATAGGTCGTATTCCTCCAGTGCCAGCACGATGTCCTCCCGCACCGTGTACTCGTAGCAGTGGTTCAGGATTTCGTCGGGCGGCTGGGAAAGCAGCCACTCCCGATACTTCTCCTGTTCTGCGAACACCTTCTTATATAAAGCGGTGTTCAGTTCTTCGTTTGTCATTTTGCTTCCTCCTTATGTTTTTTGAACAACACGCTTGAATTTCAGTGGACTATGTTTGATATATTCCGTAATCAGGCGTGATTGTTCTTTTGTTTCCGGGTATGCAGTTATGGAGATAGTTTTCTTGCTCCAGTCCAAGGTATAGGTATCGGCAGCCACATTTGTTATGTGATGGGTGGCCAGAAAGTCCCGGAAATTTTGCATAGCTCTGAGATTGTCCGACATGATCACATTTACATAGGTTCTGTCCTTTGACAACTTCTCGCTGAACAGGCAGGCAAGTGCACAGCCCACGCCGCCAGCAAGAGAGACGATGAGAATCGCCCAATTGTTGTCACCTGAAACAATTCTCTTTGTCAGCCAGAAATAGATAAAGTCGGACAGTACCACCGCAATTCCGGCAAGTAACCACCGACTTCTTTGAATCAGTATTGTTTTTGTTGTGCTGAGTGCATTGTCAAGCACCTTTGCAAGGAATAGTGCACCATAGTAGATTAGGCTTCCCATATCATAAAATCACTCCCTCCATAGAAAAAGCCGCCTGATTTCTCTTGGAAACCAAGCGGCTGCGTAAAGATTATTTGGTTTTGGGTCGAAATCAGATCATCCACACGGAGACAATGTATGTATCAAATACCCGCTCAAAGAGCGTCGGGATTTTCTTCATGATACCTTGCATCTCCTTCTATAATCTCATCCAGTGTTCTCGGCGTATAGTCCATATACGGCATCATGCAACCGACATTGATGAAGTTCCCGTTCGGTGCGCCGTAACCGGTAGCGTTTGCCTTTACCTCACGCCGGAGCTTTGCGATATACTCGTATTCAATCGTCTGATGGACATGACCGTAGAGCATGAACGCAGTTGGGGCAAAACCTGCACGGAAGAATGGGATCGGATAATGGCACATCACAACATGCTTGCCGCTGTCCTTGATTTCCTTCAAGTCCGTAATTTCCTGAAACATGCGCTTTGTGGCGGCGCTGAATTGCTTGGGATCGTGATTGCCCCGTATCAGCACCTTATTGCCAGCAAGTGAACCGACAATGGATGGCCACTCACTTTCCTTTGCCCAGATGAAATCGCCAAGGATGTATACTGTGTCATCGCTGCGTACTCTGGCGTTCCAATTCTCTATGAGCTTGTTATTCATCTCATTGACATTCGCAAAGGGGCGGTTATCAAACCGCAGAATATTTTCATGCCCGATATGCAGATCGGAAATATAAAAGTTTGCCAAACGCGCTCCTCCTCATTTCATCACCTTGATAATCAACTCGTTCACATCCTCTGTTGGCTTTCCGGCAGAAAGTAGCTTGTTGCGAAAAGCAAGAAGCGCTTCCCGCAACAGCCGCGCCTCATCAGGGGACAGCTCAACAATTCGTTTCTCAGCTTTACGGCGAAGCATTTGCAGCACCTCCATTCCTTTCTGCCCCCATTGTATCCGCAAATGCGCAGCATGGGAAATGTGCGAATGAATATCTTCTGAAAAGCAAATACGGCAGCCTGTTGAAAGGCTGCCGTGGATCGACAAATCGGAATTTGTCAGCCTAATTGCTTCTTGATTTCAGCTTTCACTTTATCCAAATCACTGCAAGTCAAGATTGGAATTAGCCGGTTGATTTCATCAACGCTCCTATCCCACCACTTGAATTTAAGCAGCAATTCAATCAGTTCATCATCAAAGCGCTTTTGAATCGCTCTTGCGGGGTTTCCAACGACCTTTGTATATGGTGCAACATCACTGCCCACTACGCTGTTTGCACCAATGATTGCACCATCTCCAATGTGAACGCCGGGGAGAATCACCGCATTTTGCCCGATCCAAACATCATTTTCGATAACGGTATCTCCTTTTAATGGCAGATCCGTCTTTGCAGGCGGTAACATTTCCCACCCCTCCAAGGTATAGAACGGAAATGTAGAGACAGCGTTCATCTGATGGTTTGCACCGTTCATCACAAACTCAACTCCGGCGGCGATTTGACAGAACTTTCCGATGATGAGTTTGTCATCATTCCACTCGTATAAGTGTGAAACATGACTTTCAAAATCCGAATCGGCAATATAAGTAAAGTCCCCGACAATAATATTCGGATTTGTAATCGTCGGCTTCACATATATTTCTTTATCATACCCTGCAATTGGATGGATCGTATTGGGGTTTGGATGTTTTCCGTCTTTCATCTTAATTCCCCCCTCAAGTTCCGATTTGTCAGCCCCATTATATCACACGCTCGGCGTATTTTCCAGCTTGCAAATCACAGCGGCAACGCAGATATCCTGCACTGCCGCTGTGGTTTGCCTCCTTAGCGTTCTCTGTCTATGGTCGCTTTTTGCGGCTCTTCCTCGCCTCGCTCACCGTCTACGATCTCATTTTCCGTCTTATCCAGGTTTAGCAGGGCGTTCAGCTCGTTCAGACGGGCCGTTTTCGCCACAAGTTCTTCCTCCTGGGGAAAGGGCTTCTGCACCTCGGCCTTTGCATTTTCAAGCTGAACCCGCGTATTCTCAAGCTGCTCGACACACGCCGCCATTCGTTCCTCAAAAGCGCCGAACGTATTATCCAGTCGCTGAATATTGCCGAAGATGTCCGAGCCCAGCGTGACCGTATGCCGCAGCTGGTGAATCAGCGTGATTTTATATTCCCGGCTGAAGGTGTCGAAGGACAGTTCCATATCGAAGCCTCTGTACTGGCCGATGGGAATCGGATCGGGGCTTGTCATGGACTTGCAAAGGCCGAGGATGGCATCGCCGGCAGCCTTCTTTTCTCTTACCGTGCCACCCGGCATAATCATTGGAGAGAAGCCGTCCTCGTTGGGCTTGGTATTTCTTTTGCGCTGGTCAATATCCGCCTGATAGCCCTCAATGCGCTGCTCCAACGATCGGATTCTCTGGGGGAACTCCTTCAGGATTTGATCCTCCAGCGAATAGCGTTGGCTCAGATGGTTGGCCTTGAGCAGCTTCAGACGGGACACATCAATGTCCAGATCCATCTTCTCCTTGATGTGGGGATCGCCGGCGCACAGCGCCTTGATTTCCGCATAGCTCAGGGCGGTTTCGTCAATGTCCTCCGCAGAGCGCACCGGGGATTTGCTGGTCATGATCTGCCCAATGAACTTCTGCTTGGATTCCACCAACTGATACAGGTAGCTGTCGAAGGTGTTCTCCGTGACATAGGTGTAAATATCGACCTCCTTGTTTTCGTTGCCCTGGCGGATGATTCGTCCTTCCCGCTGCTGCAGGTCAGACGGTCGCCACGGACAATCCAAATGATGAAGTGCCGCAAGCTTCGTCTGCACATTGGTGCCGGCTCCCATTTTCTGCGTGGAACCGATGAGCACACGCACCTGACCGGAGCGCACCTTGCCAAACAGCTCTTTCTTTTGCGCCTCGGAGTTTGCCGTATGAATATAGGCGATTTCCTCTGCCGGAATGCCCTTGGCAATCAGCTTGTTCCGGAGATCATCGTACACATTGAACTTGCCGTCGCCGTGGGGCGTAGACAAGTCGCAGAATACCATCTGTGTCGATTTCCGATCGGCGGTGCGCTGCCAGATGTCAAAAACATTCTCCGCACAGGTTCCAACTTTGCTTGTCTCGCTGTCGGGGAGCATATCGTTCATGAGCCGCTGATCCAAGGCGAGCTTTCTGCCGTCATTGGTGATGAGGAGCATGTTATCCACGCTGGAATCCACCATCTTATTGCGGACACGCTCGGCCCGTTCTGAAAGAGAGGCCACCATTTCCTTTTGCGTTTCCGATGGCTTCAAAACAACGCTGTGATAATGGGCCTCCGGCACGGGGAGCTTGAGCATATCCGCCGTTTGAATATCTGCGGTCTCCTTGAACATTGCCATGAGCTCCGGCAGATTATAGAACTTGGCAAACCTCGTTTTGGCGCGGTAGCCCGTGCCCTCCGGAGAGAGCTCGATGGCTGTCACCGTCTCACCGAAGGTGGAGGCCCAGGCATCGAAGTGGAGAAGGTCATTCCTGCGCAGCGCTCCGTACTGGAGATACTTCTGCATGGTGTACATCTCCACCATGCTGTTGGAGATGGGTGTGCCGGTGGCAAACACAACGCCTCTGCCGCCGCTCAACTCGTCCAGATACCGGCACTTCATATACAGGTCACTGGACTTCATGGCCTCGGTTTGGCTGATGTTGCCCACATTCCGCATTTTTGTAAATGCGGCGAATGACGATAGGTAATCCTTTGAACGTGATGTGCGGCGAAGCCGCACATTCGTTTCCTCCGGATTTTCCCCCGTCTCACGCCGGGCGTGCACCTTTCAGCGCACCCGGCCTACCATCAGATTGACTTACTTTCTACTGATTTCATTGCATCTGTACCCTCACGAATACAGCGCACTTGTAAATTTCACTTTTTGAGTTTTTCACGATATTTCTTGATTTTGCGTACCGCCTTGGCATCCAACTCTGGCGGTATAGGACTGTTGTGTACCATGCGGTGACACGGTATACATAGCCATGCTAAATTTGGAACTTTGTTGATTCTTTCAATCGGAAGTCGTGGATTTACATGATGACAATGTTTCGGAATCAGTTCAGAGAAATATCTACCACAGCATTTGCATTTTCCCTTATCTCGGTTGTAGGCATATTCCCGATTCATAAAATACTCGAAATTGGCTTTCCATCCCTTGCCGCTAGCGTAGATGGATAAGGCTATATCTTCGGGTGTATTGATGGAGGGGCGGTCACAGGGCAACGGTTTATGCTTGGTACGATAATTTACATACCGCCTGCGTCCATCCTCCGTATAAGGGGTCATTTTCTGGTCAAATGGTTTGCTTTCATAACGACTGTGTGTAATAAACGCATAGGTTATTCCGAACCATTTCCCATCAATTTGAATTGCGAAGGTTTTACTGTCATAACCTTCGTGCCGATGTGGCAGATTACTTAATTCCTTTAACGGCACCTGCATTTGGTTGTACTGCTTGGGAAACAGGTTTTTCCATACTGCCAACGCCGTATTATTCACTCTACGGTCAATGGCATGGTAGGCATGAGAACAGATAGAGGGTTGCAAATACTGTGCCAGTCCCATAATCACGGAGTTCACATACTGGATTTGAGCCGCCTGCGTGTTGGATTGCGTGTATAATCCAATTTTCCTAACTTCTTTTTGCAAGGTATGGATTTTCTTCGTCAATCGTTCCATATCAGGGAATGGCTTTCCTACCAGATTATCTGACCATGTGGCTGGGTCTGGTGTTTTCCTCTTTCGTTCTGCCTTGACTATGTAACCGAGGAAATGAATACCATTCTTTCTCAAATCGGTTACATAGGTCTTTTCCTGTGACAGTTCCAACTTCATGCGATGCTTAAAATACTTTGTCAGTTCATGCTTCATACGGAACGCTTCCTGTTCCGTAGAGGTCAGGATCACCCAATCATCCGCATAGCGAAAATTGTATTTCGGGGTGATTCCAGACCATTTCAGCCTTCGGGTATCGTTGCATTTGTGCTTGCATTGACGGTGCGGCTCCATATAGCAGCGCCCCACATACCAGTCAAAGTCATTGAGATACACATTGGACAGCAACGGAGATAATATACCGCCCTGTGGTGTTCCCATTTCTGTTGCATGGTATAAGTCCTGATCGATATATCCGGCTTTTAGCATTTGGCTGATGATTTTCAGAACCCTCTTATCGTGGATTCCGATTCGCCATAGCTTTTTCAGCAACAATCTATGATTGATGTTGTCAAAACAGCCCTTTATATCTCCCTCGACTGCCCATACCGGCTGGTCTTTGGATTTCACACTTGCATTGATGACATTGACAATATCCCGGATAGTGTGCTTCTGCGCCCGGTAAGGACGGAAACCATAGCTGTGCGGATAGAATCTCGCTTCGCATATCGGTTCCAGAATCAGTCGCATACATTCCTGTATAATCCTATCCAATACAGTGGGAATACCCAGAGGTCGCTTTTTGCCGTTTGCCTTTTCGATATACTTCCGTTTGGCTGGCTTCGGCTTGTAATTGGAGATATTTGATTGAATCAACTGAAATAGTTCTTCTTTTGGCATTTGCAGATACTTGTCCATTTTCATCCTGTCCACACCGGCAGTTTTGCTGCCCTTGTTGGACTTGATGTTATGAACAGCGGTTACAATAGTCACTTCGCTGACCATTGCTTCCAACAGTCCCGTGAATGAAACGCCTTGCCCCGATTTTTCATAGAGCAGGTCTTGAAACTGTTTCAATTCTTTTTCTGTTGAAAATCTGACGCTTAAATGCACAAGGTTTTCACCTCGCAGTTCGCCACCCGTCTTTCAGGGAGTTATTGGATTTTCTTTCGTGAAATTTACAAATCAATCTGACTCGTGCCCTTCGCCGTGGGGCATTTCAGCCCCGTGTAATTGGCATTACCCAATTGCAGACTACTATGGCACGGCTGACTTCCTGTATTCTTCATTGTGCTGTAACACTCCAAATACAGGCTCTCAAACGTTCCCAAATCTCTATCCTTGTGGTCAATAGACCGTTGAAACCCTTAGGCCGCTACCTTACACCGGGAGAACCTAACCACACTTTGAATCACAGTTGTTGTGTGGTTCCGCATGAATATTTCATTTCATGGGGCATATACGGAAAAACCAGCCGTATCTGCTTTCTCCAATCTTCATCCTTTCGGATGCCAAGCACTCTTACGATGCTGCATAGCTTTCACTACTGGATAGCCATAGGTTTCGGAAGCCCGCACCATTATTATCCATGCCTTTCGGTTTAGGTTTTCAGGTTACGACTTCACCACGCTTTGTACCCTGTCTATTTACAGATAGACAACGCACAGTGGAGTATTAGCTCTCGTACTGCCTGCGGTTTGACAGACCGCTGAGGGATTTCTCCTTTCCGGCATTGATTCTGTACGGCAGAGGAATTTCGCCTCTGAATTTGAGATTTGAGTTCTCTACGATATTTTCTTGATATATCAAGTGCTATCGCATGGTGCTTTTCGTCATAGCTGTCTGCTACGACTTATGCACAACGTTTCGCACGATTTTTGAAATAATGGCTCTCATCAATGAAGATACGGTCAACGCCCAGCTCTTCAAAAGTCACCACATCATCCTTGCGGGACTGATCGTTGAGCTTGTCCAGTTTCTGCTTGACCGTTTTCTTGGTTCGCTCCAGCTGCTTGATGGAGAAATTATCCCCACGGTTTTTCTTCAATTCAGAAATGCCGTCCAGCACTTCATCCAGCTGTTGCTGCAGGATGGCACGCTGTCGTTCCAGGGACATGGGGATCTTTTCAAATTGGCTGTGCCCAATGATGACCGCATCGTAGTCGCCGGTGGCAATGCGCCCGCAGAACTTCTTGCGGTTCTTGGTCTCGAAGTCCTTCTTGGTGGCGACAAGGATGTTGGCGGAGGGATAGAGCTGGAGGTATTCGCTCGCCCATTGCTCCGTCAGATGATTGGGGACCACAAACAGGCTTTTCTGACACAAGCCCAGCCGTTTGCTCTCTTGGGCCGCCGCTACCATCTCGAAGGTCTTCCCAGCCCCAACTACATGCGCAAGCAGGGTGTTGCCGCCGTAGAGGATATGGGCAATGGCATTGACCTGATGCGGCCTCAGCGTGATCTCCGGATTGATTCCCACGAAATTCAGGTGGCTGCCGTCATACTCACGGGGGCGAATGCTGTTGAACTTCTCATTATACAGCCTGGTTAGCTGCTCCCGGCGTTCCGGATCGCTCCAAATCCAATCAACAAAGGCCTGCTTAATAAGCTCCTGCTTGCCCTGTGCGATGGCGGTTTCTTTCTTGTTGAGCACAGCCGTTTTTCTGCCGTTTCCGTCCTCGATGTAATCAAAGATTCTTACATCTCGGAGGTTCAGGGTTTCCTCCATGATCTTATAGCCATTAACTCTGCCAGTGCCGTAGGTGTTGTGGGCTTTTACATTGCTGCGGTCATAGGATTTCCCCTCCACATTCCATTCGCCGGTGTACTGCGCGTAGTGAACATGGATGTTCCACTGGCAGTAGCGCGGGGTGCTGAACAGCTCAAACATGAACTCCTCGATGGTTTCCGGAGGCAGCCATGTTGCGCCCAACCTTACGGAAATCTCACTTGCCGTCAGGTCAACCGGCTGTACCGCCTCAAGAGCACGGACATTCTCTCCGTAATCCTCGGGGTAGAGCTCCGCACTCCGCTTTGCCCAACGGAGCTTTTCACGGACATTGCCGGAGAGATATTCATCGGCAGGGAGATACTTCGGCTTGCCGTCCTCTTCGCTTATGTGCATGGGGTTGAGGAAAATAACACCCTTCAAATCCTCGAACAGCTCCTGCTCGGTTTTGCCGGTGAGCTTTGACATATACGGCATATCGATTCTTGCTTTTTCTGCAAGGGACAGCGCATAGGCCTCGGAAGCCGTGTCAACCGACTGCACCGTTACCTTCTGCTTGATGGTTCGTTTGGAGAACATATCTGCCTTGCGGAGGAAGTTGCCCTCATCATCCAGCACCTCCAGCGAAGCAAGCAGGCAGTAGGAGCTGTCGGAATTGAAAGCCGAATTGTTGGCTCTTGCGCTGATAAGCCCATATTTTTTGCTGAAATCATCATAGAGACGATTGAGCTTTTCCTGCTCCGCCTTGATATCGGCATCGGGATAGTCCTCCGTCTGGTACTCGATCAGCGTCCTGACGCAGTCTCGGATACCGATCATGCCCTTGATACGACTTTCGGCAGTTGCGGAAACATCCACGGGGTTCATGCGGCTGTTTTCCCGGTAATAGATTTTGCCGTCCACCACCGTGAAGCTGAAGTTCCGCACATCCGGGTCGGCGGGGATAGAAAGGTCTTCCACCTCCGCCTCTATGTCATCCAACTCAAGCTCGGTAATCTCGGCATGAATGTTCTGGATGGCATCCCGCAAGAGGTCGCCAAGCTCTGCGTTTTCATAGGCAATACAGGCGGACTCCATGCCATGAGGCCCGCTGACCATCTGCATGTCGCCCAACACCATTTCAGGGTTGTCCACAAAATAGGCGTTCATCCGGATTCCATTGGCGTCTGTGGCAAGGTGCACCCATTCGGGTTCAATGTCGATCAGCCTGTCACGCTTTTGGAGGAAGATAATATCCGAAGTGACCTCTGTACCAGCAGCAGCCTTAAAGGTATCATTCGGCAAGCGAATCGCTCCGAGAAGATCAGCTCTCTGCGCGATATACTTACGAACAGCGGGGTTCTCCTTATCCATCGTTCCTTTTGAGCTGATAAACGCCACCACGCCTCCGGGTCTCACCTTATCCAAAGTGCGGGCGAAGAAATAGTCGTGAATGAGAAAGTTGTGCTTATCGTAGCGCTTGTCGGGCACCTTGAACTGCCCGAAGGGGACATTGCCGATTGCGGCATCAAAAAAGCTGTCGGGAAGATTTGTATTCTCGAAGCCCTGCACCGCAATGCTGTTTTTCTGATAGAGCTGCTGGGCGATTCGCCCGGAAATACTGTCCAGCTCAACACCGTAGAACTTCGCACCATTCATGCTTTCGGGAACAAGCCCCATAAAGTTGCCGATGCCACAGGAGGGCTCCAGCACATTGCCGGTCTGGAAGTGCATATTCTCCAAGGCACTGTACACCGCCTTGATCACCACGGGCGGCGTATAGAAGGCCGTCAGCGTGGATTCTCTTGCCGACGCATATTCCTCATCGGAAAGCACATTCTTCAGCTCGGTATAATGGGGATTGTCCTCCTTGAAGAACTCGGATAGACCGCCCCATCCCACATAGTCGGCAAGCACACGCTGCTCGGTGGGTGTTGCCAATCGGCTTTCCGCATCCAGCTTATTCAGAAGCTGAATGGCACGGATATTGTGATAGAACCGTTCCAGCGGCGTGCCCACGCCGATATCATCGCTCTCGATTTGGAAGTTGGTTCGGTACTCGGTGTTGATTTCCGGATGCAGCATATGAGGCGCAACCTTGGAGGCTCTTTTCACCTGCGGAGGCGGAGCGAGCGCTTCTTCCTGATCATCCAGCAAGGCTTCCGCATTGGGGTAGGTCACGACCTCGCCGTCTTTGACGGTGCTGATGGGCAGAGCATCCAGTTCTTCGTCAGGTATGGCTTCCGTCTCCTGCGTATCCGGATTCTCTTTCGTATTGTCTGCGACAGAGGCTTCTTCCACGGCTTGCAGCAGCCTGTCATTCAGCGGATTTTCTTTGAGCCGGTTATCGAACTCCTCACGAGACAGTTCTTTGTTAAACAGCGGGAACTGTGTATCAAAGAGGACGACCTTCTTTTCGTCAAAAGACAGCAGCTCGTATTCCTGCGTGCCGATATAGACCGTGTCACCAAGATGATAGCGGTATTCCTTCCGGGCCTCCGGGGGAGGGTTCAGCTCATCAAAGGTCGGCTCAAGGGCCTTTGCCACATCGCTGTTCAACGCTTCCAGCATGGCTTCGCACCGGGCGGTCAGGTGGGTGTTGTCCGCAATGATCGCATTCATCGCCTCGCGCATCATGGGGAGGATGAAGTCACCCTCCGCAGTACGGGCGTGCATTTTCTTTTCGCCCACGCTGAACGCGCCCCAGCAGCTTGACAAATCATACAGGTTCAGCGCTTTGCTTTCCTCGCCGAGCTGCGTCACGAAGTCGTTATAATCATAGACAATCGACCGGAACTCCTCAGAGATTTCACCTTGTTTCCTCCGAGCTTCTGCCTGCTCCCGGTAGGCAGGATAGTTGTCTTTTTCTGCTTGGCTCAGATAGCGGTCGGCACGGATCAATTCCCCGATCCGCTTCTCGACCTTATTCCACCGCAAAAGCAATTCTGCATCGGGCTGAGAGATTCTGCCTCTGCTGATTTTGATTCCTTTAGCGTCGTGGCTTTCATCGAGATTTCTGCCGGAAATTGCAGGATATGCGCCGCCGATGCCATATTCGTTTTTCAAAAAGGCGATATTGTTCTCAGAAGAATCCTGCTTGAGAAACTGCTCATAGATGCGGAATTTGCCCTGATGGATGCCGCTGCCCCGTGTCAGAATGGCGTCGATGTCCTCTTGAGAAATAGCAAAAGCGGAGGACTTTTCTTCCTCCGCTTCTGCGATGATTTCCTGCTGCTGTTCAACTGTGGGGAGCGTTACGCGTAGATCAGGTCGTTCAGAATCACTTCCTCCGCCGAGTGGCGAATGGAGTTCATCATCTGCACCCATCGCATCTGATCCTCCGCCTTCAGCTGCTCCGTCACTCCGTTCAGCGCCTTCATCTGCTCGGTCAGGTCGTCCAGCATCTTCTGTGCCTGCCGGTCCACCTCCTCCAAATGACTGTTCAGTGTTCCGTTCAGCAGCATCCCGGTGTAGATCCCATCCCGGTGCTCGCGGAGGAAGGTCCGCCGCAGCATTCCATACTTCCCAAGCTTCGGGCTCTCCGGTACGGTCAGATCGGGAATCAGGTAATCCCCCTGCATCGTATAGGTCAGTTCCATATTCGTTGCTCCTTTCCTTGTTTTCTGTTCGGTTCTTATGATACGCAGAAGGACCGGTCTGCGCAAATGTGCGAATCTTCCGCTTTTCTTCCTTCTCCATCTCCTTGACGGTTTCGCACATTTCACGGATGACCATCTCAGAAATATCGCTGACTGCGGCACCGAGCACGGAGATAACCTCCACGGTGTTGAAGTCAAAGAGGTGGCTGAAATCCTCCCGATCAAAATACTGCCTCGGCTCATACCCCGCACGGGAGAGCGCCATAAAAGCGACGCTGCTTTTCAGCGTGGTTTTCAGCCACGCTTCAAGGCTTGTGTCGTCCAGCTCTTCCAGAAAGCTGCCGGCTTTGACAGCGTTCAGTTCCATGAGATAATCTGAAAGATTATCCTCCACGGCATAACCGGAAATATCTATGAGAAGGTGCGGGAAATCTCGCGGCTCCTCCACATCGCCGAAGCTGGCCTGAAGGCTTTCCGATACCGCATATTCGTACTCCGGCTTCATCTGCCAAAGGGTGATGTTCCTTCCGGCACGGCTGTTGGTGTCGGAGATATCAAAGACATGTCTCAGCTTGTAGGGAACATCTCTGTCGATCAGCAGCGCGATGCCTTTCGTGCCCTTGTTTACCCATCTGCCGAGTTTATTCCATGTGTCGATTTCCGCACACGCCGTTGCATCCGGCTTCTGCGCATGGATGAGCAGCTGCTCCTTAAAGCTGTACTTGTAGTTGTTTGCCGCCGTAATCAGAAAATCCGTATATCGGTCGGCATTGGAGACGATATCCCTGGCAGTCTGGGACGCCATCTCCAAAATGATTCTGTATTTGCTCGGCATGGGAACTCCCTCCTTATCTTACTTTGATCGTGACCTCAACGGTCTGCGCATTCTCTCCGAGGATCGATGCAAATAAAAGCCCGGTTCTGGCGTTGGACACCTTCGTCACAAGCTCATTCAGCCGGCAGACGGTGGTATTGATCTCTTTCTGGTTATCTGCGTAATAGTAGCCCGTTTCATCGCTGCAAATAGGAAAGCCATCCTGTCGCAAGGCGCTGATCTTGCGGCGAATATTTCGTCCGTCAAGCAGAAACAGCTTTTCAAGCTCCTTGCTGTGGATGGCATTTTCTTTGCCAATATGATTTTTACGGAGATATTCGCAGATGGCTTTCTTCTTATCCATAGCTTCTCCTTATCTCGCAGGTTCGTGGTCTTTTTGCTTATGAACCGCCGGTGGATTCTTCTCCATGTACTCCTTCACGGTAGTAAGCGTGCCCTCATAGTTCCAATCGTTTTCAGGATCAATGTCGCGGTAGGCGTTTCTCCCATCCGGTCGGGGCTCCAAGCGAATGGGTCTATTGGAAATCAATGTTCCCCAATGATTCACCATGATCCAGTTGGCAATCTGAACCGGCTCGCCCTGTTGGTCATCATCGTGGCGAACCTCGTACATGTACATGCCCTGTGGAACGGTATCACGGTCTACCCGCAGGCAGGTAAAAAGCATGGGATGCCCCAGAACCGTCACATCCTCAAACTTCTCTGTCATGGCATTTACCCTCATCGTGCTTCACCCCTTTCCTTCGGCTTTCTGTGGGAACTGTCCTCTATGAAAAGTCCTTTTGGCAGGGTATCCAGGTCGTTCAGAAACGCACGGGAAATGGTCTTGCCGTTCCGGTCTCGGTACAGCACAACGCACAGCGGCTCTCCGTGATAGAGCGACTCCTTCAGGTCTTCCAGGAAGCGCTGCTCATCGCTGTACTCAACGCTGCTGCATACTTTTCCGTTGAAAGCCAAATAGTCCAGTCTGGCAATATAACTTTCGCTCGGCAGTGCGTGGTTCATCGTGCCTCACCTCGCTCTCTCTGCCTGGTTGGAAAGCTCCAGCCGTACACCTTCCCGATCTCATCACCAAGCCTGCGGGTGATGCGGGCAATGTCTGCTCTGGTGGCTGTGCCGTTGTAGATTTTTTCTTTGAGCCGGTCCTTTTGCGCCTCCGAAATATTGTTCTTATACACCCGATAGAGATAATGGTTCGTACCGTCATGGTGGGTATCATCGCACCGAAGATCTCCGTTCTTGTCCACATACCATGTGGTGTAATCGTAATCAGAGTAAAGGCAGTCCCGGATATTGCCGCTGGGAATTTCTTTGTATCCCGTGCGCCTGCCATTCCAAAGCCCCAGATCGGCAACAACCAGTATCGGCTGCGAAAGCTGGATGTCCAAATTCAGGCGTTCGTCCTCAAGATAATGCCCATTTTCCTCATACATCATGGCGACGCGCTCGTCCTCGGAAAGCGTCGGATATTCTTCCTCCATCCAGTCTTTCCACTCCTCATAGTCAAGGTCAGCATTGGACCAGATGCGATAATCGTCCTTACTCATCGTGTATCACCTCTGTCCTTCGGCATCACAGGTTTTCCGTCCGCATCGTAATTTCCAGGGTCTGCGGCGGGCACCTGAAAGCCGAACATAGAGCCGGCCTTCATGGCTTCTTCCTGCGCCTTGCTGACGCCGAGCTTTGTGTTGTACTCATTCACGATGCTCCGGGCTTCGTCCTTGTCGGTAACGGGAATGTCCGTCTTGAAGTAGCCCTTTTCACCGCGCTTGATGATAATGATTTCGTCGCTGCCGGAAAGGACGCTGTAGCACTGCTCGGGCAGGTTGTCCCGAATCGGCTCGCAGGTATGGCCGCCGTATTCCATGCGTTCGGCAAACTCGCAAATGTGATAGAGGTTGCTCCCGATCTCCACATGGTAATCGTCGATATAGCGGCAGGTGCGGATCTGCTCTTCATTCCACGAATAGTGGATTTTCACCTTGCCGCCATCCGGAATGCGAAACAGCTCCTTGTAATGGCTGTCAATAAAACGGATTCCTTTCTCTGCGTCCTTCAGGTGCTGATCGAGCCAGTCCTGGCGATAGCAATAGCAGTACAGGTTGTATTCGCCTCTGTCCGGGTTCAGGCGCAGAAGATAGGCATATTTTTCGGTATCCACACGAACGCCATAGTAGCCCGGTTCCTCCTGCATACGGCTTTGGGGTGTGCAATAGCAGTACTTGGCAAGCGCCCTGCGGTTATGAAGAATGTCGCCTTCCTCACGCAGAGAGTTGATTACATCATCAAACTCTGCCTTGAACTCATCGGTTTTCAGCTCCTCCCGGAAATCAAACCAGCTGCTGAAAAAGCCGTTGCCGTCTGTATCCATGTCTGCCCGGAGGTGGCCGATCAGTCCGGTTTGCATGGAAATCTGCGTGCTCTGGCGAAAGGTATATTTGTCCTCCGCCTCGATCATTGCTCTTTTTTCATACTCGATCATCTTGCGTCACCTCTTTCTTTAGCCGGCTTCTTTTCCTGCGCGTGCATCTCTTTCGCTTTCTCCAAGCCCTTCTGCGCCCATTCGGGAAGGCGCTTTTCCTCCATGACACCGAGAAAATCCGTGCGATAAAAAGAGGTCTTTCTCCCGTCGTACAGAGAAATGCAGTAGCAGGTACGCCCTCGCGCATTGGCCTGCGCACCGAAGCCGCCGGTACACAGCATGAGCTGATGATTGGCATGGCGGAACTCAGGCCGGAGAATGCTGCCCTTGATGACAACCACCTTGTTCTCAATGGAATCTTTGTAGGAAACCGGCGAGCAGCTTTCTGCCATGAGTTCCTCATTTATGCCGACCTCCTGACAGGCTCTCTCGTTTTCCTGAATAATCTCCTCGGCTGCGTCTGCTACGCGCTGTCCGAACACCTTTGCAATCTCCGCAAAATCGTCGCTGACCAGCACCCCGGAATAGCGCTCGAAAATAGCGTTGGTCTCTACAAAGCAGCACATATACCGTTCATCCTTGTCGGCGTTGGGATTCTCGCCCAGAGCAATATCCTTGTGCCCGATATACATGGAATACTTTACGGAGTAATCTCCGATTTTTCTTGTCTCTTCCATAGCGTCTCCTTTTGCAAATGGGGCGGCATCTTTTTGCGGATGCCGCCCCTTGGCGTTTTTACTTTCTGTTCTTCAGGCGAAGAACGATCAGCCCTGCGATGATAAACACCACAAGGCCGATGCCGATGATAACCTTAACGCTCATGCTTGCCTACCTCCTTCTTTTTGCGGAAGGTAAAGAAGGCCGCCGCACCTGTGCCGACTGCGGAGATACCGGCAAGTGCTGCCCAAAGAGGCATATTGGTGGTATCTCCGGTCTTGGGGATATCCGTAACAGGCTTGAGCTTGTTATGGAACTTGGCAACGACCGTCTTTCCTTCGTGAACGGTTACGGTGACATTTGCGGGAAGCTCATACTTCTCGTTGGCTTTGTTGGACACCTCGGAGATCACATAATCGCCGATGCGCAGGCCATCAATGTGGATCTGCCCCTTTTCGTCGGTCACAAAGTCCTTGCTGAAGGCATTGCCGGTGATATCCGTGCCCTCCACGCGGAAGGTGAAGCCCTTCAGCACACCGTCCTCCGAAGTCTTTTCAATGCGGATGCCTCCGGTCTGTGCCTGGTTGACAAAGCCCTTTCCGGCCTCATTTTCCACGACGACGGTTTTACCATCTTCCTTAATGGAGAAGCTATAGGTTTTCTCATCAAGGAAGAAGCCCTTGGGGGCCTCGGTTTCCTTCAGCGTGTAATCGCCGTAGGGCAGATTGTCCAGCTTGTAGACGCCGTCGGACAGCTCCTCCATCTGGCCCACAAGCTTTCCGCCACGGTACACCTCAAAAACTGCGCCGCTCAGATGGTGATCGGGATAGTCCTTATCCACCTTGGTCAGCTGAACGCTGCCGCGAATGAGCTTGTTGGTGATCTCGATCTCGATCACAGCGCTGTTCTTATCCACCTTCACAGCATAAGGCGTGTCATCCATCACATAGCCCTCCGGTGCAGCGATTTCACGAACCACATACTCGCCATAGGGGATACCTGTAAAGGAGAAGCTACCGTCCTCTGCAGAAACAGTGGTCAGAATAGGCTCTGTGCCGTCTGTGAGGAACAGGCCGATGGTAGCTCCGGCCAGCGCCTTGCCGTCCTCATCCTTCTTCATGCCGTGGATCTCCCCGTAGATCATCTCGTTGGTAATGCTCTTTCCGTCATTGACGGCAAGCTCCACAACGGGGATTTCCTGACCGGCATAGGCAAAGATCACAGGATACTTCTCATCGGAGAGGATGTAGTGGCTGTCGGTGCTGATTTCCTTGACATAGTAGCTGCCGAAGGGAACATCGCTCTTGAGCACGGCTTTCCCGTTTTCGTCAAGGGACAGAATCTCAATCAGTCCGTCTGCCGGAATGACAGAGCCGTCTGCTGCGGTAAGCTCCTCGGCGGCATAGAAGCCGAAGGTCACGGCGGAAAGCTCGTTATTCATACCGATACCGAACTGCTTATTCTGCTCCAGCACCTTGGAAAGAGAAATCAGCGCCTTCTGTCTGTCATTGCAGAAACTGGCAGCCGTTTCGGTGATCTCAATCTCCTGCCCGGCGTAGACAAGTTCTGCAGTATGGGCGTCCTTGTTTACGACCATGCCATCGGGGGCTTTCATCTCGGTGATTTCGTATTTTCCCAGATACAGCGGCTTGCTCTCCGCCGTGCCGTCTGCGCCGGTAGTCACCGTATCCACCACCTCGCCGGCGCTGCAGCGCAGCGTACCGTCCGGAGTGTAGATGTCCTCCGCTGCCTTGATCTCATAGGTTGCTCCCGCAAGTCCCTGCACCGTATAGACCGGCTGATAGACCCCGTCCGCCGCCGCAACAGAGGCAAACACCTCACCGGTTTTGGAAATCTTGATGATGCCCTTCTGCGCGTAGTTGCCCAGCTTCACTGCAACGATTGTCACGCCGCTTTCCTCGGTGGAATTCTCTTCGGTCACATCGAACTTGACCGCCTCATGACTGAGCACATAGCCGTAAGGAGCGGAGACCTCCTTGAGGGAGTAGCCCTTGCCAAACTCCAGCTTCTCCGGCGTGATGAGCATGCCGGCGTCATTGGTGTAGAAGGTGTCGATGGTGGTAACCTCCGGATAGGTAAAGGTCATTTCCACCTTGGAGCCATCCGGGCGAAAGATTTGGAAACCTGCTCCCGCATAGGGAATGGTATTGCCGGTCTCTGCGTCCACCTTGATGACCTTAATAAAGGACTCGAAGTTGGCATTGTTGATAAGGTAGCGGTAGGTCTCACCGTCCTTGGCAATAAACACATCAAAGTCGCTCATCAGCTCACGGCCCTCCCAGCCGGAGACCTGATGCACGGTATACACGCCGTAGGGCAGGTCCTTGCTTTGGGCAAAGCCGTTTTCATCGCAGGTCAGGTAGTCCCGCTCCGTATCCTTTGCCGCCTCATAGCTGCCGGCAGATTTCAGATAGATGGCGAATACTGCACCCTCCTCGGGAGTTTCGATCTGCGTATCGCCGTTATCCGAGTGCTTGATGATGGCGATATTGCCCTTCTGCACCTGCTCGGCAACAGCCACAGCAGGCGCAGCGTTCAGCTCAACGGTGTAATTGGCCGCCTCTGCACCGACAGGATAAACGGTGCTGTCCAGAAGATAGCCCTCGGAGGGGCTGATCTCACGAATCGTCCAGTCGTCGCCGCAGACATAATAGCCGGTGGTGAACTGGCCGTTCTCGTCGGTGTAGTAGGTATCCACAAGCTGATCGCCCTTATAAATGCCGTAGGCGGCACCGGCAAGCGAAGCGTCGCCCTGCGCCGTTCCGACCTCACAGTCACTCTTAGTGACAGTGACATTGAATTTCTTGAGGATGTTGGAAAAGCTCTTATTGGTTACACTGTTCCATTCCACTGCGGCGCTCTGACTGTCGGGAATCACATAGCGAATGGCGGCGTCCATCTCCTCCAGCGTGTAGCCGGTGCCGATAAGCACATCCTTGAAAGCCGCCACACCGTTTTCATCGGTAACAGCAAATTCATCCACGGGCAGACCGCTGAGGGAGGTTCCAAAAAGATGGAACTTCACACCCTGGTTCAGTCCGTCCTCGGAGGTCTTGGTCACGGTCAGATCACCGCGGCGGAGTACATTGTTGAAGGAAACCGTCGCCGTCTGCCCAGCGAGCACGGTAACACGGTGGCTTTCCTGGGGTACATACTTGTCGTAGCTCTGTTCAGTGACGGTATAGACACCGGGCATCAGATTGTCGATGCGAATTTCACCGTTCCGGTCGGTGGTAACGGTCTGATTGACGCCCTCGCCGGTGATGGTGAAGGTAATGCCGTCCACCCTGCCGTCCTCGCTGGTCTTGATGATTTTAGCGCCGCCATAGCTGACCTTCAGCTTGAGAAACGCTCTTACAGGGTCGCTGACGGAGGCCGTATAGGTGATGGTATCCTGAACGCCGCCGTTGGGGCCGTACTTATAGTCCGTCCAAACAAGAACGCCGCAGCGGGAAGCGCTTCGACTTGCGGAGATCGTCACATTGCCGCTGGGAGCCGTATCGGTGGTGATGGTAAGCGTATTGCCCGAAACATTGAAACGGAAGCCGGTTTCGCTGGCGGAGAAGGTAAACTGTGACAACACACGGTTGGTATCCGTAAGCTCGGCGACATACTGACTGCCGTCCCACGCAAGCTCAATGGTCTTTGCACTGCCGCTGCTTCTGCTCATAAAGCTGGGGCAAACGGCGTGGCTCTGCACGCTGGACTCGATGCTGTCGTAATAGTCCATGATTCGGCTATACAGCGGATGATTGGGGGAAACCAGCGACAGGATCTCATCATAGCCGCCGGTGCTCACATGGTCAAAGTCCGCATCGCGCTCGCCCACAACCGTTTCCCAAACGAGCAGCTGGGTAGCGAAGGCGTGGGCCAGCTTATCCGCATCGGAATCGTTCTGCGATCTCCACGAGGTGGAAAGGTTGCCCTGATAGCCATACTGCATGATACGCCCCAGCAGCAGCTTAATATCGTCCGGCTCGATGGTGTTGTTGTACTGGCTGGGATAGTTATCCCAAAAATCCTCACCGAAGCCGTGGTAGGTATCGCCGACATTTCGGGAGAGGCCGGGCTCGATGCAATAGCATACCTTCCCGTCAAAGGAATCCATGCAATGCAGGGTAGTATAGTTGCTGGAGCCTGTTGCCCAGCCGTTCATATAGTTTTTCGCGGAGTGTCCCCATGCGTCCTCGGAGTAAATCTGAGCAGCGTCCCCGTCACGGGGGAAGGAAATCATATAGGACTCCGCTGTTTCGCTTGCGGCGAAGGCCGTGGTCGTGCCAAAGCCCACAAGCACGGTGAATGCCATGAGGACTGCAAGCAGTCCCGACATTCCTCTTTTGAAAATCTTCTTCATTCGTTCTGTCCTCCTTCAAGGCATGAAAAAAGCACCGTGCTTCCACGATGCTCATTTCGGTGTATTGATTTGTTGATGCTTATGCGTACCCGATATAGATCAGGTAGCTGCTTGTGCCGACGCATTCGTACCAGATCCAGACAGCAGTTATCTCCCCATCCTTCGCATATCTGTTCAGGCGTGAGTTAATGTCTCGCGCCAGGTAGATGCAGGTCGGCTTCGCGGTGATCGGATTGTCCCAGCAATCGGTTGCCGAGCTATCCAAGGTCAGCCCCAAGCTCACCGCCGTGCTTTTTGCGTAGGAAATCCAGTGCTCGATATCAAATGCGGGTTCAGTTTCCGGAGACGGTTCCGGCTCGGTTATCGCAGGAACGGACGGTTCCTCTTTCGGACTTTCCGCTTTCTCCGGCTTCTCCGGAAGCACGGGTGCCTGCCGGTCTTCCTCCGGTGTCGGCGCATTCGATTCTGTGGGTGCGCTTACCGGCTCAGAAGAAAGGCTCGGGCTGCTATCGTGCTTGTCCTCATTTGGTATGCAAGCTGCTGGATCGGCGGCTTCTGTCGGTGCTTTGGTGGGAGCGCTTGAATCTGTGGATACCGGCTCAAAGGAAGCAGGCGTTCCTTCCTGCAGCGTGGGAGCCTCCGTGGTGTTTGCTGCCGCTTGCCCTTGCAAGGGCTCTGCGGCGCATCCGGAAAGCAATACAGAAAGCAGGAGCGCGCACAACATGAGATTCTTTTTCATGGGATGACCTCCTATGGCTGTTTTTCTCATATTGTACGAACGCACCCGGTTTTTCTCAACTGTACCGCCTGTCTATTTTTCTTTTGAGCTGGTATTGCCGGTAAATGAGGGGGGGGAGAGTGTGAGAGGGGGAACGGCGCTGACGCAGCGTCAAAAGGGTAGACTGCTCCCTTGGCGAAGAACCTATCTTGCGTCATTCCGACTTTTCTGCCTTTCCTGATACCGGTGATAATATTCCAGCGCTTTCAGAATATACTCACCGGTTTTTTCGTAGGGAACGCTGGCAGGGATAAACCTTCTGGCCTCGGCGTACTTGATGTTGATTTTCTCCCTCTGGTTCGGCTTTTCCTCGCTCATGATCGACTCGATGACCTCGTTATTCAGCTTTCCGTCCTGGGAGAACCGCTTCAGCTTAATGGCCTGGGCAAGGGACGGCGTGGCATCTGCGTAGGCGATTTGCTCCAGCAGGGCGCGCTGTTCCTCTTTTTGCAGGTACGAAAGCTCCACCGCCGGTCTGAACGCAATGCGCCCCTCGTCAACCAAATCCAGAAGTTCCGGAATGAGCTCGGTAAGGCGAATATAGCGGAAGATAGTATTTTTGCTTTCTCCCACTTCCGCAGCCATTTCGTCTGAGGATTTTGTTCCAAAAGAATTGTTCCCCAATGGGGAATAATTATCTTGAGCTGGTCTGCCTGCTTGTCTCTTCATGGCCTCCAAGCGCATCTTGTACGAAAAAGCTTTTTCACTGGGCAGTATCACAGAGCGCTGCAGGTTCGATTCCACCATTAGAATGATGGCCTCGTCGCGGGTCATCTCCCGCACCTCGGCTTTCACGGTATCAAAGCCGGCAAGCTCACAGGCCTTCTTTCTGCGATGCCCCGATACGATTTCGTACCGCCCGTCCTCCTTCGGTCGGAGGGTGACAGGGGTGATGATCCCGCGCTCCTTGATACTCTGGACAAGCTGATCCATGTCCTCATCCAGCTTCACCTTGAAGGGATGGTCTGGGAAATCGTCGATCTCCGAGAGGGGAATATCATAAATGCGCGGGAGCTTGTTTTCCTTTCGCTCCGCGTCATTCATGAAAAGCTCATCGTACCCGGTCAGGCCCAGATCGATTTTTTGCACGCTCTTCAATCTCTGTCACCTCCTTCGTCAGAGCCTCATACGCTGCTGCGACCTTGCCGTTCCTGTCGTGAGAGAAGATGCTTTCTCCGGAAAGACTGCACTCCGCAGCTCTTACCGAAAAGGGAATCTCGGAACGAAACACGCGGATGTTCTCTCCCACGGTAGAACGAAGCGAGGAAATAATCGCCTTGGCGTTGTTGGTGCGGTTATCCACCATCGTCAGCAAAATGCCGTCAATCTTTAATCTCGGGTTGATCTGCCGCTTGATCTTTGAAATGGAGCGCAGAAGCAGGTTAAGACCTTTGGTTGACAGGAAGTTCGGCTGAGACGGGATAATCACACTGTCTGCCGCAACCAGCGCATTGACCGTCATCATACCCAGCGAGGGCATACAGTCAATCAGAATGTAGTCGTAGCTCTTTCTCATGCCGTCGATGGCGTTCTTCAGAACATACTCACGGCTCATGACATTGAACAGGCCCGTTTCCATACCGGAGAGTTCAATGTTGGAGGGGAGCAAATCCACACCCTCCTGGTGCCGGATAATTGCACCCTCTGCAAGCGGCTCATCATCAATGACCGACTGCATAAGGGAAGACAGCGATACATCCAGCTCGTCTGGGTTCTTTATGCCGAGGCTCACGGTTAAGCTGCCCTGCGGATCAGCATCCACCAGCAGGACCCGTTTCCCGGAGCTTGCAAGTCCCACGCCGAGATTGACTGCGGTCGTTGTTTTGCCAACGCCGCCCTTCTGATTCGTGATGGCGATCACCTTACAGTTTTCCATGGGGTTTTCCTCCTTTCTCTGAATTTGAATCATTTCTGATCCACGAAAGCCTCAAAGCATCCTTTGGGGCTTTCGTCGCTGCATTTCATT
>ENA-ORRI01000015-ORRI01000015.1-human-gut-metagenome-genome-assembly--contig:-NODE-15-length-110204-cov-12.4318_pt1 | contig 110204 bp, 101 predicted proteins | sample MGYA00242172_ERZ509128 | MGnify/ENA primary metagenome ERZ509128 (study PRJEB26280, sample SAMEA2338623) | human gut metagenome | biome: human gut; feature: human-associated habitat; material: faeces... | reverse complement strand
AAAATATTTGCAGAACTCATCGAGAATACAGAAAATTTCTATTAAATTTGCATCAGTCATGGGAATGGATGTTTTTATGTAACTTATTGATTGTCAGCTATAAAGGTACTAAAAATATTTCATTCCCACAACTTTTTCAATCGTTTTCTTATACCGAACTCACGTATTTTTATAGAGTCAGCAGGTTGTTGTGCATTCTGTTTAGCTGACGTTTGTGCTGTGGCAGACAGGATGCAGACGTTGAAGATTAATGTTATTAAATAGAGCTTCTTCATAATCTTGTGCCTTTTTGCAAAGATAGAATAGATCCTGATTGCTTTCTGATTTTTTTAGTAAAAAAACATAATCATTCTTTATGGCAATGCATCTTCTGATTATGGCTTTTTTTGCCTGCTGAAAGTAATGTCCGTATGTCAGTTTTTGCCGTCAGTCAATACACCATCTAACAGCTTTCTCCTTATCCTTTTTGCCCTATTTCAAGCCTGGAATTTCATCATAAAGTAAAAAGTGCGTGAAAATCGTAACTTTTTCAGCTTATTATGTTTAAAGATAATATTTTTATTTCTTTTATATAATGTTTGTGTAATAAAACAATGCGCATTCACTTTCAAACTGTTAGTGGCCTGTTTACGACCCGTAACTCGGCCACTTTTCACTCAAAAGTGTGCCACTTTTTATCCGTAAGTCATAGAGTTATTTTTAGGAAATCAGCGTAGATATTTTGGTCATGTATATTACAAGATAGAGTTTGTATGTGTTTTTACAAAGTTAGGGCTATTTTTTCTGTATATCCACAAGCGCAATAAGTTTGATTTACTGTTATCGTATTGCTGTCATTGTCATGACAATATATCTTTTACGCTAAATAGAGTATATGTTTTACGTAAAATTTGTTGTTATTTTCTTTAACTATATGAAAATGCCAAATTTGTGAATAAAATGCTTTAATATGGAATATCCGGTCGAAAATGAGTATCATTCGGTATTTTTCCATGTAAAAATACGTTTAATATGTTAATTTATTTAAGTTAATTGGGCGGGTTTGAGAACATTTTAGGTGTAGTCGTTTTCATATAATTGAATATTTTTTAGTATTTTTGTCTTCAGACTATAGGATCTTAGGTGCTATGTGTAATTTGTTAGACTGGTTCTTTCATTTCATAGAACAAGGTCGTTTATACCACGTAGAGTATGGCGAAGCGATACAAAATAGGCGTTTGGTGTGAAATGTAGTCTGGACATAGTGAATGTGTTTGATTGGCTCTGTATTTGATACAATCCGTAATCTTACAAGTCAATGCAATCATAGTCTTGAACAAGTCAATGATAGATATCCGAAATGTGATATATCATTCCGTGGAGATGCTATAGGTATGAATTGTACCCTTAGGGATACAAAAAATCATGTAGGTCTTTTAATCCAAATCGGTTATTAGTATTCGGTCTGGATTTTTGTTTTATTTTGAGCGGATTTTCTTTATATTTTTCGTATGCATAGCGAACTATGTCAAGAAAAACAAACAAAAAGGCGCTAATAGAAACAAAAAGACGGGCTGAAAGTTTCAATGCATAAAATAGATAAAGTTATGTGTGGTCTAATGACCTCTTTACGGCAAATTCCAATGAAACATGTTGAATTGTCATTCGAAAAATAAATAATAAGGAAAAATATGATTAGCGGAATAATTAGTGGCATATTAGCTGGCTATATTGCCAGTCGAATACAAAAAGGCGAAGGAAGTGGTTGTTTAATCAATCTCTTTCTTGGAATTATTGGCGGATTGGTTGGAGGCTGGCTTTTTAGTCTTATAGGTATTACTGCCTATGGATGGATTGGTGAAATGATAACAGCAGTTGTCGGCGCAGTCATAGTACTTTGGTTGTTTGCTAAACTGCGATGAAAAAATACTAGCCATATAATTAAAGATTTAAAAAGCGTAATTATCATTTAAGGTATTATTCTTGATTAGCTGTTTTTATGTTTTCCAATTTATTTGAAGTTTACAGAAAATTGAGTTGGATAAGGTTACTGTTGTCGCAGTAAATTACTCGTATATAAAAGGTTACTTTATATTGGAGTTATTCATAAATAACAAAATAATTAGAAGTTGCAACTGATACGGGTGTAAAACGATTAAACATTCAGTTGTATTACGGGTGCCAAACTGCAGATTGTTAATTCAAACTATAGCATTAATGTGTTCAGAAATATATGTCTTTTTATTGGGTAAAAAACATTAATCAAATATTCAAAAATGGATAAAATAGGATGAAGTGTATCAGGTTGTTCTTAACATTGATGGGTGCTATATTTGTGTTTTCTTCGTCTTCCATATTGCATGCCCAAACACGTAGAGCACTTGTTATTGGCCTTGGGCAGCAGGAGGATAAGGCGTGGGGAAAGATTAATGGTGACAAAGATGTGCTGTATGTGGATAAAATACTAAAGGATGCGAAGTTCAAGGCTGGAAATATAAGGAAACTTGTGAATCAGCAGGCTACAAAAAAGGCAATAGTGAATGCTTTTAAGTTATTGATGGCACAATCAAGACGGGGAGATGTGATATATGTGCATTATTCAGGGCATGGACAGCAGATGAAGGACGTTCATAATGATGAAAAGGATGGACTGGATGAGTGTTGGATTCCATACGATGCATACCGTAAGCCTTGTAAAGAAGACAGAGGTGAGAAGCATCTTACGGACGATGAGGTTAACTATTATCTGAATGCAATCCGAAATAAAATTGGGGATGTCGGAAAAATGCTTGTCGTGATAGACGCTTGTCATAGTGGTGATGCAACTCGTGGAAGTGATGATGAGGTGGTTCGCGGCGTGGAAGATATATTTGAAGCTATCAAGTCATTTATCTGGGGGAAACCATCTGAAAAAGGTAAAGAAAAAGTGGTTAATCCTAAAGCAAAAGAGAATAAGGAACGTTGGATAACCATCAGTGCTTGCAGAAGTGACCAAGTGAACATTGAAATGAAAAATCCTGTTGTAGGCAAACTGACTTACGCATTATACAAAAAGATAAAAGAAGCATCAAAGGATGACAATGATGAATTTTTTAGAAAAATAAGGATGTTTGTCAATTCAAATACTGGCAGCAGGCCGCAATATCCAGTAATGACAGGCGAAACTGATAGATACAAAATAACAGATATTATACGATAATGTCAAAAAATATACAATTTCGAACACCGAAACAAGAGAATGAAGCACGTCTTGTTTCTGGTATGGCAGACAAAGACTTGAGTATGCAATATGAGCTATACGCATACTGTTCAGACTATTTTTGGGACAACTATAGAGGTGTGTTCTTTGCAGACGAGAAGTCTGCTGCAGAGATTCTGCAAGATACGTTCATCGCTTTTTGGGAGAATATTGAAAGGAAAAAAATCTACGTGGATGATGGAATAGTAATGGGGAAAGACGCAAAGCCACTAAATGGTAGTATCCTTACCTACTTTATGAGCATAGCCCGAAACAAATATCTGGAATATGTAAGAGAACATCCTGTCTATGCAGATCCTGAAACAGAATTGGGACGTTTGTTAAGAAAAGAAGGATTTAATCCAAATGAATATACAGACATGCTGTATGATTCCGGTGAAAATATGATGCTCGAAATAATAGCAGATATCATATCCCATATGTCACCACGTTGCAGTCAGATACTTACAAAATTCTATTATGAGGAGAAAAAATTGGAAATAATCTTAAAGGAGATGCCCACAATAGAATCATACGCTGCCTTAAAAACTAAAAAGAATAAGTGCATGAATATGCTGAGAAAGTCAGCGAGAGAAATTTATTACAGGAAATTAAAATCATAAAAGGCTATAGACATGGACGAAAAGTTTCAAGATAGGATAGACGATTACTTACTTAATCGTATGAATGTTGATGAAAAGGAGTCTTTTTTGCATGAGATAGAACAAGATGCTGATAAAAAAGAGCAATTTGAGTTTACACAAAATGTTAAAGCCTCAATCTGCAGTCGTGAGGAGAAGTTACGGGCATTGGCTCAGTTCCAACAAAAGTATGAAAAGGAACGAAAAGCAAGAGAAATGCGTGCTACAGGTACAAGTGAAGCATGCTCTTGTCCTGCTCCACAGATTGAAGAAAGGAATATACAGTCAAAAAAGAAAATATGGTTGTGGATTTCTGGTATAGCTGCAGTGCTTGTAGTTGGATTCTTTTCCGTTAAGTTTTTATTCAACAATGGGACTTCCCCGAATGGTGAAACTGCACCGATTGAGAAGATGCGTGGTGGTGATGATGTATTCAGCCCTGTTCCTGCAGATAGTACAGACAAAGATACGATTAAGTTTAAGGTAGAAAAAGAAATAACACCTGATGAATAGAATTCTTATTTTAGTATTTGCTCTTTTCTGCATTACGATTCAAGTAAAGTCACAGAAGCTTTCTGAAGCAGAGGTGACTGCTAAAATGACACAGGCTTTTGAGCTTACTAAAGCAGATAAGAAAGCCGAAGCTCTAGAAATGTTTCTGATTGTAGGAGAGAATACAAAGCAGCAAAGTAATGAAATCGAACGGCAGATGTATGTTTGCAGTCAGACAATGGCATGTCAGTGTTATGAGCTGTTGGGAAAATACAAAGAAGGATATCTTTTAGCAAAAAACTTGCTTCAAGGTAAGTTGAATGATGAAGAGCGAAAAGACATAGCTCACCTCTTTGCCTTGAATGGCTATATGTATGCGAGCGAGTTTATCAAACGTGATGAACGAGGATGTGCTGACTATAGTCGTGGCAGAAGTATTTTGGAGGAAATAGCGCCATACGCAGACGGTATAGTCAGGAATTATGTATTGCCAAAAATTCCATTGACATGGTATTTTGAAGGAGCTGATTATTTCATGATGCAGAAGTATGCTGATGCTTTGAATGCATACAATAAGGCTTTGACTGGTTATAAAGAGGTGGGAAAAGTAAAGGATGTTATTTCTGCTTTAAAAGGGATTGCATTAGCCAAATATCATCTTTATGACATTAATGGCTCTAACAATGCGTATGATGAAGCCTTAATCCTGTCCGGAAAGAGTGGAGATATATCTACACAGATGGAGATACTGCAAGATTTGTGGTTTCAGAATACTGTTGTTGGTGATTTAGAACAAGCGAGGTTATATGCGTCAGATATGGATTCGCTTATGGAAATAACGTCGGATTCTTTGGCTAAATTTACTTATTATAATAAAAAAGGAAAGGAAGCAAGAAACCATGGCTCATATAATATCGCCGAACAATGGTTTCTGAAGGGAATGGCGATTGCAGAAAGTGAAGCTCATGATGCCGTATCTCCAAACAGATATCTGTCATACACGAATCTGAGAGATTTGTATGCCGATATCAAACAATATGATAATGCGTTGATATATGCAAGAAAGGCATTAAGAGAGCATCAAAGACTGACTCTTGTCAATGACTATCGTTTCTATCTTCCATATATGGCAATAGCAGAAATATACAAACTGAAGGGGGACAAGAAAGAGTGCTTCGCTTGTATAGATTCGCTTTTTTTAAGTGCTCATAGTATGGAAGAACCAAAAGAATTGAGTTGGCTTTATATCACAAGAGCCGGCTGCCATGCGGCATTTAATGATTATTCCGCAGCGTTGGCTGACTATCAGAAAGCAGATGAAATTCTTGCTGTAAAGTATCCGCAATCAGATGCAGATAGAATTGATTTGTTGCCACTGATGGGAGCAATGGAACATAGACTTAATAATTATGCAGAGTCAGAGCGGTTGTATAAGTTATATGCTGAGCAACTTGTGGCTCTTCAAGGAGAAAACAACATAGAAAGCATCAATGCACAAATCTATCTTGCCAACGCAGAAGGTTTTGCCGGTCATACTGATGCAGGATGTTCTGATTATGCAATGGCAGTAAATAGATTGAAAGATTTAATGAAGAAACGGTTACCTTACATGAGTTTACAGGAACGTGAGGCTTTTTGGAAACCGCTTTCATCTCTTTTCACGAATATGACTCCGTTTGCCATTAAGGCAAAAAGATTTCAGACTCCGTTTACTAAAAGTTGCTATGATGCACTTGTCATGTCTAAAGCATTCTTGCTTGAATCAGAACGCTCACTGTTTGATGTCGTTAAGAAGGAAGGCACAGATGAGGATATGCAGGACTACATGAGGCTCAGCTTGATGGAGAATCAGATACATGAATGGGAGAAAGATTATTTGCACAATGCAGACAGCATATTAAGTATGTCGCAGAGAGCAGACAGACTGGCTGTTCGTTTGGCAGAGCGTTGCCGCAGTTTCGGTAATATCACCGGATTTATGGATATAGACTATTCTGCCGTAAAACAATCAATGAAGCCAAATGATGTCCTATTAGACTTTACGGATTATGTTTCTGAAACAGCTGGACGTAAATATGCAGCCTATATAATAAATAAAAAAGACGAATATCCTTTGCTGAAATATCTTTTTGATGAAAGACAGATAGATTCGCTTGGCATCAGTCGCCCTGATATGTATTATGACAAGGATTATGCTCCAGAAGTTTTAAAATTGCTTTGGGAGCCATTAAAAAGTCACGTGGCAGAAGGTGCAACGGTATATTATGTTCCGTCACATTTGCTGTTTCAGGTGTCATTAGAATCGTTACCTCTTGCTGATGGTTCACTATTGGGTAGTCATTATCATTTTGTGAGATTATCTTCTGCGCGTGAAATTGTAAAAGCGCAATCGGAAACTTTGTCCGCTAAGCCTCAGTCGGCAATATTGTATGGCGGATTGCAATACGATTTGCAACCTGCTGAGATGGTAGAAGAGTCGAGAAAATATGAATTATCTGATTTGTTGGTGATGCGTGGTGATATTGTTCGTGGTGATTCCATTTTCCGTGAACTGCGAGGTTCAAGACAAGAGGTTGTACAGATAGCGTCATTGTTGAAGGCCAAGCAATGGGATGTTACGCCACGAATGGGAATGGAGGGAACCGAAGAGTCATTCCTCAGTATGAACGGCAACGCTCCGCAAGTGTTGCAAATTGCTACTCATGGATTTTATTATACCCCCGACCGGGCTGAAAAGGTTGATTATCTGAAAGGATATTCCGATGCTATGTCTTTGTCGGGCATAGTCCTCTCTGGTGCCAATGCAGCATGGTTGGGTAAGAAACTGCCTGATGGCGTATTGAGCGGCGTCCTTACAGCCAACAATATTGCACGTCTTGATTTGGGTAAAACAGAGATGGTTGTGTTGTCTGCCTGTCAGTCTGGTCAAGGCAAGGCAACTTCTGAAGGACTTTATGGTCTACAACGCGCATTCAAGAAAGCCGGTGTCGGCACCATGGTTATGTCTCTATGGAATGTCAGCGACAGTGTGGCAACAGAGTTTATGATAACATTCTACGAGCAACTCGTTTCCAGGCAATGTCAGTGGAACAAGCGTAAGGCATTTGAGCAGGCAAAGTCAATCATACGAGACAAATATCCCGATCCATTCTATTGGGCGGCATTTATAATGTTGGATTGATTCTTTTATATGGATTGATTACTTGCATTGGCTTTATTTTTTATAAACAATCAAAGATACAATAATATAAACAATTAAAATTTGCGTCTGAAATGAATTTGTTGTGTTGAAACGGCCATTATCACTATTTTAGGCTTAAACGTAATTATTGAAATATCAATCATTTAAATATGAATTTCGTTGCACCGAATCAAAAATATTGATTCGGTGCAGTTTTTTTTGATAGAATAGGTTACAAAAGATGCTCATATGTCATAAAGGAATAACAAATAAATTGGATATGAGACAAGAAGAAATAGTTAATGAGATTATAAAGAAATGTGGTAATGCAGAAATAATACCTTCAATGGGTTGGCATTTTATGTACAACGGACGGAATTTCTTCTACATTACGGGAAAGGATGATGGAATGATACGCTTTTGTATTCCTCACCTTGTCAAAGCTGACGGATATGACGTAACACAATTATCAGAGGCAATAAATGACACTAACAGAAGCGTAAAATTCATCAAAGTTGTTAAACTTGACTGTGGTAGTGTTTCCTTGAACTATGATCATAAAACAAGCCCTGATGAAACTGCTGCAGATATTGTTTCACATATCATCACAGCTTTAGATTTTGCATCTGCTTATTTACTCAATAAATTGAAAAGAAAATGAAACGGTTTATTTCGATAATATTTATTTCGTTTGCCCTTTTGTCGCTAAATGCCCAAAACGGATATTACATAAAACAAGCACAATCGTATCAACGCGAAGCTGAATATTATACAAATCAGGCATTAAGATATGAACGTGAAGTAGACTATTACAACCGTCAGGCTCAAGGTTATCTGAGGGAAGCGGAATATTATTCAAAACGAAAAAATTATGATAATGTGAATGCTTATCAGCGGCGTGCAAAAAATGCTACAGAAAAAGCAGAAGATTATGCCCGGAGGGCAAGGTCTGCAAGAGAGCGTGCGCAAGACTACATGAGAAAGGCTGAGTATGCATTGAAGAGAGCGAGATAATAAATTTTAATGATAAACAATCAACGAAATACAACAACAATGAGAACAACTTACACACATCTGCAGACCATGATTCTTTTGGTCTTGTTTTTCTTTACCACAGTGCAAAAGATTAATGCATCAGCAAAAGCCGGAGAGGCTTCGGTGTATGAGGGTTATACCGTGACCATTGAGTTAGCTGATACTTATAAACGTACTCTTATGCAGTCGACGGGTATCACTTACCAATGGTATTCAGAGAATAACTCGTATGCAACAGTGACAAGCTCCACGCGCTATAATGCTACAGTCAAGGGAATTAAGGCGACATCTTCATGCAAGGTATATTTTAAATGCAGCTATTTTATTGACGGTTTTTATCGCACAATGGATTTCTATTACACCATCACCGTTAAATCGTCAACAGTGAGCGTTACGAGTGTATCGCTAAATCAATCGTCTATAAGTTTGAAAGAGGGCAACACATATCAGTTATATGCCTCTGTCTATCCGACAAATGCCACGAATAAGAACGTGAATTGGTCGAGCAGCAACAATTCAGTGGCAACTGTCAGCAACGGCCTGGTATCGGCAAAGTCTGCAGGAACGGCCACAATAACTTGTCGTGCAGCAGACGGCAGCGGAAAATATGCTACTTGTAAAGTGTCGGTAGAATCTGCAACCGTATATGTATCAGACATCGTATTAAACAAGACATCTGCCACTCTGAATGTTGGAGAAAATGTTCAGCTTAATGCGAGTGTAAGTCCGAGTTCTGCAACCAATAAGAGCGTCAGTTGGACTTCTGATAACACATCTGTAGCAACAGTTTCGGGCAATGGTCTCGTTACGGCGAAGTCTGCAGGAAACGCCATAATAACATGTAAGGCTAATGACGGCAGCGGCGAAAAAGCTACTTGCACAATCACTGTGAAAGAGCCAGTAAAGCCTGAGTCGATTACTCTCAACAAAAAGAATGCCTCACTTACTGAAGGCGAAACATTGCAACTTACAGCCACTGTAAATCCATCTGATGCAGAAGATAAGACTGTAATATGGATAAGCGACAATACAGGTGTCGCCACGGTCGACGGTAATGGCCTTGTAACGGCAATGAGGGCCGGCACGGCAAATATCATTGCCACCACTTCCAACAACCTTGCGGCTGTCTGTACTATAACAGTATTGGAGAAAACTGTAGGAGAACCTACGTTGTGGTCTGGGCATTATAGAGTTTCATCAAGTCATGTAGAAAGCAATCCTACGAAAGAATATCAGGATGACTTTGAAATGACAATAGAAGAAAAAGACGGAATGTATTATATCACGTCCATGTTTGGTGAAGATCTGACGCAATACAATGAAGGAGGCTTCAAACTGCATGACAATGGTGACGGCACGGCCAATATTGATGTTTCGTATTACAATATTCTGAAATACACAGATAACGACAGCCCGTTGTATGTAATATATGTATTTGATGAAGATACTGACGACTGGACTGATTCGTGGGTATTGAAAATGAACGGAGACGGTTCAATTGCTTTAGGCGACTTTTATGTAGCTGCCTTTACTTGGAATGAAAGTGAAGAAAAATGGGTAAACGGACAGTTGGAGGCTTTGTATTACAAAATGACGGCCAACAAGGAAAGCGTTAGCGGCATATCAGATGTTGTTATGGAAATGCCAAAAATCCATATCGGCAATGGAGCAATTAGTCTGGATGAAATGGAAAATATAACGGTGTACAGAGACAACGGCATGATGGTCTTCTCCGGAAAAACGGATAGAGTGGAGAATCTGTCAAAAGGATTGTATATTGTCCGGATTGGCAATCATAGCAAAAAAATTCTGATAAAATAATGTTCTTGCATGGTTACCATTCCTGTATAATTTTCATAAACAGGCAAAAGAAACAATAATAACAAACTTAGAAGTTGCGCCCGACACGTATTAGGGTATATTACAATGAAGAAGTTTTTTGCAGTTGCTTTCGGGTATTATCTACAGATCAGACAACAAAAATAGAAAAAGAAATATGAAACGAAACATTAAAACCACTTTCTGGGTCATTGCTGCCATTATTCTACTGTTAGGCTGTATTATCGTCGGACATCACTTTATGAATTCACCATTTGACGAAACGACGATTTATCCTGATGATAGCAGAGAACGTCCTGCAGATACCACATTAATTGTGAATGGCATTAAATTTAAAATGATTGGTGTTAATGGAGGGCAGATTAAATGTGAAGGACTAAAGAAAGCCATAAATCTGAAGGATTTTTATATTGGTGAAACTGAAGTTACTCAGGAACTGTGGACAGCAGTAATGGGGAACAATCCTTCTGTCAACAAAGACAGTGTTATTTGTCCTGTTGAGAATGTAGATTTGGTAGAATGTATTGATTTCGTTCAAAAACTGGATTCTATCTCTGGAATTGATTTCTATATCCAATCTTATCCTGAATGGTTGTATGTTGCCTATCTTGGATCTTTTGACTCTGATGCCTCCTCATATTATGAAGATAGTATGAGCTGGCATAAAGAGAATTCAGGTAATACCACTCATCCTGTCAAGCTGAAACAGCCCAATAAATTAGGCGTATATGATATGATTGGCAATGTGTCCGAATGGACAATCAGTGGTCCTGATCCTTTGTTTTTTGTTATGGGGGGCAGTTTTGAAACAGAGAAAAAGAAACTTGGTGTCGATGCATATGACGTTTACCATGCAAACGTCAAAATGGGTTCGCTTGGTTTAAGACTTGTCTGTTATCCTAAAGAGCAAAAATAATAATGTTTTATAATCGTTTTTAATTATCGGATTATCCGGCATGTAGTAGATTTAAACAAGAATATAAAAATGAAACAAAAAGACAATAACAAGATGAAGAAGACTCAAGTCTTCAATGTGATTATCCTCGACCGTAGCGGTTCGATGGAGTGTATTCGCCAGGCGGCAGTTGATGGTTTCAACGAGACTCTGGCAGGTATCAAGAAGGCTCAGGAGCAGTTTGCCGAGACACAAGACCATTTTGTATCCTTGGTGACGTTCTGTAGTTGTGATACCAGGTATGTATTTGACAAGACACCAGTGGCAGAATCACATCCTCTTAAGATAGAGGACTTTCAGCCCTGCTGCACCACACCGTTATATGATGCAATGGGAATAACACTGACAGCTTTACGCAAATATGTTCAGACCATTGATGACTATGTAGTTGTTGTTACCATTATTACAGATGGCATGGAGAATGCCTCACGTGAGTATGACGGCAAGACAATAAAAGAACTTGTAGAGCGATTACGTGGCGAGGGATGGACATTCACCTATATGGGTGCCAATCAGAACTCTGTAGAAGTGGCCATGAAACTTTCAATCCGTAATTCCCGAAACTTTGATTATGACAACGAGGGTACACGTTCATCAATGAAAAAGGACATCAATACCCGTATGAGCTTTTTTACCTGTCTTTCAAATTTTAAGCATGAGGCGAAAGAGCGTGCAGAGTCAATGTCAACAGAAGAACTTCAATCTATATATACAAATATGGCCGATAAGGCTTTTGATGAGGAGGAAGAAAAATGAAAACAAAGATAACATCAATGAAAAGAGCTTTTATTTTGTTTTGGCATGGCCTGACAGCTCTTTTGGTAGGCATCGCCAATTGGTTTACAGTAATATTGGGAATGAGGGACGACTCCAAATATGGAAAATTCCTCCGTCGTGTTGTAGGTAGCTGTTTCGCTTTTATTATGATTGTGTTTGCAGCAGCTGCAGGTTCTGCTTTATGTGAAGCCGTGTATGATGCATTGGAAATAGACAAATATTTAGACGACTCATATTATGACCAGCAATATTTGTCACGTAACGCGATGTTTTATATTAAATATGGCGAGGATGGTTTCGTGAAGACAGTTGATGGGGAGACAACCATTACAGGCATAAAGTGGATTGCAAAACCTTTGGGTATGGACTCACTTGTATGTTATAGCGATGGTGAAAAACGAGGTTATTTCAATAAGTTTACGGGTCAGCCAGTCATTAAGCCTCAGTATGATCATGCCTGGGTATTCTCCGACGGACTTGCTGCTGTTGATGATGACGGCTGGATTAAGTTTATTGATGCTACAGGCAAAGTGGTAATCGACCCTAAGATTCCTTATATTCCAGACTGTGAGGGTTATGTATTCCATAACAATCTTTGTGTAATAAGCAATGACCGCCTCGACCGCTTCGGAATGATTGACAAACATGGCAAATTGGTATTAAAACCTGAATACTTTTCAATTTTCCCTTCCGGAAAATATTGGATAGTTGATAATGGCGACGGAAAGTGTGTATTGGATAGTGCATTGAACACCGTCATCCCATACTTGAAAGGTTATATATGGGTTAATGACGATTATATCAGCGTGACCTTAGACAACCACATCATACAGCGGTATAGTCTAAGCGGAAAACTCATCAATGATTTTTATGTCAATGATGTAAGCTATCTTACATACGAAACAAACGACTTGCGCTATATCACCTCGAAAACCTATAATGATGACGGTACATTGGCAAGCGAAACTGAAGAAACTGATCCACAGCCGGTAGAAAGGATGGCTAAATGCAAGCGTTATGAAGCTGAAGGCGGATGGTATGGCTTGATGACGGCTGACGGAAAGGTTATCACGCCGCCTTCATACTGCGATATAAAGGCCATCGGTTATGATACCTACCTCTGTAAAGATAATAACGAAGATGGCGTGATTCTGAATGGCAAGGGCGAAAAAATACGTTAATATTTTGCGCAGAATATTGGTATAAGAAAAACATTTCAGTATATAAAAATTTTACGTATCTTTAAGACAGGGCTGTTTCCTTTTGCAGGATTCAGCCCTAAATATTTAATTCGTTTTTCAACACAAAATACAAGAGGCTAAGTGTAGGCATAGTTACGCTCCAATGAGTTTTGAAGCAAGGATAATAGCTGGTTTGCAATCAGGGTGCCCCATATTTGTATCTTGATGGCATACTATCTCTGTAAAAATAACGTATCTGGACGTTCTGCTAACAAAAAAGGTGTGAAACTGCTTGAGTTCCACACCTTTTCTTATGGATGTTTATCGTTTATTTATCGATAATTATTTAACTTCCTCAAAGTCAGCGTCCTGAACATTGTCATCAGCCTTGCTGTTGTCCTGAGCCTGCTGGCCGCCTGCGTTAGCGCCGTTGAAGCCCTGGCCTGCATTAGGCTGTGCACCGCCTGCGTTCTGATACATCTGAGCGCTGGCTGCCTGCATAACGGTGTTGAGGCCGTTGATGGCGTTGTCTATGGCTGTGATGTCGCCGCTCTTGTGAGCATCCTTCAGCTGGTTGAGTGCGTTCTCTATGTTACCCTTCTGGTCAGCCGGAATCTTGTCACCGTTATCCTTCAGGAAGTTCTCGGTGGTGAAGATCATTGAGTCAGCCTGGTTCATCTTGTCAATGCGCTCACGCTCTTTCTTATCGTTTTCAGCGTTCTGCTCAGCCTCAGCCTTCATACGGTCAATTTCCTCTTTGCTCAGACCTGATGAAGCCTCGATACGGATGGCCTGCTCTTTGCCTGTAGCTTTATCCTTTGCAGAGACCTTCAGGATACCGTTGGCATCGATATCGAATGTAACCTCAATCTGAGGAACACCACGACGTGCCGGAGCAATGCCTGTAAGGTTAAACTGACCTATACTCTTGTTCTGTGCTGCCATTGGGCGCTCACCCTGCAGAACGTGTATTGTAACCTCGGTCTGGTTGTCTGCTGCTGTTGAGAACACTTCGCTCTTCTTGCAAGGTATTGTGGTGTTGGCGTCGATAAGTTTTGTCATTACGCCACCCATTGTCTCAATACCCAGTGTAAGAGGTGTTACGTCGAGGAGCACGATGTCGCCTACGCCGCCTTCCTTGTTCAAGATAGCACCCTGGATTGATGCACCTACTGCTACTACCTCATCAGGGTTAACACCCTTTGAAGGCTCTTTGCCGAAGTAGTTCTTAACCAACTCCTGTACGGCAGGTATACGGCTTGAACCACCTACGAGGATAACCTCGTCAATGTCGGCTGTAGTAAGTTTGGCGTCTCTTATAGCGTTCTGGCAAGGAACGAGGCAAGCCTGGATCAGAGAGTGAGCCAGCTGCTCGAACTGAGCACGTGTAAGAGTCTTAACCAAGTGCTTTGGCACACCGCCTTCGGCTGTGATGTAAGGCAGGTTGATCTCTGTAGATGTAGAGCTTGACAGCTCAATCTTAGCTTTCTCGGCAGCCTCTTTCAGACGCTGCATAGCCATCGGGTCTTTAGAAAGGTCGATGCCTTCAGCAGCCTTGAAGTCGTTAACGAGCCAGTCGATAATAACCTGGTCGAAGTCATCACCACCCAGGTGAGTATCACCGTTAGTAGAAAGAACCTCGAACACGCCGCCACCGAACTCAAGGATAGAGATATCGAATGTACCACCACCAAGGTCGAACACTGCAATCTTCATATCTTTGTTGGCTTTGTCAACACCATAAGCCAAAGCTGCGGCTGTAGGCTCGTTGACGATACGGCGAACGTTAAGTCCGGCAATCTGTCCGGCCTCTTTAGTAGCCTGACGCTGTGAGTCAGAGAAGTATGCCGGAACGGTGATAACTGCGTCGGTAACTTCCTGTCCCAGGTAGTCTTCTGCAGTCTTCTTCATCTTCTGAAGAATCATTGCAGATATTTCCTGCGGAGTATATTTACGGCCTTCAATCTCAACGCGCGGATAGCCGCCCTCGTCAACAACTGTGAACGGTACACGTGTTGTCTCTTTCTGGCACTGTGCATAAGTTTCACCCATGAAACGCTTGATAGAGTAGATGGTGTTCTTCGGGTTTGTTATTGCCTGACGTTTAGCCGGGTCACCAATCTTACGCTCACCATCTTTTACGAAGCCCACTACTGAAGGAGTGGTGCGCTTACCTTCACTATTTGCTATTACAACAGGTTCGTTGCCTTCGAAAACTGCAACGCATGAGTTTGTTGTACCTAAGTCAATTCCTATAATCTTTCCCATAATTATATATATTTTTTGTTTTTATCGATGTTAATTAATTCGCTTACTTTAATACAAATCGTGTGCCAAAGGCGAAAATGTGGCATAATTTATGACATGTGGTGACATTTTGTCGTAAGAATATGTCATGCCGGTAGCGGGTTGATGTGTTGTCGATTATATTCGTTGAAATGTTCTCTTAAGTGTAATGTATTGATTATCAACAATTTGTGATATAGCATCAGCCATAAGTCCTTGCCATTTAATCTTTGTTTTAGCTGTGACAGAATATCATTAGTTTGTGTTTGCGCATATATATTTATAATAAGGTGTAAGGCTTAACATAGCTTGCGGAAACAGAAAACTCTGTAAGTTTAACGCTCTCAGAATTGCCATGCTCAGCGCGAAAGCGTGATTTTGATTATAAATGCCTAAAAATACGCGATTTTTGTAATGTCTTGATTATCAGCGTGTTGGCTTATATATGGTTTTATTTGTTATGCCGTGCAGATGCAAAAGACGTGCTTTCATACTGCAAAAGCATGCCTTTTACATGCTGAAAGGGCAAGTTTTGCAGTGCAAAACCATTGAGTTTGTGGCCAAAAACAGCCGCTTTTTACCATCGAATTAAGCCTGTTTGTGAAAATACTTTAAACAGATGGCGCTTTTATCCACGCTGCGTTAACATCTGTTTGCTTTTAATCTTCTAGATTAAAGAAAACTCATGTCCTGATTTTTTTACTTCAATCGACTTCTGATTATACCATGCAAAGCATTATATTATCTGCATCTTTGTGTTGGTCTTATTAGATTAAAACCCACAAGGCGCCGGCCTGCCGCATTGTTAATGCCTGTATAGGCCGTTGGCAGACCGACGCCTTGCGTCGTTATGTCATTGCTTGATGCCCTTCGGACAGCAATGGGCTAAAAGTCAAACAGTTCGGTTGAGAGATACCTCTCGCCTGTGTCGGGCAGCAGTGTCACTATCATTTTGTCCTCGTTGCCTTCCGCCTTAGCCATCTTTATGGCAGCAGCCACAGCCGCACCTGCCGATATGCCAACTAGCAGACCTTCGGTGCGGGCTATTTCGCGGCTCATCTCTATTGCCTCGTCGTTGCCTATTGTTACTATTGAGTCAGTTACAGACGCATCGTAAGTCTTAGGCACAAAGTTGGCGCCTATGCCCTGCAGCTTGTGCGGTCCGCTCTGTCCGTGGCTCAGCAGCGGCGATGCCTCCGGCTCAACAGCCACAATTTTTATGTCGGGGTTATATTCCTTCAGTCGTCGTCCCGTGCCGCTTAGCGTTCCGCCCGTGCCTACGCCTGCCACAAACATATCCACCTTGCCCCCGGTCTGCTGCCATATCTCGTTGCCGGTGGTCATATAGTGAGCCTGCGGATTAGCCTTGTTCTCAAACTGCTGCAATATTACAGCCCCTTCAGTGGCGTCTCTCAGCTCCTCGGCAGCCCTAACTGCTCCCGCCATGCCTTCGCTTCCCGGTGTCAGCCTCACTTCTGCTCCGTAGGCTTTCACCAGCTTCTGGCGCTCAACGCTCATCGTCTCGGGTATGGTCAGTATCAGTTTATATCCCTTTACGGCAGCCACCATGGCCAGGCCTACGCCTGTGTTGCCGCTCGTAGGCTCAATTATCACTGCTCCGGGCTTAATTTTTCCATGCCTTTCGGCATCCTCAATCATTGCCAGCGCTATGCGGTCTTTCACGCTTCCGCCCGGGCTAAAGAATTCAACTTTGGCAGCTATGGGCCTTTTCAGTCCGTGCCGTGCCGACAGCCTCGAAAGTTCCATCAGCGGCGTGCGCCCTATCAGGTCGGTCAGATTTCTTGTTATTCCGTCCATATCATTTCCTTTTTAAATGTCATACATAATTTAATATAAAACAAAACCGGCAAAAGTCATGCCCGATGTCCGTAATGAAGAAACATCAGACAGCCTTTTGCCGGATAATATTTCAGTTATTTATTCCTTTCTTCTGTCAGGCCTGTTGCTGCTTGGCGTTCTGTTCCCTCATGATGTCGGCACGCGACTTCGACTTGGTTACGAGCCATACGCCCAGACAGACAAGAATTACTGCCAGGCCCTGAGTGGGCTTAAACACGCCGATGCCAGTAAGAACGCTCACCGTAACAGATACTAACGGCTGCACATAGTTGTAGATACTTACAACCGTGGGGCGCAGCGTGTGCTGACCAACCATCATCAGGATGTAGCTTACGTAGGTTCCGAAGAACACCACAAATCCCGTTTCGAGCCATGTGCTTGTAGGCACTGCGGCATAATTGATGCCGTTGGCAACATGATTAAACGTGAACGGCACGATCATAATCGTTGCGTATGTGAACATCCATTTGTTGACCGTGATGACAGAGTAACGCTTGATGAGCTTGCTGAATAGCGACAGATAGAGCGCAAACGAGAACTGTGCGCCCACGCAGAGCAGGTCGCCGCGTATGTCGCCTACCTTAGAGTTGGTTGCCGCCGCGCTTGTAACTATCAGAATCACGGCGCCGCTGCATCCCAGTATTACTCCCAAAGCCTTCTTTCCCGTGATAGGCTCTTTAAGGATTATGGCTGCCAGAATCATTGCAAAGATAGGCATAGAGGTTGTAACGATGCTCGAGTTTACTGGCGATGTGATGCTCAGGCCTATCGTGTAGCAGCACTGGTTGGTTACAAGTCCGAAGATAGCTGCGCCGATAAGCATCAGCAAGTCTTTCTTTGGAACGTGTTCTTTTGGCATGAAAAATGATGTTATCCAAAACAGAATTGCTCCTCCTGTTACCCTGAACGTCACCATGTCGAAGCCGGTTATGCCGTGCGTCATGGCATCTTTGCCGAGCGGAGCCATCAAGCCCCAGAAGGCGCACGCAAAAAACAGGCTCAGGTGAGCGATCAACGGACGGTTGTTTTGCATATTGTTTTGTTTTTTTGATTTAATTTGCAAGTGCAAAGGTACACATTTTCGTAGAAAATAATTATATTTGCTGTCTAAAGAACTTATTTATTTGATATTATGCAAAAATACGCTGAATATATTGAACAACTGGAGATAGAGTCGCTGTGGAGCGGAAGACGCCACGTGGAATGGGAACTCGACAGGAAGGTCAACATCCTGAGCGGTATTAACGGTGTGGGCAAGAGTACCATTCTCAATAAGGTAGTCAAGAGTGTAGGCGTTACGGGCGACATAACCAACCATCTGCTCAAGGGTGTCCACATAAAGGTGTTTCCTGAAGATGCCACGCATATACGGTTCGACGTGATACGTTCTTTCGACCGTCCGCTGCTCAATGCCGATATGCTCAGCGAGGTGGGAGCAAATCTTGTAACTGAGCTCGACTGGCAGTTGTTTAAGCTTCAGCGAAAATATCTCGACTATCAGGTTAACATCGGCAACCGCATAATCTCGGCCCTGCAGAGCGGAACGCCTGACGCAGCCGTGAAGGCACAGATGCTGTCGGAGCCGAAGAAGAAGTTTCAAGACCTGATAGACGACCTGTTCTCTGAAACCGGAAAGAAGATTATACGCACCGAAAACGAAATAAGATTCTCGCAGATAGGCGAGACTCTCTTTCCTTATCAGCTATCGAGCGGCGAAAAACAGATGCTCGCCATACTGCTTACCGTGCTCATTGAGGACAATCTTCCTTATGTGCTGTTTATGGACGAGCCTGAGGTAAGCCTGCATGTAGAATGGCAGAAGAGGCTCATCGACCTTATACTCGACCTTAATCCTAACGTTCAGATTATACTTACCACACACTCGCCTGCCGTGATAATGAACGGTTGGATAGACAACGTTACCGAGGTGAGCGACATCACAGACCAGAAATGACTTAAAGACTCAAGAACATGACAAGACGGCTGAAGGACAACATTAATTCAAAATATTTTGAGGCGGCAAACAGACTGAAGTCTAAGAAGGCACGCCGGCGCATCGTGGCTTATGTTGAGAGTTATGACGATGTGCTGTTCTGGCGCATGCTGCTCGGCAATTATGAGGACGACACAAAATATTTTGAAGTGATGCTGCCTTCGCACAACACGCTTGAGCGCGGCAAGCGCTCCGTGCTTATGAACCTGTTTTACAGTAAGGTGGGGCAGGACATGATAGCCTGTGTTGATGCCGACTACGATTATCTTATACAGGGCGCAACCGTAACTTCGCGCAACATTCTCAGCAGTCCGTTCGTGTTTCACACTTATGCTTATTCAATAGAGAATCTTCAGTGCTACGCCCCGTCGCTCCACAATGTCTGTGTAATGGTTACGCTCAACGACCATGCCATATTCAATTTCAACGAATATCTTAAGCAGTACAGCGAGGCTATCTTTCCGTTGTTTGTATGGTCTATATGGTATTACCGGCAGGACATATACGGTCAGTTCACCATAACCGAGTTTAACCGTGTTATAGAGATCGGCAACTTTAACCTTGGTGCGCCCGAACAGTCGATAATGAACGTGCGCAACAAGGTGTCGAAGAAGATCAACTGGCTGCATCATCATAATCCTGACGCAAAGGAGTCGTATCTCACTTTGAAGAAAGAGCTTATAGAACTTGGCGTTACGCCTGATACTACATATCTTTATATACAGGGCCACCATCTGTTCGACAAGGTTGTTGTGCCGGTGATGAGCAAGGTGTGCGAGAAACTTGTGCGTGAACGCGAGAACGAAATAAGGCGTCAGGCCGTACATTCAACACAGATGCGCAACGAACTTTCGTGCTATTCGCACAGCGTTCAGGACATTGTGCAGATGTTGAAGAAGAATATGGGCTATTATAATTCGGGGCCGTTTCAGCGTATGAAACGTGATATTGAGACATATCTTCAGGCTTATGGCTCTGTGTCGGGCACAGATGTGCATGGTGAAACGTGTTCAGACGTACATTCTTCAAGGTGTGAAGGCAATGAAAAAGAGTCTTAAAGGTAGTTTGCTTTAAGGCCTTTTCAATTTATTCCCGGCATTGGGGAATATTAGCTTAAGTTGTTTGCACTTTAGCGTAAGGTGCTGTTTGTCAATGCATTGCTGAATTATGGCTTCCCGGCTTGATATATTTTGCCGTGCGGTGGTATCGTCAGTGTGACAAGTAGAAAAAGAAACTCGTCACACTCTAACATATTATATTTCAGAATATTATATGCGAATGTGACGAGTGATGAGTTTTTATTAAAAATATTTTTATTCTTATTCCAAATCCGGGCAGCCTTCACGGAAGTCTGTTCATTGTGAAGATTTGCCTATAGCTAAATACTTTTCTTCAATAGACGGACTGTCTGTATGCTGAAGCATTTAGCTGTTTATAGTCAAAATCCGTCAGTTCTCTTTCCAGAATGCAGGCGTAAACAGTACAAGTACGCTGAAGAACTCGAGACGGCCCATGAGCATAAGTATGGAGCAAATCCACTTACCCGCGTCAGGTATCATGCTCCACGACATAGTCGGACCAATTTCCAGACCAAGCGTCGGGCCTACGTTGCTTGCGCAGCTTAATGCTATTGTTACAGAGTTGGTGCTGTCGATGCCCATGCATGTCAGCGAGAAATACGCAAACAGACATACGGCAAGATATAGAGAAAGAAACACCAGCAGAGTGGCCTGAGCCTGATAAGGCACGGTGTTGTTGCCAACCTTCACCGGCAAAACTGCCTTTGGGTGGATTATATGTCTGAATTCATTCTTTATTATCTTGAGCAGAATAACGCCTCTTATACATTTTATTCCGCCACTTGTGCTTCCGGCGCATGCGCCGATAAACATACAGATACTCAGAATAACCCATGTTATGTGGGGCCATTGTCCGGCATCGGCATTAAATATACCTGTTGTGGTGATGAATGCCACTACCTGAAACAGGGCATATCTCAGAGCATCGGCAAGACTGTAGTTGAGGTCTTTTATCAGGAAAAACATTATTCCTGCCGTGGCAAGGGCCACTACACAGAAATAAAATCTGAGTTCGGGATCTTTGAAAAACGACTTTATCTTACCCTTTATCATTGTGAGATACAGCAGGGTGAAGTTGGTTCCCGACAGGAACATAAATATAATGGCTATATAGTCGATTACTGCCGAGTGAAAATATCCTGCACTCGCGTTGTGAGTGGCAAAGCCTCCCGTTGCCGTTATCGACATTGAGTAGTTGAGACAGTCGAACAGACTCATGCCTGCAACATAGAAACATGCCGCGCATCCTACGGTAAGAATAAGATATACAGCCCAAATTGATTTGGCGTTGGTGCTGAGTCGTGGGTGCATTTTTGTCTTGATAGGGCCTGTTGCCTCGGCCGAAAACACCTTCATGCTTCCGCCTACGAGCGACGGCAGAATGGCTATCGTGAAGAAAACTATACCCAAACCGCCTATCCAGTGGGTCATTGAGCGCCAGAATATCAGTCCGTGCGGAAAGCTTTCAATGTCGTCTATTATCGTGGCTCCTGTTGTGGTGAAGCCCGACATGGTTTCAAAGAAGGCGTCGGTGAAGTCGGGTATGTATCCGCTTATGACGCAAGGCAATGCGCCAAAAATACTGAATATCACCCATGTAAGCGTAACAAGCAGATAGGCGTCGCGCCTGCCCATGCTGTTTTCGGCGTGATAGCCCTTATATTTCAGGGCTATGGCCGTGAGTATTGTTATGGCTATAGATATGATGAATGCCATGATGTCGTCTTCCTTATAGTAGATCGACACGCAAAGGCTGTAGAGCATCATGGCCACTTCTATGAAAAGCAGCGAGCCAATGACTTTATATATGAGTTTAAAGTTTATCATTTCTGACCTTTAATTGAAAAACTTTTCTATCTTACTCATGTTTATGTCGTGGCAGAACACAACCACGATGTCGCCGGCGGCAATCTCTGTGTTACCCGAAACCAGCTGTCCCTCTCCGTTCCTTACCAGTCCTCCGATGGTTGCTCCCTGCGGCAGACCAAGTTCATAAACCTTCTTCTTTGTAACCTTTGAGCCCGGCTGAGCCGTAAACTCTGCCACGTCGGCGTTGGCAGTCATCAGGAATCTGGTGTTCTTAACGTCGGCGTCGAGCATCATCTGGTAGATATAGCTTGCGGCTATGGCTTTCTTGTTTACAATAGTACCGATGTCAAGGCTTTCGGCCATGCTCACATAGTCGAGGTTTTCAACCATTGCTATGGTCTTTCTCACGCCCATTCTCTTTGCCGTAAGACACGCAAGGATGTTTGTTTCGGCGTTTCCTGTCAGTGCCACAAAGGCCTGAGTGTTCTTTATTCCTTCCTCTATGAGCAGCGGCATGTCGCGTCCGTCGCCGTTTATCACCATTGTCTTGTCTGTGTCAACAATCTCGTTAATGTATTCGCAGCGTTTCTCGTCGGCCTCAATAATCTTCGCGTTCATATATTCGGGCATGGTCTGCGCTGCCCTTATGGCAGTGTTGCCTCCGCCCATAATCATCACGTTCCTTACGTCAACATAATGCTCCTTGCCAACAATCTTGCGGATGTAGGGCACATAGTTGCGTGTGGTCATAAAGTATGCCATGTCGTATATCTTCAGTTCATCGTCGCCTCGCGGTATGATGGTGTCGTCGCCTCTTTTGATGGCCACGATGTGGTATGGCGATTCGGGCTTGCAGAGGTCTCTTAGCGGCTCGTTCAGAATCTCGCAAGTCTCTCTCAGTTTTATGCCCAGCATAATCAGCGCGCCATTGTGCACGTCCCAGCGCTGTCTTACCCAACTCATTTTCAGTCCGTTATTGATGTCGCGTGCGGCGAGGTTTTCAGGATATATGAGTGAGTCGATGCCGAGTTTGCTGAAAAAATCTTTCAGTTTATCGTCAATAAACTCATAGTTGTTCACCTTAGCCACCGTTTTTTTTGCGCCGAGAGCCTTAGCCAGAATACAGCTGTTCATGTTCATATTCTCGTCGGGCGTAACGCCTATATACAAGTCGGCATTCTGAACGTTAGCGTTTTTAAGCGTCTGTATGCTCGAAGGTGTGGCGTGTATGGTCATCAGGTCGTAGTCGTTGCTGATGTTGTTAAGCCTTTCTTCATCTTCGTCAATCAGCACAATGTCCTGATTGTTGCGTGATAACAGCTTAGCCAGGTGAGTTCCTATGGCGTAAGCTCCTGCTATGATGATTTTCATTTTACGTTTTGCTTGTTATGATATGCTGCCGGCAATGCTTTTTATTGTCGCGGCTATCGAGTCAGTGTCAATTCCTGTTATATGCTGCAGTTCGCTCACTGTGCCCTGTTCAACAAATTTGTCGGGCAGTCCGAGCCTTGTTACATGTGTGGTGTAGTTGTTGTCGCTGAGCCATTCAAGCACGGCAGAGCCGAATCCGCCCTTGCGCACACCGTCCTCAACGGTTATTATATACTTAAACTTTGATGCGGCCTCGGTCAGCAGCTTCTCGTCGAGCGGCTTTATGAAGCGCATGTCGTAGTGGGCAACTGTTATTCCGTCACATTCTTTCTCAACGTTTTCTATCGCCTTTGCCACGTTGTTTCCTATAGGGCCCACAGACATTACGGCCATAGTGTCGCCGTCTTTCAGCTTGCGTCCGGTGCCTACTTCAATCTCTTCAAACTTGTTTCGCCAGTCTGTCAGCACGCCGTGTCCGCGCGGATACCTTATCACGAACGGTCCTTTGTCCTTAAGCTGTGCCGTGTACATGAGATTGCGCAGCTCGTGCTCGTTCATCGGCGACGCTATTGTAAGGTTTGGTATAGGGCGCAGTGCCGCTATGTCGAAAGCTCCGTGGTGTGTGGCTCCGTCTTCGCCCACCAGTCCGGCGCGGTCAAGGCATAGAACTACGGGCAGTCTGAGTATGGCAACATCATGAATAATGTTGTCGTAGGCGCGCTGCGCGAACGAGCTGTATATGTTGCAGAACGGCTGCAGGCCTTCCTTTGCCATTCCTGCCGAGAACGTTACGGCATGACCTTCGGCAATGCCTACGTCGAAAGCTCTGTCGGGCATGGCCTTCATCAGTATGTTCATCGAGCATCCCGTCGGCATGGCAGGCGTAACTCCGATGATGTTAGGATTAGCCTTGGCCAGTTCGAGCAGCGTCTCGCCGAACACCGTCTGATATTTTGGCGGAATGCCGGTCTCGTCGTCGGTTATGCGCTCTCCCGTGTTGATGTTAAACTTTCCGGGAGCGTGCCATATCGTGGCGGCCTTTTCTGCCGGAGCATATCCGTGTCCCTTTATTGTGTGCAGATGCAGCAGTTTTGGACCTTTCATGTCCTTTAGCTGTCGCAGCACCCTTACCAGTTCTATCACGTTATGTCCGTCGAACGGGCCGAAATATCTTATGTTGAGGCCTTCAAAAATGTTCTGCTGGTGACTTATGGCTGATTTTAGGGCATTGTTAAGTCTTATTATGCCCTTGCGTCTGTCTTCGTCAAGATAACCTTTGGCGTTGAGCCATTTCGACAATTTGAATCTAACGTTGTTGTATGTCTCGTTGGTGTTAAGCTTCAGCAGAGCCTGTTTCAGTCCGCCCACGCTGCGGTCTATGCTCATGTTGTTGTCGTTGAGTATTATGAGCATGTCGTTGGGTGTGGTCGAAACGTTGTTAAGACCCTCAAAGGCCAGTCCGCCGCTCATGGCGCCGTCGCCTATTATTGCCACCACGTGCCTCTTGCCGTTGCCCGTCTTCTTTGCAGCTACGGCCATTCCGAGCGCAGCCGAGATAGAGTTTGACGCGTGTCCGCATACAAAACTGTCGTATTCGCTTTCAAGCGGCGATGGAAACGGCATTATGCCGTGCAGCTTGCGGTTGGTGTAGAAGCGGTCTTTCCTTCCCGTAAGTATCTTATGTCCATAAGCCTGGTGGCCAACGTCCCATACGAGTCTGTCTTCAGGCGTATTAAATACGTAGTGCAGTGCTACGGTGAGTTCTATGGCTCCCATGCTCGAGGCCATGTGTCCCGGGTTGACCGAAAGCTCTTTCAGAATGTCGTCGCGCAGTTCTTTGCACAGTTGCGGCAGCTGTTCCTCTTTCAACTTTCTCAAGTCATCGGGATAATTTATTTTGTTAAGAAGATTAAAGTCGTTAGATTCCACGGTCGTCTTGTTATTGAATATACTTGCAAAGATAATGTAAACAGACTGAAGAACAAAATAAATTCGTTTATTTTTATTAAGGTATAATATGCTTTTATTGCAATTAAAGTGGCATTTCTGACAATATTTATATAAAGATAGATGTAAAATGGAAGGTGGTATGATGTGTTTTTCAATAAAAAGATGTAAATTTGCGACAAACAATAAAATTAGATAAAATGAACATTAACAAGGGTTTAATCATGTCGGGCATGATGGCTGCGATGTTTTCGCTGCCGTGTCTGGCTCAGACAAAAGACGGAGGCATATCAGCTGATATGCTCAAAGAGATTCAGCAGTCGCAGAAATTGTCTTCTGCCGACAAGGCTTTGTTTAACGCCGTGGCGTCAAACAGCATTGACAACCTGGCCAAGAACCACGCTAACCGCGGTGCCATAGACACCTATTTTAGCGTGGAGACAAAGGCCCAGAGCATTACCGACCAGAAGCAGAGCGGACGCTGCTGGATGTTCAGCGGCTTCAATGTGCTGCGCTCTAACTTCGCCAACCGCACCGACTCGTTGAGTGTTGAGCTGTCGCAAGACTATCTTTTCTTCTGGGATCAGCTAGAGAAGGCCAACCTCTTCCTTCAGGGAGTGATCGACTGCGCGTCGAAGCCGATGGATGATGTGCGTGTGCAGTTCTTCTTCAAGAATCCGATTAACGACGGCGGAACGTTCTGCGGAGTGTCTGACCTTGTTGACAAATACGGACTGGTGCCTTCTGACGTGATGCCTGAGACATTCTCTGCCGAAAACACATCAAAGGCTACCGCCCTGATTAAGTCGAAATTGCGCGAGTTTGGACTGAAGTTGCGCGACATGGCTAACGGCGGAAAGAGTGCCAATGAGATTAAGACCGAGAAGACAAAGATGCTGTCTGAGATTTACCGCATGCTTACCCTTACTCTCGGTGAGCCTGTCAAGGAGTTTACTTATGCCTTTAAGAACAAGGACGGACGCACCGTTACAGAGGCAAAGAAATATACACCGAAGTCGTTTGCGGCCGAGATTCTCGGCGGAAAGACCATCGGAGGTTCTTTCATAATGGTGATGAACGACCCGCGCCGCGAGTATTACAAGACTTACGAAGTGGAGTATGACCGCCACACATACGACGGAACAAACTGGAAATATCTTAACCTGCCGATGGAAGACATTGCCAAGCTGGCCATCGCTTCGCTGAAAGACGGCCGCAAGATGTACAGTTCTTACGATGTAGGTAAGTTCCTCGACAGCAAGCGCGGCTATTGCGACACACGCAACTACGACTATGGTTCGCTCTTCGGCACTACTTTCGGTATGAACAAGGCTCAGCGTATCATGACTTACGACAGCGGTTCTACTCATGCCATGACTCTTACTGCCGTTGACCTCGACGCTAAGGGCAACCCGACAAAGTGGAAGGTTGAGAACAGCTGGGGCGCCGACTGGGGCCAGAAGGGGTGTCTGATAATGACTAACGACTGGTTTAACGAGTATATGTTCCGTCTCGTTGTCGACAAGAAGTATGTTCCTGCCAAGACTCTTAAGCAGTATGATCAGAAGCCTGTTATGGTTATGCCTGAAGATCCGCTGTTCTTGCCGGATGAATGATTTCCTTTTAGGAGTTAAGGAGTAATGGAGTTAAGGAGTTAAGACAAATGACTTGACGATTAAAAAGTAGTTAAAGTAGTTATAAGTAGTTAAAGGAGTTAAAGCCATATGCCTTGTGGCTTTCTTGATGATTGTTAACTACTAAGATTAACTCTTTGATTTGTATCTTACTCATACTTAAAAATAAAATCCGTCGGCCATCTTTTGTCCGGCGGATTTTTTTATGCCTATGAATATAAAATATTTGCTTTAGAACTTCAGGTTTATGCCTGCCATCACTGTGCGGCCTCTCAACGGAACGCGCAGGAATGTGTAGTTTGAACCTTGATATGACGAAATCTCGTAGCTTTCGCGGTTAAGCAGGTTTATGGCTGTGAGCGTTACGCTGAGCGTCTTGCTGAAGTCATATTTTGCTCCGGCGTTCAGAAACAGGTTGGTTGAATATTGGTCGTGGGTTATCTCGTATGTGGTTCCGGCAGCGTCGGCATACAGGCGCAAGGCTTTTATCGGCATAAAGTCGAGGCTTAGTGAGCAGTATGCGTTTTTCAGAACGTTGTCTGTTGACGAGAAAGCGTCGGGGCGTTTCCATGTTATGTTGCCCGCAACGGTAAGGTTTGCTGTCAGCCAACTAAGTTTGTCCCATGACGCACCCACTTGCGCGTTGGCGGCATTATATCTTATATAGCCTTCAACGCCATTCTGTGAGGCAAGCGTCTTGTTGTAAGAGTAAGAGACATAGCCTTTAAGCGTGAACCTTGCGTTGCGCCATATCTTCTTAACGTTGCCGACACCGCTGAATGATGTGTGCATATTGTCGCCCCATACAGGATTTATCAGCGTCAGGTCGCCTGCATAAAAATAACTGAAATAACGGTCCTGATTAATCTGCTGCCAAATGGCATACACGTTCCATGACAGCATTGTTGCCGTGTTGAGCCACGATAACCGTATGCTGGCAGTCTTTGTGCGGCTGAACGACATCGAGTCAGTGCCTAGCGTATAGGTGCGGTAGTTGTTCATCATTGCTCCATAGAAAGGAACGCTCCGTGTGTCGGCATTGCGTATGATGCCCACTGACGCGTCGACAGATGCCATTGTGCTGAGCTTATAGTCGATGTCGAGCATAGGCGAGAACATCACCTTGTGCGTATTTATGCCGCGCATCGGGTACGAATAAGAAATATATTCCACCGGCAGGGTGAGCGTCAGCGAGCCGTCGGGCAGGTTATATTCGTATTTCGGTTCGAGGGTGTGAAGCCAGTAGCTGCCCGTCATATCGTCCTTAACACCGCTCATGGTTGTCTCGTTGCGCTTGTATTCCATAATGTAACCGATGCCGAGACTGCCGCCGAAAAGGCTGAAGTTGGTGCCTATGCGGTTGCGCGTAAACAGGTTGCGCAGTCTTGCGGTATAGTCTGTCGGCAATTTTTCATCGTCAGATGTAACTCCGAGCCGTTCGCGCGAGCCGTAAAGGCGCACTATCGACGACACGTCGAAGAGCATCGCGTCGGTGTTGATTGTAGCTTCGAGTATGTTCTGCACGTCATATTGCTTGCGCTTTACCTGCTCCTGCAATGTGCCTATGTTGCTGCTGCCGTTGTTTAGGGCATCGCCTAGTCCTAACGTTGCCGACGCTTCATCCGTGAGATACATGCTCTTTGTGTTCTGTTCATAGCGCAAAATGCCCTTCACAAGGTCGTTCTTGTTGTGTATGTCGTTGTTTTCAAACACGTTTACCGTATCCTCCTTGGCAGTGTAACTATTGAAAATACTGTCCTGCTGCAGTCCGCTGTCATGATAATACATCACATTCATGCGCAGCGTCTTTTCCTGTGTGAAGGCGTGCAGATAGTTAAGTCCTGCGTAATACGACTTGTTTTTAAGATAATACAGCTGCGAGATTGGCGGCGTCTGTGCCGTTGGCGAGTACATGAAAGGCGCGGGCAGGGGCTCAGTGGTGTACATTCCCGTATAGCTGTTCATTCCTCGGGTAAGACTCTCCAGACTTATTCCGCAGTTGTTCATCATTCCTGTGAACAGCAGCTGGTTCTTCTTGTTTATGTTTATTGCCGTCAGTCGGTTGTCCCATGTCACGGGACTTCCGCCTATGTTGCCGTCGGCCTCGCCGAAGGGGCGCGCCTTGTAGCCTCGCTTCAGTTTCAGGTTGAGCGTTGCGCGGTCGTTGCTCACCTTGCCTTCAAGGGCCTTTATCGGCTGGTTGCGCTCCATTATCTGCACCTGCGCCACTGCTTCGGCAGGCATGTTCTGCGTAGCCTGGTTATATTGTGCGCCCATGAGGTCGAGTCCTTCTATGTTCACTTTGTTTATCGGCTTGCCCTGATAGCTTATTTCTCCGCTGTTGCTTACCTCTATGCCCGGCATCCGCTTCAGCACGTCTTCTATGCTTCGGTCCTGTTTCTGTCGGAAGGCGTCAACATTATACAGCAGCGTGTCCTTGCGGCGTGTTATAGGGTCGGCTGTCACGGTTACGTTTTTCAGTTCTACGGCCTTGCGCTCCAGTCGTGCGTCATACACGGCGCAGCCTTCTTTGAGCTGTATGCGCCGCGTCTCGTAGCCGAGAAACGCAAACTCAATCTGCCGTCCGCCGTTCACGGCTTTCAGACTGTATATTCCGTCTCTTCTTGTCAGCGCGTATGCAAGTAGCGAGTCCTTGCCGTCCAGCAGTTTGCACGTAACGTTGCCTACGGCTTTTCCGGCAGTATCGGTAACTTTTCCCGAATAGGCCGTCATGTCATTCTGAGCCGCCGCACTAACGCAGTCAAGCATCAGAGAAAACAATATTAAGATAAAGTCTTTTACCATTTCTGTTCAAGCATATTACTCGGACGACGTGGATAATTAGCCTCTTGTGACACCCATTTGCCGTTCACTTTAGTCTTCACTTTAAAAACTTCTATTGAGAGATTGTCATAGTTCTCTATATCGTTGCGGCACGAAGTTAGAGCTTCTTCGCGGCTTGCAGTCTTCAGCTTGCCCCAAAACTCTTTTTCATAAAGATACATGTCGCGGTAAGAATGTGCCTTCTCCATGCCGGCATAGGTGAATATCCAGTTGCCTTTTGTGTCACGGATATCCATTATCAGTCCGGGCAGTCCGTTGAATATATACGGTCCGTAAGGCAGACTTATGTTGTCGGCATACCATGCCACATAATCTCTTCCGGCATAGCTGCATGTGGCTTTCTTGCAGGGAATGTCACTTATTATTGTGTCTCCCGCTGCAAGATTCCAGTCAATCTGTGGCGTGAAGGAGTATTCAAAGTTATATAAATTGTCATAAAACTGCACTTTGGTCTGATAATCAGCAAGGTCAGTAATGCTAACTGTGTAATAGTTGATTCTGCCTATTGCTTCATTCCATGTTTTGATGGCTTGCCTGTCACGTGCGTTTTTCTTGCTTTTTCCCATGTAAATATCCATCGAGTCGAGTGCAAGCTGATAATAGTCGCCATACTTTGTGTATTTATCTGATATTTGCAACAGTGTCTTTGCCTCGGTATATTTATCCGTCTTGGTGCTGTCTTTCAAGTATTTCAAGTCGTAATACACCGCGATTTTGGCTGTGTCGTACACTTCTTTTCTTATTTTTCTGTACGCATCCAGACCTCCGTCATAGCTTGTTATGCGTGGCATCTGTGCTTTTACAGACATAGGCAATGTGCATAAAATAGCGATTAATGAAGAAAATATCCGTTTCATATATTTTAGTTATAATTAATCATAAGTATTTTACCATTCCAGTTCAAGCATGTTTGTCGGGCGTGGTGCCATCATTTTATCAAAGTCGGGACCTTTCTTTACAACTGTCATAACTCCGCTTTCTATCGCAATGCTCACAAAATTTTCGTTTTCGTTACGGTAGGCAGATAAGGCCTTTTCTCTTGTTGTCTTTTTGTATTTCTTGTCCTTATAAAGATACATCATATCTGTTGGTGCGGCTTTTGATATGCCGTTGTTTGTGAATATCCAATTCAGCTTGTCGTCATACAGTTTCATAATGATTCCGGGCAGACCGCTGAAAACGAAAGGACCATAAGGCAGCGGCATGTTTTCGGCGTACCATGCTATGAAGTTGCGTCCGGCATATCGGCATGTCGCTTTTTTGCATGGGATGTTGTTTATCAGGGTGTCTCCAGGCAGCAAAGTCCATTGGATTTGTGGTGTGAGGTAGGTGTATTGGTATTTGTTCAATGGTGATCTCAGTTGCACGGTAGTCTGTGAACTTTTCAGGTCGGCAAGCATGATGTAATCGAATGTCGTTTTCGTTACAAGCATATTGAAATCATCATTTGCCTTCTTGTCGTGTGCGTTCTTTTTGCTTTTAGCAAGATAATTGTTTACGGAGTCTGCCTTTATTTTGTAGTAGTCGCCAAACCATGTGTAGTCGTCAGATATCATCAACAACGTTTGTCCGTCTTTGTATTTGTCCTTTTTAGTAGAGTCGGGCAAGAAACTCACTTTATAAAACACGTTGACATCTGTTGTGTCATAAAGAGTATGATTGATTTTTTTATACGCGTACATGCCTCCGTCCGGGCTTGTCATAAATGCTTTCCCAGTTTGTGCACGGCCTATATGGCATAACAACAGGTATAATATTAAAACGCTGATGTGTTTCATTACCATTTTATGTTTATTTTCTTAGATATTTGTGGCGGTTTGGTTTGCTTAATCACAAAAGTCAATGCCGTTGGCTTTGTGTTTAGTTCTGTCGTCTGCGAAGTGTTTTTGTATGGCAAATATCTTAGCCTGCATAAATGATATGCTCAACACTTCTTTTTGCCTTCGTGTTGATGACGGCTTAGAATAACTCATTGAAGCAGAATCCGCCCGGTGTTGCAAACAAGTGATGCAAGGCTCGTGCATGGATGAAATATGCGTCGGGCTACAAGACTGATTGTAGAGGCCGACTGCAAAATTACAAAAATCCTTTATATATATGTATAAACGCCAAATTTGGGGCTACATTTAACCAAGTTTTAACATATTTAAATTTAGCGTGCCATTTATTTCTAAGTCTAAATTAAGTCTTGATAGTCTAAGTGAAGAACGAAGAGTGAAGAGTGAAAAATTCAAATGTAAATTTGCCTTATAACAACAAGGCATATGGATTCTTCACTCTTCACTCTTCGTTCTTCACTTATATTATACCAAGTGGCTTATCAGCTCCTCGCGGTCGCCGGGCAGAAGGTCGATTACGGGGATTTCAACCATGGTGTAGCATCCGGGCTGCTGACGCATAGATGCGCGTGCAACGTTTACCAGCACCTGACCTGTCAGGGCAGGGTTGTTGATGCTCATGTTGAACTCCATGCGCTGGTTCTGAGTCTTTCCGCTAACGCCCTTGCGCACTAGGTTTACGCCGTGGCCCATGTCCTGCACAGCGTCAACGCTGTCAACCTGCATAACGTATGTCTCGTCGCTTGCGAAATACGGGTCGGCCTTGATAGCCTTTGTAACCTCCTCAAGACTTGCGCCCTCTTCAAGCTCAACGTAAACCATGCGGCGGTGTATGCCTTCACCCTTAGGTATGGTCATAGACAGAGCGTTCTTTACGCCCTCTTTAGAGCGCACGCATACAGAGTGGCCCATGCTCATGCCCGGACCGAAGTTGGTATAGCTCAGTCCTTTTGGTGCAAGGCTCTGCATAAGAGTGCGCACAACGCTGTCCGAACCCGGGTCCCATCCTGCTGCAATAACAGCCACAGTGCCGTGTTCCTTGCATATCTTCATCAGGTTAGAGCGATATTCGCGTATGCTTGTGTGTATGTCGAAGCTGTCTACGGTGTTGATGCCGAGCGGCAGAATTTTTGTTGCGTACTCCTCGCAGCTGCGTGTCGGTGTGGCAAGTATCGCCACGTCAACATCTTTCAGCTCAGTGATGTCCTTCACCACTTCATAGTCAGCCAGCTCTGCCGGCTTGTTCTCTGCTCCGTGGCGTCTTACTATACCTGCAATCTCGAAGTCTTCAGCTGCCTCGAGCGCCTCAACTGTAAATTTGCCAATGTTGCCGTAGCCCACTACGGCTGCTCTGATTTTCTTCATATAGCCTAAAGTTTTTTGATTTTTTATTGTTCTATTTCTTTTATTGAGTGCAAAGATAATATAAAAAAGTGAGATACTGAGCAAATCACGGAAAAATGATTGAAAGTTAATGGTTTATGAGATTTTGACGATTTTGGCGAGTGCCAAATAAAACCGCCAGAAAGCCAACTTGAACCGGAATTGCGTTACCATCCCGTTACCGAAGAACGGGACGGGTAACGGCATGGAAAAGGACGGCAAAACGGTGTAAAAATGCCACTCGCACAGGCGTTTGGAGGCTTTGGGGATGAAAAAGTCCTGCGGCAGATTCGATTGCGCCGGTCTGCTGTGGTTTACATACAGCCAAACAGCTCTACACAAGGTAATTTTGTAACCAAAAAAATCAGGATTATGAGTAGAGCGACATTCAAGATTTTATTTTACCTGAAGCGCAACGCGCCGAAGAAGAACGGACTGATACCGGTCATGTGCCGTATCACGGTGAACGGGAAAATCGCACAGTTCAGCTGCAGGCTGGACGTGGAGGAAAAGATGTGGAGCGTGGAGACCGGGCGGCTGACCGGAAGGAGCAACGTGGCTCTGGAAGGCAACCGTATGCTGGACAAAATCCGCGTGGGCGTGAACAAGGCGTATCAGGACGTGTTCGACCGCGACACTTACGTCACGGCGGAGAAAGTGCGCAACGAGTACCTCGGCATGGGTATGAACCACAAGACGCTGCTCGCCGTGTTCAGGCAGCACAACGAGGACTACGCCAAATTGGTGGGCAAGATGAAGAGCCAGCGCAGCTACTGGAAATACTGCGTGGTTTACAAGCACCTGTCCGAGTTCATCAGGACACGGTACAAAGTGGAGGACATCACCCTGAAAGAACTCGCCCCCGCCTTCATCACGGACTTCGAGCTGTTCCTCCGGGTGGAGAAAGGGCATTGCACCAACACCGTATGGTCGTACATGATGCCTTTCCGCAGCATCATCTTCACCGCCATCAACAATGGCTGGCTGCAACGAGATCCGTTCTATGCCTATCACATCACGAAGGAGGAGACGAAACGGGGCTACCTGACGAAAGAGGAAATCACGCAGATGATAAACGGCACGTTCAAGAGGAAGAACTACGGACTGATACGCGACCTGTTCATCTTCTGCTGCTTCACTGGCTTGAGCTGGCGCGACATGGCAAATCTCACGGAAGAAAACCTGCAAGTTTCCTTTGACGGGCACCTGTGGATAAAGACAAGCCGCCAGAAGACGGGAGTGGAAACGAACATCCGCCTGCTGGACGTGGCGAAGCACATCATCGACAAATACAAGGGTGCTTCCAAAGACGGCAAGCTGCTGCCCGTACCATGCTATAACATCTGCAAATACGGCATCAAACAGGTAGCCAAGCAATGCGGAATAAACAAAAACGTAACCTGGCACCAAAGCCGCCATTCGTACGCAACCACGATTTGTCTTTCCAACGGCGTGCCCATTGAAACGCTGTCGAAACTGATGGGGCACACGAGCATCCGCTCGACCCAAATCTACGCGAAAATCACGGCGGAGAAGATGAGCCAAGACATGGAACTGCTCTCTCAAAAGCTCGCCCCGATGGAGAAGTTCATCTGCCAGGCCATTTAGAAATAGAACTAAAAACGAAAAGAAACATGGAAACGAGAGGTGTCATAACAATAGAGAACAGGACGGTGGTCATGCCCGACGCCGAGGTGTGGATGACAATAGGGGAACTGGCAAACCTGTTCTACGTGCGCGGCGTGTCGGTGGAAGCCGCCATACGGAGACTGGGAAAGGACGGGATTATGGGCGGAGAGTCATGCCGCCGGATACGTCTGGGCGAAAAGTGCTACACGGAAGTGTACGGCATGGAAACGGTCATCGCCTTGTCGTTCCGGTTCGACACGGGGCAGGCGGCCCTGTTCCGCAAGTGGATTGTCCGGACGGCGGCACGTTCCGGGAAAGAGCCTACGGTCATGTTCCTGCACTATCCGCATGGTACGTATTGCTGAACGGCACAGACACGGCCTGAAATGAATATCGGGAGGCGGCAACTATTATTCAGTTGTCCGTCTCCCGATTTTTACTTGCCGCAAACGTCAGTACGCCTTGCGGTAGTTACGCTCCAATACCTTCTGTACATCGCTCTCGCGGTAGAGCGTCTTGCCGCCGAACAGGAAATAGGGCAATATCCCCTCGTGGCGGTACTGCTGCAAGGTGCGCCTGCTCACGTGCAGCCTTTCTGCCAGGTCCCTGTCAGTGAGGTATCGCTCGCCGCCCATCGGCGGGATGTAACTTCCGGCAAGCCTGTCCGCCATTTTCAGGCTTCTCCTTACGGACTGCATGGCATCCGCCAGTGCCCCGCTGTCCATTGTCAATACGTTGTCGTTCATCTTACGTAGGATTTAGTGGCCTGGTTCAAGTGTCAGACGGACGGTTTTTTCCGCTACGGAATCCGGCAGGAGCCGTTCCACGTCCTCCGGCCTGTAATAGAACTTGCGCCCGATTGTCGAATACGCGATGTCGTGCCTGTCACGCATGGCCTGCAAGGTCTTCGGGGTTATACACAACATACGGCACACGTCCTCCGTGTCCATCCATTCGGCAAGGCGCCGGTCGCCGCCCTTTTCGGTAAGCGTCCTCACCCTGTCCTCCAACGCCTTCACCCCGGCAAGGAGCATCTCGAAGGCGGTCTTCTCAATGATTACTATTTCCATTTTTCCAAAATTTTATCGGTTTGCCGCAAAATTACACAGCCGTGAGCCGGAACCGGCCGGACAAGGAAGCGGTGGCAGCTTGTGGCACTTTTTATTGTGCCACATCAGGACACGGCGGGAACAGGCGGCCCGGAGTGTCGGTCAGGCGGTTTTCCATGATTAAAATGCCCGTTGAAGCTCCCGGGAGGCGAAAAATCCATAAAAATCTCACGTAAGTTACGGGTAAGTACCGTGCCCGCCCTTTGGAAATGGCCGAATTTTGCTTCCGACAAATTGATTCACTAACGATTAAAACTGATTGAGAAATGGAAATCATCACGATGGAAAGCGCCGCCTACAAGGACATCGTAGGGCGCATCGAGGAAATCGCCTCCCATGTGAGGAAACACAGTCCGGAAAAACGGGAACAGGAAACCGCCGGACTTCTGGACAGCCGCGAGGTGATGCGCCTGCTCCGCATCAGCCGCCGCACGCTGCAACGGCTGAGGACGGAGAAACGCATCAAGTATGTCATCATCCGGGGCGACTGCCGCTACCCACCCGAAGAAGTGGAGCGCATCATCCGGGAGAACGCGGTCAGGACTTCACCGGAGAAGCCGGAGGAACTGAGACACAACTACCTGCTCCGCACGGGTGGAAAGACAGGCAAGAAATGAAAGGAGGAACGGCTATGGAGTTTTTAGACAGACGCACTTTCGAAGACTGCATGAGGCAGGTGTTCAGCCGCCTTGACCGTCAGGACGAGATGCTTTCCGCCATGCACGGTGGTGTACATGAAAAGCCGCAGGGCATTGCCCTGCTGGAGGATGACACGATGGACAACCAGGACGTGTGCATGCTGCTCCACGTGAGCAAGCGCACCCTGCAACGCTACCGCAGCGACGGGCTGCTTCCCTACCGGATGCACCGCCACAAGACCTATTACCGCAGGTCGGACGTGGAGCTGTTCATCAGCACCCACATGAGGGAGATACTCCGCGACAGGGAACAGGGAAAGACGAGCGATGGCAAGAGTAAACCAAACAATAAAAGAAAGACAAACCGTAAAAAGTAAACCGAAATGGAACAGAAAAAGAAAAACGAGAAGGACGTGCTGGTGGTCCGCGACGAGAAGACGGGCGAAATCAGCGTAGTGGCCGGACTGGACGGCAAGGGCTACCCCAAGACGGCACCCCCGAAGCCGGAACACTCGCAGGACTTCCTGCGCTTCGATCGCCACGGGGACGTGATAGACAATTTCTTCAGGAATTTCTACCGCCAGTGCAAGGAGCCGACACGCTTCGGCTTCTACCGGGTGGCGGCGGAGACGGTGGACGCGGTGCTGCCGGTCATCAAGGACTTGCTGAAAGACCCGCTGGCGAACGCCGACATGCTCGCCCCGCACAAGGTGGACACCTCCAAATACCAGCAGGAGACAACGGAAAATGTAAAACAAGAAAGCAACGAACCCATTAAAAAGACAGAAGAAATGGAACAGAAAAAAGAAGAACAGAAACAGAATGTGCAGCAGCCACAAGAAGCTGAAACACAACAGAAGCAGGAGAAGCCGAACCTGATAGCGGATGACCAGGTGGACTGGGAAGAACTGCGCAAGTGCGGTATCGACAGGGAGCAACTGTCGGAAAAGGACATGAAAGCCCTGATGAACTACGGCAAGACAGGGCTGGTGACGGTGAAGCCGAATTTCGGAGGGGACAGTTACGAACTGCAAGCCCGACTCTCGTTCAAGAAGGCGGAGGACGGCACGCTGAAGCTGACACCCCATTTCATCCGAAACGAACCGCGTCTTGACATCCCCCATAGGGGCTACACGTTCACCGACGAGGACAAGAAAGCGTTGAAACGCACGGGCAACCTCGGCAAGCTCATCAACTTCGCCAACGAGAAGACGGGGGAAATCAAGCCCCACTACATCAGCATCGACCGCCTGACGAATGAAGTCGTGGACGTGCTTACCGACAAGGTGCGCATCCCCAGCAAAATCGGGCAGACTGCCCTGTCGAAAGCGGAACAGGACATCCTCCGCGCCGGACTTGCCTTGCCCAAGGAGGTGACGCTCAAGAACGGGCGCAAGTTCGAGGCCATGCTTCAGGTGAACGCCGACAAGCGCGATGTGGAGTTCGTGCCGGGACAGCCGAGGCAGCAGCAGGCGCAGCGTCAGGGAAAATCACAGGACAATCCCGACGCACAAGGACAGAAACAGGAGAACAACGGAGAGGGGCAACTCCGCAACCGCTCGTGGACGAACGAGGACGGCAGCATCCGCCCGATAAGCAAATGGAAGGACGACACGTTCACCGACCAACAGAAAGCCGACTACGTGGCGGGCAAGACGGTGGTGCTTGCCAACGCTAAGGACGACCAAGGGCAGCCCTGTACGAAATACCTGAAGTTCAGCTTCGAGAAAGGCCGTCCGCTGACCTACTCGCAGAACCCCGACCTTGCGCAGACCGTCGCCCCGTCCAACGAGAGCCGCACGCAGCTCGCCGTGAACAACGAGGGCAAGACCAACGAAGCCACGAAGCATATGAAGGAGCCGCTGCAACAGGGACAGACCGCCCCGAAGAATGAAACGCAGCAGAAACAGCAGACCAGAAAATCCAAAGGCATGAAGGTATCCTGATTGCCGCCACTAAATCCATTCCAAAATGATTGACGGGTGAAACGGGGAGCATACACCGCCTTGCGCGCATATCCCACAAACAAGGCCGTGCCCCGTTTCCACCCCAACAAAAACAAAAGTATCAACAGATTAAACAGAGAAAGACATGATTACCATATTGGCAGAAAAACCAAGCGTCGCCCGTGAGATAGCACGGATTGTCGGCGCAATGAGAAGAGAAGAAGGGTATTTCACAGGAAACGGCTACCACGTGACATGGGCGCTTGGGCATTTGGTACAGCTCGCCCTGCCCGACGGGTACGGCATCCGTGGCTTCCGGCGCGACAGCCTGCCCGTCATCCCCGAAAGGTTTGAACTCATACCCCGTCAGGTGAAAACGGACAAAGGCTGTAAGGCGGACGCGGCTTCGGTGAAGCAAATCAAGGTGATAACAAAATTGTGGAACGAGAGCGAGGGCATCATCGTGGCGACCGATTGCGCCCGTGAAGGCGAGTTGATATTCAGGTACCTGTATTCCTACACCGGCTGCACCCTGCCGTTCCAAAGGCTGTGGATAAGCTCGCTGACCGACGCCGCCATCCGCAAGGGACTGAAAGAGCTGAAGGACGGGCACGAGTATGACAGCCTATACCTTGCCGCCAAAGCAAGAAGTGAAGCCGACTGGCTGGTGGGCATCAACGGCACGCAGGCATTGTCGGTAGCCGCCGGGCGGGGCACGTATTCCGTCGGACGGGTGCAGACACCCACGCTGGCGATGGTCTGCAAGCGATTCTGGGAAAACAGGCGTTTCACACCCGAACCGGTACACCAGCTTCATTTCACCACGCCGTCGGCGAGCGTGAACGAGGTTGTAAAATTCTCCTCGGTAGAGAAATGGAAAGACAAGGAAAAGGCAGCTACATTACATAATAAGGTAAAGGAACAGATGTGCGCCACCATCGTGAGAGTCGAAAAGAAGGAGAAGGTGGAGAACCCTCCGCTGCTGTACGACCTGACTACGCTCCAAAAGGAAGCGAACACGAAGCACGGCTTCACGGCGGAACAGACGCTCGACCTTGTGCAGACGCTCTACGAGGCAAAGCTCATCACCTATCCGAGAACATCGAGCCGCTACATTCCGGAGGACGTGTTTGCCGAAGTACCCTTGTTATTTGAAAGATTATCTGCCCATTCATTGTTTGCCGATAAAATCAAAAGCATGGACGCACTGAACCGTCGCAGCGTGGACGCCTCGAAAGTGACCGACCACCATGCGTTGCTGGTGACACCCAACCGTCCGCTGGCGCTCTACAAGAACGAGCAGCTTATCTACGACATGATTGTGGGGCGCATGATTGAGGCGTTCTCCCCGGAGTGCGTCAAGGACACGACCACCGTCCGGGCGGAATGCGAAGGCGTGGAGTTTGAAACGAAAGGCTGCATCGTACGCAAGGCGGGCTGGCGTTCGGTCTATGATGAGGACAAGGAAGACACCGTACTGCCAGACTGGAACGAGGGCGACACGCTGGCAATGAACGGCTGCTCGATGAGCTCGGGCATGACCCGTCCGAAACCGCTCCACACGGAAAGTACCCTTCTGGCGGCGATGGAGACCGCCGGACGCGAGGGTATGGAGGACGAGGAAGTGCGCCAGGCGTTGAAGGACTGCGGCATCGGCACGCCCGCCACCCGCGCCGCCATCATCGAGACCCTGCTTAAAAGGGAGTACATGGTGCGCGTGAAGAAGTCGCTTGTGCCGACGGAGAAAGGGCTTGCCCTGTATTCCATCGTGAAGGGCATGGACATCGCCGACGTGGAGATGACGGGACGCTGGGAGGCGGAACTGGCAAAAATAGAAAGAGGGCAAACACCGCACGAGGCTTTCATCCGCGACATCGAGGGCTACACCCGGAAAATCACCACGGAACTGCTCGCCTGTGATAAAATCTTCGGGCACAAGGCATCGGGCTGTACCTGCCCCAAGTGCGGCACGGGCACGATGCGGTTCTACGGCAAGGTGGTGCGCTGCGACAATCCGGACTGCGCCCTGCCGGTGTTCCGCCAGATAGCCGGCCGGACGCTCACCGATGCGGAAATGACCGACCTGCTGGCCAAGGGAAAAACGGGCGTCCTCAGCAGCTTCAAGAGCAAACAGGGCAAGCCGTTCAGCGCAGCAGTCGCTTTCGACGCGGATTTCAACACGAAATTCATCTTTCCTGAAAATAAATCGACAAGAAAATCCATAAACAAGAGAGGAGGAAGAAAATAAATGTATAAATTTTGATAAAGTAAGCTGCATCTCGGAATAAAAAATAAGCTCGCTTATTTTGTTCTCCCCTCGATTTGCATTACTTTTGCCACTGATTCACTGTTCATAATCTGTTTCAATACGTTGAAGCATTGTTTTACGGTGGATTTAGTGGCGGCACTCGGAGGGATACCGGGTGCCTTTTTCTTCTCCTTTATCAAAATCCAAAATCCGTTTTTCACCACTAAATCCATCAGAAAATGAAACAGAACAAGAAAACCCTTCCGGCGGAGCTGTCCTACTACGGGCTGTACCTGCTGGACTACCTGAGAAAATACCATCCCGACAAAGTATCCGACACGGACCTTATCACAGAAAGGGAGGAAGCCGCCACCGTAACCTTTGAAAAGGAAAGGCTGTCGGGCGGCACGGTGGAACACGCTCACGAGGAAGCCATGCGCGTCCTGCTGCGCGGGCTGCACTTCTCGCCCTACGCCCTGCTGACAGAGGTCGTGGAGAGGGAGTTTGCCGACGAGGTGCCGGAATCCGGACGCGAGGCGTTCTGCCGCGACCTGTACCCCTATCTGAAAAACCTGTTCGCCGGTTACGATACGTCGGACGACACCTTTGCCCTGTCGCCTGCCCATGACCTGCTCTATACGGAACTGGTGGGAACCGTCGTGCTTTATCTGGAGGAAGGCCATGGCGTTCAATAGGAAACAGAAGCTGCGCGACAACATCGAGGCGGTACGCACGGCGTTCACGCTTGACCGTGAGCGCCGCACCCCGACGGAAAGGGAACGTGCGCTGCTGGAGCGTTACTGCGGCTTCGGGGGCCTGAAGTGCATCCTGAACCCGGCAAGGGAACTCTCCGACGCCGTGCATTGGGCGAAGTCCGACCTCGAACTGTTCGCGCCTACGGTGGAGCTGCACCGCATCATCCGGGAGAACAGCAGGGATGAAACGGAGTACAAGCGGTATGTGGATTCGCTGAAAGCCTCGGTGCTGACGGCGTTCTACACGCCGCAGGCCATCACGGATACCATCGCGGACGTGCTGCACGACAGGAAGGTACGCCCGAAGCTCGTGCTGGAGCCTTCGGCAGGCATGGGCGCGTTCATCGGCTCGGTGTTGTCGGACAACCCACAGGCAGAGGTGATGGCCTTCGAGAAAGACCTGCTGACAGGCAAGATGCTGGGACACCTGTACCCGGAGCAGAAGATACGCACGGAAGGCTTCGAGAAGATAGAAAAGCCGTTCCTGAACCGGTTTGACCTTGCCATATCCAACATCCCTTTCGGGGACATAGCCGTGTTCGACCCTGAGTTTGAGAACGGCTCGACCTTCCGGAGAATAGCGGCAAGGAAGGTGCATACCTATTTCTTCCTGAAAGGGCTGGACGCGGTGCGTGACGGCGGCATCGTGGCGTTCATTACCTCGCGGGGCGTGCTGGACACGGAGGGCAACGGCGGCACACGCTACATGATGACACGCAAAGCGGATCTGTTGTCCGCCATCCGCCTGCCGAACAACCTGTTCACGGAAAATGCCAACACGGAAGTAGGCTGTGACCTGATTGTCCTGCAAAAGAACGAAGGCAAGGAGGAGCTTTCCGAAGAGGACAGGAAGTTTGGCGATGTCGTGAAGAACAACCATACGAACATTGTCACCAACGGGTATCTGTTCGACCACCCGGAACATATCATCCACACTGACGCGAAACGTGACACCGACCCTTACGGCAAGCCTGCCATCGTCTATACGCACAGCGGCGGCGTGGAGGGCATCGCCACGGACCTGTACCGGATGCTGTCGGACGACCTGTCGGCAAGGCTGGACCTGGAACGCTACAACGGCATCAAGGGTGAAAGGCTGGAACCCCGGCAGACCATAGCTGTACAGCCTACACTGGCAGAGACGAAAAAAGAGAATGACATCAAGGCGGTTACCGGGCAACAGCCGGAGATGAAAAGAGAAGAAAATCCGGTGCCGCCAAAGGCGGAACCGGCGCAAGCCGTAGCGCAGGAGATGGGAACAAAACGGCCTGAAGCCGCGGTAATGGACTTATACGATTTGTTTGGCTACACGCAGGAGGAACGGCGGATGGCGGAACGCGGGCTGAAACCGGAGAGGAAGAAAGGCGGCAAGTCCAAACGCAAAAAGCAGCAGGAACAGCCGCTGTTTTCCCCGTCGGAACTGGAACAGATAGAGGTGAAGCCGAAAGAAGCTGAACAGCCCATGCCCGAACAGCCTGTAGAGAAGCCTGCCATAGACGATGACCCGGAGGATGCCGTTTACCGTAGTCTGGACTGGGAAACCAACCCGCCCATCAACGGCTTCTACGAAATGATGATGTCGCTCACTCCCGAACGGCGTGCCGAACTGCGCCGTTTGGGAAAGGAGAAGATGGATGCCAATGCCGCCAAGCAAGCGGAAAAGGTGCAAACTGTCTATCCGATAGAGAACGCATACGAAGTGCGGGCGAAAAAACAGATAGAGCGTGTGGAAAGGGAGATGCGCGGGGAGGAAGCCGCCCTGCCCCCGGAAGAACGGCAGCGCAGGAAAGAGGAAGCAATGAAACCGCGCCCGTTCAAAGGCATAATGGAGCCGCACCTGAAAGACGGCTCACTGGTATGGGAACACACGGGCGGCGTCCGCTTCCAAATCGGGGTGCTGAAGGATGTCACCCGCTACGGGGCTACCTTCCAGCCGCTCGACATGGACGGAATGCAGGCGCAGAAGGCGCAACTCTACATCGACTTGCGCAACACCTACGAGCGGCTTTACGCTTACGAAGCGGAGAACCACGAGGAGAACGCCCTGCTGCGCCGCAACCTGAACACCTACTACGACGAGTTCGTCATGCGCTACGGCAACCTGAATGCCAAGCACAACGCGAAGCTCATCCTGATGGACGCTTCAGGGCGCAACATGCTCTCGCTGGAACGCGGCGAGAACGGGCAGTTCGTCAAGGCGGACATCTTCGACCGTCCCGTTTCCTTTTCGCAGGAAACGCTTGTCGAGGTGGAGTCGCCCGAAGAAGCCCTGTCCGCCTCGCTCAACCTGTACGGCGGCGTGAACCTGCCCTACATGGAATCTCTCTGCGACCTGCCGCAGGCGGAGATGCTCGAAGTCCTGAAAGGACGGGTGTTCTACAACCCGTTGGCGGACGGCTACGAGATAGCTGACAGTTTCATCGCCGGAAACGTGGTGCAGAAAGTAGCTGATGTGGAGGAATGGATAAAGGGACATGAGGGCCACGGGATGATGCCGCAGGCGCAGGAGGCTTTGGCGGCACTGCGCGAGAGCGTACCCGAACAAATCCCTTTCGAGGACCTGGACTTCAACTTCGGGGAGCGTTGGATACCCACGGGCGTGTATGCCGCCTATATGAGCCGCCTGTTCGACACGGAGGTGCGGATAACCTACTCGGAGAGCCTCGACGAGTATTCGGTGAAATGCGCCTATCGGACGATGAAAATCACGGACGAATTCCTTGTGAAGGGCTACTACCGCAACTACGACGGCATGAACCTGCTGAAGCACGCCCTGCACAACACCTGCCCCGACATGATGAAAAGCATCGGAAAGGACGAGAACGGCAACGACATCAAGGTGCGTGACAGCGAGGGCATACAGCTTGCCAACGCGAAGATTGACGAGATACGAAACGGCTTTACCGAGTGGCTGGAGGAACAGTCGCCGGAGTTCAAGAAGCGGCTGACGGACATGTACAACGACAAGTTCAACTGTTTCGTGCGCCCGAAGTATGACGGATCGCACCAGAAGTTCCCGGACTTGGACCTGAAAGGCTTGGGCATAATGGACTTGTACCCCTCGCAGAAGGACTGCATCTGGATGCTGAAACAGAACGGCGGCGGGATAGCCGACCATGAGGTCGGAACCGGCAAGACGCTGATAATGTGCGTGTCAGCGCACGAGATGAAGCGTCTAGGAGTGGTACACAAGCCGATGATTATCGGGCTGAAAGCCAACGTGCGCGAGATAGCCGAGACCTACCGCAAGGCTTATCCCAACGCCCGCATCCTCTACGCCTCGGAGAAGGACTTTGCCGCCGCCAACCGCGTGCGTTTCTTCAACGACATCCGCAACAACGACTGGGATTGCATCATCATGTCGCACGACCAGTTCGGGAAAATCCCGCAGTCGCCGGAGTTGCAGCAGCGCATCCTGCAGGAGGAGTTGGACACGGTGGAGGAAAACCTCGAAGTGCTGCGCACCCAAGGCAAGGACGTGTCACGAGCCATGCTGCGTGGATTGGAGAAAAGGAAAGTCAACCTTCAGGCGAAACTCGAAAAGGTGGAATACGCCATAAAGACAAGGACGGACGACGTGGCGGACTTCAAGCAGATGGGCATCGACCACCTGTTCATCGACGAGAGCCACCAGTTCAAGAACCTGACGTTCAACACCCGTCACGACCGTGTGGCGGGTCTGGGCAATTCAGAAGGAAGCCAGAAGGCGCTGAACCTGCTGTTCGCCATCCGCACCATACAGGAGCGCACTGGCCGGGACTTGGGGGCGACGTTCCTCTCCGGCACGACCATCAGCAACTCGCTGACGGAACTGTACCTGCTGTTCAAGTACCTGCGTCCGAAGGCGCTGGAGAAACAGGACATCCGCTGCTTCGACGCATGGGCGGCGATATTCGCCAAGAAGACGACCGACTTCGAGTTCAACGTGACGAACAGCATCGTGCAGAAGGAACGCTTCCGCTATTTTATTAAGGTGCCGGAGCTGGCGGCGTTCTACAACGAGATAACCGACTACCGCACGGCGGAGGACGTGGGCGTGGACCGCCCGAAGAAGAACGAGATACTGCATCACATACCGCCTACGCCCGACCAGGAGGTGTTCATCGGAAAGCTGATGCAGTTCGCCAAGTCGGGCGATGCGACCATTCTGGGCAGACCGCCGCTGTCGGAAACGGAGGAAAAGGCGAAGATGCTCATCGCTACGGACTATGCAAGGAAAATGGCGCTTGATATGCGCATGATAGACCCGGCGTATGAAGACCACCCCGACAACAAGGCGAGCCATTGCGCCAGGATGATAGCGGAGTATTACCGCAGGTATGACGCCCACAAGGGGACGCAGTTCGTCTTCTCGGATTTGGGCACGTACCAGCCCGGTGGCGGCTGGAGCGTCTATACCGAAATCAAGCGCAAGCTGGTGGAGGGCTACAGCATACCCGCCCACGAAATCCGCTTCATTCAGGAGTGCAAGAACGAGAAGGCACGCAAGGCGGTGATAGAGGCGATGAACAACGGTTATGTGCGGGTGCTGTTCGGCTCTACCAGTATGCTCGGCACGGGCGTAAACGCCCAACGCAGGGCGGTCGCTATCCATCATTTAGATTGTCCCTGGCGCCCATCCGACCTGCAACAGCGTGACGGCCGGGCGGTCAGGAAAGGTAACGAGATAGCCAAGCTCTATGCGGACAACAAGGTGGATGTCATCATCTACGCAGTGGAGAAGTCGCTGGACTCGTACAAGTTCAACCTGCTGCATTGCAAGCAGACATTTATCTCGCAGCTGAAAAGCGGTGCGATGGGCGCACGAACCATCGACGAGGGGGCGATGGACGAGAAGTCGGGCATGAATTTCTCGGAATATATGGCGATTCTGTCCGGCAATACGGACCTGCTCGACAAGGCAAAGCTCGAAAAGAAGATAGCCTCGCTGGAAGGTGAGCGCAAGTCGTTCAACAGGGGCAAGCGCGATTCGGAATGGAAACTGGAGGGCAAGACCAAAGAACTGGCCGACAACAAAGCCGTTATCGCCGCCATGACGGAAGATTGGGAGAAGTTCACCGCTGCTGCCAAGACCGACAGGGACGGCAACCGGCTCAACCCGATACGGATTGACGGGCTAAGCACGACCGACGAGAAGGCCATTGGCAGGAAGTTGCAGGAGATAGCCAAGAATGCCACGACGGGCGGACAGTACCTGCAAATCGGAGAACTATACGGCTTTCCCGTCAAGGTCGTCAGCGAGCGGATGATTTGTGACGGGCGCGAGACCATCGACAACCGCTTTGTCATCGAGGGGCACTATAAGTACAAGTACAACAACGGTCATCTGGCGATGGTGGACACCCATGCCGCCGCCGTGAACTTCCTCAATGCGTTGGAGCACATTCCTGCGATTATCAGGCAGTACGAGGAAAAGAACGAAGTGCTGGAACGCGAGATACCGCAGTTGCGGGAGATTGCGGGCAAGACATGGAAGAAGGAGGATGAGCTGAAGCTGTTGAAGTCCGAGCTTGCCGCCCTCGACCGCAAGATACAGTTGGAACTGGCTCCCAAGCATGAGGAAACGCCAAGTCAGGGGCAGGAACAGGGTGGTCAGGCGGTACAGAAGTCGGACATTACCATCCATGACCATATTATCATAGGCAGCAGATTGGGAATAGAACACCGAGAAGCACGTGGTATGAAGTTGTAAACGGAAGAGGGTGTATCGAAATGCATGGTGGTATCTCAATTCTCCTCCTCCGGGGAGGAGGGGGGATGGATATCAACATCTACTTTGATACAACCTCTTTATACTTTATAATTATACCATTCTTGTTTGTACCCGATATTCATTCGGCGTGCATCCGGCTACTTTCTTGAACAACCGGCTTAAATGATGCGGATACTGGAAACCGACTTCGTATGCTATCTCACTGACTGTTTTGTTGGTCTCCAACAGTCGGTCTTTTACTTTGCCGATGACTGCCTGATGAATGTAATCTATGGCGGATTTGCCTGTCTGTTTCTTGACAAGGTCACCGAAATAGTTGGCGGAGAAATGAAGCTGGTCGGCACACCATGCCACCGAAGGCAACCCGAGTTCTTCCGGTTTGCGCGAGTTGAAATAATTGTTCAGCAGCGCCTCGAAGCGGGTCAATACATCGCTGTTGAGTACGGCACGGGAGGCAAACTGACGGTCGTAGAAACGGAGGCAGTGGTTGAGCAACACCTCGATATTTGAAATGATGATGCTCCGGCTGTGCTTGTCAATAGAGTGCTGGAGTTCTTCCTGTATCTCACCGAAACAGTTGAAGACGGTCTGCCGTTCGCGTTCGGACATGTGCAGGGCTTCATTTACCTCATAAGAAAAAAAGGTATAGTCCTTCATCTTGCAGGCCAGCGACGTGCCGCGTATCAGGTCGGGATGGAAAAGCAAGGCATATCCCTGCGGATGCGGCGTTGAGCCATCGTCGTCAATGCCCGCCACCTGCCCGGGAGCCACGAACACCAGGGTGCCTTCCTGATAATCATACTTGCTGCGCCCGTATGTCAGCGGTCCGTGGATTTTCTCTTTCAGGAAAATGCCGTAAAAGTTGAAACACTTGCGACGGTGGGGAAGCACCTCCACTTTCGAGAAATCAATGAAGCTGACCAGCGGGTTCAGCGTTTCCAGCCCGAGGAACTGGTTGTAGTCGTGTATCGTTTTCAAGTCCAATATATCACCCATAAATTCTGTTTTTTATTCTACCCTCCAAAGGTAATGAAAACTGTTGACTATTAACACGTAAAAGACAGATTTCAGTGAAATGGGTATCAGATTCCGTGAAATGGGTTTAAGGGCAACTCCCGGCATGTCCGCATTGGTCGGAATTGGTGCTATAATCAGTAATCTGTGTATAGGCAGATGGCCGGGACTGTCCTAACTTTGCATCCGGTATGAACAAAAAGTGATGTTGCATAAATGATTGTCAGAATGTTTATAAAACTTTGTCTGCTTATGGCTTTATTTTCTTTCAACGGCTGTGATGATGGGAAAGTCTCATCTTCTGTTCCTTCCACTCCGGCACAACATCTTACGATGTCAAGCACCATACATGATGTCTTGAACCATCCGGCTTTCAAAGGCTTCTCGCAATATATTCTTCCTTTGGAATGGGGATACGACAGCGAGATGCCGCTTTCGCAGGTGGCACGCCTGCTTCCTTACCATAATTATATTGATGCGGAAAGGTGCGTGGGCTATATCAATCAGATGATTGACTCGGTAGCAGCCGGGCGTAGGATTTATTACGACTTGGGGCGTGAGGATGCCGGACTGTTCTTTTTCCGCGGACGACCGGGCGCGCCGTTTGCCGTCATCTGTCCCGGGGGTGGATTTTCGTATGTGGGTTCCATCCACGAGGGTTTCCCACATGCACTGGCGTTGAGCCGGATGGGATACAATGCCTTTGTAATCCAATACCAGACTGGCAGCGCACAGACAGCTTGTGAGGATTTGGCGGCGGGTATTGAATATATTTTCCGCCATGCTGCGGAATTGCAGGTAGATACGGCAGGCTATTCCGTATGGGGCAGTTCGGCCGGGGCGCGGATGGCGGCCTATATCGGTTCATACGGTACGGCAGCCTTCGGGGCGGCACAGCTTCCTCGCCCGCGAACGGTGGTGATGGCCTATACGGGACATAGCGAATACACCCGACAAGACCCTCCGACCTATTCCGTGGTCGGCTCGAACGACGGTATTGCCAATCCTGAAATCATGCGCTGCCGCACGGAAGCATTACAGGCCATCGGCATCCCGGCAGAGTTCCATCTCTATCCAAACCTGCGACACGGCTTCGGACTGGGCATCGGAACAAGCGCCGAGGGCTGGATAGACGGGGCTGTCCGGTTTTGGAAGGAGAACCGATAAAAGATGACTCCGGAAGTGAGCCTACCAAAGGTCAGACCTTTGATACCCTAAGGTCGGACTTGAGGCAGGCTAAGGTCAGACCTTAGTTTTATTAACATTTGCAGCCAAAATCTCCGATAATGCCAATCCGTCAGGATAAGCCTTGGCCGAGGCTCGGACAGTACCAATCCTGCAGGATAAGCATCATCCGAGGGGGCGGACAGCGGTTCTCGAAGAAAATAAGCCCTATCCAAGCCTCCGACAGCCCTTATTCTGTAGTTTTCGCCCTGTGGAAGCCCTCGGACGGTGCTAAAAATCTTCCGGAAGTCTTGTCCGAGCTATTTCCGGCCTTTCAGTGAAATGGGTGCTCCTTTCTGTAATCTGTGTATGGATGGCGAAGCTTTGCTAACGTAACTTTGCATCAAGAATTTAACTAATACATCAAAGAATATGGAAACAGTAAAATTGAGAAACGGCGTTGAAATGCCGATTTTGGGTTATGGAGTTTATCAGGTGTCGCCGTCGGAATGCGAACGGTGCGTAAAAGACGCCATTAGCGTGGGCTACCGGCTGATAGATACGGCACAGGCGTATGGCAACGAACAGAATGTGGGTAATGCCGTCCGAAACTGCGGTGTATCCCGCAAAGAGCTGTTCATTGTAACAAAAGTTTGGATTGCCAATGCCGGATACGAGCGGGCAAAGGCCAGCATTGACGAGTCGCTCCGCAAGCTGCAGACCGATTACATCGACCTGTTGCTCATCCACCAGCCTTTCAATGACTACTACGGCACGTGGCAGGCTATGGAAGAAGCGTACAAGGCAGGCAAGCTCCGTGCCATCGGCGTGTCGAATTTCTATCCCGACCGCTTCATCGACCTGGCGGAGTTCAGCGAAATACCGCCTATGGTCAACCAGGTGGAGACGCACGTATTCAACCAGCAGGTAGAGGCGCAGCAGATTATGGAGCAATACGGCACGCACATCATGGCATGGGGACCGTTTGCCGAAGGGCGTAACCACTACTTCTCCAATCCCGTACTGAAAGCCGTCGGTGAAAAATACGGCAAGTCTGTCGCACAGACCGCTTTGCGCTACCTTATCCAACGCGGTGTGATTGTCATCCCGAAGTCCGTCCGCAAGGAACGTATGGAGCAGAACATCGACGTGTTCGACTTTACCCTGTCTGATGAAGACATGCAGGCCATACGCGAGCTTGACCTCGGACACAGCCTGTTTTTCTCACACTATGACCCCCGGACGGTGAAATGGCTTTGCGATTATGGAAAGAGCAAATGAAGACAACCGACTGAAAGTGTTGCTGGTAAACGGAAGCCCACACCGTAACGGGAATACGTTTACCGCGCTTTCGGAAGTAGCGAAGGCATTGAGTGAAGAAGGTATTATATCTGAAATTGTCCACATCGGCAATCGTCCTGTACAAGGATGTATCGGTTGTTACAAATGCAAGGAGAAAGGCATCTGCGTCTTTCAGGATGAAACTTATCTGATGTTGCGCGGCAAACTGGAAGCATCGGATGGTATCATCATCGGTTCGCCAGTTTATTTTGGCGGCCCTTCTGGAAGCCTCTGCGCCTTGCTGGACCGGTTGTTTTATTCCAGTGGAGATTTGGCTCAGTATAAACCGGCGGCTTCCGTGGTGGTTTGCCGACGTGGAGGAGCTACCGCCACGTTTGACAGACTGAACAAGTATTTCACTATCCTTAATATGCCCGTTGTTCCCTCGCAATACTGGAACAGCGTACACGGGCGCAATCCCGGCGAAGCTCTTCAGGATGCCGAAGGACTTCAGACAATGCGCACTTTGGGCCATAATATGGCGTGGATGTTACGAAATTTGCGGAATAGCAATGTTCCGTCTGAAACAGAAAAACGAATACATACAAACTTTATCCGATGATTTGCGTATGAAAAAAATGTTTCAGACACTTTACTTATTGCTCGCCGCTAATTTTGCCATAGCTTGCAGCAGCATGGAAAGCAATACCCCCTTTGGCCCGATAGGTGAAACTCCAGCCGAAGAAGATCCGGATGCAGAACACATTTACCTGTGGCCGGAAGGCAATATGCCCACCGAAACTGATTATACCGTAAACAACGGGAATTACCAGGACGACCCAGATTTCCGCCCAAATATGGTTTGGTATCCAGTGCCTGACGGTGTGAAGGTGAAAGGAGCCGTGATGGTATGCCCCGGCGGAGCGTTCATGTTCCGCAGCGGGAATGAAGGCGCCCCCGTGGCGGAGCGTCTGGCGGAACTGGGCTGGCAAAGCTTCGTGGTCAACTACCGTGTCCGTCCCTATACGATGGAAGAAGGCAGTCTGGATTTGGCACGTGCCATCCGCTATGTCCGTAGCCATGCCGCAGATTATGGCATTAACCCCGATCGTATTGCATCGGTAGGATTTTCCGCAGGCGGCATCCTTTGTGGTGATGAAGCATTGCATTTCGACGGACAGGTAAACGGTACGGCATTGGACAACGGATATGTCCCCGATGAGCTTGACAAAGTGTCTGCGGATGTATGTGCCATCGGTATGATATACTCCTTTTACGGCCGGTTGAGCGTATCGAACAACAATGTGGATGACCTGCGTGCCGGAAACATTCCGCCCACATTCTATACCTACGGTACGGAAGATCCCTTCTACCGCCAGTTCATCGCCAATGCCAACGCCGCCCGTGAAGCCGGTGTGCAGGTAGAGGAACACGTACTGGACGGCTGGCCGCACGGCTTCGGCGTACAGGGAGAATGGACTACGTGGTTCGACAGTTTCCTAACCCAGATAATGTCGCATTGATTATGAAAACAGATAATGACAACCCCAAAGGCATATCCCGCCGCGACGCACTGAAACGGATGGGAATGTTCGTGGCAGGAGCCGCCGCGTTGGGTATGCCCACGGCATTGACTTCTTGCGATAACGAAAAGAAGAAACGTATCATCCTCTATTTCACCGCTACGGGCAACAGTCTCTACATCGCCCGGCAACTGGCAGACGAAGATACCGAACTGCTCAGCATCCCACAGATGGTGAAGCAGGGTCGCCACGACTTTGAGGCGGACGAGATAGGCATCATTTATCCCATCTACGGACATATGCCTCCGAATATGGTGCGGAACTTCATCAAGCAAGTACACATCAAAGCAAGCTATAAGTTTGCCGTCCTCACTTACGGAATGCTTGACTTCAACGCCGCCGAACTGTGGGACGGCATCTCACAGCAGGCAGGCACGAAGTTCGACTACATCAACACCCTCGTGATGGTGGACAATTGGCTGCCCAATTTCGATATGGCGGAACAGATGAAGATAGACAAGCACATCCCTGAACAGGTAGAAAAGATAAAGGCGGACTTGAACCAGCGGAAACATTGGGTAAAGCCCGCCACCGATGATGACCGCCGCAACCACGATGGCTTTATGTTCTTCTCCCGTCTCGACCCCGAAGTGGGCTTTCTGAAACGCAGCGAGAAGTATTTTCAAGTAACGGATGCCTGCATCGGTTGTGCCGTATGTACCGAAGTCTGTCCGCGTGGCAACTACAAACTGACCTCCACGGGCGTAAAGACCGAGGGCGATTGCGACTTTTGTTTCGCCTGCATCCACAACTGTCCGCAGAAAGCCATCCAATTCCAATCATTGCCCGACGACCCGTTGCTGGCACGTGGCGAGGTAAATCCCAACGCCCGTTACCGTAATGAACACGTGTCGTTGTGGAGCATCAAAGAAAGTAACAGACAATAAACAACTAAAAACGAAAGTATATGAACACATTGAAGAAACTCATTCTCTCAGCCGCTTTGCTCATCGGTGGTGTATGCGCAATGAACGCACAAGAGAAAACAACGACCGCAGGCGTGCCCGTGGTCAAGCTAAACAACGGCGTGGAGATGCCCCGCTTCGGGTTGGGCACTTTCCTGCAAGGTTCTAACGAGATATGCAAGCAGTCGTGCCTCACCGCCCTTCGTGCAGGCTACCGCCATATTGATACGGCGCACGCTTACAACGATGAGGAAGGCGTGGGCGAAGCCGTCAAAGAGAGTGGCATTCCCCGCAGCGAGATATGGATAACCAGCAAACTTTGGCCTACGGAATACGGCGAGGGCAAGACGCTGAAAGCCATTGACGAGATGCTTGAACGTATGCAACTGGACTACATCGATTTGCTCTATGTCCACCAGCCCGTAGGCGACTTCGTGGGTGCGTGGAAGGATATGGAAAAGGCTGTGAAGATGGGCAAAGTACGCGTCCTCGGCATCAGTAATTTCGATGCCAATGACGAGGTGTTCAACGAGATTATGGAAAAGTCCACCATCAAGCCCGCCGTGCTCCAAATGGAGTGCCACCCCTACGCCCAGCGTATTGAAATGCGTAAGAAGGCTGCCAAGTACGGCATACAAGTGGAGTGCTGGTATCCGCTGGGTGGCGCACAGAGCCAAGGCCTGCTGCTCCGTGATCCCGTCATCAATAAGATAGCCAAGGCGCACGGCAAATCGCCCGCCCAAATCATCCTGCGCTGGCACATTCAGGAGGGTTTCTCCGTCATCCCCGGCGCGACCAATCCCGACTATATCAAGGAGAATATTCAAATCTTCGACTTCGCCCTCACGGACGACGAGATGCAGCAGATACGTTCACTCAACAAGGAGCAACGTATTTTCAATGCCACGCTCGACGATGTGAAGCGGATGGTGTGGGGAACGAAATTGTAAAACAAAGATTGGCTAATAAAAGGGAAGTAGTATGAAACATTTTGCTCTATTTATTACGGCAGTTGTCTGCATAGGTTGGTTGTCATCCTGCGGAAATGACAGTAAACAAGCAATATCAGAGGAACAAGCCCGCTACCACATCCATTATTCGGACACCTCCACCATCAAGAAGGCGCATAAGAATGTGCTCATCATCTCCGGCAGTCCGCGCCGCGAGGGAAACACCGACCTGCTCTGCGACGAGTTCGCACGTGGGGCAAAAGAAGCAGGCGCACGGGTAGAAAAGATATTCTTGGGCGACTATGACATCAAGTTTTTTCAAGAGGCGGACGAGCGTCACGTGGGTGACAGTGCCGATGTAGCCACGGACGATGCGCCGATGATTGTCCGCAAGATGCTGGATGCCGACATCATCGTGCTGGCAAGCCCCGTTTACTTTATGAACATCAACGGGCAGATGAAGACGCTCATCGACCGCACCTACTCGCATTTTATGGATTTGAAAGACAAGGAGTTTTATTACATTACCGCCTGTGCTGACAATGCCGAAAGCACAGCCGACTTTGCCATTACAGGCTTCCGTGGCTTCGTGATGTGCCTGCCTAATCCTACGGAACGGGGTATGATAAAGGCCATCGGATTAGGACGGAAAGGCAGCGTGAAAGGCACGGCGTTTATGCAACAGGCGTATGGATTAGGGAAAGGAGTCTGACGTATGAAATACAGAGAATTTGGACATAGCGGCCTCCACGTCTCCGCCGTAGGGCTGGGCTGTATGGGAATGAGCCACACGTATGGCGCGACGGCGGACAAGAAGGAAATGACCGAACTGTTGGCACAAGCGGTGGATATGGGCTACACGCTGTTTGACACCGCCGAGAGCTACGGCACGGTGGACGATCCGCACGACAACGAACATCTCGTGGGCGATGCCTTGCGCCCTTACCGTGACCGGGTGGTGCTCGCCACGAAGTTCGGCATCACGATGGACCGCAGCGTGCCTTGGCCGTGGCCTGTCCTTGCCGACTCGTCGCCTAAGGCCATACGCACCGCCGTGGAAGGCTCGCTCCAACGACTGCACACCGACCACATCGACCTCTACCTCTACATCCAGCACCGCATCGACCCCAACGTGGAGCCGGAGACGGTGGCGGGAATAATGGCGGAGCTTATCAAGGAGGGCAAGATATTGCATTGGGGCATCTCGGAAGCTGATGAAACGTATCTGCGCCGGGCGCACAAAGTATGCCCCGTTGCCGCCGTACAGAACCGCTATTCAATGATGGCGCGTTGGCACGAGTCGCTGTTCCCCGTGCTCGAAGAATTGGGCGTGGGGCTGATGGCGTTCTCCCCGCTTGCCAACGGCCTGCTGACCGAGTGCTATAATGCCAAGACAAAATTTGACCCGAAGACGGATTTCCGCAGCACGATGCCACAGTTCTCGGCAGAAAGTTTCGAGAAGAACCGTTCTCTTTTTGACCTTATCAACCGTCTGGCCGATACGCATCATGCCACACCTGCGCAGGTTTCCCTTGCCTGGATGCTCTGCAAGAAACCGTGGATTGTCCCCATACCCGGCACACGGAAACTTGCCCGTCTGAAAGAAAACGCGGGAGCAGCGGACATCATGTTTACGCCGGAAGAAGTTCAGGCCATCGATGATGCCCTGAACGGAATGGAAATGAGCGGGGTGTTCGGGGGACTGAACGTAAAACAGGAGAAATGAATCTATGAAAGGGCAAATCATCCGTTTCTTCAAGATGTGGACGCTTCCGCTCGGCATGTTTGCCGGGGTGGGCGTCTATCTGATGTTCCACTACATCCCGTGGCTCAGTCCGCTGAAGGTGCTGGCGAAGGGAGCTAACGATTATATCCTGCCACTGATGGTATTCATCCAGCTGTTCACCACCTTCTGCAAGGTCAATCCGCGTGAAATGAAGATTTGCAAATGGCACGTCTGGATGATAACGGTACAATTGGTTTGCTGTCTGGCAGTGGCGTTGCCGCTGCATTTCTTTCCGGATTTCGCTTACCATATCGTACTGCAGGGGGCATTGGTCTGCCTGATTGTCCCCACAGGAACAGCTGCGGCGGTCATAGCCGGACGGCTGGGCGGCAATGAAACCACGCTGACTACCTATACCATTATCAGTAACCTGGTGGCGGCAGTGATGATTCCCGCCCTGTTCCCGTTGGTGGAAATGCAGTCGGCAGGCTCATTCGGGCAGCAGTTCCTGCTCATCCTGCGGCGTGTATTCCCGTTGCTCATCACCCCGTTTCTTGCGGCGTGGGCATTGCGGGAATTCCTGCCAAAAGTGCATGCCGCGGTCGTGCGGCTCTGCGGAAGCCTCGCGTTCTACCTGTGGGGAATTTCCCTGATAATAGCCATCGGACTGACACTGCGCTCGGTGGTAAACAGCCACTTCGACCCGCATGTCATGTGGCTGCTGGCCCTTTCGGCATTGGTGGCATGTGCCTGGCAGTTCGGCATCGGAAAACTGGTGGGCAGGCGTTGCAACGACTATATCAGTTGCGGCCAGGGCTTCGGCCAGAAGAACACGATACTTGCCATCTGGGTATCCTACACCTACCTCACTCCTGTCATTTCCGTGGCGCCAAGCTGTTACATCGTATGGCAGAACATCGTGAACTCGTGGCAACTGTGGAAGAAAGGGAAACGGGATGCGACATTGAGTAATAACAATCAATCAAGATAGAGAATATGAAATACAGAAACTTAGGAAACAGAGGGCTTCGCGTCTCCGCCATTGGCTTGGGCTGTATGGGAATGAGCCACGCCTACGGTGCGCCCGCCGACCATCGGGAAATGGCGGAACTGCTGGCAAAGGCGGTGGATATTGGCTATGACTTCTTTGACACCGCCGAAGTATATGGCACGCCGGATCATCCGCACGACAACGAAGAACTGCTCGGCAATGCCCTGAAAGCCTACCGCAACAAGGTGGTCATCGCCACAAAGTTCGGGCTTCGCTTCGATAGGGAAAGCGGACAAGTGCCTTATCCGTTGATAACAGACTCACGACCGGAAGTCATACGCCGGTCGGTAGAAGGTTCGCTCCGCCGCTTACAGACAAACTATATCGACCTTTACTATCAGCACCGTCCCGACCCACGGATACCCATTGAAGAAGTGGCGGGCACGATGCAAGACTTGATAAAGGAAGGCAAAGTGCTTTATTGGGGCTTGTCGGAGGCTTCGGAAGAAGACATCCGCCGTGCCAATGCCGTCTGTCCGCTTACCGCCGTGCAAGACCGTTATTCGATGATGGCCCGCTGGCACGAAGCCTTGTTCCCCGTATTGGAGGAATTGGGTATCGGCTTGGTAGCCTTCTCGCCGCTTGCCAACGGTCTGCTCAGCGACCGCTACAACGCCGCTTCGCACTTCGACGCAGGGACTGACTACCGGGCAGGAATGCCGCAGTTCCAGCCGGACAGCTACGACAAGAACCATGAACTGCTGCAACTCATCCGCCGCATCGCCGGCGAAAAGAACGCCACTCCCGCACAAATCTCCCTCGCGTGGATGCTTTGCAAAAAGCCGTGGATAGTCCCCATTCCTGGCACACGCAAGCCCGACCGGTTGCAGGAGAACGCAGGGGCGACGGACATTACATTATCGGAAGATGAAGTGAAACAAATAGACCAAGCGTTGGACGGAATGCCTATGTCCGGCGTATTTGGTGGAACAAAAATAAAAGCATAACAATATGAAGCGATTGAATTATTTTATCCTGTCTGCTATGATTGCCCTGTGTACAAGTTGTGGAGGACAATCATCACAGACACAAGTGGAGATAACGAATGACAGTATCCTGCCCATCCGTGAGCAAGGCAGTTTCTTAATTGGTGGAACGGTAAAGACCGCACAAGGAACTTACGACACGCATCAACCCATGAAACCGGACGGACAGACTCTGCACGGCGACCACGCCTATGTGTCTTACCAGATTCCGGCAAATGCCCGCAAGAATCCGCTTGTATTTCTGCACGGGGCCGGACAGTCGGCAAAGACTTGGGAAAGCACACCCGACGGGCGTGAAGGTTTCTCCACCCTTTTCTTGCGTCGGGGTTTCAGCACATACCTGATAGACCAGCCACGCCGTGGACGTGCCGGACGCAGCACGGTAGATGAAGCCATCAAAGCCACGCCCGATGACCAGTTCTGGTTTGAGAACTTTCGTATGGGCGTTTGGCCGGAATATTATGACGGCAGCCAGTTTCCACAGTCGAAGGAGGCTTTAGAGCAATTCTTCCGCCAAATCACGCCCAACACGGGAGCTTACGATGAGCAGTTGATTGCTACCGATGTGGCCGCACTGATGGACAAGATTGGCGGTGGCATCCTCGTCACCCACTCACAAGGCGGCGGACCGGGCTGGCATACTGCCATCAAGAGCGACAAGGTGCGTGCCATTGTCTCCTACGAACCGGGCAGCGGCTTCGTCTTTCCCGAAGGCGAGACACCCGAACCCTTGCAGACCATCAGCCCGTTCGGGGCATTGGGTGCAACATCCATTCCCTTGGCTGACTTCGAGAAACTGACCCGTTTCCCCATCATCATCTATTACGGTGACTACATTCCCGATGAGCCGAGTGATAATTGGGCAATGGACAGTTGGCGTGTACGCCTGCAAATGGCACGGATGTTTGCCGATTGCGTCAACCGTCACGGCGGCGATGCCACGGTGGTGCATCTGCCCGAACAAGGCATCAAAGGCAACTCGCACTTCCTGTTTGCCGAGAAAAACAACGTGCAGCTTTCCGATTTGTTATACGCATGGATCAAAGAAAAGCATCTTGACTGATCTGCATATCTGCATCTCTATGCTAAACTAACCGTTCACTTTACACACACTTTTCTATTGCTCCGGCAGGTTGTGCAGACTTGCCGGAGTTTTTTATTACATCGTTGATATTGGTGCTTCTATCTGTAATCTGTGTATGGGCGGGCAGCAACTTGCGCAGTAACTTTGCAACAAATAATTAAAGCAGAATATTTTATGAGAACAATTATCCTATTCATTACAATGATTTTGCTAAGTTTTTACCAGTCTGCACAAGCACAGCAGGCGGACACACTAAGCATCCGTCAGCAACGTATTGTCGCCATAGCCGCTACGACGGCACGGGGCGATTTGGAGAACTTGAAAACATCCCTTGTCCGTGGGTTGGATGACGGGATAACAGTAAATGAAATAAAAGAGGTGCTGGTACACGCATACGCTTATTGTGGTTTTCCCCGCAGCCTGCGTGCCCTGCAAACCTTTATGGAGGTGCTGGACGAGCGCAAGGCACAAGGCATCACCGACACCGTAGGCCGTGAAGCGTCACCCGTAACCGATGAGCGGGACAAGTACACCCGTGGAGCGGAATTGCTTGAAAAGTTGAGTGGCGCACCAGCCGATGCGCCCAAGACAGGCTATGCCGCCTTTGCCCCCATCATTGAGCAATACCTGAAGGAACACCTGTTCTGCGACATCTTCGAGCGTGACCTGCTTACGTGGCAGGAGCGCGAACTGGCCACCGTGTCCATCCTTACCGCAATGGGCGAGGGGGTAGAACCGATGTTGAAGTCACATTCCGCCATCTGCCTGCGTCAAGGCATTACCGAAGGGCAGCTCAGGCAAAAGACAACCTTAGTGAATGGGCTGGACGATGACGACCCGTTCGCACGCGGTACGCTGATGCCCGACAATCCGAATTTTACAGGCAAGGCCTGGCTGCAAGGCTATGTCGCTCCGCAGGACGGTTTCGGCTGCACAGTGTCCAACGTGACCTTCGCACCCGGATGCCGCAACAGTTGGCACAGCCACAAAGGAGGACAGCTTTTGCTCTGCACTTCCGGCAAAGGCTATTATCAGGAGAAAGGCAAACCCATCCAACTGCTCCTGCCCGGCGATGTGGTGAAGATTGCCCCTGATGTCATCCATTGGCACGGAGCGGCTCCCGACAGCGAATTTACGCATATAGCCATCGGCACACAGCTGGACAAAGGCGGCGTGACGTGGCTGGAGCCGGTAACGGACGAGGAATACAATAGTTATAAGGAGAGTAATAACCGATAAATTATAGGAACGATGAAAAAGTATTTTGTTTACCTGATGATGGCGCTTGCCGCCTTCACTTTCAACGCCTGCGGGGATGATGACCCTGTGACGGAAGAATCGGGAACAGAACAGCCCGGCACACCAGATGACCCGAATGACAACTCTGATGATTCAGACGAACCTGAAGGTCCTAACGACCCGGACACACCTTCGGGAGACAGCAACATCCTTGTGGCCTATTTCAGTTGGGGAGGAACCACACAGCGGATGGCACAGCAGATTGTCGAACAAACCGGGGCTGACCTGTTTCGTATAGAGCCAGTCACGCCTTATCCCGAAGATTATACCGAATGCACCGAAGTGGCATTGGAAGAACGGGACAGCGATGCCCGTCCTGCCATAAGTTCTACCATCGATGAAGAAGCGTGGGCGGCATACGACACTATCTTTATCGGTTGTCCCGTATGGTGGCACACCACACCAATGATTATCTGCACTTTCGCCGAGAGCTATGATTTTGCAGGCAAGACTGTAGTTCCGTTCTGCACCTATGCATCAACCTACCGTGACGAGACACTGGCACGCATCGCAGAACTGACTTCAGGAGCCGAGGCGCATCTGGACGGATTGGGATTGACCAGCGGAAGCCTGAGCAACGAATCGAATGTGGAAAATTGGCTTCGTGAGATTGGAATCATTGAATAATAATACTAAACAATAAGAACGAATGAAAACAAAGATTATCGCACTCATCGCCCTGCTCGTTATGGGCGGAAAGAACCTGTATGCACAAGACAACAAAATCTTAGTGGCTTATTTCAGTTGGAGCGGCAACACGCAGTATGTAGCAGAACAGATTGCCAAGCAGACTGGCGGCACGCTCTTCCGCATCGAACCCGTCAAGCCTTACCCCACGGAATACACCCCTTGCACCGAGGTGGCAAAGAAAGAAAAGGAGGACAATGCCCGCCCCGCCATCAAAAACAAGGTGGAGAATTGGGACAGCTACGACACCATCTTTATCGGATGCCCCGTATGGTGGTGGACTGCCCCGATGATTATCAATACCTTCACTGAGAGCTACGATTTCAAGGGCAAGACGGTCATCCCGTTCTGTACGTATGGAGCCACCTATCGCGACGAGACCCTCGCCAAGATTGTGGAACTGACACCCGATGCCAAACACTTGAAAGGATTTGGGGCGGTGAGCCGCAATACGAAAGGGATTACGGAGTGGCTGAAAGAGATTAAGGTCATCAAATAATGAGAGGAGGAACAGATGAAACGGTATTTTATCCCTTTCGCCTTGCTTTGTGCAACGCTGACATTCGCCTCTTGTGGCGACAATGAAGATAACGATATTGATGTCCCTACCGAAGAGGTAGTACCCGGAACTAATCACAATGTGCTTGTTGCCTACTTCTCCGAGCCTTTGCCGGACGGTGTGGATGCCAGCACTTCCGCCAGCCGTGTGATTGTAAACGGCGACTTGTACGGCAGCGTAGAATACATGGCAACGGTCATTAGCGAAACCACCGGTGCTGACATTGTACGGATACAAACAGCAACACCCTATCCGGGCAATTTTGATGATTTGGCATCACAGGCCGATAACGAGCGGCAGAACGATATTCACCCCGCTCTTGCCACGGATATTGAGAACTTCGATGATTACGATGTCATCTTCGTGGGCTATCCCATCTGGTGGTATCAGATGCCGATGGCAATGTATTCGTTCTTCGATGAATACGACTTTACGGGCAAGACGCTCATTCCTTTCTCGTCACACGGCGGAAGCGGATGGAGCGGAACGGTGGATGACATTGCTGGAATGGAGCCAAACGCCACGATGGTGGACGGTTACAGTATCTCACGTAATAGCGTGGCGGGGTCGGAGAATGGCATCCGCGAATGGTTACGGCGGATAGGAATGTTGAAACAATAATACGGAGTATTTATGAAAACAATGGGTTATCTGCTGGCAAGCCTGTTCCTGCTTTGTTCCTGTACGCAACAGCAGAGCACGGTGGTCAGTCTCACCAGCGGCAAGGCGCAGGGCGTGTATGCGGACAGCGTGTACAGTTTCAAGGGCATTCCGTATGCAAAAGTCACACGGTTTATGCCGCCCGAACAGCCGGAAGCTTGGGACACGGTGCGGGTATTCGATGCCTACGGACACATCTGCCCGCAAGCCCTCATACCGCAAGGAAATGACTTCATCACGATGCGTGAGGCTCCTGCTGAGGGAGAGGATTGCCTGAACCTGAACGTCTGGACGCCTGGCATCAACGACGGCAAGAAGCGTCCGGTGATGGTATGGCTGCACGGAGGCGGCTTCCAGACAGGCTCCGCCATCGAGCAGTTGGTGTACGACGGGACGAACCTCAGCCGTGAGGGGGATGTGGTGGTCGTGTCGGTCAATCACCGGCTGAACATGCTGGGCTTTCTCGATTTGTCCGCTTACGGCGACAAATACAAATACTCCGGCAATGTCGGTACAATGGATATGGTAGCCGCCTTGCAATGGATTCGGAACAACATCGCCGCCTTTGGGGGCGACCCGGACAACGTTACGCTTTTTGGACAGTCGGGAGGCGGAGCAAAGGTATTGGTGCTGATGACCGTTCCCGCTGCCAAAGGACTGTTTCAGAAAGGCATTGTGCAGAGCGGCGCGGTGGAAGCCTGCGGTATGACCAATGTCACGCAACAGACGGCTCGCCGGGTAGCGGAACTTATGCTCGACTCATTGGGTATCTCCCCGCAAGATGCCGACAAGCTGCAAACCATTCCTTACAATCAACTGATGACAGCCGGAGAGAAGGCAATGGCACAGGCGGCACGTGAGAAAGGCAGCATAGACAGTTGGGGCAATCCCGGACTGCTGTGGACTCCTGTTGTGGACGGTGACTATCTGCCGTATCAGCCCGTAGTGGATTCCATTGCTTCGCAAGCGAAGGACATCCCCTTGCTTATTGGTACTTGTATGACCGAATGGACTACGATGCCACTGTTGTCCGACCCTGAACGATATGCAAAGGACAATATGCACACGTGGAGCGAGGGAGAGACAATGAAAAACCTGCAAGCGCGCTTCGGCAACCGGACAGATTCCGTTATTGCTGCTTTCCGTTCCGCCTATCCCGGTCGCCCCATTAGCGAGGCACTCTACATCGACACGATGCTGAGACTGCCTGCCCTGAAAACAGCCCGCCTGAAAGCAGACCAGCACGGAGCACCGGTCTATAACTACCTGTTCGCTTGGGACACCCCGATTCACGGAGGCTTTGCGATGACATACCATTGCTCGGAGATACCGTTTGTCTTTCACAACATCAGCCTTTCGTCCGCCGCTTCTGCCGGAGGCTCGGAAGCCAAGCAGTTGGAAGAACGTATCAGCAAGGCGTGGATAAATTTCGCCCGTACCGGCAATCCCAATCACGACGGACTTCCGCTGTGGCCCGCGTTCACCCGTGAGAATGGCTACACGATGATATTCGGCAATGAATGCGAGGTCAGGGAGAATTTCGATTACAAGTTGTTGTCGTTGTTACGACCCGGCTATAAATTCTAAGAGATATGATGCACAAGATTACCTCATTGCATTTCATGCGACCTTTCTCACGCTCGGCAAAGCGAACAAGTTCTCTTTGCTCTCGCTTAATCGAAACGTTCATCTATATCCTGCTGCTTTCCCTGCCGCTCGTGTCTTGCAGTGCGGATGAACCGGAGAGTGAAACGCCGGTTGTTCCGGACAATGGAGAAGAAGGCATTCCTTCATCCGACAACGTGGAGATGATAACCTACACGCACGCCGTCCCTGACGGTTATGACCAAGAAGCCGAAGAACGGGGAAGCGTTGTCCGCATCGACTACGACACGCGGGACTATGCGGAAGGCAGCGGCGCGGCGCGGACGAACACGGCATACGTCTATCTGCCATACGGCTATGACGGAAGCCGACGGTATAACATCCTCTATTTCGTGCACGGGCATTACAGCACGGCGGCATCGACCTTCGAGGACGGGAACGGCGTGGTACGCAAGCTGCTCGACCAGATGATAGCCCACGGCGACATCGACCCGATGATTGTAGTCACACCGAGTTACAACTACGGACAGCCGACTGCGAGCTATGCGGATGCCGACCCCTATTGCCGTGCCTTGCCACAGGAATTGGTGAACGACCTTATACCCGTGGTGGAGGGCCGTTACCGCACATACGCGGAGACAACGGATGCGGAAGGTATCGAGGCATCCCGTGACCACCGTGCCATCGGCGGCTTCTCAATGGGAGCGGTTACAACGTGGTATGCCTTCGATGAGACATTGGATGCTTTCCGTTGGTTTATGCCCGTCAGCGGCGATTGTTGGTCATTGGGCAGGTTTGCCGGGATGAACCGTCCCGATGACACGGCGGCTTATTTGGCGGAGAAAGTACAGCAATCGCCCTACACAGGAACAGGTTTCTACATTTGGGCGGCAAGCGGAACCAATGATTCGGCATACAGCGAGATACTGCTTCAAATTGAGGGTATGGCACGGTTGGGCGATGTATTCAACACGACTAATATGACTTTCCATCAGAAAGAAGGAGCAAGGCACGAGTTCCGTCCTATCCCGGAATACCTGTACAATGCCCTGCCGTTCTTCTTTCCCAAGAATAACGAGTAAATAACATTATAAGAAGATAACAGATATGAATAACTTCACTTATCAATACCCCGTCCGCCAACATTTCGGCAAGGGGTGCGCCGAGAGCGCAATCAAGGAAGAACTGAACCGTGTGGGAAAGAACGTGCTGCTGGCCTATGGCGGCAGTTCGCTGAAACGCACGGGACTGTATGACAAGGTTATGGACTGGCTGCACGAATGCGGCAAGAATGTGGTGGACTTTGGTGGCATTATGCCAAACCCTACTTACAACAAGGTGCAGGAAGGCGCACGGCTGGTGCGTGAGCACGGCATCGACTTTATCCTTGCCGTGGGCGGCGGGTCGGTCATCGACTGCTGCAAGATAGTTTCGGCACAAGCCAAGCTGGACGAGGACATCTGGGAGATGCAGTACGCCAAGCATCAGTTCCCCACGGAGTTCGTGCCGATGGGAGCCGTGGTCACTGCGTCGGGTACGGGTGCGGAGCAGAACAACGGGGCGGTCATCACCCATACTGAAAAGAAACTGAAACAGCCGTTGATTGGTGCATTCCACAGCTTCGCCATCTTGGACAGTGACCTGACGAAAACCCTCCCGATGGGACAAGTCATCAGCGGCGCATTCGACACGTTGAGTCACTGTATGGAAACCTATATGGGCAAGCCTCTGACAGACAATGTGTCCGATGAAATCAACGAGGCGATAATGCGCAATGTCATCAAGAACCTGCGTGCCCTGATTGCCGACCCGGACAATGATTTTGCCCGTGGCGAACTGATGTGGAATTCCGCCATTGCCGAAAACGGCCTGTTGAAACTCGGCAAGCAGACCGATTTCCAATGCCACATGCTGGAACACGCTGTCGGAGCTTATACCGACTGCAACCACGGTCGGGCGTTGGCGGTCATTCATCCCACGCTCTACCGCCATTTGCTGAATGAAGGCAAGGAGAAGCTGGCGCGTATGGCGGAACGGGTGTGGAATGTGAAGGGCAACACGGTGGAACATACTGCCGCGCTCGGCATTGACGCGCTCGAATCCTTCATCAAGGAAGTCGGCCTTCCGACCCGTTGGAGCGAATTGGGCATCACGGACGAAAACATCCTCCGTGCCGCTGCAGACACCTGCCTGCTGATGCCGGGCTGTTGCAGGCAGTTCACACGGGATGAGTTGTTTGAGATATTGAAAGAATGTATGTAATCAATCGACAAAAAGAAAATAACAATGAACACTTTATTTAAGACAATGCTGTGCGGTGCTGCCGCTTTGATGCTGGCAGGCACATCGGTCGCACAGACCAAGCAAGCGTTTGCATCGGTGGACTTCTCTACCATCCAAAGCCCTAACGACAATCCTTTCGGACTGGTCTATCGGGGAGCCATTACCAAGAATGAACCGGGCAAGGTGAACATTCACCGCATCACCTACGACCTGAACGGATTGAAGATAGTAGCCAATGTCTATACCCCTGCCGGATATGACGAGACAAAGACTTATCCCGCCCTTGTCGTGGCGCATCCAAACGGAGGCTGCAAGGAGCAGGTAGCGGGTCTGTACAGCCAGCGGATGGCGGAACAGGGTTACATCTGCCTTGCCTTTGATGCCGCCTATCAGGGAGGAAGCGAGGGAGAGCCGCGCAACGTGGACAAGCCCGCCAACCGCATAGAGGACATCCACCGTGCCGCCGACATCCTTGCGCAATATCCCGGTGTGGATGCAGCCCGCATCGGCATCCTTGGCATTTGCGGCGGTGGCGGCTATACTCTGAAAGCCGCGCAGACCGACAAACGTTTCAAGGCAGTCGCCACGCTCAGTATGTTCAATTCCGGACTGGTACGGCGCAACGGTTTTCTTGACTCGCAAATGGGCGACGTGCAGCAACGCCTTGCCGATGCTTGTGCCGCCCGCCAGAAGGAAGCAAACGGCGAAGCTCCCGAATATGTGGGCGACATGAGTGGTATGACACCGGAACAGGCCAAGCAGCTTCCGTTCGACCTCTACCGCGACGGTTATGAGTATTATCTTCAGACACACGCCCATCCAGGTTCCACCTTTCGCTACACCAAGAGCAGTCTGGTGGACTTGATGGCGTTCGATGCCAGCGAAGGGATGTACCTCATCAACCAGCCTCTGCTGATGATGGCGGGCAGCCTTGCCGATACGTTTTACATGACAGAACAATGCTTCAGCAAAGCCACAGGCACGAATGATAAGGAACTGTACCTCATCCCCGGTGCAAGGCATATTCAGACGTATTGGGTGCCGGAGTATGTGGACCAGGCCGTGAAGAAGCTGACAGAATTCTTTGGAAAGCGGCTGTAAAAATAATGTGATGAAATGAACAGACAGGATATACATACGATTAACGACTTCAACAAACGGATGTGCCAGCCGACGCTTCATCCGCTGATTGCCGTCATTGACCCTGTCCGTCTGAGGGAAGGCGATAGGCTTCGATTCTCCGGAAACTTCTATGCCGTCTATTTCAAGCATACACAATGCGGTGACAGATGTTATGGTCGCCGCCCGCAGGACTTCCAATATGGCACATTGGTCTTTGCCGCACCGGGTGAAACGATTCGCATTGACCGGGAGGATGCCATTCAGGAAGGCCTGACGGGACTATTGTTCAGTCCGGAACTGTTCAGCCAGAAAAGCCTTGTATTCAAGAAGACGGACTATACCTTTTTTGCCTATAAGGACAATGAGTCCCTGCATCTGTCTCTACAGGAAAGGCATCTCGTACAGGACTGCATGGAACACATATACACGGAACTCCAGCACGACGTAGACCGGTTTTCCCTGCGGCTTATTGCCGTCGGGCTGGAAATGCTGCTCGACAACTGCCTGCGGTTCTACGAGCGCCAGTTCATTGTCCGTACCGACATCAACCGGCAGTACCTTTCGACTTTGGACAATGCATTGGAAAGTTATTTGTCCCAAACCGGGAAGAAGTCCGTGGAACAAGGCGTCGCCTGCATCCGGCACTCCCTGCCTTCGCTCTCATCGGCTTATCTGAGTGACCTGATAAGGGTGGAAACAGGAAAAGCACTTACGGAATATATCCGTATAAAAATGCTTGAATGCATACGGATACGCATCCAAAGCAGGAACCAACCCATAGAAGAACTCGCCGAAGAGTTCGGATTCTATGAACCCCGCACACTGCTTGTCCTTTACCACAAGCTATTCGGTCAGAGGTTGGAAGAACACACTCAAATCGCAAATTATAACTTAAATTGAAACATTATGAATCCGAAAATCATTTGCCATATCATGAGTTCCGTGGATGGACGTTTGTTGACGGAACGTTGGACGGAACCGTTCAATGGAAAGAGCAAAGGAGAACTGATGGGCGTTTACGCGGCTATCGGTCGTAAATTGAATGCCGATGCCTGGATGTTCGGCAAAAACACATTGCAGGAAGGATATTTCCCGAAGAAATTCCATACATCGGACAAGACGTCGCTTGCCCATCCCATCCCGTATCTTGCCCATAAGACATCCAGCCACCTTTTCGTGGTCATTGACCCGGATGCGGATATCCTTTATGAATCATCGGCCGTAAGAGGTGACCGGATTGTTACGGTCTTGCCTGAAACTGCCCCTGCCGCTTATCTGGAATACCTCCAGCAAAGGGACATCTCTTATCTGTTTGCAGGAGTAAAAGGCGATGAGCTGAATGCGGCGATGAAGGCATTGGCAGAAACATTTGGTGTGGAGACGCTTTCGCTACAAGGCGGGGGCATCATTGACGGCGCTTTCCTCCAAGCCGGGCTGATTGACGAATTGAGCCTTGTCGTCTATCCGGGCATTGACGGCTCAGCAAGTTCCCCATCTATTTTTGAATATATTGGTAGAGAACAAGCTCCGGCACGCGGGCTAAGCCTCGAACTGCTGTCGGCAGAAACGGTGCAGGACGGGGTGGTATGGTTAAGGTATAAATTTCATAAGTAAGCAGGCTGATAGGATGAGGTCGGACTTGATGTACCATCAGTCCGGACTTCATCCTACATCACATCCGAACTGATGTAGGATGAGTACCGGACTCATCATCAGACAGTCGCCGGGGCTAAAAATCTTCCGCAAGCACTGTCCGCGCTCGACGACGGCTCTTATATCTTTCCGCAAGCACCGTCATCACTGACGACAACGCTTGAAAATTTCCGCAAGTACTTTCGTCACCCGACGACGGTACTTATATTTTTCCGCGAGGGCTGCCGTCGCTGGCGACAAGGTGAAAAATAAAATATAACTACAAAAAGCAGATATATGGAGAACGAGAACAAAAGAAATATCTCCCGCCGCGACTTCTTCAAGATAGCGGGATCGGCCGGAATGGCAACCGCAGGGCTGACGGCCTGTAGCGGAGAGCAAGGCTCATCATCAGCCGATGCAGGAGAACCAAATGGAAAAATGACCTGCCGGACACTGACGGGCGACCGTGTGTCGCTGCTCGGCTACGGTTGTATGCGCTGGCCGATGATGCCAAATCCAAAAGGCGAAGGAGAAATAGTGAACCAAGAGGAAGTGAACCGACTGGTGGATTATGCTTTGGCGCACGGCGTAAACTATTTCGACACGGCGCCGCCTTATTGTCAAGGCTTGTCGGAGGAAGCGACAGGCATCGCCCTCAGCCGACATCCACGCGACTCCTATTACATTGCCACCAAGATGTCCAACCATCGCCTCTACGGGGCAGGCTTGCGTGGCAAGGAACTGCACGATGCCAGTGTGAAGATGTATCAAGACTCATTCAAACATCTGCGGACGGATTATTTTGACTATTACTTGTTCCACATCCTCGGCACGGGCGCAGGAATGGAGGAAATGCGCGGGCGACTGTACGACTGTGGCATTGCCGACTTTATCCTTAAAGAAAAAGAAGCCGGACATATCCGCAAACTGGGTTTCTCGTTCCACGGTGATGTGCGGGTGTTCGACTATATGTTGCAGGAATCCGGCATTCCGTGGGACTTCGTGCAAATACAGCTCAACTACCTCGACTGGCGACACGCGACGGGACGAAACGTCAATGCCGAATACCTCTACGGTGAATTAGTGAAACGGGGCATCCCGGCTGTCATTATGGAACCTCTGTTGGGTGGTCGCCTCTCGAAAGTACACGACCATATCGTCACTAAGCTGAAGCAGCGCGAGCCGGAGCAAAGCGTGGCATCATGGGCATTCCGTTTCGCAGGGAGTTTCCCCGGTGTGCTGACCGTACTGAGCGGCATGACTTATATGGAACATTTGCAGGACAACCTGCGTACGTATTCTCCCCTGCATCCCTTGTCGGACGAGGAATTTGCGTTTCTCCAAGAAACGGCGGATCTGATGATGGAGTATCAGACCATCCCTTGTAACGACTGTAAATATTGTATGCCTTGTCCTTACGGCATAGACATACCTGCGATACTTCTGCATTACAACAAATGTATCAATGAAGGGAATATGCCTCGCAACGCACAAGATGAAAATTACCGTGAAGCCCGCCGTGCTTTTCTTGTAGGATATGACCGTAGCGTACCCAGGTTACGCCAAGCCAGCCACTGCATCGGATGCAATCAATGTACTCCCGATTGCCCGCAAGGTATCGACATTCCGAAGGAAATGCAGCGCATCGACCACTTTGTGGAACGGTTGAAGCAAAATAATTTATAACATCTAAAATGATTAAGAGATATGAAAACTAACAAGTACATTCTGTTCTGTCTTTTCCTTCTGTATCTGCTTCCTGTCAAAGCAACGGACATTACAAAGGATGAAAGCAAGTATGTCACCATCAGCGGCATTGTGAAAGACAAGTCGGACAAACGAACCTTGTCTTATGCCAACGTATCCATCGCCGGAAGTACGGAATCCACCGTGACCAATGCCGACGGAGAATTTACGTTCAAAGTGAAAGAACCGATTGGCTACACCACGCTTGAAGTGTCCCACTTAGGTTATGCCAATGCCCATATCCGTCTGAAAGAGGGAGATTCGGATTTATCTACCGTTTGGCTGACACCCTCCACGCTGATGCTAAACGAAGTGGTCGTCAGCGGACACAATCCGCGTGAATTGGTAGAGGAAGCCATTCGGAAGATTCCTGCCAATTACAGTACCGTAGCCGACCGACTGACCGGCTTCTATCGGGAAACCTCCCGCAAACGCAGACGCTACATCAATATCGCCGAGGCTGTCATTGACCTGCACAAGACACCCTACATACAGGATGCCGACCATGACCGTGTGCGTATTCTCAAAGGACGCCGCCTGCTCAGTCCGAAGGCAAGTGACACGTTGGCGGTAAAACTGTTGGGAGGCCCCAATGCATCCATTTATCTGGATGTGGTGAAGAATCCCGACCTGCTGCTTAGTCCCGAAGTTCTTCCGTACTACGACTTCCATTTTGAAGAACCGACTGCCATTGACCAGCGTCCGCAATATGTGGTAAGCTTCACACCCAACCGTAAGTTGCCTTACGCCCTATACTACGGCAAGTTCTACTTAGACAAGGAACGCCTGTCTTTCACCCGCGCCGAGTTTTTCCTTGACACAAGCGACCGCTACAAGGCCACACAAGCCATCCTGCACAGCAAGCCTCTCGGCTTACGCTTCAAACCGGTAGAAGTAGCTTATGAGGTCAATTATACCGACCACAATGGCAAGACTTACCTGAATTATGTCCGCAACGAAATCCGTTTCAAGTGCGATTGGCGGCGCAAGCTGTTTTCTACCAGCTATGCCGTTGTGTCGGAAATGGTGGTAACGAATATCGAACCTTCTGCAACAGACATTCCCATCCGTGAAGCCTTTGGGAAAGACCAAATCCTTTCCGATGATGCTTCACAATTCTTTGATAAGGACTTTTGGGGGAATTATAACATCATCAAACCGGATGAGTCGCTTGAAAAGGCGGTTGGAAAGTTGCGGAAAATGCAAAAGAAATAAAGTTGCAATAAATGAAATTAAGTCTAAAGATATTAGTAGGATACACGTTACTGCTACTTATTATTGGTAGCATGATAGGTATTATTGTCTATGAACGTAAGCGTATGAGTCACATTGAAATGGATGTAACCGAAATACGGCAAGTGCGCAGCGACATCAATACCGTTCACCGCTACATCACCCAGCTTGCTCTGTTGGGCGAGGGTGTCATTGGGTGGAATGAAACGGACCGCCGCCACTACCATGCCCAACGCTTGCGCGCCGACAGCCTACTGCAAGCCTTGAAGCCCCATTGCCGGAATTATGTACGCCCGGTACAAATAGACACCCTGCGCACCCTCTTGGCGGAAAAGGAAACCCATCTGCTGCACCTGACTGAAATCCTTGCCCGTCAGGACGAAGCAGACAGTCTCTTGGTGAACCACCTACCCGAAGTGGCCCGGCGAGCGACACGTGTCCGCACTATAAAGCAGAAGAAAAGTGGGCTGGCAGGCTTCTTCGGCGGCAAGAAGACCATACAAATAATTCCTTCCGCCAAGGAATTGTACCAGTTCAGCGATAGCTTGATAGCCTTACAACGGCGACAGGCGGAGGAAATGGATGCCTACGCTGACAGCCTGCACACCCGTAACCGGGCATTAAATCAGGAACTGAACAGGTTGATTGACGACCTCGATGGACAGGCACAAAAAGCTTTCACACAAAGGGAACAAAACATCTCAGAAGCGCAAGCACTGTCCGTCAGGCTATTTACCATCACCATATCGGCAGCAGTCGTCCTGCTATTCCTGTCTTATCTCGCCATCCACCGGGAAATCAGACGCAACGACCACGAACGGAAACAGCGTGAGCAACTCATTGGAAAGTTGCAGGAGAGCAATAACGCAAATGAAAAGCTGATCAAACTGCGGCGCAACCTCATCCAGAACGTCACCCACGAACTGCGCACCCCGCTGACCGCCATCGGCGGCAACGCCGAACTGCTGCTGAACGACACGGAAGCGGACAACCGCATCCGTCACGCACAGGCTATCAATGATGCCGCCGGGCGCATGGCAGGGATGATAAACAACCTGCTGGTGTATTTCCGTCTGGACAGCGGCAAGGAAACACCCGTCATAAAGCCGTTCAAACTGCGCTCCATAGCCGAGATATTGGAAACGGAATTTGCACCATTGGCGAAGAACAAAGGACTCGGTTTCAATATAGACGGTGAAACGGACGATATAGTGAGCGGCGACAGGAACCGCATCCTGAGTATCGGGAGCAACCTGCTCTCCAATGCCATCAAGTTCACCAAAAGCGGCACAGTCACATTAAGCACCAGTTATAAGAACAATGTCTTTACATTAGCAGTGGAAGACACAGGTACGGGCATGACCGAAGAACAACAGTCACGGGTATTCGCCCCGTTCGAGCGGCTGGGCAACGCCGTGACGGAAGACGGTTTCGGGCTGGGGCTTGCCATCGTCAGCGACACGGTGAAACTGCTGAATGGAAGCGTCAAAGTGGAAAGCGAACCGGGCATAGGAAGCCGTTTCACCGTAAGTCTGCCACTGCCCAAAGCGGAGGAAACAATGGCTGCCGAAAAGACAACTGTTAAGCATTCCACGCTTTCCGGCTGCTCCGTGCTGGCGATAGACAACAACGGGATGCTGCTGGACATGATGAAGGAAATGTACAGGCAAAGCGGCGTGAAGTGCGACACCTGCCAAAGCGTGGACGAACTGACGGACCGTATGCGCACAAAGGACTACGACCTGCTGGTAACCGACCTGAAGATGCCGGAGGTGAATGGTTATGAGGTGCTGGAACTGCTGCGCACGTCGGAGATCGGCAACTCGCAGACCATCCCCGTTGTTGCAGCCACCGCCGCAGGCTATGTGGAAGAAAAGGAACTGACGGAAAAAGGATTTGCCGCCGTGCTGTACAAGCCTTATTCCATAGACGAACTGCTTGCAGTCACGGAACGCTGCATCAAGCCAAAGGGCACAAGCAATATAGACCTGTCGCCCCTGCTCGCTTTCGGCGACAAGCGGCGCACGTTGGAAAAGCTGGCGGCCACGACACAATCCGACATGGATGAAGTGCGCAAGGCGGCGGAAGCCGGGGACATGGAGGCGTTGGACAGCTGGATACACCACCTCAGAAGCTCGTGGATGCTGATAAAGGCGGAACAGCCGTTGGCGGTATTGTATGACACAATCCACAAGGGAAAAATATCAGATAACGAAGTAAAGGCTGCCGTTGATGCCGTACTGGCACAAGGCAAACTGATTGTAGATTTGGCGAGGAAGGAGGCGGAACGATGGGCAGAGTAATCGTGATAGAGGACAATCCCGTATTCGCCGGTTATGTGTGCGGACTGCTGGAGAGCAAGGGATTCCAAAGCGTCAGCACCTCCACCTGCAACGGGGCAAGGAAACTGTTTTCCAAGATGCGGGAGGACGACATCGTGCTTGCCGACCTGCGCCTGCCCGACGGTGACGGCATCGCCCTGCTGGAAGAACTGCGGAGACAGGGCATGAACAATCCCTACATCGTCATGACTGACTACGACGAAGTGCCCACGGCCGTCCGGTCGATGAAGTCAGGCGCGGAAGATTACATCCCGAAGCCGCTGATTGAAGCCAACCTTTTCCCGCTCCTGAAAACCTTGCAGAAAAGGACGGAGCGACATGACGCACCGATTTACGAGCGGCAGAGCACGGCTTTCCGTGAGATAGAGCGCAGGATAAGGCTGGTCGCCCCGACCAACATGAACGTATTGATATTAGGCGAAAGCGGAACAGGAAAGGAACACATTGCCGGGAAGATACACGCAAGGAGCAAACGGGCAGGCAAGCCCTTTGTGGCGGTGGACTGCGGCCTGCTTTCAAAGGAGCTTGCCGCCTCCGCCCTGTTCGGACATGAGAAAGGGGCGTTCACGGGAGCCGAAAGCAAGAAACAAGGTTTCTGGGAGGAAGCCGCCGGAGGCACGTTGTTCCTTGACGAAATAGGCAACCTGCCGCCGGAAGTGCAGCAGATGCTGCTCCGTGCGTTGGAATCCAAAATGTACAGACCCACGGGCGGCGGCAAGGACAGGAAAGCAGATGTGCGCATCATCGCCGCCACCAACGAGGACTTGCCGGCTGCCATCGCCGAAAAACGTTTCCGGGCTGACCTCTACCAACGGCTGAAAGAATACACCCTGCACATACCGCCGCTGCGCGAGTGCAAGGAGGACATCATACCGCTTGCGGAGTTCTTCCTACAACTTGCCAACGAGGAATTTGAAAAGCAAGTAAAAGGCTTTGACGCGGAGGCAAGAAAACGACTGCTTGCCTATACGTGGGGCGGCAACGTGAGAGAGCTGAAACGGGTCGTGCATTTGGCGGTGCTGCATACCGAGGGCGATACGGTCACGGCGGACACGTTGGAATTCGATGAAATGCCGTTGGCGTCTGACGCTTCACTGGAAATGGACGACATGGAAAAGAAACAGATTATCCGTGCGCTGGAACAGGCGAAAGGCAACCGCAAATTGGCTGCGGCATTGCTCGGCATCGGACGTACCACGCTGTACAACAAGATGAAAGCATACGGAATAAAATAGAAATTGTTGAAATTATGAAAGGAATTACAGGAAAAAGGCTACCTTTGTAGCAACATTTGAGAAAAGTCGTGTGCGGAAAATTAAAATTCCGCCCGATAAAGATATAGTATAGAATAAGACCGCAAGACGCATCTGGTGAGAATCTGGACAATTTGAACTACGGAAGGCGATTGCGTGATGCTTATGCTATGCCTCGGCATAGCGTGCAGTCACGTACATTCCGTAGAGGCAGTCCAGAGCCGTCATCAGAAAGTAGTGTGAATTGCACGCTATTTTCATTTGTCGGCTTCGGTCATAACCATTAAAAAACAGACCGAATGGGAAAAGTCGTATTATTCGCCGTCCTCACGATGGACGGATGCCTTGCGGACAGCTCACGGGAAGCGCAGGAATGGCTTTCCAAAACAGACGTGCCCGACAGGTTCGGGATGGCCGGAATGAAGGAAACCGCCCGTCCGCTCTCCGAATACACCTCCCTCACCATGCTGTCGCTTGACAAGACAGACAGCACCTGCCTGATAGAAGCCAACACCGCTACCACCGGTATCATCAACGGCATGATACGCATGTACCTGCCGGATGAAATCATCCTCTGCACGATACCCGTCATTGCAGGGAACGGCTGCCGTCTGTTCCAAGGCCATCTGCCCGGAAGCGAATGGACACGGGATGAAATGAAGGCGTACAAGGACGGCTCGCTGAAAGCCGTGTACCGCAAGAGGGACGGCGCAAGTGTTCAGAAAATGAACACTTCCCTGCTCAAAAAAGTGTTCAGATTCTGAACACGTGTTCACTTTCTGAACACTTTTGGAAATCCGTTTTTAGGCTTTCCAATTTATTTTCAACAAAAATATCGCTGGCTGTCAATAATTTACAAATCTGGCGGCAAAAAATTCTTCCCGCTGGACTGCCATTTGCCGCATAGTTTTATGTGCGCACATATTCAACCCATGTGTAACAACATAAAACTGATAAGCAAATGGAACATCTCATACTGACCGAGACGGAATTCTTCCGTCTGATAGACAACCCCGACAGCCGCACAGAACTGGGTGCGGCATACAACGAGTTCACCACGGTGGTCGTGTCGCTCTGTACGGGAGCGGCAAGCCCCTGCCACCCATTGCCTGCCCTGAGCTATGTGGAAACGGAACTGCAATACCACAAAGCCATACGGGACCCAAACACTGAACACTGCATATATGTGCGAAAAGCACTCGCTTTCGTGCGCAGGATGCTTAAAATCATTACCATCCCACACAGCCAAGTGCCGCCACTATCCTCCATCCCCTACAAAGACGAAAAGAAAGACGACACGCCTGCCGATGCCCCGCCGATGCGGTGGACGGGCAAGGCGTCCGACCTCGTGGAACTTATCTACGGCGTCAGCGAGATGGGCTGCATCAACGGCGGCGAAGCCTCGCTGAAGGAGATAGCCGCCTACTTCTACAAGGTTTTCGGCGTACAGGCGAAAGGCTGCTACAATATCTACAATGACATCAAGATGCGCAAAAACGAGAGCCGCACCTACTTCCTCGACCGTGCGGCGGAAAAGGTGAACAGACGGATGCTGCTGGACGAGGAACGGGAGCGGATGAGAAGATAAAACATTTTTGTTAATCATACAAAACAAAGAGGGCAAGGGGGCGTGTGAGTGTCTCCTTGCCTGTTTTTTTAAGTCATAACATATAGAAATAGCGTAAAATTTTCTTTTTCGGCAGGGCAATTTATTATTTTTGTAAACCAAAGAGCAAGACGATGGAAACAGACAATCTCAATAGCATACAAGACCTGATAGCAGAAAAGGAAGGCGGCAAGGTTGAGTTCAAGCAGACCACCGGGCAGTTGGAGCGCGGCATGGAAACGCTGTGCGCCTTCCTCAACGGTGAAGGCGGCACGGTACTGTTCGGCGTGTCAGACAACGGGAAAATCATCGGGCAGGAAGTGAGCGACAAGACGAAGCGGGAGATTGCGGAAGCCATCGGCAGATTGGAGCCGACTGCCACGGTACAGGTTTCATACGTGCCCTTGCCAGACGGTGAAAAGAGAATCATCACCCTCCATGTTGAAGACGCAAGGATGGAACGCCCGTTCACTTATAAGAGTCGCCCTTATATGCGTGTGGAAAGCACCACTGTCGCCATGCCACAACAAAAATACAATGAGTTGTTGCTCGACCGCGACGGTGTGCGTCACCGCTGGGAACTGTTTGACGACCCTGATTTAACATTAAATGACATTGATGAGAACGAGGTGCTTAAAACTGTCCGTCTGGGAATAGACTGCGGACGCCTGCCGGAAAATACGGGAAACGACATTCCTGTCATTCTTGAAAAATTCAGCCTGATGAGGAACGGCGTATTGAACCATGCAGCCGCCATCCTGTTTGCCAACCGGGAAATGCCGGCAAACTATCCCCAATGCCTGCTGCGCCTGGCGCGTTTCAGAGGAACTGACAAGATGGAATTCATAGACAGCCAACGCATTTACGGCAATATATTCCAACTGCTTGACGCTGCAATGGCTTTCCTGTTCAAACACCTTTCATTGTCGGGCAGGATTGAGGGGCTGGAACGTGAAGAACATTTGTCTGTGCCTTATAAGGCCGTAAGGGAAGGTGTGCTAAACTCGTTGGCTCACCGCAGTTACAGGGAAGCCGGAGGCTCTGTCGGCATCGCCATATACGATGACCGTGTGGAAATAGAAAATCCCGGTTCTTTCCCGCATGGCTGGGATGTGGAGAGGATGGCGTCCGAGCATTGTTCGGAACCTCAAAATCCAATAATCGCCAATGTCCTTTATAAAAGGAAACTGTTGGAGAATTGGGGGCGCGGCATCAGCTTGATGGAGGAGGAGTGTCGCAAAGCCGGATTGCCCTCTCCAGAATACAGGCTTGGAGGCGGTTTTGTCGTGCTTGTATTCCGCTACATGCCAAAAGCCATGGGGGAAAATCCCATAGTTACCCCACAGTTACCCCATAGTAATCCCACAGTCACCCCACAGGTCGGCAAACTAATCGCAGCCCTGTCGGATGGCATCTATTCACCCAAGGAGATGATGGAAGCAATCGGTTTGAAGGACAGAAGCAATTTCTTGGAAAATTATTTGAACGCCGCCATCGGGCTTGAACTGGTGGAAGCTGTATATCCTGATTTGACCAAGCATAGTCCCAAGCAGAAATACCGGCTTACCGAACAGGGAAAGGCAGTGTTGAAAGGGAACAAGTAATATGGCGAAAAAGAAAAAGCGGAAACATGGTATAACGCCAGACTTGCCGATAATCATTGATTACGGCGGCGACTTGGTGTCCGTCTATGACCCGGTGTCCGTCATGCCATACAACGAACCACCCATTACGGAAAGGACACGTTACAAGAAACTGAACGCGGAACAAAAGGCGGCTTTCAAGTCAATGATTGTGTCTGCTGTTACCGCCTATTGGAAAGAGAACCGACTGATACCTTTCGGGGAGGATATGGCAGACATCCGGAAATGGACGTTGGAAGCCTTTGCCGAAGAATACGGCATCTTGATGAAGGAAGACAGCGAATTGAAGAGTTACCTGATGACCCTTGTCATTTCCATCCTTAACAAATTGCTCAAAGCGGAAAAGACAGCACAAGAAAAGGGAAATCCGTAACCCGGTCTGAAAAGCAGCCGAGCTACGGATTTTCCTTTTTTCGCCTGTGGCGTATTACTTGTTCTGCAAAAGATGTTGCAGTTCGGGGTTGGACTGGATACGCTGCAACTCATCGGCGACAATCTGACGCACCTCAGCCTTGATGCGGTTGTAGTTCTCCTGTATCATCTCTTTCATGCGGTCGTTGCCGTCGGCATCGGTGAAGTCCGTAATGACGGGGATAGGCCTGTAAGCCTGTTCCTCGCGCTTTACTTTCTCCGCGTCCACGACTATCTCGCAATGGAAGATTTTCTGCTCGATGCGCTCACCATAGTTGTCGGCCACCGCGCCCACGAACATGCCCTGCGTGAGCGTGGAAATTTTGCTCGCCGGGATAAGGCTTTCCATCTGCGTGTTGATGGAGGTGGACTTGTCCTCGCGGTTGATGGTGATGCTCTGGCGCCTTTGCAGAATTTTGCCGAAACGCTCCGAAAGCGTCTTGGCGGTCTCGCCCACCACCTGACCGGAGAAGATGTTGCCCACCGTGTTCATCACTACGGCGGCTTCCTTGTCGCCGTAATCGCGCTTGAGTTGCGAGAAGTCCTGAAAGCCGAGGCAGACCGCCACCTTGTTGCTGCGGGCGGTGGCGATAAGATTGTCCAAACCCTTGAAGTAAATCGTAGGCAGCTCGTCGATAATCACCGCCGACTTCAGCTTGCCCTTCTTGTTGATGAGCTTGACTATTCGAGAATTGTACAGCCCCAACGCCGCGCCGTAGATGTTCTGTCGGTCGGGATTGTTGCCGACACAGAGTATTTTCGGCTCGTCGGGATTGTTGATGTCGAGGGTAAATTCGCTGTCAGACATTACCCAATAGAGCTGCGGGGAAATCATCCTTGACAATGGTATTTTCGCAGAAGCGATTTGCCCCATCAGCTGCTCAGCTGCGCCGCCCTGCCAAGCGTCCATAAAGGGTGAAAGATAGTTTTCCAGTTCGGGATAACTGGTGAGGATAGGGAAAATGTCCTCATACCGTCTGTTCAACAACTCAATGGCGTGTGGGAAGGTGCAATATTTTCCATCCTGATAAATCCGTAAAAACCAGATAATACTGGCAAACAGTATAATCGGACTCTCCACGAAGAAGTCGCCCTGCTTTTGCACCCAAGTCTTGTTCAAATTTAATAAAATGGTGTAGGCGCTCTCGTAGGCATCGGTAATGTCCTCCATGAAATTCGGGTGTATGGGGTTGCAGCGGTGGCTCCGGCGTGGATCATCGAAGTTGATTACGTAAAACTTCGGCTTGACTTTGTAGCCGTCGCCGTGGTTCATCAGATGGTTGTAGGCGATGGTCGATAAGTCAGGATATTTGAAATCGTAACAATAAAGACTAAAGCCCTTTTCAATCTGTTGTTTGATAAAATTATTTACCACGGCATACGACTTTCCACTGCCCGGCGTGCCTAATACGATGGACGCACGGAACGGGTTTACCACGTTGATATATCCGTCGTGCCACTTCTTCCTGTAATAGAAGCGTGTAGGCAGGTTCACCGAATACTCGTTCTCGATGAGCCGGGTCTCCTGCATAAAGCTCTCATTCTCCACGTTGAACACGTCATCCATGAGGTTGGTGCGCAGGAGACGGCTCATCCATGTGCCTGCCATGAGCAGGCAGACATAGCCCGCCGCCATCGAAGCCGCATAAAAAGCTGCGTTGGCTTCCACAGGTAAAGGCAAAGACAATATCCACCAGTTAAGAAAGAAAAGCACCAGCCCTGCGGCAAGCACCATCCAAATTCTTCCCCACGTGATTTTTTCTTCCTTGACGCCTTTCGTGCCCAGGCAGGAAAGCGCCAACAGCACCAACGCAAAGAGTTTCGTATAAAGAATGTGGTGGAACAGCCTGGCAGTGCGGTCGAAGTTTATCAGCACCCTGTCCACGACACCGATGTCGATGCCCCACAGCCTTACGGCTTCGTAACAATACCAATAAAGGTGGATGACCACCAGAATAATGCTTACGGCACGGAGAAAGTCCATGATTTTCGCCAATGCCCTCAAATCGTCTTCCTGTTGTGACATAAATCTGTTTCTGTTTTTAAGTTGAACAATATATCCGCAAGGCACGGTACGAAGGTGAGCATACATCTCCCCGGACTTCATGGTACATGAGGCCGGACCTGATGTAGGATGAAGTCCGACCTCATCCCCTATACCCTGCGAATGGATAATTTATAAGCCCAAACCCTTGCGGCGTTTCTTCCGCTTGCGTTTGAGTTCGCGCTCGAAGGCGGCTTCCTCCGCCTGTGCGCCCGATGCGTCGCCGGAGAGTAAGCCCAAGCCCGTGGAATACCCTTCATCGTGTTCCGACTGTACGAAGGTATCCGGCTGCGGTGCGTCCTCCGTGACAGTGAACGGCATCGGCGGCGTGCCGGCATACGACAGGGTAAAATGCTCCTGCAATGCGTTGGCGGAAAACTCTTTGCCCAAATGTGAGCCGTTCAACACACAGCCCGTTCGGTGGTCGATGAAGGTTGCCCCGTAGATGCGCCCCTCGTCTGTATGGCGGAACACCACGTCCACACCCTTTGTATGAAGCAGGGCGATGAACTCCTCCTTATGGTACGTCCGGGTAAGCGCGGCAGCGACGGTCTTGCGCGTCATGTCCGCTGGACGCTTGTCGCGGATGTGGGCCTTGGAGTATTCAAACCTGCGCCGCACGGCCTCGTAGCCGACGGACTTCCCGATACGGGACGCCTTGAAAGGATTGCTCACCTTGTTCCCGGCATTGTCGGTGGCGGAATAGACCAGCCCGTGATATTCCCGTCCGCCCGCCATGCCGCGGGCTTCCTCCACCGTGACATTGTAAAGGGAAAGCAGGGCGCGGTATTCGCCCATCGTCCGGAACTTGTAGGCCGCCATGACCGCCTTGACGGTGTTCGCCACCTGACGCTTCACGTCGCCTTGCGAAACATCCACCTTGCGCAAGGGATTGTCGTGACGGTGCTGCCTGCGGTCGGCAGGGTACAGGCCGTACTTCTTTTCCAACTCTGTTGTGATACGCTTGCTGCGGCGATGGATGAAGTCCTTGTTCAGCCGTCTGCCATGTTCATCCACATTGACGGATACGATGTGCAGGTGGTGGCGGTTGATGTCCTCATGTTTGAAGATTAGATAGGGCTGGTCGCCGTACCCCAGCTTCTCCAGATACTCCCGTGCAAGCTGTTCCATCTCCATGTCCGTCAGGCGGTCGTCAGGATGAGGATTGAGGGAGATATGGATGACCTTGTTCCGTGTGCGAACGTTCTCCGGCATGTAGCGTTTGAAATCCTGTTCGGCACGGGCGATGTCCACCCGCCCGCTGCCGTCGTCAAAGACCTTGTTCACGGCAAGCAGCTTCCCCTCACCCTCGTTCACCTTCATGCCGTTGTAGGCGAGCGCGCCGTACAGCGACGTTCCTACCGTGATTTTTGCGACCATCTTTCCTGAAACTCCCTTGACAGTTCAACGACCTGCCGCGTGATTGCGGCCAGTTCCTTCGTGCACTGCTCCAGCCTGTAGAGCAACGCCATCGCCTTCTTCTCGGAGAAATGGCAGCGCAGCTCCTTGACCACTTGGTTGTAATTGTTGCCCACCATGCGGTACTGCGCATGGAAAGCGGACAGCTTCGTGCAGTAGTCGAGCAGTGTCTTGTCCGTGACCAGCACCCGAAAGGGCTGCCCGAAGAAGTGCGCCTTCAGAAATACCGCCCTCGCCTCCACGCCGGACTTGCCGTGCATGGCGAGAAACCTGAGCCATTCCCCGTCATCGAAACGCACCATCACACAGTGCGACTTGCGGCTTTCACGTGGGTGCCGCCCCCACTTGGGCGTTTCCGCCCTGTCTTTCGTCTTGTTCTCGTTCATATTACAATGGATTTAGTGGTGTCACGGCATAAGCGCAGCTTCGGCATACGCACCGCAGGTGGAAACAGGCTTCCCGACTTCGGAGAGGAAGCCCCTTCCCGCATGGGGCAAGGCCGTTTCGGGAGTAACCCGAAACCCTTTGAGTAACTCAAAGGACACCTTGCTGTGTCTTTGAGGACACAAAAATCCGTGGCAGACGGATTGGGATTATATCTGTCGTTACCGACCCAGCAAGGCATCGGTTGCCCGATACCTTTCGGCTGCCCAAAAGAAGGACGGAGCCGGGGCCTGCGGTACGCGCTTTCGGTTTTGCCCTGCCGCTTGGATGCAAAGGTAAGGCGTTTAAGCCTTTGAAAACGTGATAAGAACGAAGCCACTCCCTACCACTTACTGCCACAAGCTGCCACCAAGACCGAAAACGATACGGATATGGGAAAATGCCCTTTACTTTGCAGGCAGAAAGGTCGGCTGACCGGCTTGCCGTCCGGTGGGCGAACCGTCCGACCGACCCGCCCGCCGGATTGCCGGATGGCCATCCTGCCGGACAACCGGGGGACAGGCAGATTGGTTGGTCAGAAGGAGAAAGGCTCCTTGGAAGCATCCGCGAATGAAGCCACTCCCTGCCACTTGCTGCCACAAGCTGCCACCAACGGGAGAAACGATACGGACTTGGAAAAATACCGTTTCCTTTGCAGGCGGAAAGGTCGTCCGACCAGCCTGCCGTCTAACAGGAAAGCCGTCCGACCGACCCGTTTGCCGGATTCCCGGCTGTCCAGTCTGCCGGACAGCCGGAGGACAGGCAGACCGACAAGCAGGCACAACGGACGGACAGCGGACGTGACGGCAAGGCGACAGGCAAGGCGGTACGCCGACCGGACAGAAAACCAGTTATTAACAATTAAAAGAAGAAAGCATGAAAAAAGAACCTTTGTTCATCGCCTTCTCCACCCAGAAGGGAGGGGCAGGCAAAACGACACTCACCGTGCTGATGGCGAGTTACCTGTATTACGTGAAGGGGTACGACGTGGCGGTCGTGGACTGCGACTACCCCCAGTTCAGCATCAAGGACATGCGCGAGCGTGACCTGAAGAATATCGAACGCAACCCGTACCTGCGCAAGCTGGCATACGACCAGTTCAAGCGCATCGGCAAACGCGCCTACCCGATAGTGGGCAGCCGTCCCGACAATGCGATAGAGACGGCCAAGCCTTTCATCGAGTCGGCGACGCCGCCCGACTTCATCTTCTTCGACCTGACGGGTACAGTGAACAACCTCGACCTGATAAGGACGGTAGCGACGATGGACTACATCTTCTGCCCGATAGCGGCGGACCGTTTCATCATGGAAAGCTCGTTGAAGTACGCAAGCATCATCAACGACACACTGATCACTACAGGCAAGTCGAACATCAAGGGCATCCGCCTCTTGTGGAACATGGTGGACAAGCGCGAGAAGACCGACCTGTACGACATCTATGACAAGGTGATAGCCGGGATGGGGCTTGAAGTGCTCAATACCTGCCTGCCCGACAGCAAGCGTTTCCGCAAGGAAGGCTCGGAGGAAGGGGACCGCCCGTTCTTCCGCTCCACGTTACTTCCGCCGGACAAGGCGTTGGCAAAAGGGAGCGGCATCGACGCCCTCGCGGAAGAAATACTCGGCATCGTAAAGCGTTGAACACATGGCGAAGAAACTTGATGTCGATATTGACCCCGGCAAATTCCTGGACTCGTTCCGTCCGGAAATGCCCGCGCCCGCCGCCCAAGACAGTGCATACGCGAAAGGAAACGGCGAGGAAAGCCCTGCCCGGTCACAGGAACAGGACACGCTGCCAAAGGAAAGCGATGATGCCGGAATGCAGGAGGCGGAATACATGGAAAAATTCCTCCAACCGATAAAAGGCCCGGTCAAGTCGGCGAAATCCGCCTATATATACCCGGAACTCCATGAACGCATCCGGGGCATCGTCAGGGTTATCGGAAAGGACAGCCTTTCACTCTCGGTTTATGTGAACCATGTGCTTGAACATCACTTCAAGGAAAACGAGGAAGTGATACGCAGGCTTTACAAGAAGAATTATAAAGACATTTATTAACATTAAGACAAGAACAACAATGGAAAAAGCAAGAACAAACAAGAAGAAAAGCCCGAAAACGTCCGTCGGACAGGACAGTAACAAGAAACAAGGACTGGAATACTATGTTTCCACATTCCTGAAAGAAGCGGACAGAACCGTCCGTAAGGACAAGCCGGTACACATCAGTGACGAACACTGCGAGCGGATACGGAGCATTATCCGTGCAGCGGGCAAGGACAAGATTACCTTGTCAGACTATATAGACAACGTGCTGGAGCGGTATTTCGAGGAACATCAGAACGAAATCACGGACTTGCTGGAACAGGCAGTCCCATTTACCAACCCTAAAACGGAACAGCAGGAATCATGAAACTGAGCATCAACATTTTCAGACGGAAGAGAAAGGATGAAGCCCACATCGGCAAGTACCTTAACAGCCGCAAGCCGGAAGGGACCGCACAGAAGGCGGTGTACATCAGCCGTGAGAACCATGAAGCCGTCAAGCGGATTGTGGGCATGGCAGGAGGGCAAGGGACGACCATATCCGGCTACATAGACAACATCGTCACCGAACACCTTGAACGCCACAGGGCGGAACTGGAAAGCCTGCACGGACGGAAAAGCCACGGGAGTGTCGAACCGATAACAATCCGCCTATGGTGACGCTGCTGATAGTCCTGATGATGATGTGCAACCTGTGGGTGCTGTTCTACTTGACATGGGAACACCGGGAAACGCGGAAGGCCGACCATCACGATAGCGCGGAACAGGCACGGCAGGAGCCGCTGCCCGACATCATGGGCAAGAGCAAGTTCAGGATGCCGGAACGGACGAGGACAGAAAAGGACACCACGGTGTCAGAAGCTGCCACTTCCGTGAAAGCCGAGGCGGTGGACGAAAAGGACGTTACCTTTGCCGACGAAACGCTGGGACGACATCCGCGCCAAGTGCCCGATGAGGAACTGGATGACGTGTTTGCCGACAAGCGTGTTTCCGACATCGGAGCGGAATATGACGAAGACGGGGATTACGACGGCGAACCCCATGAAGCGGGCGGATTGACCTTCGAGGACATCGACCTTGCCATGCGGACAGCGAAGAAACCGAAAGCCACGAAAGAGGAACGCCGACACGCCGGAATGGTGTTCTGCGACATGAAAGGAAACGAACTGTTCGCGATGATAGAAAAGAGTTCGGAGGCGACCCGCAAGAAGCTGGACGAGCTGATGGACTACTATCTGGACTCCGTGTCGGCGGCTCAGGCAAAACCGGCACCGGCGGTAATGCCCAAGAAAGCGCCCGCAGTTCCGGATAATATTGAGGATTTCAACATCCGTGATTTTGTATAACAAGTAAAACGTAACAATGATGCGAAAAAAGAAAATCGACTACGGCTAAACCACGGCTTGCCACCGAACCACTAAATCCACAAGCCGGCTTCATCCAAAGCCGCAAGAAGTAAAAAACAAGTATCAACCGCCAAAGGGACTATCCAACCCGGAGGCACAAAAAAAGAAACGATTATGACAAAGACATTGAAGAAAAAACAAATCATTCTCGCAGCCCTTCTGCTGGCTGCAAACATCTCAGCGTCCGCACAAGGCAACGGCATGGCGGGCATCAATGAGGCTACCAACCTCGTGACCAGCTATTTCGACCCCGGCACGAAACTCATCTACGCCATCGGAGCGGTCGTCGGGCTTATCGGGGGCATCAAGGTGTATGGCAAGTTCTCATCGGGCGACCCCGACACCTCGAAGACCGCCGCGAGCTGGTTCGGGGCGTGCATCTTCCTGATTGTGAGCGCGACGATTCTCCGTTCGTTCTTCCTTTAATAAACGTACATTCCCATACATATATAATAAGGTGTAAGGACAATGGCTGAATACCCCGTCAACAAGGGCATCGGCCGTCCGGTGGAGTTCAAGGGACTGAAGGCGCAATACCTCTTCCTGTTCGCAGGCGGGCTGCTTGCCGCCTTCGTCCTCTTCATCATCCTGTACATGGCAGGCGCGGGCCAGTGGCTCTGCATCGGCTTCGGTGTGGTGTCCGCTTCCTCGCTCGTGTGGCTTACGTTCCGCCTGAATGCCAAATACGGCGAACACGGGCTGATGAAGCTGGGCGCAGCACGGATGCGCCCCCGCCATGTACTCCACCGCCGACGGGTGTCCAGACTGTTAAGACAAAAAAAGAAGAAAGGAAGAAACGTATGAGAAATGTAATGAAAGCCACCACGCTGGAAAGCCGCTTCCCCCTGCTATCGGTGGAACACGGCTGCATCGTCTCGAAGGACGCGGACATCACCGCCGCCTTCGAGGTGGAGCTGCCGGAGGTCTATACCGTCACGGCGGAGGAATACGAGAACATCCACGCCGCGTGGTGCAAGGCGATAAAGGTGCTGCCCGACCATTCGGTGCTGCACAAGCAGGACTGGTACGTGAAGGAGCGGTACCGCCCCGACCTCGGCCGGGAGGACATGGGCTTCCTCGCCCGCAGCTACGAGATGCACTTCAACGAGCGTCCGTTCCTGCACCACAAGTGCTACCTGTTCCTGACGAAGACTACGAAGGAACGGCTGCGCCAGCAGAGCAACTGGAACACGCTGTGCCGGGGGCACATCGTGCCGAAGGAGATACAGGACAAGGAAACGGCGGTGAAGTTCATCGAGGCGGTGGAGCAGTTCGCGCGTATCCTGAACGATTCGGGGCATATCAAACTGCGCCGGCTCTCCGATGACGAGCTTGTCGGAACTGATAAGGAAACGGGCATCATCGGGAGGTACTTCGCCCTGTCGCTGGGTAACGTGGACTGTCTGGAGGACATCGAGATGACGGCGAGGGAGATGCGCGTCGGCGACAACCGGCTGTGCCTGCACACCCTGTCGGACACGGAAGACCTGCCCGCTGCGGTGGCGACGGACTGCCGTTACGAGCGGCTCTCCACCGACCGCTCGGACTGCCGCCTGTCGTTCGCCGCACCGCTGGGCCTGCTGCTGCCCTGCAACCACATCTACAACCAGTACGTGTTCATCGGCAACAGCGACGAGGAGCTGCGCCGCTTCGAGAAGGCTGCACGCAACATGCAGTCGCTCTCCCGGTACAGCCGCCAGAACGCCATCAACCGCGAATGGGTGGAGGAATACCTGAACGAGGCGCACTCGCAGGGGCTGAAGTCCGTCTGCGCCCACTTCAACGTGATGGCGTGGAGCGACGACACGGAGGAACTGAAACGCATCAAAAATGATGTGGGCAGCCAGCTGGCAAGCATGGGCTGCGTGCCGCGCCACAACACGACGGACTGCCCGACACTGTTCTGGGCAGGCATCCCCGGCAATGCGGCGGACTTTCCGGCAGAAGAGTCGTTCCACACGTTCATCGGACAGGCGGTATGCCTCTTCGCGGGCGAGACCAACTACAAGGACTCTCCGTCGGCCTTCGGCATTCGCATGGCGGACCGCATCAGCGGCAAGCCCCTGCACATCGACATCTCCGACCTGCCGATGAAGCGCGGCGTGACGACCAATAGAAACAAGTTCGTGCTGGGGCCTTCGGGCAGCGGCAAGTCGTTCTTCATGAACCATCTGGTCCGCCAATACTTTGAGCAAGGCTCCCACGTGGTACTGGTGGACACGGGCAACTCCTACCAGGGGCTGTGCGAGATGATACACCGCAAAACGAAGGGCAGGGACGGCATCTACTTCACCTACACGGAGGAGAAGCCCATCTCGTTCAACCCGTTCTACACGGACGACGGGGTGTTCGACGTGGAGAAGAAGGACAGCATCAAGACGCTGCTGCTCACCCTATGGAAAAGCGAGAACGAACCCGCCACGAAAACGGAGTCGGCGGAGCTGGGCAGCGCGGTGAACGCCTACATCCTCCTGCTCGGTCAGGACAAGAACATCGTGCCGTCGTTCAACTCGTTCTACGAATACATGAGGGACGTGTACCGCAAGGAGATGGAGGAACGCTACATCAAGGTGGCGAAGTCGGACTTCAACATCGACAACTTCCTGACCACGCTCCGGCAGTATTACAGGGGCGGCCGCTACGACTTCCTGCTCAACTCCACGGAGAACATCGACCTGCTGCACAAGCGGTTCGTGGTCTTCGAAATTGATGCCGTGAAGGATAATGCCGAGCTTTTCCCGGTGGTGACAATAATCATCATGGAGGCATTCATCAACAAGATGCGGCGGCTCAAAGGCGTCAGAAAGCTCCTGATTGTGGAAGAGGCTTGGAAGGCCCTTTCCTCGGCGAACATGGCTGATTATCTGAGGTATATGTACAAGACGGTCAGAAAATACTTCGGGGAGGCGATTGTGGTGACGCAGGAGGTGGACGACATCATTTCGTCGCCGATTGTGAAGGAAAGCATCATCAACAACTCGGACTGCAAGATACTGCTTGACCAGCGGAAGTTCATGAACCGCTTTGACCAGATACAGTCCCTCCTGGGGCTGACGGAAAAGGAGAAGTCACAGATACTCTCCATCAACCAATCCAACGACCCGTCACGACGGTACAAAGAAGTGTGGATAGGACTTGGCGGCACGCAGTCGGCGGTGTACGCCACGGAGGTGTCCATGCAGGAATATCTGGCCTACACGACGGAGGAAACGGAGAAGATGGAAGTGCGCGAACTGGCGGAAAAACTGGGCGGCGACATGGAAGCCGCCATCCGGCAGATTGCGGAGAAACGGCTGGACGAGAAGTGACCGATGGAAACATCACCGACCACATACGGCGTTTGAGACCACCACATACGGCGTATAAGGGTATCTCTAACGGCGTATGAGGTCAAGAGACATTTTTAATCAACTAAAAAAAACAAGAATTGAAGAATTATGAACATTGAACTGACAAAGACACAACGGCTGTTGCTTTGCGGCGGTCTGATTGGCTTGGCATCGCTGATGCTGCAAGCCTGCGAAACGGTAATGAAGGAAAACGAAGACGTCCGCGAGAAGATTTGCGGCAACTGGCAGAGTGCGGAGGCGGGACCCGATGTGCTGGTGTACAAGGAGGGTGAACACTACAAGGTGACGCTGTTTCGGCGGTCGGGCGTGCGCCGCAGGCTGAAGCCGGAAACCTACCTGCTCCAGCGGGAGGAGAACGGCAACCTCTACATGAACACGGGCTTCCGCATCGACGTGGCGTACAACGAGGAAACGGACGTGCTGACCTTCTCGCCGAACGGCGACTACATCCGGGTAAATATGGAGGACGCTTCGGACGGCGAAAAGAAGGAAGGACAATAAAAAACTAATGTACCACTAAATCCAACGTGAATGAGAATGAGACAGAAACTGAAAATGCCGCTGATAGCGGTCTGCCTGTGCCTCACGGGTGCGGGCACGGCAAACGCCCAGTGGGTGGTGTCCGACCCCGGCAACCTCGCCCAGAGCATCATCAACTCCGCCAAGGAGATGGTGGAGACGGCGGGCACGAAGGCGAACACCCTGAACGGCTTTCTGGAAACCAAGAAAGTGTTCGAGCAGGGCAAGAAGTATTACGACGCCCTCCAAGCCGTGCATGACGTGGTAAGAGGCGGCGTGAAGGTGACGAAGAGCATCGGGCTGGTCATGGAAATCTCCGAAATCTATGTGGAAAACTACCAGAAGATGCTCTCGGACGAGAACTATACACCCGATGAGCTTGCCGCCATCTCGTCGGGCTACGCCATGCTGATAGACGAAAGCTCGGACGTGCTGCAAGATTTGAAGAACGTGGTGAACGTCACGGGGATGTCGCTCTCGGACGCGGAACGGCTGGCAATTATCGACAACGCCTACCGCAGCCTGATGAACTACCGCAACCTCGTGCGCTACTACACGGGCAAGACCATCTCGGTGAGCTACCTGCGGGCAAGGAAGAAGAACGACATGGACCGGGTGATGTCGCTGTACGGAACGGCTAACGAAAGGTACTGGTAGCCTATGGGAGAGTTCGACAACCTTCACCAGATACTCCTTTCGCTCTACGACGAGATAATGCCGCTCTGCGCGGACATGACGGGCGTGGCGAAGGGGCTTGCCGGGCTGGGCGCACTGTTCTACGTGGCGATGCGCGTATGGCAGTCGTTGGCACGAGCCGAAGCGATAGACGTGTACCCGCTGCTGAGACCTTTTGCATTAGGTCTGTGCATCCTGTTCTTCCCGACCATCGTATTGGGCACGATGAACAGCGTGCTGAGTCCCATCGTGCAGGGTGTACACGGGATTCTCGAAGAACAGACCTTCGACATGAACGAGTACCGGGAGCAGAAGGACAAACTGGAGTACGAGGCGCTGATGCGCAACCCGGAAACCGCCTACCTCGCCTCAGACGAGGAGTTTGACCGGCAGCTGGACGAGCTGGGCTGGTCGCCCTCGGATCTCGTGACGATGACGGGGATGTACATGGACCGGGCGGCGTACAACATCAAGAAAAGCGTGCGTGACTGGTTCCGCGAACTGCTTGAACTGATGTTCGCCGCAGCCGCACTCATCATCGACACGCTACGGACGTTCTTCCTCGTGGTGCTGTCCATACTGGGACCGATAGCCTTCGCCTTCTCCGTGTGGGACGGCTTCCACTCAACGCTCTCGGCGTGGTTCAGCCGCTACATACAGATTTACCTGTGGCTTCCCGTGTCGGATTTGTTCAGCACCATACTGGCGAAAATCCAGATACTGATGCTCCAGCAGGACATCGAGCGTATGCAGACCGACCCGAACTTTTCGCTGGATGCAAGCGACGGGGTGTACATCGTGTTCCTTATCATCGGCATCGTGGGTTATTTCACCATACCGACGGTGGCGGGCTGGATTATCCAAGCCGGAGGCGGCATCGGCAGCTACAACAAGAACATCGGGACCGCCGGGGCTTTGGGCGGCAGCGTGGCAGGTGCAGCCGCAGGAAACGTGGCGGGGCGTGCCGGGAAGCTCATCAAGGGAACGGCTGGAAAGGTGTTCAAGAGGTAACAGCCGGAACGGTCGAAGTGGCACATTGGGGTTGCCTATGTGCCACTCTGACCTCCCCGAAGTGCCACTTCGGAAAAAGGATACTGAATGATGATTTTACAAACAGAAAAAGAAAGACGAAAAGAAAATGGAATTCAAATCATTAAAGAACATCGAGACGAGTTTCCGGAAGATACGTCTGTTCGGCATCGTCTATACGGCGGCCTGCGCCCTCGTGGTGGTCTGCTCGGTGGTATGCGCCTTCCGCTTCGCCGAAGCGCAACGGCAGAAGATATACGTCCTCGACGGGGGCAAGAGCCTGATGCTCGCGCTCTCGCAGGACCTGTCGCAGAACCGTCCGGCGGAAGCGAGGGAACACGTGCGCCGTTTTCATGAACTGTTTTTCACGCTCTCGCCGGAGAAAAGCGCGATAGAACACAACGTGAAGCGTGCCCTGCTCTTGGCGGACAAGAGCGCGTACAACTACTACGCCGACTTTGCCGAAAAGGGCTTCTACAACCGAATCATCGCCGGCAACATCAACCAGGTGCTTCAGGTGGACAGCGTGGTGTGCAACTTTGACCGCTACCCCTACGAGGCGCGGACATACGCCCGTCAGATGATTATCCGCGAGAGCAACGTGACGGAACGCACGCTTGTGACCGCCTGCCGCCTGCTCAACGCAAGCCGCTCGGACGACAACCCGAACGGTTTTACCATCGAGGGCTTCACGGTGCTGGAGAACAAGGACATCCGGACCATAGAAAGATGATGCGCGTATGGGAAAGATGAAAACTCTGATTGAAGGCTTGAAAGGCAGGGTGCGCAGGAAACTGGAAGCCCTGCCGCCGAAGGCGCGTCTGGGGATAGTCCTCACGGCATTTGCCGCTTTCGCCTCGCTCTGCCTGTACATGACCGTCACCGCCATCGCCGGTTTCGGCAAGGGGAACGGGGCAATGGAGATACGGCACATCGAGAAATTGGACCTGCCGATGCAGGAGAATATGAACCTATATAATAATGTATATGGAAAAGGAACAGAAGAAAAATGAAACGAAAGAGAAGAAGCCGCTGACCGAACAGCAGCGGCAGCAACGCAAGAAGATGCTGGTCTATCCGCTGATGGGACTGTTGTTCTTGGGCTGCCTATGGCTCATCTTCGCACCGTCCTCCGAGGACAGGGAGAAGGCAAAGCAGGGTCAGGGATTCAACACGGACATGCCCCTGCCCGAAGACTCGAAAATCATCGGTGACAAGGCGAAAGCCTACGAGCAGTTGCAGTTGGAGAACCGGCAGAAAGAACGCCGGGGCATGGTGGGCGACCTGTCCTCGTTCTGGCACGACGGCGCGGAAAAGCCGGACACGGCGGCTGCATCGGACGACTACCGCCTGACACAGACGGAACCGTCCGAAAATGAGCGTGCCGATAAGCAACAGGCGGGCATACGCACCTCCGCTGCCGCCTATGAGCGGCTGAGCACTTCGCTGGGCACGTTCTACGAGCCGCCGAAGGAGGACCGGGAAAAGGAGGAGCTTCGGGAACGCATCGACGAACTGGAAGCCATGCTGATGGCGCAGGAGGGCAAGCCGTCCTCGATGGAGGAACAGGTCACACTCTTGGAAAAGTCCTACGAACTGGCAGCGAAGTACCAGAACGGGAAGGGCAATGCCGGACAGACCGCACAGCCCGAAGAAATGGAAACATCCGCCAAGGCGGACGGAAAGAGCATGAAGGCTGAACCGGTAAGCGGGGTGCGTCCGGCGGTGGTATCCGCCTTGCCGCAGCCCATGACGGACTCGGCTTTCATCGCTGACTACGCGGGTGAACGGAACTACGGTTTCCATACCGCCATCGGCACGGCGGAAGCCTCGGAAAAGAACACCATCGCCGCCTGCGTGCAGGGCGACCAGACCCTCACGGACGGGCAGACGGTGAAGCTCCGGCTGCTGGAGCCGATGCGCGTGTCGGGGCGCGTCATCCCCCGGAACACGCTCCTTGTGGGCGCGGCACGGTTGCAGGGCGAAAGGCTCGGCATCGGCATCACCTCGCTGGAACACGGGGGAAGCATCATCCCGGTAGAACTGGAGGTGTACGACAGCGACGGGCAGGCGGGCATCTTCATACCCGGCTCGATGGAGATAGACGCGGCAAAGGAAATCGGGGCGAACATGGGCAGCTCGCTCGGCAGCAGCATCAACATATCGACCGACGCGGGGGCGCAGCTCGCCTCCGACTTGGGGCGAGGGGCGATACAGGGCATCTCGCAGTACATCTCGAAAAGGATGCGCACGGTCAAGGTGCATCTGAAATCGGGGTACAGGGTATTGCTCTACCAAGAAAAGGAATGAACAGTCCAAAAACATAAAGGCGAAAAAAGAAAAAATAATCAACAAACCAATTTTTACTTACCACTAAATCCAACGTAAAATGAGTATCAAAAAAGTAATGACAATGTTTGCCCTGCTGATGGGCATCGCCTGTGCGACCTACGCGCAGGGAGTGACGAACGACAGCACCGCCACCGCCAAGGAGGACGGGCTGGAGCTGGTGAAGGACGTCTATCCGCAGACGGAGGAGGACGGCGACCTGTACCACGGTCTGACGAAGAAGCTGATGTTCGACCGCATGATACCGCCGCACGGCTTGGAAGTCACGTATGACAAGACCGTCCACATCCTGTTTCCGGCGGCGGTGCGCTACGTGGACTTGGGTTCGCCCAACCTGATAGCGGGCAAGGCGGACGGCGCGGAGAACGTCATCCGTGTGAAGGCGACGGTCAGGGACTTCCGCAGCGAGACGAACATGAGCGTCATCACGGAGGATGGCAGCTTTTATACCTTTAACGTGAAATACGCCGACGAGCCGCTTATCCTGAACGTGGAGATGAAGGACTTTATCCACGACGGCAGCACGGTGAACCGACCGAACAACGCGCAGGAAATCTACCTGAAGGAACTGGGCAGCGAAAGCCCGATGCTGGTACACCTCATCATGAAGTCGCTACACAAGGAGGACAAGCGCAAGGTGAAGCACATCGGCTGCAAGCGCTTCGGCATCCAGTACATTCTGAAAGGAATTTATGTCCACAACGGCCTGCTGTATTTCCACACGGAGATAAAGAACCAGAGCAACGTGCCTTTCGATGTGGACTACATCACGTTCAAGATTGTGGACAAGAAAGTGGCGAAGCGCACCGCCATGCAGGAGCAGGTGCTGTTCCCGCTCCGCGCCTACAACTACGCCGTCCGTGTAGCCGGGAAGCAGTCCGAACGCACGGTGTTCTGCCTCCCGAAGTTCACCATCCCCGACGGCAAGAGACTCGTGGTGGAGATGAACGAGAAGGACGGCGGGCGTCACCAGACGTTTACCGTGGAGAACGAGGACCTGGTACAGGCTGAAACCATCAACGAACTGCGTGTGCGATGAAAGGAAAGGTATTGTTTATTGTAACGCTTCTGTCCGTCCTTTTCATGGGACGGGCGGAAGCCCAGCGGTGCCTGCCGAAGATGCGGGGCATCGAGTTGAAAGCCGGGCTGAACGAGGCAGACGGCTATGTGCTGGGAGCCACGCTGTCAAGCTATGCGAAAGGCGGCAACAAATGGGTGTACGGGGTGGAGTACCTGAAAACGAGCCATCTCTACCGGACGAAGAGCATTCCTGCGGCGCAGTTTACGGCGGAAGGAGGCTACTATTACAACTTCCTCTCGGACGCGAAAAAGGTAGTGTTCTTCTATGCGGGCGTGTCAGCCCTTGCCGGGTACGAGACGGTGAACTGGGGCGAAAAGACGCTGTACGACGGGGCGAGGCTGAACAACAAGGACGCCTTTGTCTATGGCTGCGCCGCCACGCTGGACGTGGAAGTGTATCTCGCAGACTTCATCGCGCTGACGGCTTCGCTCAGGGAGCGTTTCCTCTGGGGCGGCAGCATGGGCGTGTGCCACACGGAGTACGGGATTGGCGTGAAATTCATCATCAACTGACGGATGCCTATGGACATAGAAGCGATGAAAGTCAGTGCAAATGAGCGCAATGCAAACTCGTTTGCAAATTGCCGAGTGCAGCCTGACTTATTAAAACGGTTCCCGATTGAGGACTTCCTCGCACGGCTGGGTCATCATCCCGTCCAAAGGCGTGCCAATGCCATTTGGTATAAGTCACCGTATAGGGAGGAAAAGACGCCGTCCTTCAAGGTAAACCCGGATAAAAACCTCTGGTTCGATTTTGGTGAGGGGAAAGGCGGCAACATCTTCGCCCTTGCGGGGGAGTTCATCAAGAGCGGCGACTTCCTCACGCAAGTGAGATATGTGGCGGAAGTGACCAATATGTCGGTGCAGGACTATGAGCCATACCATCATCCTGAAGTGCGGCAACCTGCCGGGCACAGCTTCGAGAATGTGGAAGTGCAGCCCTTGCAGAGCCGGGCGTTGCTCCATTACCTACAAGAACGGGGCATACCGTCCGCCGTCGCCATTGCGAACTGCAAGGAGATACACTACACCACGCACGGCAAGCGGTACTTTGCCGTGGCTTTCGGCAACGAAGGCGGAGGCTACGAGATGCGCAACCCGTTCTTCAAGGGCTGTGTGCCGCCGAAGGACGTCACCCTGCTGTCGGTCGGCTCGGATGCCTGCAACGTGTACGAGGGCTTCATGGACTACCTTTCCGCCCGTGCGCTGGGCATCGGCGGCAGTGAGGACCACCTTGTGCTCAATTCGGTGTCCAACGTGGCGAGGGCATACAAGTATTTGGACGACTACGGAAGGGTGCAATGCTATCTTGACAACGACGAAGCCGGGCGGCGGACATTGGAAACCCTGCGCACACGCTACGGCGAAAGGGTGTCGGACTGCTCCGGCATCTACGGCGGATGCAAGGACTTGAACGAGTACCTGCAAAGCCGCCTGAAACAAAACGAGAAAAATAACAGGAACATCAGACTTAAAATGTAACGATTATGAACATGAATAAATTGGACAACAGACAAAAAGTGAGAAGAAACATAGTGAGAACCTTTGCTGCCCTCTGTGTGGGACTGCTCTCCATAGGCTTCACCGCCTGCGATGACGACCTGGACGTGACGCAAGCCTACCCGTTTACGGTGGAGACCATGCCCGTGCCGAAAGAACTGGCGCAGGGCGAGACGGCGGAGATACGCTGCGAGCTGGTACGTGAGGGCGAGTTTGACGGGGCGGTCTATACCATCCGATATTTCCAGTACGACGGGGAGGGCACGTTGAAGCTCGACAACGGCTTGGTGTTGCAGCCCAACGACCGCTACTTGTTGGAGAACGAGAAGTTCCGCCTGTATTACACCTCGGAGTGCGACGAGTCGCAGAGCCTGACCATCACGGTGGAGGACAATTTCGGCAATGCCTTCGAGTGGGAAGTCGAGTTCAACAACGGTTCGGATGCGGATGTGGCGGTGTCGGACACTTTGAACGTCAGCCGATGATGCGCAAGGCGTTGCTTCTGCTGCTGGCGGCTGCCCTCTGTGGCAGCCTGCCGGCACAGGATACGGAGGAAACGGCACGGCTGCTGGCACTGTTCAACAGCCACCCGAAAGCGGACATAGCCGTCGAACTGGTGAAAAAATACGAAGGACTACATGACCGCTCCGACTACCCGTATTACGGCTACGGACACCGCAGGTTGCCAAACGAGAACCTGTCCTACGGCATGACGGAGGCGGAAGCCGAAGCCCTGCTCCGCAAGGATTTGGCGGTGCGTTACAGGCTGTTCCGCAAGTATGGAAAAGACGCGCTCCTGCTTACGGTTCTCAGCTACAACGTGGGGCAAGGGGTGCTGCTCGGTCATGGCGGGCATCCGAAAAGCGGGCTTGTCCGCAAGCTGGAAGCCGGAAACAGGGACATTTTCCGTGAATACACAGCCTACTGCCGGTACAAGGGCAAGCCCGTCCGCTCGATAGAGCGGCGGCGCAAAATGGAGTTCCTGCTGCTGTATGAGCCGTGAGTCATGGCTGGCTGTAAAACAAACAAAATCCGATGGAGCCTTCTGTGGCTTCACCGGATTTTTCCGTATTATCGAAGATGGAAAACAACGGTTTCTTTGCTACTTTCTTACCCGCCTGTCCTGCTCATGAAAGAAAGTAGCGGGCGGCAATTCCTGCCACCCGCCAAAGGGTCATCCTGCCACCATCCGCTTCTGTATGCGTTCAAGGGTACGCTCGGCAATGAGGCGTGTGTCCTTTGTCCAAAGGTCATAGTCATGCACGGATATTCCCACGCTCCGCAGGTCACGGATATAGCCGGACACATAGTCTCCCGAAGGGAGGTAAACGAACTGCATCCATGCGTCCTTGCCGTCTGTCAGTATAAAATAGTATTTCATTTCGCTTGTTTTTTAATGGTTACAAATAAAGTGTGGGCGGTGGAAGCCACCGCCACGCACTCAAAATTCCCTCATATCAGCGATAGGCGTACAGTGTGTGAGCCATTCCTTTACGCAGGGCATGTTGTATTCGGAAGTGATGACTGCCGTATGCTCGTTTATCTGTGTAAACCTCGTACTTTCATAGTCCTCCACCCATCCTTTGAGGGTGTCAGTCCCCCATGCGTCCGCATCGGAAAACATATTGTCCAATACCTTGATTGGGTCGCTGAACGTAACTATCAGCGTATCATAGCCTGCTGTCATAGCCTGTCCTCCTTCGCTTTAATCCATTCGTCACGTAACCGCCTGCACTCGTCCAGCGTGGGCTTCACGCAGGAAAACAACTCTCCGTCCGTATGGCGGTAGTCGTATTGCACGAAAGTGCGCCTTTTCCTGCCGATACTCATTTGGAAACTCTCGTATTTCTCCGTTCCTGCCGCTTGGCAGGTGCTTACTCCGTTAATGGTCATTCTCGTTGTCATAGCCTTATCAATTAAAATTCAACAATCAGTAGTCTGTTCTCCAAACATTGGTCGGGGTCGGATGCCTTCTTCTGCGTCACCCATAAATGGTGTGCGCCATACCCAAAGGCGAAAAGGACATTGAAAAGTTCCTTTCGGGCGAACACCTCCATTACACCCCTTACATCCTGCTCGTTCTTTGTCAGCACAAGCGTGTTCAACAGTTCGATGAACATTTCGGGCAGCTCCTCGTGCCATCCGAAAACCATATTTTCTATTTTCACTTCCATATCATTAACTATTAGTTTGTTATACGATTATGCCACCTGCTTCATCCGCTGCCGTATCTGCTCGGCATTGTCCTCCACCAACTTGATGATGCGGTCGTGGTATTCGGTGTTGGAGTTGCATACGCCACGGCTCTGCACCACTTTCAACGTCTGTAAGTCCACCTCCACCGTTTCGATGCGCTCTCCGTCAATCCGTGCGGACAGTATCAGAGAGTTTTCATCATTGTAATAAGCATTGGTATAGACGCAATGGTGCATGGCTTTCCCTTCTTCGTAAAACTCATCCACGCTTTGCAATACCTTTACAATGATTAGTCCGTCCGTCAGTACAAGGTTGAGGAAAGCGGCTTTCTTTCGGATATACTCGTCTTTCTCTTTCGCCATATCCTCCAAACGCTTCCGCTCACGTTCCAACCGCTCAGCTTCCATTGCAATGCGCTGTTGCTCCCGTTCACGCTTCAATTGGGCTTGTCTTTTCTCCATATATAGGTCGTGGGTTGCCTTGAGGTCGGTCGGGCAAATGAAATGGGGGTTGCGCAAGTCTTTTCCCAATTTCTCCAACAGATATAGAAGGTCGCACCATAATGAAATGTCGGTTATGGCATATTTGTTCCGCATAGCTATCTTGTACGAGTGCCAACACCTGTCAAGTGCTTGCGGCTTGGAGAGGAAATAGCGCAAATGCTCGATGTTGCCCGACTTCATCAGGGTTTCCGCACGGCTGTCTGAAAGAATAGCCGTGAATAAGCTGTAAGGCGGTATGCCGTGCAGATTACCGTCAAATCCGTTACGCTTGATTTCGGGGATAATCCGCTGACGTGGGTAGGTGCATATCGGGTCTATGTCGTACACCCTATGTTGGTTGTTCTTGCGGATTTCCATCGGGCTGTCCTCAACCCACAAGTCATAGTAAAGGGGCGACATGCCACGCAGCCGTGCCACCGTCTCGGACTTGCCGTCGGGGGCTATCCACCGTTGTACCACCTCACAGATAGAATACTCCGCCTTTTGCCCGACTTTCTGACGGCTTCTGACGAAAAAGAAACGTATCACTTGGTAGCCTTTGCAGGTGGCGAGGATAGAGAAATACTCATTATCCGTGAACACCCTCTTTCGGGTGTCCACGATTTCCAATGCCGTTCCGCAGTTCGGGCAGGAGCATCCGCAAAGGGTGTCGGCAAGGCTGTGTCCGCTTTTCCATGCGTGTCCGCACTCCGTGCAGGTGATGATACCTTTTGCCGTTCGTCTGCCGTAGTGCTTGAAGCAATGTCGGAAAGCGTAGGTTCTCTGTGCGTCTGTCAGTTCGGGCAGGTTTGCGCTCAAACGGATGATTTCTTTCTGTATGGATGTCTTTGGTTTCATAAGTTCAGAATAATGAGAGTTCAACTTGTTGTACATTTGTCTTTTGGCTCGCCTTAGCCTTGTTGCGGTTCTGCAACTTGCGCAGTTCCTCGGCTTGGTATTGGCGGATGGCTTGCTGCCGTGCTTCCGCCTTTTCCTCGTCAGTCAGTTCTACCGTATGGTTCACGGCTACTTGGCATTGCAGTGGCTTGCCCACTTCAATGTCGTTCTCGTCATAGTAGTGGACGGCTTGGGAATAGATTTCACCGTCCGTAAAGCCGTTGCAGCCGCTTTTCTGTACCCAATTGAGGATATAGGTCACGCAATCGTCAATGTTCTTGTTCGGCTTGTTGTAATTTGCTGCAAACAGTTTGTCCTCCGCTGCACGGTTGTCCAGATAGGCTTGGATTGTACGCTTGAAATGGTCTGTTGTCTTGTTCATATCGTCAGATTTTAGATGTTGTCATCCGTGTAAAGTATGTCGCAGTCCTCCACTTCGGCTGGAAGTCCGAAAAGGGGATAACGTGAGAAATAGGGCTGTGCGTTGTCTTCTTCGTCCGTAAAGGGTGAGACAACCTGCACGTTCCACTTGCTCTGCCACTCGTCAATCATGCGGATTTCCTCGTCCGTCAGTCCCGTCATGTCACCGTTGATGATGTACCCCAAACTCCATGTGGGTATCTTTTCCGTTGTCTTGTTCATAAGGCTCTCTTTTGATGGGTTGTCAAATGGTTTCTTTCAAAATCTCTCTCCAATAGATAGGCTCTGCCTCGCTCAACAGAAAGTCAATGAAGTCCTTTCTCGCTTCTTTGTTCAGTTCATGGTACAATCTTCTGAATGAGGAAAAGTTACCGTTGATGTACGTTCCCACCATATACTCAAAGATGTTGTCCACCTCGTAAAACCTGCATTGCTGCGCTGCCGTCTTGCTGTTTCTTTTCGCCATATCCTTGTGAATTAAAGGGTTAATAACCAAATGAATGTCCAAATAATTGCCACTATTGAAAGTAGTGCGGTGAGGATGCCGAACATAAAGTTCAACACGCCCAATAGGATTTCCCCTGCGATGCCTACCGCCAAACCTCCTGCGCAAAGGGTAATGCCCCATGCCGCTCTCGCTACTGCGGACAATACTTTCCGCAAAGCCTTTCCGATGTCGTTCAATGTCATTCTCATATCTTCCAATTTTTAAGTTGTTCTTACTTGTCTTACTCGGATGGGGAGGTCGAGTCCTTTTTCTTTTCGCCTCTCCGTATGTCCGATGTTTCCTTGTGACGTCTTCCGACCGCGCATCGGTCGTTTTCGTTTCGGGGGCCATGCAAAGGTTAGGGAGTAGGTTCAGCAAATTTTTTCGACAGAATACTACCTGAGCCTGCGAAGTGTGGAGATTGTGGCTAAAAAATTTGTGTTCCTAATCCCGTCTTTACCTTTGCCCCTGCAACGAAAATGACCCACTGATGCCGTCTGGAATGGCGGCATGGGAATATCGGCATACTTGCTGGAGAGGCGGGAAGGAAAAGGGGAAGCATAGAGGATGGCGCAATGCGCCACGGGGAAGTTCAAAGGGCGGCGCAACGGACAAGGGGAAAGCCCCGCTTTCCTGCCGCCGTGACAGAAGTCCTGCAACCGTCATTGTCATGCGTGCATGGCTTGCGGTTGCAAGTTTTCTGCCGACGGCACATGTCTTCAAACGGTCTTGTCTGCCATGCCCGGTTTGGCAAAAGCATGGCAAGACGGTTTGAGGACAGGGAAGACATGACAGCCGGAAATAGTCGCAGGTGCAGATTCACGCTTGCCGTGCCCTGCATCCGGCGGCATTTCGGCTGCCAAAAGAAGACGAGAAAAAGAAAATGGATAAAACGGACTTGTCCGTTCTGCACAAGCATATAAAAGAAGTGCCCACGACGATGGCGGTGTCACTTGTGACATTGTGGTCGTCGTGGGCTTTTCTTTGCTTGTGCCATTTCTGAAATGGGCTTACGCACATCAAGCCGGAAGCCGTTTTCAGAACGAGGTAACGGCAATATCCCTAAAAAATAGGTAATGATTTGGTGCTATGGGATAAAAAATGTATCTTTGCAAATACGAAAGAGCTGTTTGAATCTATGAGGTAAACCGCAGCAAGTCAGAGCGTTCTGAATGTCGCTAAATCGTTACCTAAAATCTCACACTCTTCAATTCTATTCTGTGTATCAATCAGATACAGCTTTTTTAATTATCCTATGCAAAGATAATGTAAATTTTCAGGAGAAGAAACAGTTGTATGTGTTTTTTCAACAATAAGCAGAGTTAATGTTATTAAACGTAACTGAAAATATTGTGTTTGTTACTTTTTGTGTTAAGTTCTATCTTAAACGCCTGAATACTGTAATGTTTCGGCTGCTTTTTGTTTCGTGTGCATGTTTTTGTTACATAATTTCATGCATGTCAAGTTTTCTTTTCATGCCGGCGATGATTGTTTGATTTGAGCAACTTATGGTTTGATTCGCAAAAGTCACTTTCGTATTAAAACTGCTAACTTTGCGGCAGATTAAAAATGGCAAACAAAAGAGGAAAAAATGATGACACAACAGGAATTGCAAGACCGCGTGGCATTGAAGGATTTAGTAGACCGCTATGCGACAGAATCAGACAAGAACAACCAAGACTATTATCGTGAAATATTCACTCCAGACATAAAGCTGAAAGTCTATTTCGGCGATACTCTCGGTATGGACATCAACAATGTTGAAGACATGATAGCCAAGTATAAGGCCTTCGGCGCAGCCAAGGCATCATTTCATCAGAACGGACAGCAGGTGGTTGACTTTATTGACGAGACACACGCCACAGGCATCTGCTATGCCATTGCCACCCTGGTAACTGAAGAAGACGGCAAAGACAGACTCACTATGCACGCCGTGCGCTATTACGACAAGTATGTCAAGACAGACGGACGCTGGTGGATCTCCGAGCGCGAACAGCATTTTGTCTATACATCTGTCCCACCGTTGGTTTGAGTGTCATGCGGGCAATACTGACAGTTGTTTGCACTATGCTGATGAGTATTCTGACGTTGGCATCTTGTGCGCAGAGCAATCATAAAAAAGAAAATAACATGAGCGGAAAGAAAATATTGGTGGCCTTCTTCTCGCGTGCCGGCGAGAACTACAACGTGGGCTACATAAAGAAAGGCAACACACAGATAATAGCCGAGATGATAGCTGCCGAAACAGGCGGCACGCTGTTTCACATTGAGCCTGTAACGCCTTATCCCGCCGGATATGACGAATGTATCGAAGTGGCAAAAAAGGAGCTTAACGCCAATGCGCGCCCTGAGATAAAAGGAGATGTAAGCGTAGAAGACTATGATGTGATTTTTTCTCGGTTATCCCAACTGGTGGGGCGATGTTCCGATGGCTGTTTACACGTTTATCGAAAAGCATGACTGGCACGGCAAAATAGTCGTACCGTTCTGCACGCATGAGGGCAGCGGACTTGGCGCCACAGAGAGCAGACTGAAGAGGGCTTGCGTGGGAGCAACTTTTATGAAAGGACTTGCCGTGCAGGGCATAACCGCCCAGAACAGCCGCTCGCAGGCCGGTTAGGATGTGGCCGGATGGCTTGGCGGAATGAATTTTTAACCCCAACCGATTATCCGGATTTGGCAATACGACAACAGAAAAACAATAAGACGGCTGAAAACGTCCGGCCATTTGTAGTATTAAAACCATGTGCATCCTAAATAACATGAAAAAGTATAGGACAATTAAAAAGATAATAAGCAGACGATGAAAAATAATGTAATGATATTGACCGGTGCCGGTCAGATAGGTATGGCCATTGCCCGTAGGATGGGCTACGGTATGAAGATTGTTATAGGCGACAAGCGCAAGGATAACGCAGATGCAATAGCCGACATTATGAACAAGGCCGGATTCGACGCTGTACCTGTGGTTATGGATCTCTCGTCGCGCGAGTCGGTCCTGTCGATGATAGACGAGGCAAGACGATACGGCGACATACGCATGTTTGTAAATGCCGCCGGCGTGTCGCCCAGTCAGGCGTCGGTTGAGACCATTCTGCACGTAGATCTCTACGGAACGGCGGTTCTTCTTGAAGAGGTCGGCAACGTGATAGCCGAAGGCGGCGTCGGCATAACCATATCGAGCCAGTCGGGCCACCGCATGCCTGCCCTTGGAGCAGAGATAGACGAGCAGCTCGCCATGACGCCCACAGAAGACCTTCTGAAACTGGATGTGCTTCAGCCGGTCAACATACGCGACACTCTGCACGCCTATCAGCTGGCAAAGCGTTGCAACGTGAAGCGCGTCATGTACGAGTCAGTGCGCTGGGGCAGGCGCGGTGCGCGCATCAATTCCATCTCGCCGGGCATTATAGTCACGCCGCTTGCCATTGACGAGTTTAACGGTCCGCGCGGCAACTTCTACAAGAATATGTTTGCCAAATGTCCGGCAGGCCGTCCCGGCACGGCAGACGAGGTGGCTAATGTTGCCGAACTGCTGATGAGCGACCGCGGGGCCTTCATCACCGGTTCCGATTTTCTTGTAGACGGCGGAGCCACAGCGTCTTATTTCTATGGTCCGCTTCGCCCCTGATGCCTTTGTCTGATATGTTAGCGCAAGTGTCGGCAGACAAAAGGGCGGCCGCTTTATGCCGCAAGCCGAATAAGGCTTATGGCAAGTACGGACGTCCGATGCTGAAGACATCATGACAGAATGTAGACTTCAGACTGTATGACCGTGGCATTTGGCATACAGCCTGAAGTTGTATTATTGTCATTATTGCTTGTTTATGTCAGCTTTAAGGCTTATCTTTGTAATCAGTGAACGAAAACAGAATAAAGTTATGATAGAGAATCTTGCTGAATTTTATGAGCGCATAGGACGCAGCGACCTTGCAGCCGAGGCATACATCAAGGACAAGCCGTATTTCACCGTGCAGGATAGCGCGTGCCGCATAGGGCATGTGTCGTTCAGCTATCGTGATTTCTATAAGGTGGCGCTTGTGCTTGAAACGGGCAAGCTCTATTATGCCGACAAGTGGATTATGGTAGACCGTCCGGCCCTGATGTTCTCTAATCCTATGATACCCTATGCCTGGGAAGCCATGGGCAACGCCAAGGGCAGAGGATGCTTCTGTATATTCAACGAGGCATTTATAGAGGCAAGCGAGAAAATGGGTACACTGGCCGATACGCCGCTCTTCAATCCGTCGAAAGAACGCATCTATTTCTTGAATGACGATGTGCTGAAAAGCGTAACCGAGATATTCGATAAGATGCGCCGTGAGCTGCAGACCGACTATTCGCAGAAGCTCGACATCCTGCGGTGCTATGTTCATCTCATGGTGCATGAGGCAATGAAGGCAGCACCAACCAGCACTTATGTTCCCCACAAAAATGCCGCCCAGCGCATAGCCGAGCTGTTCTTGGCACTGCTCGACCGCCAGTTTCCGATAGAATGGCCGAAGAAAATATTGCGGCTGAAGTCGGCCACCGACTTTGCCGACCGCCTGTCTATACATGTCAACCATCTTAACAGGGTGGTGAAGGCCACGACAGGGCGTACCACGTCCGACCTGATCAACTCGCGCATTGCCCAGGAGGGAGTGCAGCTGTTGCAGCACAGCAGGCTCAGCATCAGCGAGATAGCATACAGCCTCGGCTTCGAGGAGCTGTCTTCGTTCAGTAACTTTATAAAGAAACGGACGGGCAGTTCGCCTACCGAGCTCAGAGAAGTAGCGGGCTGATGCCGCTGCTTTTTTTGTGGAAACAGTTTGCGCGGATACAGGCAGACGTCATGGTGAGTCACGGATAATGCGTGCAGAAGCATAATTGTTTGATTTGAGTAAACTATGGTTTGATTTAAAAAAATATGTCAGCCGGAAACTATCTAACTTTGCGTCTATATACGAATAATATGCGCAAAATATGAAATACAGAGAATTAGGCAGAAGCGGGCTGAGTGTTTCGGCTGTCGGGCTAGGATGTATGGGCATGAGCCATGCATATGGTGCTCCGGCGGATAAGGCCGAAATGACACAACTTATAGCCAAGGCCGTAGATTATGGCTATACGTTTTTTGATACGGCAGAAGTTTATGGCACCCCAGACAGTCCTTATGACAACGAAATTCTTGTAGGCAGTGCCTTGAAACCTTTTCGCGACAAAGTGGTAATAGCCACAAAATTCGGACTGAAATTTGATGCCGTGAGCGGAAAAATTCCTTATCCGCTTGTGGCCGATTCGCGGCCTGAGGCGATAAGGCAAAGTGTTGAAGGCTCGTTGAGGCGCCTGCAGACTGACCACATAGACCTTTATTATCAGCACCGCATCGACCCGCACGTAGAGCCTGAGGCGGTGGCGGAGGTTATGGCTGCGCTGATAAAAGAAGGGAAAGTGCTTCACTGGGGCATTTCTGAGACAACAGAAGAAGCTGTGAGGCGTGCCCATGCCGTGTGTCCTCTCACGGCCATACAGAACCGCTATTCTATGATGGCACGTTGGCACGAGTCGCTTTTTCCTGTACTCGAGGAACTCGGAATAGGTTTTGTGGCCTTCTCGCCGCTGGCCAACGGCCTTCTTACATGCAGGTATACGGCCGAGAGCCGTTTTGAGTCGGGCACCGACTACCGTTCTTCCATGCCTCAGTTCCGTAAAGAAAGCTATGCCGACAACCGTGAATTGCTGGAGCTTTTGCGCCGTTATGCCGAAATCAAGCATGCGTCTCCGGCACAGATATCCTTGGCGTGGATGCTCTGCAGAAAGCCATGGATAGCAGCCATTCCGGGCACACGCAAACTTAACCGCCTGGCCGAGAATGGCGGAGCTGCTGATATAGAGCTTACGCAGGAAGAAATAAAAGCCATAGACAGGGCACTGGATAATATGAAGATGTCGTCCGTATTCGGAGGAAGCAAAGTAAAATAACATGAATTTCAAGAGTATGAAGAAAACAGCATTAGTATTATTTGCCGTATTGCTCTCAATGTCGTGGGCTTCGGCACAGACAGAGAACGACGGTCTGCCGGGCACTCCGCAGACAGAAGCCTACGTTGTAACTCCCGTAGACACAACGTCAGGCGTTATCGTGCGCAAGGTGTCGTTTTTGCGCAGCAACAACATCGTGTTGGTAGGCAATCTTTTCCTGCCAAAAGACTTTGATACAACCAAGAAATATCCGGCCATACTAAGCATTCATCCGGCCGGGAGCGTAAAAGAGCAGTCGGCCGGACTGTATGCCTTTCGTCTGGCTGAAAACGGTTTTGTAACACTTGCCTTTGATGCCGCATACGCGGGCGAGAGCGGGGGCACGCCACATTGGTCGGAGGCTCCTTATGAACGGGTGGAAGACATACGTTATGCCGTTGATTATCTCGTTACGCTACCTTTTGTAGACGAGCGCCGCATAGGTGCCCTTGGCCTGTGTGCTGGAGGAGGATATGTTATTGCTACTGCACCCACCGAGCGGCGCCTGCGTGCCGTGGCATGCGTAAGTGCTGCCGACATAGGCGCGGCTAACCGTGAGGGGTGGCTTCGCAGCCGCAGTGTGGCCGACCAGATTAAGCTGCTTGAAGATGTGGCTGCACAGCGCACGCGTGAAGCGCGCGGCGCAGAACTGATGAAGGTATATATGTGTCCTGAGCCTACAGCCGAGACTGCTCCGTCGTTTCGTGAGGGCTACGACTATTACCGCACGCCGCGGGCATGGCATCCGCGTGCCGACAACTTGTATCTGAGGCGCAGTCAGGCCACTAAGATGGCCTTCTCGGCAATAGAGAACATCAGTCTGCTGACGCAGCCCGTGCTGCTTGTTGTTGGCGAAAAGGCCGACTCTGAATGGCAGACCGAGCGCATATACAAGGCGCTTCCGGGGGATGACAAGGAGATTTATACTATTCCGGGCTATTCACACATCGACCTTTACGACAAGGCAGGTGCCGTAGATTCTGCGGTAAAGAAACTTGTAGAATTTTTCAGGCGCACATTGGCAGAATAGGTTTCATGTCCTTTTGTCATCTTTCTTGCATTTGAAAATACATTGTCTGTTGTTTAGCGCGTGATGTCTTCAGTGGCTGCATTTGCGCCGGTTTTTCATGTTGCATGTCGCGTGTCGCTAACAAAGTCTTTGGTTTTATAGCGTAATGTCATATTGTGCTGTAGCCGGCATAAGGCCATGTCTTGTATAGGCATGGCCTTATGCTGATGTATATACGGCTTTCTTCGGAGTGTCATGCCGTAAGCTGTTTTTAGTAAATACTATGCAAAGTGTCATTCTGTTTTTGTCAGGATTTTCTGCCGAAATAGAATTTTGATAGCCTCCAATACGGTTCTTATGGTAAAGTATATTTACAATAAATCGCAAAAGGTATGCTTTTATAAAATAACTCGGCCACTTTTTACCCGAAAGTGGCCCGTCTTCGCATCAAAAACAGCCCACTTTTCAAGGCAAACAGCCCTGTTTTTAGGCCGTTTTAGGTCTGATTTTGTTGCACATAATGACTATGATTAATGATAACACACATTCAGTCAGCTAATTATAATTGCACACGAAAATTGCCAGTTTTTACGCCCAACAGATTTTATTTTTCAAATATCGCCGTCTGAGAGCGTTAAGGAAAATCAGAGTGTAAGCAAAAGAAGGAAATTTGAGTTTAAGTGAAGATCAGACGCAAAAGCAATTAAAAATTAAGAATTAAAGAGTAAGAAAATTACTTCTGTAGCTGACGGAAAACCACAAGACTATTAGATTTTCACTCTTCACTTTTCGTTCTTTTCTTAAAGATGCTCTTAGCTCACCTAAGTGAGCGATAACTTCTGTAACTACTTTAACTCCTTTCTTACGAAAGTGAAAAAAGCATGTGCTTTGTAGGGTGTTGTATAGAGTTAAGCTGATTAACGATAATTCATAGCCCGAAGGGCAAGTTTAAGTGAAGAGTGAAGAACGAAGAGTGAAGAATTCAAATGCGTTGCAGCTGATTGTTTTTATTTGCTGCGTTAAGAAACAACAAGACTAATATTCCGGCAGATTTATACTAATTGTTGAACGCAGCAAAATATAATAAAGTGGCTGATGGTTTGTAAAGCTAATTTCAGTCTACAAAACTTTTGATGTTAAATGAAAAAGTGAGTCTCTTAATTGTTCATTTGTCTTAATTTTATTAAATTTGTGGCGATGATTAAAGTGTAATTAGGCATGTTGATGTCTTTTGTGATAAAGGATTACGCGGCTATACACTTTGTAACTTAAATCTAAAACTATAAAAACCTTGTTGTGTAAATATGAAAATAGAAATTAAAAAGATTTTGTTGCCGGCAGTGTTTCTTGCCGCATCTGCAAGCTTTATATTAGCCGGTCAAAGTTGCAGTATGCCTAAAGGCAATACACAGCCGGACACGATAGTGTGTTCGGAAATTGTAGGTCCTAAAAATGAAGAGTGGAAGAGAACAGAATTCTTTGTAGTAACAAAAAATGACACCTCTGCGTTTTCGTTCATCATAGAAACGAGAGAAAATAAAGTGGGATGGATAGAATTTGGTCTGTTTCCTGCCCAAAAAGATTTTCAATATCACTGCTGTCCAAAGAAAATATCTTAGACATGATTTAAATTAATCGTTTACAATG